>Ga0190271_10001771_pt1 | contig 12603 bp, 9 predicted proteins | sample Popmic356T_FD_133747 | JGI IMG/M metagenome (GOLD analysis project Ga0190271, IMG submission 133747) | Populus adjacent soil microbial communities from riparian zone of Weber River, Utah, USA - 356 T | ecosystem: Environmental > Terrestrial > Soil > Riparian zone | place: USA: Utah | collected...
TCCACACTTGTAGGTGACTTCCTGGCGGTAATAACCGAGCTCGTCTCGCCAGTACTCCCCATTGAAGGGCCACACGTTGTGCTCTGATGACACGAAGACGCTACCACCGCTGGATTGACCGGCCGCTGTCTGCTGTTTCTGCAGCTCGGCCGAGATCTGACCGCGCTGAAAGTTAAGAGTCTCGATCTCGACCGTGTCGATCTGGTTCGCGAGGTCCTGCATCTCTTCGATCAGGCGGTTGTATCGCGCCTTGGCTGTATCACCGGCTTGGTCGACGGCGAAGGACTTGGCAACCAACACGTCTTGCTGGATGCGAGCGCCGAGCGACGAACCCTTGAACTGGGCCGGTGACTTCTCGAGGCTCTGATTCTCGTCCTCGAGCAACGTCACGTATTCCAGGTTCGCTAACACTGCGCGATCTGAGAGGGCCGAACGGACGACGCCGCGTACCTCGATGGGCAGATCCGTTTTGCCGGTCCGAATGGACTCTAAAAAGGCGAAGAATTGCGCGTTGTCCTGATACTTCGTGAGCAACTCGTCCAGCTTCGTCTTCACCGGGTCATATCGTTCATGGAACTGCTGAACGACGGCTGTAGCGTTCTGCATCTGACAGTTGGAAAAAAACACGACTGCTTTGAGGACCAACGCTTCTGGATAGAACGCGTTTCTGAAGTACGGGGCGTTGAGCGTGTGCACGTTGCCCAAGGCGCGCGAGTATTCGTCCGCGAGGAAGAAGGCCCAAGACGCCTCGAACAAAGAGTCGAGCCAATATTCACTCTCAGGCTCGAGTTTTGTCCAGGCTTCGACAGCATTGCCTAGCAACACGCCGTCGACCTTACGCTCTCCGTCCGGTGTCGTGCGATTGGCAGCCGTGTAGTAAACACGCGCCAATGAGATCCAAGCCAGATCTCTCATACGCTCCGGCTCGTCGACTCCTTCGACGTCTCCGTCGTCTAGAGCGGAGATGATGTCCCGGAAGGCAGTTGCCGCAGGCTGCGCCTTACGCATGCGGATGTATGAGATGCCCGTGAAGAAGCGTGCCTTCACGTACCACTTGTTTTCTTTGTTGACCTTGCTGAACAACTCGATCGCTTTGTCGAACTCGCCCTGGTTGTACTTCGAGCGGCCCATCAAATAGAGCAGCTGGTTGTACAAGTCGGCGTTCTCGGCATTGTTGAACTGCTCGAGCTGTTCGACGCCGAAGCGACCGATCTTATCGATGATTCCGGCGGGCTCTGGCAGCTGAGAGGCCAGCTGAGCCAGCCACTGCAAGGTCTGATCGAAAAATGCGTGACCGCGGCCCTGTTCGGAGATCTCGTCGAACACAGCCAGCGCCGACTGGTAATACCGCAAATGGTAGAGCGACTTACCGAGGAAGAACTGCGCCTTCTGAACGTTGGCCGGCGCATCCGGAGTCTCACCTTCCACCACCCGTTGAAACTGTACGGAGGCTTCTTGGTACCGCTCCTGTGTATACAAGCGTAATGCGTTCGCAAGCGCTTCAGAGGGTGGACCACCAGCAGCTGGACCTGCGGGGGCTCGTTGGCCGCTCTCCTCGAGTCCGAACTGCATGTCTTGTGCGTGCGCGAGGCCAACGCCACTCAGACACGCAAGCCACAACGAAAGCGTGCGCCACAGTGTCCCGTCTCTGCACATCTGCATTTTTTCCTCGCCGTTCAACGGCCATGAGTGAGCCGTAACGAAAGCGTTCAAGACCTTTGCCGTCGACACCCGAGTGCTTCTATCCGCTGCCTTGCTGTTCCGGAAAATCCATGCAAAATCAGGGATTTAGAAGCTGCGACGGGGGTCATCATAAAGAGCACAAAATCGCATTGTCAAGGGAAAACGGCCCTATGTGCAAGGTTCGGCCAGTGTGCGTGTACGCGCTTGACACTCACTTCCGACGCGACTTAGCCTGCACGTTGCGTCGGCCATTGCTGGCCTCGTTGTGATACGCGTGTTCAGTTCCGGAGCCGTTTGTAAGTCGATTGCGACATTGATTCGACGATTGACCGAGGTTTCGGACGCCATTTCAATATCTACAGGTTGAGGGATAGCCGGTGAGACTACTCCGCACAGAAGCCCTGCTGCTTCCAGCCGCTGCGGCCTTGTTTGTATCGCTACTTGTAGGGAGCGGCTGCGGTACGCCTGCTGTAGGCGATCCTTGCGTTCCCGAACAGATCCCTGAAGGTGGCTTCGATCCAAGTGAAGCTTATATCGAGTCGAGCTCGGTCCAATGTGAGACACGAGTTTGTATGGTTTGGCACTTACAGGGTGCGCCTGAGGGTACGACCACCTGCGATCAAGATGCCGATCGAAGCTCGTGCGCGTCGCCTGAAAAGGTCGACGAGCGCGTCTACTGCACGTGCCGCTGCGACGCAGGCAATACGCGCTTCGCTTCATGTACCTGCCCGACTGGTTACACCTGCACGCCGGTGCTCGAGCAAGGCAGTGAGGGTGTGCGCGGTAGCTACTGCGTGCTGAACAGTACCGTCAGCGAGAGTTAGACGAAGCCCACGGCGAGGATGGTCACCATCGACTGCGCCAGGGAACAGAGCGAACAGGGCGATCGGCGCGGCGAGCATGGATAGGCGCGATACGGGGCGAAAGCCCACGCGGGTCGCGCCTGCCACCGCGCTCACTGCGCGCGCCGAGCTCGGACGTGCTGCTGAGGCGCTCGTCGCCGAACGCCTCGTTGCGGACGGCTTTGCGATCGTCGGTCGCAACGTTCGGCTTGGACGACTTGAGTTGGATCTCATAGCGCGCCGCCGTCACCTGCTGGTGTTTTGCGAAGTGCGTGCACGTCGTCACGACAGGTTCGTGGCGCCTGCCGCAACGATGGACCCTCGTAAGGTGGCGCGGGTGCGCCAGGCGGCCGCACAATGGCTGCGAGAGCACCGCTCTGGAGCGCTTGATGTACGGTTCGATGTCGCCGCCGTAGTGTTCGACACGCCCGGCGCTCGTATCGAGTACTACGAGGGCGCTTACTGACGACGGTGTGAACGCCCGACACTGGCATGTCGCCGACTAGTCGAGCCCCGCGCGCATACGATCGCGCGTGGCTACCAGGATCGCGACGGCTTCCGGATCGAAGCCAGCAGTGCGTGCGACCTCGATGACCTGGTCGATTTGGGCGATCTCGCGTTCCTGACTGGCGCGCAGGCTAACCACCATCGCTTGGAACGCCTCGAACAGATCTTGAAGCTCGTCGTGCTTACGCAGCCGGCCGCTGTCGGCCCGGAGGCGTCCATCTCGGACCTCGCGCACCCACGACTTGAGCCTGTAGACCGGACCCACCAGGCGATGGGTCACGAGGATGCCCGTGATACCGAGCGCGATCGTCATCAGCAGTACGCCGCCGATGATGCCTTCTGCCACCTTGCGATCGGCATCGTGCCCGTACTGCTCCAGATCCCGGATGAAGCGTTCGTCGATGGCCTCGCCCTTGGCTTCCACCTTGTGGATGGTCAGCATCTGGGTCTGTCCGGTCGAATACTTGTAGGCGAGAACGCCCAGCACGCTCGCGACCACCAACGTGACGCCCACGACCATCGACGTGTACTTGAGCTGGAAGCCCGGAACGAGCAGGTAGTTCCGCAACCTGCGCTTGGCTTGCGGTCCACCCGAGCGATAGGCCACGCGTTCAGCTTCTACAGTCATCGAGCACCTCGCGTCGCCTGCGTTGCGCTGTTTGTCATGGGACCACGTACCATCGCCAACCTTCTGCGCGAGTTTGGAATCTAACGCGACATCGCGTTCGTGAGCTGACGCAATGCGCCGCTGAACGCGCCTTCGACCGCTTGGTGAAACGTCTGAGCACCGCTGCCAGTCACGGTGGCAGCGCCCTGCATGATCGCACGCATGTCGCGCCCCGGATAGGTCGCGACGATGATGGAGACCGCCACACGTGTCTCACCCGTCGTCTTCTTTTCGACGCTCACGATCGAGCTGTTCAAGTAGAAGCCCTTGAGCCCCTCGCCCTTCAACACCCTCTCAGCGGCCTGACTGCTCTCGGTATCCGGCGCGAGCCGCACTCCCTGGAGCTGTCCGACGCGCTGACGGATGAAGTCGCGGGCGCTGGCCAGCGTTTGTCGGTCGAGCTGCGACACCCGCGTGGAAGGCTCCGCAATGGCCACGTAGTACAGCGATGGTCCGCCCGAGGGCTTGGTGACCGCCGCCGCGATGTCGCTCTTCGACGAGCGAGCAGGCGGCGGTACGGTGGCGGCGAGGCGCGTGTGGGCTGCGCGTGCCGCTTCGCGCACCGGTTCCTCGTCGTCGCGCTCGAGCGAGCGCAGTGATGCCAGGACGCTGGGATCTCCGACGCGACCTAGCGCCGTCGCGGCCGCCGCACGTACGGCGGGATGCGCGTCACGCAGGGCGGAGGCCAACGCACGCACGGTCGCTGTCGACCCTTCGATCGAACCCAGCGAAATCGCAGCCTGAGCCCTGACCCGGAACTGCGAAGACCCCTGCAACAGCTTGACCAGGTAGGTACTGCGCGGGTCGTCGGCCCGGACGACGCTGGCACTGAGCCCGAGCAAGAGCACAAGCGCCAGGCGCAGCAGCGCGAGCGGCCTTCTGGACGGCGGCGCGCATTCGTGACCAGAAACAGCACACGGTGCGAACTGCATACGTCGATCCGAGAACCCGTAGTCGAACGACACTCGACTGTAATTTATCTCAGACTTGCGGATTGCGTCGCAATGGAGGAAACGTAGGCAGTGCGAGCGCAGAAAATGAGTTTGAGCGGCCGCTTCCCGAACGCCATGCCGAGCTCGCTCCGCGTGGAGGTAGCTCTCGTGCTGACCGTCGTGCTGTCGAGCGCAGCTGCGGTGTCTGCGGAGCCTTCGCTGCGCGTGCGCGCACAAGTCAGCATCGAGCTGCACACGGCCCCTACCCCGACTGGCTTGCGCCTGCTCGGAACGCTGCGCGACGACTTGGGCGCTCCGCTCGCCAACCGTGACCTCACCGCCTACTTCGATGCGCAGACCCAGCGTGGGCAGATGCGTGGGCGTGTGGCGCGGACAGACGATACCGGTCGCTTCGGTATGCCGATCGCCTGTGGAACTGCCACAGCGTGTCGTGCGACCGTGGAGTTCGACGGCGACGCTTATCACGAGCGAACTGCGACCAGTCAGCTCGTCGAGACGCAGCGGGCGGAGCTGCAGCTAGCGTTTTTGCAGCCGCGCGACCTCAACGTCAGCCTCGATGCTCCGTATACTCAAGTCGTAGTGCAGGCACTCTCTTCAGTCGGCGGCGCTCACGTACATCTCGCGCTCGAGAACGAGCTGGGGCGTGTTCTGGGTACCGGGACGACCGACGCTGATGCCAGCCTGCAGATGCAGATCGACAGCGATCTACTGGGTGAGCCGGGCTTGGGCGAGCTCGTGCTGCGCGCCGCGGGCGATGCCACCCGGACTGCCGCGCGCGCCTCGAAGCCGCTCGTGCGTACGCGCGGCACGGGTACGGCCCTGCGAGCTCAGTACGACGCGGTGCGCCAGGAGTTGCGTGTGACGGCCCAGCTGCACACGCGAGTCGGTCCCGTGGCACAGCGCGCGGTCGGTCTGTTCGTCGACGACCGACATCTCGCGACTCTCATCACCGACGCCCGCGGCATGGCCGAACGAACGCTAGGTGCGCGAGATACGAGGCTCGAGCAAGGTAGCCACACCTTGGTCGCGCGCTTCGAGTCTGATCTCCCCGGTCTCGGGTCGAGTCGGTCTCAACCCGTGGCGCTCCATGTGGAGCCTCCGCCGCGTCCCAACAGCGCATGGTTGATCGCGCCGGCGCTCGCATCCATCGCCTTCACGATCTGGTCTGCGCGCCGGGTGCAGCGGGTCGGCGCGTCGAAGTTGTCCGCGCCACGCCAGTCCGCCGACGTCCAGCTCGGTACGTCGGCACGTGGTCGGACCCCTCCGAGCCACACGATCACCGGCAAAGTCTCAGAGGCAGACAGTGGGCGCGCGGTTCCGGCCACGCTGCTGCTTACGGGCCCGGCGGACGCACAAACAATGGTGTCGGTGCGCGAGGACGGCGAGTTTTCGAGCGGCTCACTGGCCACCGGACACTACCGTGTGCGAGTCCTTAGCCCAGGCTACGAACCCGCCGCTTTTGAGCTAACCATACCTCATCATGGACGAGGCTCGGACTTGCGCGTAGCGCTGCGCAGCCTGCGTGCGCTGGCGCTTAACGCCTATGCGGAGGTGGCTGACCGCGCTGTCACGCAGGGTGAACCATGCACCGCGACGGTGCGCGAAACACTGGCTGCAGCCATAAGCGGCGGGCTTACTGGTCCCAGTTTCGAGCCCCTGGCGCAGTCCGTAGAGCAGATCGCATATGCGCGAGCTGTGCCGTTCGAGGACGATCTGCGCGCCGTGCAGCGAACAGCGGCAACTGCCCTTCAAGAGATCTCGGAGCGCCAAGTTCCCCCCGCAGACCCTGAGTTGGGCTAGAGGTGGTAGAGCGCAAGATTCCCACATCATCGTTGACGCCGGACGATGCCCATTTTTATAGTGTGCCCGGTTGGCACGCTTCGTCGTTTGCGTCAGCCTGCTGCCCCCTGCATGGAAAGCCAGTTTCCGATCATCATTGTCGGTCTCGTCGTCGCAGTCGCAGGCCTGTTGCTGTGGTTGCTGCTGCGACGGCGCAGTGTCCAGCTGCCGCCATCCGCCGAGACGAAGCCACATCTACGTCCGGGTGAGCGCGAGGCGCTGCCACGGGCTGAACCACCTGATGCCGATCGCGCAGAGCGCGCCGAGCGTGCACCCGCTGCTGGACGAGGGGCGACGCCGCCCACGCCTCCCAGCGCGCGTACGCCTTCGGTTCCTCCTCCGACGCCTGCTGCTGAACCCGCAGCCGCGCCGCCAACGGCGGCCGAAGTCGAAGCTGCCGAGTCGCTGGCCCAGGCTGAAGCCGAAGCGCTCGCTGCGCCTCAGCGCGACATCGAGCTGCTGCGCAAGGGGCTCGCGAATACGCGCGGTGGTTTCATCGCTCGACTCGCGAAGCTGTTCGGATCGCGGCCCACGATCGACGAAGCACTGATCGAGCAGATCGAAGAGGTGCTCATCACCGCAGACATCGGCGTGAAGACGAGCGAGCGCATGTTGGCCCGCTTACGTCAGCAGATGCAGAACGGGAAGCTCACCGATGCGGACGAAGTCTGGCGTTGTCTGCGTGAGATGGCGAGTGAGGTCCTGCAGACGACTGCGAAGCCGCTCGCGCTCCAACACAAGCCGTCGCTCATTCTCATCGTGGGCGTGAACGGCGCTGGTAAGACCACCACCATCGGCAAGCTTGCGGCGCGCTACACAGCACTCGGTCGTCGCGTGCTGTTGGCTGCTGGTGATACCTATCGTGCAGCGGCAGTGTTGCAGCTCGAAGTTTGGGGCCGCCGTGTGAACTGCCCGGTGATCAAGGGCAAAGAAGGTGCCGATCCTAGTGGTGTGATATTCGATGCGATCAAACGAGCTCAGGAAGAAGCTTATGATCTGGTCATCGCCGATACCGCAGGTCGGTTACACACGAAGGCTCCTCTCATGGAGGAGCTGAAGAAGGTCGATCGCACCATTCAAAAGGCGCTCGGCGACCGCGGCGCGGATGAGATTCTACTTGTGCTTGACGCAACGACAGGGCAGAACGCTGTGCAGCAGATGCACATGTTCCGGGAGGCTCTACAGATCAGCGGGGTCGTGCTGACCAAGCTCGATGGCACTGCCAAAGGCGGCATGATCCTCGGCATCGTCGATGAGCACAAGATTCCTATCCGATTCGTAGGTCTCGGTGAGCGCGTAGAAGACCTACGAGAATTCGATGCCAAGAGCTTCGTGGAAGCACTGTTCACCAAGCCAGATGGCGAGACGCTGGCGGCATGATGGTGCGACGGTCATTCATCACCTGCTCAAAAGCTACGCGTGATATTGTCAGTGCAGCGCTAAGCTTCTGGAATCCAATGTCAATTCCGGTGCGCTAGAACGCCGCGCAAGAGCTCCTGTCCATTAGGCGAAGCAGACGAATTTTAGGTGCGACGATGAACCTGAGTTTCCGGCACAGTGTGGAGATATCGAGGCTGGCCTGTTCGCGATCGCGAACGGTGATGCTCGGGCTTCTCATTTCGCTCGCGTTCTCCGCGACGTCCTTTGGCACCCCGCGCAGCGCGCGCGCTCAGGACATGTCGTTCGATGTCGACGAGACTGAGACTGCGAAGCCGGCGGGCAAAGGCAAAGCCAAGGGTAAGAGCAAAGCCGAAGAAGCGCCGCCCAAGGCTGAGGGTGAAGAAGGTGGCGAAGCAGGCGAAGCAGGTGCCGGAGCCACGGGCACTGGCGATGTGCTGAGTGAGCTCACTGCCGACAAGGGCAAGGAAGACACTACGACCGAGGGTGGTCTACCCCGGGAGAAGGAAGTCGTCGAAAAGATCTATGCCGTTCAGCGCATGTACGTATTGCGCAACGGCCGCTTCGAGCTCGCTCCCTCGCTCGCTCAGACATTCAATGACCAGTATGTGAGCCACCCTTCTTTGGGTGCTGCGCTCAACTATTGGATCACCAATGTATTGGCCGTCGGTGTGAACCTGCTCTGGTATCAGGGCATCGAGTCCGAGCAGAAACTGAACTTTTCGATTCGGCGCTCCACACGTCTTGCCGTGCCGATCACCGAGTATCAGTTGGGTGCGTACCTCAACTTCACGTACGTGCCGATCTACGGCAAATTCGAGTTGTTCAACACGGCGATCTTCCAGTGGGACGCCTATCTCGTGGGCGGCGTAGGCATGCTGCGCACGCGCCCGGTGGCGGTTATCGATCCGTCGGTGCGCACCTACGACTTCGACTGGCGCGTCGCCTTCAATGTTGGCATCGGCCTGCGCGTGTTCGTCACCAAATGGCTCAGTATCTTCGGTGAGCTGCGCGACTACATCTACATGGAGAAACTCGAAAACCTCCAAGTCTCACTGGATCATCGCGGTGACCCAGCGACCTGGACTGATCCGAACTCGAAGCTGACGAACAACGTCACGGTCGCGCTCGGCTTCTCGATGTTCTTCCCGTTCACGTTTGACTACAGCTATCCGAAGTGACGACCTATTAGGCTCACCGATAGACGCGAAAGTGATGAGCACCATGAAGCGTTTTGCACTCACGTTGACCACGATCGCTGCTGCGCTGGCGTTGGGTGGTGTCCTGCCTGCAGCTCACGCTCAAGAGGTCGAGGTTCAAGGTCCCCTCGCCGGAGCCCCTGCGGTCGTGGGATTGCGTATCTACCGCGCGCTGCGTCTCCAAGTGCAGCTCCACACTGCGATGACGCTTCAGGACGAGTTCTCCCACAGCTATCTGCCGGGCGGACAGATCATGTTTCACCCGATGGACTGGCTTGGAATCGGCGTATGGGGCGGTTTCGCTCTCAACGTCGACACGGCGCTGACGGACCAAGTCATCGCTAAGGGTCAAACGAATGCGGCCAACGTCCTGAGTCTGCCTAAAAAAGAGAATTTCGCATCGCAGATTGGACATATCAAATGGGTGGTAGCACCTCAGGTCACGTTCATCCCGTTGCGCGGTAAGCTCGGTATCTTCGAGAAGGTGTTCGTAGACTCAGACTTCTACGTGTTCGGTGGCGTCGGCATCGTGGGCCTAGAGGAGCGTGCAGAGGTTTTGGCGTCGTTCACGAACGCGTGTACCGCAAGCGGGAGCCTGTCGTCCTCGATCGCGTGTCTCCAAGACACCGCCGGTGCGCGAGCCCCTCGCGTTGCGATTGCGCCCACGTTCGGTGCGGGTTTGTCGCTGTACCTCGCCGACTTCGTCTCGATGAGCATCGAGTGGCGTGGTTTGCCGTTCGCCTGGAATACGTCGGGCACCGATGAGTCCGGCAGTTCGAAGGGCGACTTCCCAGACAAACAGATCACCTCGGCCGATCAGCTCTCGCATTTCAACCACATGCTGACACTAGGCTTCGGCTTCTTCTTCCCGACCAAGCCACGCATCAGCGTTGTTGAAGACTGAAGACGTCGGTTAGCGACCCGCTGCGATAAGCCCACCCGTCCAATGGACGCGTGGGCTTGTTTCGTTAAGCGCGGCCGCCACGTCAGCCGCTGAGGGTGTGGAGCAACGAGCGTGACGGGGCTGCGGGCGTTCGCGCGCGCTGCCGCGCAAGGTCTTGTTCGACACGCACTGCACCTGAATGTGTGTGCTGCGCGGCAATCAGCAACCCCCCGCTGGGGCGCAAAGTGGGACCGAGCCTGCGGTCTGTCTGCTCCCAAACGGCGCCTCTGCCGCCGTGAGTAGGTCGACAACCGAGCACGTCACCCCAGCAAGCCCACCGCGCTGCGGTCCAGGCTCAGCGCAGCCCTGCCCGCCGGCGCAGCCACCACTCACTGCCGAGCAGGCCGAGGAGCGCAGCGAATGCCCACTGCGAGGCGAACGGCATGAACGTATCGTTGCCGAGGACGCGGGTGCGAGAGCTCGGCAGGTCGCTCGCCTTCGGTAGGTCGGAGCTCGATGTGTATGCGCGCCCGCCTGTGACTTGTGCGATCTGCTGCATCAGGTCCGGCCGCGCATTCGGCCGAGCTAGCTCTTCGCCGCCTGCTTCGACGATGAAACCCTGTTCCGCTATCGCTTGTGCGTCTCCCTCTGCCTGCACTGCCAAGCTGTACGCGCCCGGTGTTTGGGGCGCCGGCACGCGCAACTCCGCTCGCCCCTCAGCGTCGGTCTCGAGGTCGACCTCTTGTACTGCGCTGCCCGTGGCGTCGCGGATGGTGAGTCGGAAGGGGCCAGGCGTGAGCGGCCTGTACAGCTCGTCGCGGAGCCACGCGTCGACCCGCATCGCTGCTGCGGGACCATACGCAGGGCGGTCTGTCACGATGTGGGCTGGATCGAGCAGCGGATCGCGCGCAAGCCAGCGCAGCGCGCGGTCCCAGAAGCGATCGTACGCGGAAGCATCACCCGTGCGCCCGGCGGTGGCCATCGCCCAGTGGAACGACGAGTCGGTCGTCAGCGCCAGCGCGCGTCCTCGACCGGGACTCCAGACGGATAGCACCGGCATGGGCTGTCCATTCGAGGTGATGAGTCGCGGATGCACCAGTAGCGCGTGGGCTTCGGGACGCAGAGCTCGCACGAGATTCACGCCGGCCAGCGGTGCCAGCTGCTGCCACGCTTGTAAGTTGTCTGATACGCGCGGAGCGAGCTCGACCAACGGGTGATGTACGGCGTCGAGCGCAACCGTGGGCGCAAACTCGCTCTCGTCGATGAAGGGCGAGCGGTCAGGCAACGCGACCGGCAGGATCGCTGCGATAGGGGTCGCTGCGTACCCGCCCGCACCGAAGCTGCGGTCGCCGCCCAGCATCGCAAACGAGCCCCCGTTCAGGACGTAGTCATGAATGCGCGGCAGATAGCGCGCCATTTGATACGGCCCGAAATCGAAGTCTTGAAAGATGATCAGATCGAAGCTCTTGAGATGCTGTTCGAAGAGCTCCTCGGTCGGGAACGGTATCAACGACAGCTCGTCGGCCGAAGCCATGCTGTTGTCGTTCTGCGTGCGCAAGATGAAGAACGTGATCAGATCCACCGCAGGATCGCTCTTCAGCAACGCGCGCAGAAAGCGCGAGTCCCAGCTGGGGTGCCCAGACACGAGCAGCGCGCGCAGTCGCTCGCGTGTGACCTCCAGTTGGAACGCGCGCTCGTTGTTCTCCGGCACTGTGTCGTCGGACTCGGTGGGAACCGACAGCGTGTAGGTCTCGCGGCCGAGGTGCGTGGGGATCAGCGAAAGCTTGGTCTTGCCCACGCCTTGGTCGTCGAAGGTCACGACGGTCTCGCGTATCAGCTCGGAGCCGTTGCGGAGGCTGAGGGTGACAGGCGCATGCTGAGCGGGCGCGCTGTGCAGCGTCACGTCTACGTCGACCCGCTGCCGCAGGAACGCGGCGCCATCCACCCGGACGCTCTCGATCGACAGGTCTTTCGGAGACACGGCGTCGCCGATCGTCAGGGTATGGACGCGCACGCCGAGCGAGCGCAGCTCGTTGGGATCGAAGCTCGGACTGCGGTCCGCGCCGTCTGAAACCAGCAGGATCGCCCCTAGATCGGGCGTCTGGCGCGTCTGACCACCGGCCAGCGCGCGCAGCGCTGCACCGATGCGCGTGTCGTCGCGCGGGACGATCTGCTTGAGCTCGAGGTTCGAACGCATTAGCGGTGTCACCTCGCGTCCGAAGCCGAAGAGTGCGGGCTTGTCTTGATTGGTCGCGTGCGTGTCGTCGTAGAGCTGCCGAACGGCATCGATGGCCCGCGACAAGCGTGCCTCGCTCCCGGCATCGCGCACCAGCATGCTACGCGACGTGTCGAGCAGGATCGCGATGCGTCCCGGCAGCTGTTCGATGCGCTCGACAACCCACTGCGGCTGGCTCGCGCACAGCCACGCCATGAACGCGCCCAGCACGCGCAGCAGCGCGAGCACGTGGCGTCGTGAGCGGGGCTGCACACCGCGCAGCTCGCGCAGTCCCCAGGCGATCAGCAACAGGGCTACACCGCCGAGGATCAGCGCCGTGGTCGCGCCACCCGGAACCGCGAAGTCGAGCTCTGGCCAGGGCGTGCTCGGCGGCGTCATTCAGGGCCGCCCGGCCCA
>Ga0190271_10001772_pt1 | contig 12602 bp, 27 predicted proteins | sample Popmic356T_FD_133747 | JGI IMG/M metagenome (GOLD analysis project Ga0190271, IMG submission 133747) | Populus adjacent soil microbial communities from riparian zone of Weber River, Utah, USA - 356 T | ecosystem: Environmental > Terrestrial > Soil > Riparian zone | place: USA: Utah | collected...
AAGGGTGGCTTCGGCGACGGTTACCACCCCCGAGAAGATTGGGTGGCGTCCACACCCGGCGTATCCGTCCACGTGAGCAGAGGCGTCAACCACGGCGGCGACATAAGCAAGGCCGGATGGCGTCACTCGCACTCCAGAGAGGGGAAGCTTTCGATGGAGGAAGCGATGGACGCCGCCATTGAGTCGGGCCTCGACACGGCCCACTACAAAATCCAGGAAGCCCGGAAGAAACTGGCTGAGCTAGAGCGCGCGAAGTACGTGCTCGAAGCCGCCTAACAGAAAGGACCAGACATGGCTGATTTCTACGACCCGGAGTTCATGAAGAAGTTCCTGATGGAGATGGATCAGGACGAGCGCCGCGAGGCAGTCGATGACTGGCTCTTCCAGGTGGTCGAGCCCTGGCAAGGAGATTCTGCGGACGACAAGCTCGCGCGCTCTCTGGTGGGCGCGATGACGTCGCTCAACGAGGCTGCCTTCACGGCTGACCTCAAGGATGCCAACCAGTTCGTCCTGGGCATCTGGATGGACGCCTACCAGAAGATCTCGCGGTCCTTCCAGACCCTCGACGGGATCTCGCGCGTGAAGAAGTCCTTCGACAAGGAGAAGCGTGATGACAGCGACTGAGCTGCATGGCCCTGGCGTCACGTCAACTCCGTCGTTCGCCGAGTTCCTGACCTGGAAGCAGGCGGACGTGATGATGTTCCTCTCACGTCTCGATCCCGATGACGATGAGCCGAGGAAGACGACCCGAGAAATTTCGGACTTCCTGACCGAGATCGTGGACATGATGCGCCACGATCCCGAGTTCGGGCTCAAGTACATCGGCTGCGACTATGCCTCTGCCCGAGGGACGCTGATCACGCTCACAATGCGCGGACTGACTAAGCGCCTGGAGGATGGTCGCTGGATGCTCACGGACAAGGGCGAGAGGTGGGCCGAGGCCAATGTCTGACGCCTGCGCATTCAGCGGCGGGAAGACGTGCCCGCAAACCACAGCCGCTCTCGCTCGCGCCGAGACTGCCGAGCAGGCGCTGCGCACGTGGAGGCAGGCAACTTACGACCTCAGCGAGCAATTGCATGCCGCCGAGCAGGAACGTGACGAGGAGCGCAAGGCGGCCAACGCGCTGAGCGCCGACCTGGAACGCGTGGCACAGGAACGCGACCGAGAGCGTGATCGCCACGGCTACTGGAAGGCTCTAGCGAAGTCGTGGGGCGACGAACGCGACCGGCTACAAGAGCGTGAGCAGAAGTTGGCGAAAGCTCTCGATGTGACCGACGGTGGCCGCTACATCAACGACTGGTTCTCACGCATCAACGCGCTCAAACAGGACGCGGAGAAGTGGCGGAAGCACATCGACCACCAGCACAGCGTCGATCGGTGGTCGGATGCCTACTGAGCGCATTCAGGCAGAACCCCACACGGCCTTCCTGGCAGGTCTCCAGGACGGCTGGCTCCAGCCTCAGCACATCGGCACTCGGCTCACGTGGGAGTCTGACTTCCATCGTGATGCCGAGGCCGTCCAGATCAACAACGACTGGTACGGCTACGGGGCCAAGATCGGCCAGTGGTGTGGCAGAAACCCGAAGGTGCTGATCGGGATCCTCATCGCCTTCGTCCTCATCGAGCTGTTCTATCCCACGTCGTGATGCTCAATTTCGACTCAGAGCGCCAGATGCGTGCATAGCGTATGCACGCATTCTTCTGACATCCAGGAGTTTTTCCCCAGACTCCGCTATGTAGAAATTTGGGGATCCGTTGTATGGTAGGATCTTAGTAATCAACAGACAGGAGCAGACATGCACAGACTGAAGGATGAGCAGGGCCAGGTCGGCGGGATTCTTCTCGTCGTCGGTGGCATCGTCGCAGTTGTGTTGTTCATCGCCGCAGCCGCTTGGCTGTTCTCCATCAAGGGCGTGGACAGCGGCAACATCGCCTTCGTCCGCGAGGGTGGACCTTTCGACGGCCGCAACGTGACCGAGGTCAGGCAGCCGGGCAGCGGCCCGAAGCCGATCGGCGCGTTCAACAAGCAGGACAATCTGCCGATCACGGAACGCGATCTGACCGATGAGGTCGAGCAGATCACCGTCCCGACCAAGGACGGCGTCAACGTCGTCGTCAACGGCCAGGCTCTCTTCCGTCTGACGACGGATCCGGACAAGGCCAAGGAGTTCTACCTGAAGTACGGTCGTCGCAAGTGGGAGGGCTCTTCGCTCTCGTCTGACACTGGCTGGTCGAACTTCCTCCGCGTTCGCATGATCCCGATCCTCCAGGACACGCTGCGCCAGACGCTCGGCAGCTACGAGTGCGTCCAGCTCAACAACACGTGCGTCTACGTCCTCAACGCCGAAGAGGCACTGACGGGCAAGGGCACGGAGCAGGCCAAGGAGGTCAACAACTCGCAGGTTCTCCAGGAGGCCCAGGACTCGATCACGAAGTCGCTCATCGTCAAGCTCAACACCGGACTCGGCGGCGACTACTTCGAAGGCGTCCGCTACCAGAACCTCCGCGTGACGTTCACCCCAGAGATCCAGAAGCGCGTCGAAGAGGCCCAGAGCAAGCGAGCAGAAGTCGCTACGGCTCGCCTGGAGGCGGAGCGTCGCACCCAGGAGGCCGAGGGCACCACCGCAGTCGCCAAGGAGCAGGCAGAGCAGATTCGCCTGAAGGCCAAGGCGTACTCCGAGAACCCCCAGCAGGCCGAGATCGACAAGATCAAGGCACTCTGCGGTGACGGTGGTTGCACGAACCTCCAGGTGCTCGGCAACGGCTCTGTCATCTCCAACCTCAAGGCAGGAGGCTGATCCATGGAAGCACTGAAGGCATACCTCCGGGGCGATCGGCACATGGCCGACGCCTACAACAAGGAGAAGTACCCGCCCGGTGAGAACGTCGAGCTGGAAGTCGTCATGCCAACGCTGAAGGCAGAAGATCTGCCGACTCCGGAGCCGTACCCGCCGACGGGCTTGATCAACAGGCTCACGGTGGCTGCGGCAGGTGTCATCGCGCTCATCGTGGCGCTGGTCCTGCTGGTGATCCTGGCGTGACCCTGGAGTTCGTACACGATCTGCCCGAGTGGGAAGGGCGAGGGATCGCAGACCTGTGGAAGTACGACGGGGACTACGTGGTCATCTCGACGATCGGCAACTTCGACGGCCTCTCGCCTGCCGAGGATGCAATCGTCGGCCTCGCCGGTTTCTTGGGCGGCTACGCCACGAGCGGTGAAGAGACGATGGCCTTCCCTGCCAACGAGCAGGGCGAGGTCACGTCGTGGGGCGAGATCGCAGTGGCCAACGGCGAGAACAGCCGTCAGGCCGTCATCGATCAGCTCAGCGCCCGTGACGCCGAGTGGGTGGACGCGGACTGATGAAGCTCGTCCTGATCTTTCTGCTGCTGGCGCTCGTCGCTGCCTACGGGGCCTTCGTGGTCCGGTGGGTGGCGTCGAGACGCAAGCGGCAGAAGCTCGGGCCTCCGATCTGGACGCCTGAGCAGAAGCGCATAGGCTCGGGCCATGTACAAGTCGTGCTCGTGAAACAGAACGAGCAGCCCATTCTCATTGGCGATCCTGTCAATGTGAGCAAAACGCCGGAGTTCGAGTTGCTCGACAAGCTCGAAACCATCTGGCTCTCAGCAGAAGATCGAGCGACAACGCTCAATCGACACCTCAACAGGAAGGAGTCTTCATGACGAAGATCTTCAAGTACCTCCTCGTCGGCGTGCTCTGCGCCTTCGTGGCGACGACGGCGTCTGCCGTCGCGCAGACCGGTCCCGGCTATGCGGCGCTGCTCGGCAGCGGCCTCATCAAGGACAACTCGATCCGTTCCGTGGACATCAAGAACGGCACGATCAAGAAGCGGGACCTCAACAAGAAGCTGTACGACCGCCTGCTCAACGACGACGACACGACCGACAACGACAACGTCGTGGTCAACGCTCCGAAGGGTGAGCAGGGCGACACCGGAGCGACTGGCGCTCCCGGCCCGCAGGGGCCTGCTGGTACGCCTGGCGCTGCTGGGACCAACGTGCGCAACCTCAGCGGTGACTTCGCTGGCACCAACGCCAGCGTCACGGCGACGCTGGACGGCGTCGCGTTCGGTGTCTACGACGACGCGGGCACGGGTGGCTCGGTCCAGTACAACGGGGCCAACGGCCTCAAGCTGAACCAGATCACCCAGCTCGGCTACGTCGTGAAGCACAGCTCGTCGGATGACTCGGCGATCAGCGCTCCCTACCTCCGGATCTTCCTGGACGGGGATTCGCATGACGTCATCTTCGATGCGACCAAGTGCGCCACGGTCGTGCCGGACGAGGACGTGTTCAACAGCTACGAGGTCACCTCTGGTGACGTTCGCTACGACGACGATTCGTGCGACGGTGTCGCTCCGGATCAGCAGGCGTGGGCCGCAGTCGTTGCTGCCCATGGCAATGAGGTCATCAGCGGCATCTACGTGACGCAGGGCTTCGCCGGAGGCCAGGATCTCTCGGCCATCCTTCGCTCGCTCAGCGTGAACGGAACGACCTACACCTTCGGGGCGTAGGAAGAGAGGTGGGCGACCGGCCTCAGGTAAACGGTCGCAAAACTTCTAACGATCAACAGAAAAGAGTACAGACATGCCTACAGCAACGACGAATGGCAACGGCAAGACTGCGGTCGCGCCCGACGCCACTGCACCCATCATCGAGATCAGTCGTCTCCAGGCCGAGACGCTGCACATCCCGATCATCGGCACGGCCCCGCTGATCGTTCACCGCTTCTCCGAGAAGGCCAAGAAGCAGATGCTCGACAACATGCAGGGCAAGAAGACGCCGAAGCAGCCCAAGGACCCCCAGGCAGAATACGAGGGCGCGTTCTACAAGTTCGAGGACGGCGGCTATGGCTTCCCCGTCATCGGCTTCAAGGCCGCTGCCGTGGAGGCCTCGCGCTTCTACGACAAGTCTGTCACGAAGGTTGGTCTCCGTCAGTTTCTCTTCGTCAAGGGCGAGATCGGCGTGGACGGCGTCCCGCTGGTGCGCATCGAAGGCACGCCTCGCATGCGTGAGGACGTCGTGCGCGTCGGCCAGGGCGGCACGGACCTTCGCTATCGGCCCGAGTTCACCTCATGGAAGACGACGGTCGAGCTGACCTACGTGTCGAGTTGCCTCACGCGCGACAGCGTGCTCTCCCTGATCGAGGCCGCAGGCATGGGTGTCGGCATCGGCGAGTGGCGTCCCGAGAAGCAGGGCGCTTGCGGAACCTTCCGAATCGATCCCGATCGAGAGATCGAGGTGGTCAGCTAGGCAGGTTTGTCAAGGCATGGCGAGGACTGGCGGGGTTCGGCTTGGCAGGCGTGTCAAGGCTGGGCGGGGTCCGGTCTGGCGAGGCAGGCTCGTCATGGCAGGTCGGGGTAAGGCGAGGCGTGGCGGGGTGGGGCACGGCAGGCGAGGCTGGGCGAGGTGTGTTCAGGCACGGCATGGTCTGGCAGGCACGGCAGGTTAGGTTGGGCGAGGTGTGGCAAGGCGCGGTTCGGCTCGGCAGGCATGGCCAGGAGTGGCATGGCGAGGTCGGTCATGGTCTGGCAGGTTCGTTATGGATCGGCGAGGCGTGGCATGTTCGGGTACGGCGCGGCAGGCTGGGTGCGGTTTGGCAAGGCTGGGCGAGGTCGGGTTTGGCGCGGCAGGCAAAACAACAGAAAGGAAACTGATGACACTCAGAGAAGCACTTCAAGACATCTACGATCGACACGACAAGCTGACCGCTGCACTCGTGGTTGAAGAGGCTCGATTGCAAAACACCGATGCCGGAAAGATCCTGCACGGCAGTCTCGAATGGGATGACGCCGCTGCGGGTGAAGCGTGGCGACTGGAGCAGGCCCGAGGGCTCATCCGTCGCTACAAGGTCTCCTACACCAAGGAGGATGGGACGAAGGGCAAGGTGCGCGCTTTCTGCTCGGTCAACACCGAGAATGGGCACGTCTTCGAGCCCATCGTGGATATCAGAGAGGATCCGATCAACCGGAAGATTCTGCTCGCATCCATGGAGCGCGAGTGGAAGGCATTGCTTCGACGCTACGAGCAGTTCGAGGAGTTCTTCGAGCTGGTCGAAGAGGATATGAAGCAGAAGGTCTAGGCAGGCTGGTCATGGCGTGGTCAGGTAGGGCGAGGCCCGGCAGGTGCGGCGTTGGAAGGGCAGGGCAGGGCTAGGTTGGGCTCGGCAGGCATGGTAGGATCATAGGAACCGACAGAAAGGATCAGACATGAAGAAGATCAGCATCATCGCTCTCATCGCTGGAGCCATTGGCATCTCGGCCTGTGGTGACGACACCGACGCAGGCAAGGGCGTGCGTGACACGGGCGACGCCAAGGCGATCATCAACATGCCCAACCACTTCAACAACGTGGCCGTCAAGTGCTACCAGGGCAACGGCATCTACGTCACCAACAACAACGGTGACGGCGGTTCAGGATCGTCCCTGGCGGTCGTCATCAAGGACCCGGTCTGCGGAGGCGTCCAGTGACCCGAGTTCTGCCTGAGAAGTACGAGGTCGAGTTCGAGCACCGTCGTCTCTCGCCCGATGATGTCGCCTCCGGCCGTCGCGAGTACAAGCGTGGCGTCTACGACTATCAGACCTGGCTGAGCAGGATCACGAGACGTACGGAACCTGCGCACGTGATGAAGAAGAAGGGCCAGCAGATCAGCGCGAACGGTGGCATCACCTACTGCTTCGTGCGGCTCAAGGAAGAGCATGTGCCTGAGGACGAGACCGACAATCTGCGTCTCGTGACGTTCGCTGTCTGCTCAGTCCACGACAACTTCAGCAAGAAGAAGGGCCGCGACATCTCCCTGGGTCGTGCGCTCAAGCAACTGGAGAAGGATGGTGAGCTGTCGTGATCGAGACCATCATTACGATCGTCGTCGCAACGGCGGCGATCTGCATCATCATCATGTTCGCCGCCACGGTGCGAGTGGCACTGGCAAACACGCTGCGCGAGGACAAGAAGCGCATCGCAGCATTGGCCGATGAGGCCCTGCTGATGCTCAATGGGCTGCACGTGGTGCCCGTAAAGGACAAGCTGGCTGAGATCAGCGCCATCGCCAAGAACGAGAAGTACGTCCCGCAGATGGAGAGTGCGCCCGAGTCCTCTACTTGGAAGCCCCCGAACAAGGAGGTAACCCGTGACTGACGAGACCTATGAGGAATACGACTTCGATCCTGATCGAACCGAATACGACGGGTTCATGATCGGAGACCAGATCGCCTACGTCGTCGATGACGAAGATCTTGGTGTCTGCGAGGGCGAAGAGGGCCAAGTCGTGGGTTTTGCAACCATCCCGGCTGCCAAGCACCCCGAGATAGCCATCGCTTTCGGCAACGATCCGCGCGAGCGTGTAGCCATGTACGTGTTGATGGACGGCAGCGATCTGCCCATCGAAGCCAAGTACGACGACGTCGAGACCATCTGATGCAGATTGCCATGCGCAACGTCAAGCACGAAATCATCGCCAAGGCCTACTACGAGTGGATGATGGCCGAGGATGTCCAGGACTACCCCTGGGAGGGCGCGAGCAACGAGACCGAGGAAGAAGCTCATCGCTTCGCGGCAAGAGTTCTGGAAGAACTAGAAGAGCTGGAAAAGCCCAAGGATCGCCCGCCTATGCCCGTCTCGGTCCGGAAGATCCTGGAGGATACGTTCACGCCTGGCGGCATGGACAAGTGGTGGACGGCTTACCTGCGCATGGATCCTCACGCGCAAGAGCCATCGGCTCGCGAGTGGGCTCGCCGTTCCGTTGCCAACATCGACCTGGGTTTCCGTTTCCGAAACTCCTAACAATCAGGAGTTTTTGCCGTGATCTCTGTGTGTAGAAATTTGGGGTCCAACATGCGGAAGGCCGCCTCCCCCGAGACGGCCTTCCTGGTGCCCACACGACTCCCCGTGCGTGAAAGAAAGGATAGACCATGACAACACTGCAAGGCGACGAACGAGAGAAGCAGCGCGGCCTCATCCTGCTGGGTGCCTGGCCGTTCTTCCCGGCGCTTCCAGTCAAGCGCGACTTCCAAGAGGACCCTCCCGGTGGCGTGATCTTCTGGGAGGAAGCAGATGACCGCGCCGTGGACGTCTACATCTTCAACATCTGGGCCGTGCCTGACATGCGTCAGCGCAAAGGCCTAGGACAGAACGCCACGTGGACTCAGATCCGCGCGGGTGAGCAGGTCATCCACTACGACTCGCTCGATGAGTTCTTCGACGCTGGCTGGAGGGGCGACTGATGGCTCTGACTTCGGCACAAAAGGCGCTGATCGGGTACATGGAGGGCCAGAGCGAAGCGCGCTGGTGCGCTGGCTGGCTCAGTGACCTGGAGACTGCTCTTCTGGGCGACGAGGCCTACGAGTGGCTGGTCGAAGCTGCTGGTGGCACATTCCGAAATGCCAAGATCGATCACGTTGAAAGCATGACGAGCCCTCGCAAGGTCATCTGGGAAGACGATGCGATCGTCTACAACGGCGACGGATTCATCTGGATGCCGATGACACTCGCCGAGCTGAAGAAGCTGCCGCGATGAGCGAGGACTACATCAGACCTTCGCTCAAGGAGATGATGAAGTCTCTGGGGCTGGAAGAGAAGGACTACGGCAAGCCACCTCCTCCAGAGCCCGAACCGAAGAAGATTTTCAGCCACTCGATCATCGTCACGATGGTTCCTCAGAGAGGGTTCAGTTCGTTCGGTTCGTTCGGCGGCGATCGGTTCGACCACATCAAGGTCGATGAAGATCCGAAGATGATCATGGACATGATCGAGATCGGCGACGAGTTCGTCACGCTCCACGATGACGGCCACGAGATGTTCCTCAGAACACAGCACCTGAAGAACTACCTCGTGTCCGTCCGGCCCATGTTCCAGAAGCCATGAGCGACCTCAACGCACCCGTAACCAGCGTCGAGGACGCAATTGGCCGCGAGTACCCTCCTGCGTGCCCTGTGCCGTGCAACGACTGTCCGTGGCGACGGAACAGTGCCCGAGGCTGGCTCGGCCCTCACACGGCCCGAGAGTGGCTCGACGCTGCGCATGGGGAGACTCCCATCGCATGTCACGAGACGATCCCCAGCGGTGGAGGCTGGGGAGAGAAGACTCGCCAATGTCGTGGAGCTGCTCAGTTCAGGGCGAACATCTGCAAGTTGCCGTGGAACCCAACGATCGAGACCGGGCCGAGGGACACCGAGAAGATCCTCGGCAACGACCAGGAGTTCCTTGATCACCACGACCCCTCGTGGTAAGATCATTGCAAGCGGGGCGCTGCGGAGACCTCATATCCTGTCTCCTCTCTCCTCCAGAAACGCAGCGTCCCGCCCAATCTTCATGGCCGGGTAGTTCAGCGGACAACAAGGTCCCTTCGAGTCGGCGCAAGCCGTCCGGTGGGACCTAGAACACCAGAGAAGATGTAGGTCAGACAGGTGGATCGGGGAAACGATCCGGATGAGTCCGCCCTGGGGTAGGTATAGCCCCACTGCGCCTGACTCGATCTCTCGTTCGCGACGCGAGATCACCGGGGAATCCGTGAAGCCCCTCGCCGAGGACACTGCAAGTGGCTCATGAGCACGAGCAGAAGATCCGGAGTTGGAGCTGATGTGCATTGGACTGGAGGGCGGAAGTTCGAATCTTCCCCCGGCCACCGCTTCGCAGGAACGAGAAAGACCCCGGCTACCCAGACAGGATGAGGGAGTACCGGGGTCTTTCTGCGGGAAGGGAGGACAGGTCTGTGCGAACCGTCCCAAGCCCAGTGTAGAGGCTTACGCCTCGCCGGGGGCCTTCGCGGAACCGACGTCCTTGTTGCGGCCTCGCTGCCCAGCGCCCTTCGCGCCGATGCTCCCGGTGATCAGATCACTCGACGGAGACATCGCCTTCGGATTCGTCACGCGGACGCGCGGACCAGAGACCTTGTCGAGCTTGATCCTGGGCCGCTGCCAGACGAAACCGGTGTTCGGGTCATACGTACCGAGGGGAGACGTTGCCACGCCTGCCCGACGGGTCGCGTTGACGCGCTTGCCGGACTTGGTGAAACCACTGATTTGAGTTGCCATGTGTTCACCCCCTCGAAAGGCGTTGGCTTGCAGCATACTTGGTCATGTGGCTACGCCCTCGTCGTAGTCCACACCGGGCTGCTGAGGCCCAGAAGGTGTCGGGCCGGGGAGCATCCCGCCCATCTTGCCGTGACGATCCGCCAGCTTGCGGTACTTCGGCACACCCGCGATGCCTGAGCCAGCAGCGCGCTGGTCTTCGTTGACAGGTCGGCGCGGGTAGGCAGTGTCGCGGTCGAGCGCTCCCGGCTGAGTCGGGTGCCCGCCGAGAGGATCGAGATCCTGGAGCTTTGTGTCGCGGATCGGTCCCTGTGGCGGGAACGGTCCCATGTAAGGCCAGGCCATCAGTTCTCCTCCAGAGCAGAAACTCGCTCTTCCAGATCGTCGAGACGCTCCTCGACAGTCGGGATAGACAGTGCGTCGATGAGTTCTGCTCGGTTCATCTCGGATCTTCCAGGGACGTCCCGCTCGTGAGCAAGCTTGCGGAGCTGTGCCACATTGAGCGAGGCAACATCCACTCAGTGCTCCGACGTACCGCGCTCGCCACCGCCGGAGGGACCAGTGCCCTTCAGCTCGTCCGGCGTACCGCCGGAGTCATCCCCGCCGCCATGATCCTCGTGCGGATCCTGGGGAACAGGACCGCCTTCGCGCTCCTCGTCGGGCACGTTGACGTTGGTCGGGTCGATGTCGCGCTTCTTCTCGTCGCTCATGCGATTGCCACCCTCGGCTTGTCCAGCTCGGTGTTGCCATCGTCGTCACGTGCGTCAAGCGCAGTCGCGAGCCAGAGCGGCACGTCCATCAGGTCATAGATGACGAGAACGCCATCAACCCAGGCACGACCGACATGTCCTGAGTCCGAGCGGAAGTCGAAAGGCTTCTCGTCAGAGCCCAGGTAGATCTGGATGTCCTTCTCGTTGATCGCCATCAGCGCTTGCGCAGCGGACCCTGGTTGATGCCCGGCTGCGGGCCAGTCTTGGACGTGCCCTTGAGCAAGCTCTTGAGCGTGCCCTTGTTGCCCGACCCCTTGTGGGTCTTGCGAGTGAGGTCAGAGAGGGAGCCGATCTTCCCGGACCCCTTGCTCATGCCGCCGCCGATGTTGGCGTTGGCACCACTGTTGGTCGGGTTGGCCCGATTGGGGGTCTTCACCGGCTCTTCTCCTTGGACTTGAGCTGCTTGCGTCGGCCCAAGGCGAAGAAGTTCGCGGCCTTCTGCTTGGCCTTGCGCTTCGTCTGGACCGCTGAGTACGTGTACTTGGCCATGTTCTACCCCTTCTCGTCGGGCTCGAAGGTCCAGTTGCGGAGCCTCCACTGCCCGTCACGCACGTGCATGGTCACGTCAAAGGTGCCAGGACCCAGGAGACCGAAGTTTCTGCTGACCTGGCGCTTGGTGTTCATGACGAACCACGGATGCCGATCGGGGCTGGTTCCCTGCTCGGTCACTTCTTCTTCCCCTTGGAGGTCTTGCCCCAGCGCTTCCAGGCAGCCTTACGCGAACCAGCGGCGGACTTCCGATGACTGGTCTTGCGATGTCCCTTCCTCGCAGCCGCAGCCTTCTTCTTGCCCTTCGTATAGTTCGCCATGTCAGCAGATTCTAGGGCATCTTGCCGTTGATGATGGTCAAATGATCGGCATCAAGCAGCCGACGATCACCCCGATTAGCAGGATGATCGTCATGGCTGCCGACACCTTCACTTCTTTCGCTTCTTCTTGCCCTTCGAGTTGGCGATCTTCGCGGCCTTCTTCTTGGACGATCCCTTACGCCTCAGGGCGTGGTAGATGTCCCACCGCTTGACCTTCTTCCCAGGCATGTTCCCTCCTACAACGGCGCTCCCGTGTCGTCCCAGACGTTGCCGGTGAAGACGTAGGGCTCGCAGCCTGTCGTCGGACCCCAGTAGCCGGAGTTGGGGAAGTACGTACGCGCGAAGCGGTTCCCCGTGAAGCTGTTCGTGCCTCCGAGGTTCGGCCCCGCGTCGCAGTAGAGCGTGTAGCCACCACCTGCCATCAGATTGTTAGCCACCTGCACCGTCGATATCCCTGACGTGTTGGTGGACATGAGGATCGCTGACGTCTGCCCGCACGGGATACGGATCGTGTTGTGAAGCAGCTTGATGTTCGAGCCGCCGTCCGACTGGAAGCCGTCGTAGTGCGGGCCATCTGCGCAGCCGAAGCCTGCGTCAGGCCAGCCGTCGGCGTTCTGATCGGGACCGTCCACGCAGAGGTTGTCCTGGAGGACGACGTTCTGCCCGAAGTGAGCGCAGTCAGCTCCGTTGTGGAAGAAGGAGTTCTTCAGCGTGTAGCCGTCGAACGCGATGCCCTTCAGCTCCATGAAGCCGTTGGCGTCGATCTCCACGTGGTCCACCGTGAGGTTGGAATTCGGAGCGTTCCAGCTCGTGCCGCTCTTCGAGCTGATCGAGTACCACTGCGCCGTGTTGATGATCTTGACGTTGCGAATCGTCACGTTCGGTGCAGTGACCACGATCTCGCCCGTCACGGTCTTGTTCTCGTAGACCTGACCAGCAGTCGAGAGCGTCACGGTGCCGCTCACAGCCTGTCGAG
>Ga0190271_10001773_pt1 | contig 12600 bp, 12 predicted proteins | sample Popmic356T_FD_133747 | JGI IMG/M metagenome (GOLD analysis project Ga0190271, IMG submission 133747) | Populus adjacent soil microbial communities from riparian zone of Weber River, Utah, USA - 356 T | ecosystem: Environmental > Terrestrial > Soil > Riparian zone | place: USA: Utah | collected...
ACCTGCTGGCACTGATCTTCACCTGCTGCCACCCGGTGCTCTCGCGCGAGGCGCGGGTGGCGCTGACCCTGCGTCTGCTCGGCGGGCTGACGACGCCGGAGATCTCCCGCGCCTTCCTCGCCTCCGAGTCGACTGTGGCGCAGCGGCTGGTGCGAGCGAAGAAGACGCTGCGCGAGGCGAAGGTCCCCTTCGAGGTGCCGCGGGGAGCGGAGCTCGACGAGCGGCTGCCGTCGGTGCTGGAAGTGATCTACCTCGTCTTCAACGAGGGCTACGCGGCGAGCGCCGGCGAGGACTGGATCCGCACCGACCTCTGCGAGGAAGCGCTGCGGCTGGGCCGGATCCTGGCCGAGCTGGCGCCCGAGGAGCCGGAGGTGCACGGACTGGCGGCGCTGATGGAGATCCAGGCCTCCCGCCTGCGTGCCCGCCATGGGCCGGGCGGCGAGCCGGTGCTGCTGCTCGAACAGGACCGCGGCCGCTGGGACCCACTGCTGATCGTCCGCGGCCGCCGGGCGCTGGAGCGGGCCGAAGCGCTGCCCAAGCCGATCGGCCCCTACGGCCTGCAGGCGGCAATCGCCGCCTGCCACGCGGCTGCAATCCGCGCCGAGGAAACCGACTGGGTACGGATCGCCGCCCTCTACGAGGCGCTCGGCCAGATCCAGCCCTCGCCGATCGTCGAGCTGAACCGGGCGGTCGCGATCGGCATGGCCTTCGGCCCAGAGCCCGGCCTGGCCCTGCTCGCCGAGATCGAGGACGAGCCCGCCCTCGCCGACCACCACCTCTTCTTCAGCGTCCGCGGCGACCTGCTGGAGAAAGCGGGACGGCCCGAGGAGGCCGCCCTCGAGTTCGAGCGAGCGGCCGATCTGACCGAGAACGAGCGAGAGCGAGAACTGCTGCTCAAGCGCTCCCGTCAGCCAAACGCTTGATCCCGTCTTTCTCCAACCGCAGCATCTTCCAGTCGTCCAGCCGCCGCGCCCCGAGCTGCTCGTAAAAGTTGAGCGCCGGTTCGTTCCACTCCAGCGCGACCCAGTCGAGGCGGACGTGGCCGCGGTCGAGGGCGAGGTTGGCGAGGTGCTCCATCACCAGGCGGCCGATGCCGCCGCGGCGGTGCTCGGGGCGGACGTAGACGTCCTCGAGCCAGATCCCCGAGCGGCACTCGAAGGTCGAGAAGGTGGTGAAGAAGATCGCGTAGCCGACCGCTTCGCCGTCGGCAGTCTCGAGCAGCAGCGCCTCCGCCGCGCGCTGCTCGAACAGCGAGCGGCGCAGGACCTCGGCGTCACCCACGACCTCGTCGGCCATCTTCTCGTAGGCGGCCAACTCGAGGATCAGGTCGAAGAGGAGCTGCGCGTCGGCTTCGGTCGCCGGCCGGATCTCGATGTCGTTGGCGGAAATGCTCATCTCTCCCCCACCGCCTCGAGGACCGGCTTGATATCGAGCACCGGAGTGCCGTCGAGCGCCTCCAGATCGGCGACGCGAAGGCGTGGCCCCTCGAACCCGAGCACACGGACCCGGTGCAGCCCGATCGGGTTCGGCCGGTGCGGCGAGCGGGTGGCGAAGACGCCGGCCTCAGGACGGGTCGCGTCGCCTCGCGGGTGGACCGTGAGCACGTCGCGGTCGGCACGGTCGAGCCAGGTCAGGACCAGCAGCTCGTCGTCGGCCTCGATTCCCCGCAGCCCAGCCTCGTACTCCGGCGCGATCTCGATCGTCGTCTCCGGCGCACCCTCGTCGCCTTGCTTGGGAGCGGCGGCGGCATCGACCAGCGGAGAAGAGATCGACCCGATCGCCCGCAGTTCCATCTCCGGGACCCTAGCCGGAGAGGCGCGGCAGGACCGAGCTCTTGTAAACCTCGATCGCGCCCAGCGGATCGGCGCCGGAGTTGTTCATCAGCGCCACGATCGTCGCCCCCATCGCTTCCACCTCGCGGACCCGTTCGGCGTGGACCTCGGGGTCGGCGGAGACGATCAGTGCCTCCTTCAGCTCCTCGTCGGAGACCTGGCGCTCGCCCTCCTCGTACATCGCCGCCGGGTCGTACCACTCGTCGCGGTAGAACTCTTTCGGCTGCGAGCCCTTCCAGACCCGGCAGCCCTCCAGCGCCGCCTCGTCGTCCTCGGCCCAGGAGAAGGCGGCCTGGAGGACGATCTCGCCCGGCTCGCGGCCGGCGTCCTCGGCGGCGCCCTTGTAGGCGTCGATGAGCTCGGGGGTGGATTCGGGGTCGGCCAGGGTCCAGAGGCCGTCGCCCTGCCTGCCCGCCACCGTCGCCGCCTTCGGTCCGAAGGCGGCGACGTAGATCGGCGGCCGCCGGTTCTCCGGCCGCGAGTGGACGTAGGCGCGGTCGGTGGAGAAGTACTTGCCCTTGCGGCTGAGGCGCTCCCCGTCCCAGAGCGCCCTGACGATCTCCAGCCCCTCCTCCATCAGCTCCACCTTTTCGCCCGGCGAGGGCCAGTCGGCCCCCAGTGGCATCTCGTTCAGCGCCTCTCCCGAACCGACCCCGAGGTAGGGGCGGCCGGGGAACATCAGCTCCAGCGTCGCCCAGGCCTGGGCAATCAGGACCGGGTGGTAGCGCGGGCCAGGCGGGGTGACTGCGGTGCCGAAGGAGACCCGCTCGGTCGCCTGCGCCGCCGCCCCGAGCCAGACCCAGGCCTGGCCCGACTCGCCCGGCTCCCACCAGGGCTGGAGGTGGTCGCTGCAGCCGATGCCGGCGAAACCGGCGTCCTCGGCGGCAACCGCCTGGTGCAGCAGCTGGTCGGGCGGGAACTGCTCGTGGGCGCAGAGGTGGAGGTAGCGCATCTGCCTCTCCCCCGCGCCCGCGCTCAGGCTTTGCCTTCGAGTTCGTACTCGCGCAGGAAGCCCTCGAAGAGACGGCGGTGGCCCTGCTCGTCGCGGAGGATCGCGATCACCATGTCCTGGGTGACCGGGTCGACCCCGTCGGTCTCCTCGACGATCCCGGTGTAGTGCTCGATCGCGCCGGTCTCGGCCTCGATCACGCCGCGGATCACGTGGATCACGTCGGTCTGCTCGGCCGCCGGCTGCAGGAAGCTCTGCTCGGCCGCGAAGCCTTCCGAGCCGGGGACGACCCCGTAGAGCTCCTTGATCCGCCGGGCGAACTCTTCGGCGTGGCCGAGCTCCTCTTTGATGTCTTCGGCCAGCGACTCGCGGATCTCCTGGGCGCGGACGCCGTCGAGGTTGGTCGAGGCGGAGAGGTAGCTCATCACCGTCTCGATCTCCATCCAGTAAGCCTTGGTCAGCAGCTCGACGATGTGGTCGCGGGTGGCCTTGTCTCCGTCGAGAATGCCTTTGCTGGTGCTGCTCGTCTCCATCGATCGATCTCCCGTGTCTGGTCGTCTGTGGCGGTGGCGCCTGACCCGCGGCTACCCCGGCCCCGAGGCACGGAAACTCCGGCGCGCGGCGCTCACTGGCTAGTCTGCCGCGCCATGGACACGATCGACGCACTGCTCGGAAACAACCAGGTCTTCGCCGCCAACCTCGCCGAGCGGCACCTCGACGTCGAACCGCAGCGACATCTGGCGATCGTCACCTGCATGGACTCGCGGCTCGACGTCTTCGCCGCCCTCGGGCTCGGCCCCGGCGAGGCGCACGTGCTGCGCAACGCCGGCGGGATCATCACCGACGACGTGATCCGCTCGCTGGCGATCTCCCAGCGGCGATTGGGCACCCGCGAGGTGATGCTGATCCACCACACCGACTGCGGCATGCAGAAGATCACCGACGACGGCTTTCGCATGGAGCTGCAGGAGACGACCGGGGTCTCCCCCTCGTTTGCGATCGAGTCCTTCAAGGACGTGGAGGCGGACGTGCGCCAGTCGATCCTGCGGGTGCGGCGCAGCCCCTTCCTGCCGCATCGCGATGTGGTGCGCGGCTTCGTCTACGACGTCGACAGCCACCGGCTGCGCGAGGTCGAGGCCACCGAGCAGTGACGACCGCCCCGTACGGCTCCTGGACCTCGCCGATCGACGCGGCGGCGGTGGCGAGGGCCGGGCGGCGGCTGGCATTTCCCACGCTGGCCAAGGACGGCGCGGCCTGGTGGCTGGAAGGCCGCCCCGACGAGGGCGGTCGCGCGGTGCTGATGCGGCAGGCGCCGGGCGACGAGCCGGAGGCGGCCGTGGGCGAGGGAACCAACGTGCGCACCCGGGTCCACGAGTACGGCGGCGGCGCCTGGTGCCTAATCGAGGCCGACCTCTTCCTCTTCGTCGAGTTCACCGACCAGCGGATCTACCGGCAGCGGCTCGGCGAGGAGCCGGTGGCGATCTCGCCCGAGCCGGAGAGCCCGGGCGCGCTGCGCTACGCCGACCTGCGCCCGACCCAGGACGGCCGCGTCGTCTGCGTGCGCGAACGCGACGTCGAGGGCAGCGAACCGGTGAACGAGATCGTCTCGCTGTCGCTCGACGGCTCCGGCGAGCCGCGGCTACTGGCGACCGGGCGCGACTTCTATTCCTTCCCGCGGATCAGCCTCGACGGCGGGTGGCTGGCCTGGACCTGCTGGGACCACCCGAACATGCCCTGGGATGGAACCGAGCTGTGGGTCGCCCCGCTGGCCGACAGCGGCGAGGAGCGGCTCGTCGCCGGCGGCGCCGAGGAGTCGGTCTTCCAGCCCGAGTGGGGCCCCGACGGTCACCTCCACTTCGCCTCCGATCGCGACGGCTGGTGGAACCTCTACCGGGCGCGCGACCCCGGCGGCCAGCTCAGCGGCGAGGAGGGCGCGCTGGTCCAGCTGACCGAGGACCAGGCCGACTTCGCCCACCCGCAGTGGCTCTTCGGCGGCGCCACCTACGGCTTCCTCGAGAGCGGGGCGATCGTCTGCGTCCGCACCGAGGGGGCCGAAGAACGGCTGGCGCTGCTGCAGCCGAGCGGCTGGGAACCGGCCGACCTGGGACTGCCGTTCACCGACTTCGGTTTCCCGGCGCTCTCGGTGCGGGGCGAGCGGGTGGCGTTCGCCGCCGCCAGCCCGGAGAGCGAGGCGGCCGTCGTCGTCCACGACGTAGCCGGGGGCGAAACCGAGGCGGTGCGCACCGCGAGCGACGAGCCGGTCGACCCCGCCTACGTATCCCGGCCGCGGGCGATCGAGTTCCCGACCGGCGAGGGTGAAACCGCCTACGGCTTCTACTACCCGCCGTGCAACCCGGAGTTCGAGGCGCCGGAGGGCGAACTGCCGCCGCTGATCGTCGAGAGCCACGGCGGGCCCACCTCGCACGTCACCCCCGCCCTCTCGCGCGAGTTCCTCTACTGGACCAGTCGCGGGTTCGGCGTCGTCGACGTCAACTACCGCGGCTCCAGCGGCTACGGCCGCGCCTACCGCAACCGGCTGCGGGGCGAATGGGGCGTGGTCGACAGCGAGGACTGCGTCCAGGCGGCCCTGCACCTCGCCGAGCAGGGCGAGGCCGACGGCGGGCGGCTGGCGATCCGCGGCGGCTCGGCCGGCGGTTACGCGACCCTCTGCGCGCTCACCTTCCACGACGAGTTCGCCGCCGGGGCCAGCTACTACGGCGTCGCCGACGCCGAGTCGCTCGCCGGCGACACCCACAAGTTCGAGTCCCGCTACCTCGATCTGCTGATCGGGCCTTATCCCGAGCAGGCGGAGCTGTATCGCGAGCGGTCGCCGATCAACCACGTCGACCAATTGCGTTCGCCGGTAATCCTCTTCCAAGGCTTGGAGGACCTGGTCGTGCCGGCGAACCAGGCGGAGGAGATGGCGGCGGCGCTGGAGCGCAACGGCATCCCCCACGCCTACCTGCCGTTCGAGGGCGAGCAGCACGGCTTCCGCAAGGCCGAGACCAACATCCGCTGCCTCGAATCGGAGCTCTACTTCTACGGCCGGATCATGGGGTTCGAGCCGGCCGGGGACCCGACGCCGGTCGAGATCTCCGGCCTCAGCTGACCACGCACTTCTTGGAGCCGCCTTCGGTTTCCCCTTTCTCCGGGAAGGCGTGGGCGAGCGCCTGGGCGATCAGCTGGGCGCGGGCGGCGTAGCCGGGCGAGGTGAAGTGGATCCCGTCTTCGATGAACCAGTCGTCTTTGACGTCGGAGGCCCAGTCGTAGACGCGCATGTTGGGATACGAGGCGCAGGCGGCGACCAGTTCCTCGTCCCACTTCTCCATGTTTTCCTTCGAGTAGGGGTCGCCCTTTTCGACCAGCGAGCGGACGTTGACCCAGAGCACCGGTTCGGCGCCGATGATCGCCATCATTTTTTCGATCCGTTCGCTCTCGGTCACGGTGGAGCCGGCGGCGACGTTGGCCGCCTCGTTGGTGCCGAGAGCGAGGACCCAGCAGCCTTTGAAGCCTTCGGCCTTCTCGGCGGCAGCGACTTCCTGGGCGTTGGGGTTGCCTTCGAACCGCTCTTCGATCGAGGTCGCCCCGGTGACGTCCATGTGGGTTTCTTCGGCCCCGACTTCGGCGTATCGGGCGGGGCTGCGCTGCGATTCGATCGGCAGGTATTCGGCGTTGTCGAGGCCCTCGGAGGTCGAGTCGCCGATGTGGACGACGGCTTTGCAGCTCGATTTGGTCGAGGAGCCGGCCTGCTCGGGGGTGAGCGGCGGCGGCTTCGTCGTCCCCTCGGCGCGGGCCTGCTCGGCGCGGACGTTGTTGCCTTCGGCGGAGGTCGAGTTGAGGCCGGCCATGCCGGCGGTGGCGATCACCAGGACCAGACCCATGCCGACGATCGCGACCCGCATCGGCGGCGCGAAGGTCTCCCATTTCCAGCCGACCGCGCGGCGGCGGGCGAAGAAGCGGCCGATCGCGCCGTGGCGGATCGGCTCCTCGACGAAGCGCCAGGAGAGGGCGGCGATGGCGAAGATCGCCGCCACCTGCAGCAGGGCGCGGACGAGGTCGTCCTTGTGCTGGACGCCCTGCGGCGTGGTGAGGACGATCACCGGCGTCTGCCAGAGGTAGATCCCGTAGGAACGGACGCCGACCCAACGCAACGGCAGCACTCCCATCCAGGTGCCGAGCCGGCAGGCCGGGTGGGTGAGCGGCATCAGCACCAGGACGGTGGCCAACGAGAGGACCATGAAGCCGCCGCGGTAGAGGAAGGGCGAAAGTTCGCCCGTTTTCCAGATCATCAGCGCGATCACGGCGAGGCCGAAGACACCGAGGGCGTCGAGCGTGTTGCGGGCCTGCGGGGCGATCCGGCGGCTGAGTTTGCGGCTCGGCCAGACCATCGCCAGGGCCGCGCCGAAGAGCAGGCCACCGGCGCGGGTGTCGGTGCCGAAGTAGAGGCGCGAGGGGTCGAAGCTCGGCTCGTAGAGGACCGCCATCAGGATCGTCGAGGCGAGCGCGCCGACGATCGTCAGCAGGGCTAGGCGGGGGCGGACGCCGGAAGGCAGCGGGCGCTCGTGGACGAGCTTGACCCCGGCCAGCAGCAGGAACGGCCAGACGATGTAGAACTGCTCCTCGACCGAGAGCGACCAGAGGTGGTCGAGCGGCCCTTCGGCTTCGAAGCGGGCGAAGTAGGAGACGTCGGCGAAGATCTGCTGCCAGTTGTTGACGTAGAAGATCGCCGAGATCACCCCCTTGCGGAACTGGTCCGGCTGGGCGGGGCCGAAGATCGTCACCCAGGCGACGACGATCGCCAGCATCAGGAAGAGCGCCGGCAGCAGGCGGCGGGCGCGGGCGAGCCAGAAGGAGGTCAGCTTGATCTTGCCGCGCGCATTCAGCTGCGAGAGCAGGATGTCGGTGATCAGATAGCCGCTGAGGGTGAAGAAGACGCCGACGCCGAGCATGCCGCCGGGGGCCCAGTCGAAGCCGAGGTGAAAGGCGATGACGGCGAGGACGGCTATCGCACGCAGCCCGTCCAGCCCAGGCATGTAGCGCTGGTTGCGCTTGACGGGTTCTGGCATCGGTCGCCCGCATGCTACGGATCGCCGCTGATAGCTTTCGCCGCCGTGGGTCCCGTCCGAGCCTCCCGTCGCCGCCCTGCCGCCGCGTTCTCGCTGGCGCTCGTTGCGGCCCTCTCGCTGCTGGCGCTCGTCGGCGCGGGCTCAGCCTCGGCGGCGGTCTGCCCCAGCTTCAAAGTCCTGCATGACGATCGCATCGGCGCGGTGGTCCTCCCCGCCGGCAGCTACGAAGTGACGACCGAAACCGGGCTCAGTTGCCAGGCAGCCTCGCAGCTCTTCGCCCGCTTCCTTCAGGACTGGGACGGCAACCTGCCGAAACCCTGGCGCGCGGTAGCCGAAGGCAGCGGCAAGGCCTCCTTCACCCGCGGCAGCCTGCCCGGCTTCTCGGTCAGCCGCACCAGCGGTGGTGGCGAAGGGGGCGGCAACAGCGAACTGGGACGCCTCTGCGCCGATGCCTACACCGTCAACGCCGCCTCCAGCATCGGGCCACTGTTCTTCGCCAAAGGCCAGTACCTGCTCTACATCCCGACGCGTTCGGCGATCACCTGCCGCCGCGCGGCGGTCCTCTTCACCCGCTTCCTCGCCGCACCCGGCGGCATGCTGCCGCCGCAATGGCGGATGAAATCCCAGACCGCGACCTTCTTCAAACCGGCGCACCCGCTGCGCTCGGCCTTCCGGGTCGAGACGGCCGACGGGGTCGTCTAGCGCCGGAGGAGTGAGCGCAGGTCCGCGGCGATTGCCTCGGGTTCGTCCTCCAGCTGGTTCCAGGTGATGCGGGTGACGGTGTAGCCCGCGGCAGCAAGACGACGGTCGCGGGCCCGGTCTTCGCGGAAGGCGGTCCGGGTCGAGTGGCCATCCCAGCCGTCCAGCTCGACTATCTGGCGGAGGTCGGGCCAGTGGCAATCCACTTGGTAGCGCTTGTCGCCCAGGAGGATCCAGTCGTTGAAGCGGGGTAAGGGGAGGCGGTGCCGACGCAGGAAGGGGGCGAAGCGCTCCTCCAGGGGCGAGCGCTTGGTGCCGACGGGGTCTTCCTTCAGGCGGTCGAGGGCCGCTTGGACCTTGCGGGTCCCCCGTCTGCCGGGGTAGCGCTCGATCAGGTCCGGAAGCGAGAGGCGGTCGGAGAGCCGGAGGCGTTCCGACTCGCGAAGGAGGTTCTCGACCATGTCGCCGTCCTCGGTTGCAGCGAGGTCGAGGATGGTTCGAGGGACAGTGGTCACCGGGATCCCCTCCTCGATCGTGCGCTCGTCCTCAGGGACCTCGGAGATGTGCCTGCGGATCGGCTTCGAGGAGCGGCTGCGATGCGCCACGGTCACGTCGATCCTGGTCCGCGAGTTCGGCCTGATCATCCAAAGGTGCGCCGCCGACCAGTGGCTCAGCACCGCATTTGATCCCGAGGCGAGGACAGCTGCCATCCATTTGCCTTCGCGTTGGATCAGCCGGTGGCCCACGGCGTAGACGCCAGGCTGGAGAGGATTCAGGCGTCCAGCCTTGATCCGAGCCTCGATCTCCCGCCGGGAGAACCCGAGACCTATGAGTTGTCGACGTGAGACGACGCCATACTGGCGCTCCGCCAGCCTCGCAATCCGGTTCTCCTTCTCGCGAGTCCGCGTGAGTACACCTATATGGGGCACTGGCGCGGACTCGGTGGACATCCACCCAGGCTGGCGGGAAACGTCGCACGTGTGGCGCGCGGTTCGTGCCTTCTCTCACACGAAAGCGTCACGAAAGCCGGGCCGCACCCACCTCTACCTGCCGGAGCAGAGGTGGGTGCGGTCCGGCGCGCACGGGTTCACTCCCACCGCCCAGGGGTACCCACCCCACATGCCGCGCACCCCGAGCCCCAGCTCCACCCCGCGCCGCGGCCGCCTGCGCCGCGCCGACTGCGCGGGTCCTGGAATCAGGCGTATCGGCCGGGGCCGCGGCTTCTCCTACGAGGACGGGTCCGGAGAGAACATCGCCGACGAGGAGACGCTGGAGCGGATTCGCCAGTTGGCGATCCCGCCGGCCTGGAAGGAGGTCTGGATCTGCCCCGATCCCTTCGGCCACATCCAGGCGACCGGCTACGACGAAGCGGGGCGCAAGCAGTACCTCTACCACGAGCGCTGGCAGCAGCGGCAAGCGGAGCGGAAGTTCGAGCTGGTCCGCCAGTTTGCCCTGGAGCTGCCGAAACTGCGGCGCGCGGTGACCGCCGACCTGCGCCGCCAGGGGATGCCGCGGGAGCGCGCGCTCGCCTGCGCCGTCCGCCTCCTCGACCTCGGCTTCTTCCGCATCGGCAGCGAGACCTATGCGGAGGAAAACGAGAGCTTCGGCCTCGCAACCGTGCGCCGCGAGCACGTCACGATCGGGCGCAGCGAGGTGGTCTTCGACTTCCCCGCCAAGAGCGGCCAGCGCCGGGTGCAGTCGATCCGCGACGCCGCCGCCCGGCGGGCGATCGAGACGATGCACCGGCGCCGCAGCGGCCCCGAGGACCTGCTCGCCTACCGCGCCGGCGGCGAGTGGGTCGACGTCCGCTCCGAGGAGATCAACGACTACATCCACGCGAAGATCGGCGACGAGTTCACCGCCAAGAACTTCCGCACCTGGCACGGGACCGTCCTCGCCGCGGTCGCCCTCGCCGGCAAGAAGAAGCCGCGTTCCGAGGCGGCGGCCAAGCGGGCGATCAAGGGTGCGGTCGACGAGGTCTCCGAGGCGCTCGGCAACACCCCGGCCGTCTGCCGGGCCTCCTACATCGACCCCCGCGTCCTCGACCGCTTCCGCGACGGAGTCACGATCGACCCCGCGCCCGGCAACGGCCGCCTCAGCGCCAAGCGCCGCCGGAAGATCGAGCGGGAAGTGGTCGACCTCGTCTCCTGACGACCGTTTCGCCATCGCAGCCGGCGGGGAGTGGAGAGGACGGCGCGATCAAGTCGTGATCCAGCCCTGAGAGGAGGCCGAGCGATGCGAGTTGTAGTCACCGGAGCGAGCGGCAACGTAGGCACCAGCGTGCTCGAGGCGCTGGCGGACGAGCCGGAGGTGGAGAGCATCGTCGGGCTGGCCCGGCGCGTCCCCGAGATGTCCTTCCCCAAGGTCGAGTGGGTCGGCGCCGACGTCACCGAGAGCGAGCTGACCCCGATCTTCTCCGGCGCCGACGCGGTCGTCCACCTGGCCTGGGCGATCCAGCCGAGCCGCAACGAGGCGCTGACCGAGCGGATCAACGTCGGCGGCACCAGGCAGGTCCTCGACGCGGTCGCCCGGGCCGGAGTGGAAACGCTGGTCTACGCCTCCTCGGTCGGCGCCTACAGCCCCGGGCCGAAGCGGCGCCAGGTGGACGAGTCGTGGCCGGTGGAGGGCATCCCCACCTCCTTCTACTCGCGCCACAAGGCGGCGACGGAAACGCTGCTCGACGCCTTCGAACGACGCGAGCCGGCGGTGCGGGTGGTTCGCCTCCGCCCCGGCCTGATCTTCAAATCCGAGGCCGCGAGTGAGATCCGCCGCCTCTTCGCGGGACCGTTCCTGCCCGGCTTCCTGCTGCAGAAGCGGCTGATCCCGGTGCTCCCCCGCGTTCCCCGCCTGCGCTTCCAGGCGGTCCACTCGCGCGACGTCGGCGACGCCTACCGGCGGGCGCTGGTGCGCGACGTCCACGGCGCCTTCAACATCGCCGCCGAGCCCGAGATCGGCATCGACGAGCTTTGCGAGCTCTTCGGCGCCCGCAGCGTGCCGCTGCCGGCCGTAGCGCTGCGCGCCGCCGCCGGCCTGAGCTGGAAGCTGCGCCTGCAGCCCAGCTCACCGGGCTGGATCGACCTGGCCCTCGGGGTGCCGTCGATGGACACCAGCCGGGCGCGGGAGCAGCTGGGCTGGGAGCCGACCAAGAGCTCGCTCGAGGCGCTCGCCGATTTGCTCGCGGGCATGCGCCACGCCGAGGGAGCCCCGACGCCACCGCTGGAAGCGACGGCGGGCGGCCCCCTGCGGGTGCGCGAGCTGGTTACCGGGGTGGGTCAAAAGCAGTAGGAGTTTCTCCGTCAGGATTTCCCCTAATTTGGGGGATGGTTCTCGGTTTTTGCGTCGAATGGCAGGGGTACCGAGGACCCCATGGCGAGCCCACATGTAAAAACCCTTCCCAAACCAGGCGAGGTGTGGCTCAGTTGCCCGCCCTTCCTGATGATGGCTCGCATCGTCAGCCTCGACCTCGAGGGCGAGACCCCGGTCGTCAGCTACGAGCTGCACGACGACGACGGCTCGCTCCTGCAGGCGGTCGAGCACGCGACACTCGACTACGGCTGGTGGCGCACCTTCCAGCGCCTCGAACCTCGCTTCGGCTGAGCGCGGGACGCCTAGGCGGGTTCGGCGCCGAGCGCCGCGATTGCCTCCTCGGCGCTGTCGAAGACGAGACCGTTGGCGGTCAGGCCGGTCATCGAAAGCACCCGCAGAACCTGGTCGGAGGGACCGTAGACGGCGAGCCGGCGGCCCTCCTCCTCCATCCGGTTGCGGGCTCGGAGGATCACCGCGATCCCGGAGGAGTCGATGAAAGCGCAGCGCTGCAAGCCGACGAAGACCCGCTCGCAATCGGCGACGGCCGCGTCCAGCACCTCGTCGAGTTTGCCGGCGACGGCTAGGTCGAGCTCGCCCTCGACCTGGATGTCCCTGCAGCCCGGCTGCAGTTCTTTCTGGGTGACTTTGAACCGCTGCATCGAGATCCCCATCGTAGTCATCGATGATTGGAACCGCCACCGCCCTGGGTAGCAGGGACCGGTGAATGCAGACGAGAGCGCCGCGCTGA
>Ga0190271_10001774_pt1 | contig 12600 bp, 5 predicted proteins | sample Popmic356T_FD_133747 | JGI IMG/M metagenome (GOLD analysis project Ga0190271, IMG submission 133747) | Populus adjacent soil microbial communities from riparian zone of Weber River, Utah, USA - 356 T | ecosystem: Environmental > Terrestrial > Soil > Riparian zone | place: USA: Utah | collected...
ACGGGTCAGGAAGTCAGTCCCGACACCCGTAATCACTATGTCATCAGTTGTACCGCCCACCGCGCATGAGATCGTACCCGGTGCCTGTGGCACCCAGAGCCAATAGAGCAGGTTGGTGATATCGACCGCAAACGGCCTGTTTATCGTAAAGTGGTCATCGTCAATGATTTCAGTCGCGGCGCGTATTTCGCCGGTTTCGACCAAGATCATGGGCAGGTATTTTTCTTCCGGGCTGACACCGGGTTTGATGAATGTGTCGGTGCCTATGCCTACTCCAACTGACGGACCAGCGGGATGGACTACGGGACCGACAGTTGCAGCGGTCCCAATAGTCTGAAGACCACCACCACGCCCGTTAACCGGATCAGTCCAATATCCCCACTTCAAATCGTTGTCGCGGTTCTGGGTGGAGCCATAACCCATCGACACAACGTCACCGACTTCAATACCGTCCACGTTATCCAGTGGCAGCGTGACATTGCGACCAACGGCCTTGTTATCAGTCGGGTCTTCCGGTGTCGGGTTGGGATTGTCTATCGTGTCTTCAACACCAATCACCCACCCGGTGGGCATAATGGTCTTTTCCAGCGGATCGTCCACGCCGACGATCCTGATGCTGCGGCCATGAGCGTGGTTCAATTCCGCAATGATCCTGTCAGAGACAATTATCTTTCCCGTCACCTCAATCGTCATCGTGGCATCAGAACCCCACCACTTGTCTTTGAGGTAAAGCAGCGCAGCGGCCACGGTGGGGTATTGCGACGGCACGCGAAACGTCTGCGAACCGACGAGATAGCCGGGTGTACTGACGAGGTTAACGCCGGCTTCGATTTGCGCCAGCGTGAGATTGGACGGGATCGGAATGCCGTCTTTGTCATAGGCGAATACCCTGAGCGCTCGCGCGGGGATCGGTGGGATGATCTTGCCAAGCTCATTCTCCGGCACCAGCAATGCACGCGCCAACAACAGCGATTGCAGATTATTGTCATGATCTATCTGCTGAAGCTTCATATGAACTTCGTCATATTCCTCTTCGATTTTCCGCCGTACAAAAGCGTCCGTGTCTTCGAAGTCGGTTGTCAACGGAAGCCGACGCTGGATGTAGATCCGGTTGAACACATCGGTGGGAAGCATCAGCGCATCCGCCCGACTGACCAGCGCAGGGTATGGCGTGATCGTGAAGTGGGTCGGCCAGGTCTTGGGGTTCTGCGCCTCGTTGTCGAGGGTCAGGATGTACTCGCCAGGCGGCACGGGCACTCGCGCATAACCCGCGAAGACCTTGATCGTGGACGGGTCGTTGATGTCGATGGCGACCGGGATCTCGACACCAATCCGAATGTCGTCCTTGCGAAGCTCGACAGTGGTGCTGTCCAAAGCCATGAACTTATCTCCCCGAGATCAGGCGCTCGCCTGGCTCTGACCAATAGGTGTTGCCGTACTCTTTCTCGCGCTTACGCATGGCCGCATGCCGCTTCTGATAGGCCCGAGGATCAGCCATTTCCTCAAGACGATCCCAGATCTCCCGCTGCAATCCCAGCCGCGCCCACCAGAGACTGGTACCCGGCAGATTGTGCCGCATGAATTGCACCGAGCGTTCAGCGAACGTGCTCTTATATTCGGTTTCCTGGTCCCAGGCATTGACGAACTTGTAGCCGGTGCCAAGCGACAGATCCGCAATGCCCTTGATCAATCCCATATAGGGACCGCCCGCCACGTCCTGCGGGCCTCGCCCGAACTCGTTCACGCCGGCAAACAGGAAGTCACCCCAGACGCCCACGCTCGCGCCAGAGAGCGCCGCCTTGCCCCAGAACGCCACCGTATCCATGGGAAGTGGTTCGCGCCCGTTGGCGATCTCGCGAAGCTGGACACCCACCGCGCCCGTGATCATCATGCCGGTGCCGAGCGCCGCGAAATACCTCGCGCGCGTAGCGTTGTCCGGGATGGTCTGAGCCAGGCGCCCATACATCTGCCAGACCGTGATCGGAAAGTTCTTATACATCGCGAACGAATTGATCAGCATGCCAGGCAGGGTGTCGGGACGATTTCCGCCCTTCAGGGTGACGTTCGCCTCAAGCGTGGCGCCGGGGACCATATGCTTGGCTTCCTGCCCTATCATGGCATGGAAGCGTTCATAGAGTTCATGCTTGTTCGCGAGCTTCGTATCCAGGATATCGAGAGGCCGCAGGAAGTTCGCGCCAGCGGCCGGTGAATGCGGCATGATGCTCTTACGCACTGCATCCCATTCCGCTTCGCCAATACCATATCGCGCCATCATGTGCCGGAACGGTAGCTCGCCATACTTCAACTTGATGCTGTCGAACATCGTCCCCATCAATTCCGATTGCACGGACCAGCGAGCGATCTCCGTATGCCGGGTCAAGCCCGATAATCTCATACTCCAGTCCGCCATCGTGCGCGACCATTGCGGGCCATACGATGCGACAGGGCTATATCGTTCTGTCGTGTAGGCTGAATTAACCATGGTATCGAAGACATACCCATTGCGTAGAGCTACGCGCTGCGCGTTCTTATAATCATAAGTCATACCCTGGAAATAGGTACCCATCCCGCCGGCTATGGACGTATGATTGGCGAGGCGCACCGCTATGGTCGTCATGAAATCACCCATGACGGCAAGCAGCGGAACGCTCCCGAGTTGCACGCTGATCAGCGTGTTCGACGTAGTGCCGGCTATGGCGCCCATGGCCCCGTGGGCATTCATCTGGTTATAACCCATGTACTGCTCATACATGGGCTCGAGCCGGTTCTTCAAAACCTTTTCCGCTTCGACCACCGCACGCTTGTCGGCATTGGACCCGTTATTGGCGATAGCGTTTTTCTGCACGGCAGCAGCATGCTTCATAACCATGTTGCTGACGTTCTTGAACCAGAGATCCGGGTTGGTCCCCATCGCATCAATAGCTGCAGTTCGATGCGCCATGTCACGGATATGGTCCCGCACGGCATCCAGGATGGTCCCATCCCGATAGGCTTCATGCATCGCGATATAGCTATCAGCGTCTTTATATTTGAAGAAGCGGTGCTCATCCAGCATGTTGGCGATATCGCGTCCCATGCCGGCATACGCCTTCTGGTCCACCCCGAGCCCGCTCTTGCCATGAGTGGTGATCTTTTCAAAGATGTCCTTCAGCAATGGCTGGCGCCACTTCTCCGGGATCGGCGTCCCGTTGGGCAAACGCATGTTGTCCCAGTCGTTCCACTTGAGCATGTTATTGCTCCAGATGGTCAACGTGGCATTCTGCACACTCACGGGGTTCTGGTTCTGCGGCAGCTTCCAGTCATGAAGTTTGCGAAGCGAACCGCCCACCCGATTGCGATCTGCAATCATGACATCATCAAGTTTGAGCCAGGATTTTACTGCGGCCTTTATACCCTCTACACCACCCTTATATTCTCCATACAGTTCACGCACGAAATCGTATTCGAACGCCTTGTTGATCTGCCGGCCCATTGCGCCTTTGCGGAAGAACTCGAAACCCTCCTTGAATACTTCTGCATACTTATCGAAGAGGCCCGCAAATTTGTTCTCCGCGCTTATGACACCCGACACCCGCGCATCCTGCTGAACCGAAGCAATCGCAGCACGCGCCGCAGCGGCACCGTGCCCCACGCCGCCATCCATCGACAGCCGGCGTGAACTGAAGGTCTTGGACGCAGTTTCTATTGCCGTATTTGCCGCGGCAAAAACCTGGATGTCCTTTGCGATGCGCGCCTGGCGAAATGCCACATCCTCTTCCAACCGAGTGAGTGTGGCTTTCATGGCCATGGACGCAGCTTCTTCCGAAGTGTGCCCCTTGGCTTCGAACATCTTCACCATCCCATCGAAATTATCGATGACCTCGTCCCGGCGCTTCGGGCCATAGCCCTGCGCCTTGAGGCTGGTGTTGATGCACTCTACGAAGTTGGTGTAAGCGAACATGATGTGACTGCCTGAAGCATCTTGTTGTCGTCTTCCATTTCCTTGGCCATTTCCCGCACTGACATCTTGCGGACTTCGCCAGGCCTTAGTTCGATTTCGATGATGTCGTTATCGAGATGGATGGATACGTTCTTCCCGTTCACTCTCATCGTCAGGATATCTGACGGAGCGCCGGCAGCGGCAGCGGAGGTGGCGGTATCCGCTGTTACGCGCACGAACCCACCCGGCTTGACGGGGGTTATTCCTATGATTACATTCGGTGTGATGCCTGAACCCTCACTCAAATTCGTAGACTGGGATAAACGCCCAGCCGTACTGGTGTTTGTGCCTTCGCTAGGGGGTACAGTCGCCGTCGCGGTCCTCGAGCCAGGTGCCCCTTGGGTGCCGGTTGACACCGCTGACGTTTCCGGTACCGGGGGCCTGCTGTCTGAAACGGTCTGGCGAGGAATGTTTTCCGACTTTGCTCCACTCGACACTGACGAAGCCGTATCCGTGGCTGTTTCCGAAGCCGAAGCCCCGTCCAAGGCATCTCGCGCGGGCGCATAGTGTTGTCGCTGCTGTTCCGCCAGGGCATCTTTTTCCGGTCCATCCGGTAGCGAACGGTACCTGTCATAAAGATCCTGTCCTCCTGATTTCTTCAGCCTATACATTTCGGCGGTAAAAATCTGGATCTCGCCAACGGTGGTCCCGTCTGCACCACGGACCAGTACTTTGCGATCCTGATAACCTACGTCATTTATCTTCCATCCTTCATCCAATATATCAAAATGCTTGGCCAATTCGTTCACAACACGATTGGCTTGATCTCTGGTCGTTATTGTAAAACCTGCCCGCGCCAAATCTGTTATCTGGCCTGGTTCTTTATAACCTTTACGCTCTATCTTCTCCGCAATTTTTTCAAATTCTTTTACGCCTGGATTTTTGAATACGGCACCAGTGTCTTTTCCAACTTTAGGCCCTGCTTTTGCAATCTCGTCTTGAAGTCCCTGCGCATCCAAATGAAGTTGTTCAGCAGAACGTCCTTTCTGTCCTGATATGAAAGCATTAAAGGTCTGTTTCGTTGTGTCTGCCCTACGCGCAAACTCCGCTTCGATCGCCGCAGCGTTGTTCGCCGCGAATTGCAAATGCTCCTTGCTGTCGCGCCCGAGCCCCGCAATGTAGTCGTTCACATAGCTAGCCACGTTCATTGGAGCGGGAGCAGCGCCGGCAGCGGGCGCCGCTGGCGCGGCTCCGGGTGGCATGACAGGCTCTCCCCGCGCTACACGCATTATGGTGTTTACGAAGTTATCCTGCGCTTCCTTGGCGAATTGTTCCTGTTCCTTGTTCACGCGCAGTATGGCGTCCGCATAGGTTTCGCCTGGCCGAGGAGCACCATTCGCCGTCTGCAATTCCGGCACCGCATTCGCGCCGAACTTCTGGGTGGCTGCGCTCCACTCTGGCGGCAAGGTGGAACCTAACGGCGGGATCGGCTCCACTGGTGGGGGCGGCGTCCGCACGGGCGAGTTATCGATGCCAGACAGGCCGTTCGAAACCATATGGTCGATCTCGACCACCCGGCTGGACATCTGGCCCTCCCACTTTTTCTGTCCGTGGTCATAGGCGCGTTCCAAGGGTTTCTTCAGGTCGGTCATCTGCTCGTTGACCTCTGCCAACGTGCTGCGAACGTCCGCCGTTTCCGGCGCACCTCTTGTCCTTATCTCTTCCCGATATACGGCCACCTCCCTTTCGAGTGCAGCTATGTCATTCACCAGTCGCTGCGTTCGCGGAGCGCGGTTACTGAGCTCACGGATCTGTTCGTTGAGCCTGGCAATCCTGTTCGATAGTATGAGCGTTGCGTCGAACTCTTCCTTGCCCAGCGTGCCCAGAGCCTCGCTCCGCTGCTTGAGGAGCCGATCGTAAGTATTGAACAGGTCGGGATCATAGCGGCGCGCAAGCGCATCCATGCTGTCCGTGCCCTGTGGCGTTTCAATCCGAAACCGGGGGATATCCGGCGGCTGACCAGCCGGCAGACGTGTCTCTGTCGGGACCGGGATATCCCAGGGTGGCGGACCCTCCCAGGGCTGGAGCGCAGCCCGCGCGTGCTCGAGATCAAACTCCGCGCGCGGGGCGCCGAAGCGGGTGCGCGGCAGGGGAGACTGTGGCTCCGGTATGCGCGAAAGAAGACCGCCCAATTGCGGTGGGAGCTCCGGGGTGGGCGGGCGCGGGGTTGGCTCGCCTGGCATTCCCCGGATCGGCGGGATCGGCGCAGCCGGTCCTGCCGGCATAGCTCCAGCGCCGGCCGCTGCGGGCGGCAGAGGGGCCGGATCATTCGGAGCATCCGCCCACCACTTTCCGGTCGTAATGCGCCTGGCGGTTGCCCCTATGCCTTCGCCAAGCCCCTGAAACACGGCGCCACCAATGCCCGCGCCTATGATCGGCAGGAGTGGGTTCTGCTGGTCGAGCCCCAGCAGACGCCGGTTCTCCGCGACACCCGTAAGCTGGTTGAAGGTTTCAACCCCCATCTGCCCCAACCCCTGGACGCCTATACGGGCCGCAGCCGATCCCCCGCCGCTCAGGAAGAACCCCAGGGTGTTCAGCGGGTCCGTGCGCGGATCGACAGCGCCAACCGCACTGCCCGCAAGACCGCCAGCCAGACCGCCCCAGGTGGTCGGCAAGCTCGCGCGGTATTCGGCCCGTTTCGCTTCCTGCTTCAGATCCGCATACATCTCGCTCATGGATTTAAGTTTGAGGTTTGGATCTTCCTCGTTCAACTTCCTGATATGCGCTTCATGCGCAGCAATCTGCTTGCTGTATGGGCTTTCCACACCATCCATGAATTGCTTGGCCATGTCCTTATAAACATCTTTGTAGCCTATATAGCTTGGACTTTCATTCCCCATCTCATCAATAGTCGTACCAGCCTGTTGCATGTGTAGTGGGGTATATTGTTTGCCAGCCGCCTTGGCTTTCTGGGCTTGCTCGTCGTCCTTCTTCGACCAGTACCAGGCCAGGCCCAGTATTGAGTTATTGAGCGTCTGTTCGTGCAATGTCGCGACAAAGCCTTCCTGGACGCCAAGCCGAGGCCCGCGCGATATGTTGTATGGCGCGACCGGCGTGTCCTCGCTCAAAGCGTTGGCGTCATCCCAGCCCATTAGCCCTTACCCTTCGGGCGGCGTTTACCGTGTTCCTTGGAGCGTTGTATGGCCGCTTTAACGGCTTCTTCCATGGTGTTATAAGTTGGCGTGCCGGGAAGTTGCTGCCCCGCCTTTGGCAAATTTGCGCCATAGACGTTGACCCATTCGCCCTTCTCATTCTGGATCGTTTCCGACTGCTCATGATCGGCCATGCGCGCCTGACCCGAGATATCCGTGCTGCGCGGTGTTCCCCCGCCAGGCGGGGGTGGTGGTGCCGTATTCGGTTGCGGTCCTGGAGGAAGGTTTTGACCGGGACCGGCGCCGGCTGGTGGCGTCCCCTGCTGGTTGAATATATTTTGGTTTGGCTGTGCCGGCGCGGGCGTATACTGACCGGGCAGGATGCCGCCGATATTGGGCGTTCCCAGAACCGGGGGCGCGACAGTCGGCGGTATCACGCCAGGGGGCACCGTATCCCGCACCAGGCTAGGCCGACTGGTGATCTCGTCCACCGCGTCCTTGTTAAACTTGACATAGTATCGCTGGAAACCGCCGCCTCTTGTGTTTGCTATCACAAGCTCCTTATAGTCCGAAGTCATGACGATCGAATACACATCATCACGGATATACTGCCAGCGTGCATTAGCCCGAATGTCCACGGCTGTCGGTATATCACCGTTCTGATACCTTGGCGGCATATTCAGGGGCCTGCCATCCTGCGTCACAGAGTACTTGATCATATCCTCTGGTGTCGCGTTATCGACAGCGAGTTGAAACCTTTCTGGCGTCACGCCCCTTGGCACCATGGTCAATTGACCATCTATCATCGCGATACTATGCCCGGCAACAACAGTCTGGATCGACTTTTTGTATTCAGTCTCGTTGAACTGATCCAGCTTGGCCCCTGTGCCGAGAGCACTCTTGAACATCGTTTCGATATAATGCGCGTTTGCCGCCTTGAACAAAGCATCGACCGTCTTCGCGTCCATCCCGTTCATCGAGTTTCCGACCGCGGTCTGGAACGCCGTATAGTTATCTTGCTTCGACCCAAGCACCTTATCTGCATTCGGGTTTTTAACCGTGCGCTCCACTCCCGCCGCAACGGTGTTGGCGGCAGCGGGATCTGTCGCCAGAAGTTGAGCGGCAGCTGAATAGGCCGAGTTATCGATGCCGAGTTGCGCCATGCCGGCGTCAGACGCGCCATGCCCGGTCCTGTCCATCCGCATGATGTCGCGCATCATGGCCATCTTCCCCGCCGCGTCAGCTTCTTCCCATTGCTTCTTCAGCGCGGGCAATTCCGTTTCCACATCGAAAGGCTTGTTAGCACCAGTATTCGCGAGTTCGTACTTCTCACCGTTATCCCTATAGATAGCTCCACGGGCTTCCCAACCACCCGGAGCCGTCAACGGAACGACCATGCCGTCGCCAGTCTGGCGCCGATAGCCAACGGGGTTTTCCCTGGTTTGTGTCTGGGCATCTTTATAGATCCGGCCATACGTTACCGCATCCCCATGCTGGATCAGCCCAGGTGTCATCATGAACTCATGTGTCATCTGGTCATAGATTTCACGGATGGTCTTGGTCTTGCCGTCCTTGTGATAGAATACGCTGTAGTTATCCTTTTCCGCCGCCGCCTCAGGGAAAGCTGCCGCCCCGGCTTGCCCCGGGTTCGTCTGGAAGGCTTGTATAAACGCAGGACCGCCTTTCACGCCGAAGAAATGCGCCATATAAAGTTCAGCATTGGTAGGTTCGCGATCACTCCCTCCGGCCTTTAACGCTGCTCTGATAGCATTCCGGTTTACCGCCGTATTCGCTGCTGCCACCAGCGTGTTCATGCGCGGCTGATCGACATACTTCCACCGTTCTGCCGGGTTCATCGTGGAGAAATCAACGCCCGTCACTTGCTTGAGCGTGGATACAATTTCCGGGTTTTTCTTTACGTCAGTCAAATCTGTCCAGGTAGCTTGAGTAATCTGGAACGGACCCGCTGCTCCCGCAGACGATCTTTTCGTATAGTCAATCTGCGGCTGGGTACCGGACTGCAATATCTGCTGTCCTGGTCCCGAGCGATCAATCGCCGTATCGAGCGCACCCGCACGGTGCCCGCGCGCGTCCCTGACGGCTTGCACCTCCGGGGAAAAGCCGGTCCAAGTGGTCACGGTCTGACGCATATCCGCATGGATATGGCTTGGATATTGGCCCAAGCCCGTGAACCCGCCCTGGATCAGCGAGCTTACCAGTTCAGCCTGTCTTGATGCACTCATGCCAGTGGTATCGATATCAACAGCATGTTGTTGCACATGAGGACCAGGACGACCTGGCCTGAACTTATTTGCTTCGACCGGGTGACTTGCCGAGCGATAACCCGAATTGATCCGCAGCGGCTCGCCAAACACCTGGCCCACAACAGTCAGTGCATCCTGAACACGGGGCTGGAGGTTTTTGATATCCGCGCCCTGGTTCCATTGGGACGGTGTCGGCGCGAATTTCGGGCTGCCGCGCCCCCGGTAGGCTGGATAATTTCCCCGGTATTCACGCCAAGTCGTAATGCCCAGGAACACTTCAGGCACGCCAAATACTTTCGCGGCTTCCCCGATATGCGTGACCATTTCAGCAGGTACGTTATGAGGGATGCTGCCGACACCGCCCTGTGCGGCCTGTTCTCTCCGCTTGATTTCTGACGGAGGCAGACCTTGGCCTACAGTCTCCTGCTTGATCTGTTCGTCTTTATTGATACGAAAAAACCGCGCCATGTGCGCAGGGTTCTTGCTCCGCACCACAAATTCATACACATATCGCAACTCATCCGGCGCTATTCGTTCCTTTGTGCTCTTGGCTCGGCCATCCAATGTTTCGAGCATAAGATGCGCTTGTTGATCCGCTTGCGTCTGGAAATGATTTATGCCCGCATTGATTTTAGTCAGCAGTTGCTCATAGTCACTGGGCTTCAACCGCTTTTGCCATGAGTTTGCATGGAGAGCCGCTTGCTGCGCACTCAATTCCTTTGCATAGGTGGCTGCTTCCTTCGCGTTATTGAACATCCCCAGATGTTCACCCGTATCCTTGTATCGTTTCTGAGCCTCTTCATCCGAAAGCTGTTTTCCTTCCGGCGTGGTCGTTGGCACCAATACTTCCACACCATCAATGTTGAAACTCTTGGTCTTCATAGGAACGATACTACCGTCCGGGTTTCGGGCGATAGGCATCGCATTAACATTGATGTTCCCGGTCTTTGCAGTCCCGCCAGGCGGGATGGCCTTACCACCGGTAATTTCAACCTGGACCGCTATAAGATCATCAGCAGTGCGCGCCGCTGCGATCTGCCCCTCGACGCGGGTATTGGCGAGTTGATGCGCCCGCGCGATCTTCATTTTCTCCCTGGTATCAGTATCCAAATGCTTTCTTGTATTAATAATATCATTGCTATCCTTGACAGCTTGATCGTAGCTATTCGGGTTCGTACGTACTTGTTTATCAATATCATCCAATGCGTCATCGGCTTGCTGCTTGGCGTATTCCTCACTTTGCTTAAATTCAAACGTAACAGCATTTACCTGATACCCGGCAGCCCTGGTTTGCATTCCCGTCACCCAGCGGGAACGAGCCTTAGGGTCTGTTATTTGCGGCGCATTTTTATCTATTATTTCTTGGTGTGCCTTTAAGGTTCTTTCAGCCGTACCAGCGCCACCAGGCACCGCAGTTCTCTGTGCTTCCAAAGCCGCCCTTTGAAATTCACCAGCGGTAGTAGCCGTTAAAACTGCTGACTGTTCTTCGCTCCTCTGCGCTTCTCCTTCTTTGAGATACTGTTCCAATCGGTGAGAAGCTTGACCTATGCCCGTGCCAAGACTTTCCAGCGCCTTGCCAATCTGCGCGCCAAACATATCCGGCGTGGCAGTCACGCGCGAATAAGATCGCTCCAGACCACTGGTGTCATAGCCTTCCTTCGACAGTGTGACGGGAATATTCGGCATTATAACGTCCTCGCCAATGACGTTCCGGCTGTACTGAAGCCGCCAAACAGCTTGCCGATCGCGCTAATCGGTCCCGCGGCCTGTGCGCTCTCCGCTTCCATGCGATGCAGTTCAGCTTTCATCGCATAGTTGGCTGCTTCATCTTTATAGCCCACAGCCTTGACACGCCCCTTGTAGCCTAGCTTCGCCACGTCGAGCTCCTGCTCCAGCGCAGTATCCTCCAATACATCCAGAGGCGAACCTTCCAGAGAAAGATTGCTCGCACCATATGCCGCGCGCATCGATGAAAGACGCCGCTGCCCTTCTCGCCGCTTCTCGTCCGCTTCAAGCTGCGTAGTCTGAAGGGTGGCGGCAGCATTGCGCTCCGAAACCTTTCGATTGTACTCAGCGATCTGCGCGTTCTGCTGTGCAGCCGCAGCCGCAGCACTCGCCTGTTGCATGGCGCCGATCGCTCCGAAAACACCGGAGACAAGGGAGCCGATTATGCCAATTGCAGCCATCAGCGTCGTATCCTGGCATAGATATGCATGTCGCTTCCGTCCGGGTGGTAGGCCCGCAGGATGCCCTCTGGCTCACCAAACCCCAACAACCGCGCGACCTTGTGCCCTTCCGCATTGTCGCTCTTGACCGAGATCTCGATCCGCCGGCACTGATAGCTATCCAGCACGAACCGCACATGGCGCAGGACCGGCCGCATGAACTGCCCGGTGTCATGCGAGAACAGCGCCCAGGCTTCCGCGCGCCCCGGCCAGATCTGGCAGATGCCGGCCATGCCCAGGCAACGCGAGTTGTGCCAGGCAGTCAGCCCCATGGAACGAACGATAAGATCGGCACCTTCCGGCATTAGAAGCGCCTTATGTTCTTCCGCCTGTATCGGCAGCGGCTGGATATACTTCACATGCTCCGGTCGACAGGGTGTATAGCTGATCGTCATCTGTCCTGCGTGAACATTTGCGGCAGTATCGCGATCACGTTGAACGGCAGCGGCTTGGTGCGTCTGAAGGCGATCGAGCCCCGCTTGCCATAGCCGGCCGGCACATCCATCGGCTCCGTGATGATGGATTGCAGGACCGGCGCCGCCATAGCTGCCGGGGTATTGGACGTAACGTCGAAGCGTTCCTTATACTCGATCTCACGGTATTCGTACTCGTCACGATCCTCATTGAAGCGCCCCACCTCGCCATAGGCACTGTTCCAGAGCACCATGACGCAGTTATGCGCCCGTTTGGTCTTGCCCTGCGCGGTCCCGTCCGCAGCGCCGGCTTCGATGTTGCTGGTCTCGCCATAGCTATCGAAGTCCATGCCGACGACGATATTCGTCCCCTCATAGGGCAGGGTGATCCTGCCACCCGTAACCCGGATCGGACCGAAGGGGATGTTGTTGACCAGGCCAACCACCTCTTTCCCCTCCAGGTGCGTCAACCCATAGAGGGTGGTCAGTGGCGGGCCGATATATCTCAGGCCACAATCGACATAATGCGCGGTACTGATCGTACTGTCGAAGTCCCAGAACCGCATCAGCTTCTCGATATACCGCCTCGACACACCATTGATGACGCGCCGCACGACCAGCCACAGC
>Ga0190271_10001775_pt1 | contig 12597 bp, 6 predicted proteins | sample Popmic356T_FD_133747 | JGI IMG/M metagenome (GOLD analysis project Ga0190271, IMG submission 133747) | Populus adjacent soil microbial communities from riparian zone of Weber River, Utah, USA - 356 T | ecosystem: Environmental > Terrestrial > Soil > Riparian zone | place: USA: Utah | collected...
CATTTTTTATGAGCAGGTCTTTAGTTAGAGAGAATGCGCTCTGGATGACATTTTACAACGGCGTCTCGCACCTATTTCTTTAGCGGCTTTATTGCAATCTCTTTAAAATAGGCTGTTGATAAGTCGTCGTGGTTTTGAATTCCTATGTAACCAGTAAGAGGACGTGGACCACGTTCTGGCTCAAAGTCACGAGTCTTTGGTGGTACCTGATCACCTTCCTTGAAATCAGTAACTTTCTCGCCGTTGAGAAATACGATTGTACGTGGTCCATCGAGGGTAATCTCCAGTGTGTTCCATTCTCCAGGCTTTTTCTGAGGATGAGATATTGCTTTTGTCAATGAGTAAAGTACACCTGAGCAATGATATTCGCCACCTACATGACGCGTCCCATTGTCAATCTGAACTTCATAACCTTTATTCACGGCGTCCCATGGGTCGGATGACTTCTCCGGCAATCGGATAAACACGCCCGAGTTGGCGTCATTGTCTTTTACCGTATAGATAGCACGTATCACCACATTACCAAACTTCTCTGCCGGGTAATAAATCATTCCCATGCCACCCTCCGTTTTTAGCTGTCCATTCTCAACCACAAATTTTCCCGGACCAACTTGTTCCCAACCTGAAAGGTCTTTACCGTTAAATAATTGTCGCCATTCTTTGGCCTGGAAAGAGAAAAGGCAAACAGTTACGAGAAAAAGAATCAAGCTATTGTATAGAGTTTTCATTTTGAGAAACTTTATGGGTTTATATTGATCGTGACTTTTTTTAGGTGCTTTATGAACTGCGCGCATAACTTATTCACGGAACTCCAAGGCCCAAGGAATTTAAGGAAAAATAAAGTGATCTAAAAGGTATCTTTCAGGGTGTCAGATTATCTGAATCTGCGTTTTTAGGAGCACGAAACGATGAGAGTTACTAACCCGGGGCTACCGGAGACCTGAGGGATTTAATGAAAAAAAGTTACGTGCGGTACTCTAGCGCAGTCCAGACATGAAAACACTTACAATTTCTTCTTCAACACTATTTGTTCCGACTGCTTCGCTATGATACGGCTGTATAGTTCCCTCAAATTAGGATATTGATCCTGCAAGAATATCCGATCATTTAGCTGGAGGTTACTGACAACCGTTATTTTATTTCCGACCTGAGTCGCCTGATAAAAATACTTTCCCGCTCTGTTTGGCAGCATCATAACTTTTGGTTCCGGTAAGGCGTCCACAACGTAGTTATCGGGAATGACGATTGTACAGAGATAGAGACTTTCATTGGGGCTGCCAAAGTCAATTGGGAATTCACGCGTCTCCGGTTTGAAAGGATTATCTTCCAGGTTGAGTGCAATGAATGGATTAAGGTAAATCATATCACCAGCTACGGTGCCGTGATCGACGAGGTCAATTTCGTGTACTTCCGTTGCAGGCTTCTCAAGGATGTCAATATCCTGAAATTCACTTTTTGATACTGTAAACGTTTTGTTCTTCTTAAAGTCGTTAACGTACAAATCCTTGCCCTTCTCCCGCAACGCAGTTCGCATCTCATGTCCGGCGTAGCCATCGCGCGAATACGTAAGCTTGCCATTTAATCCACCGGAGTCATTCAACGCGACCTCTGCTCGTACCGCAGTCCGTTTTTTTGTAATGCTGGTGATAGGAATAAAGCCAAACAGTTCTTTGGAAACGATAAAACCATCGCCATTGAGGCATCTCATTGGTAATACATCCCATGGCAAGTACTTTTCGGTTGCGTCCAGGAATATTTTAACTGTGTCGATGATGGCCGTGCAAATAACATAATTGAATTGGCGGGTCGATGGCATTTCGTAATGAACAAACCCATTTCCGCTTGTACTCAACAAAACCATTTCGACCCTGATATTCGCCTTGTCAAGCATTGAAGCCAGCATAAAGTTTATATCTGCTGCTGTACCTTTCTTATTTTTGAGTACGTTTTTCAGATCGTCAGCGTAAATGTCTTTAGTGCCATTCCATTCTACATTGGACTTCACATAGTTTGACAAGACCTTTATTCTTTCTCTTGGATCTTTTATTCCGGCAAGCAAGATTTCCACTTGCTTTCGAAGGAATGGAAATCCCGTTACGGTTCGTCCAAAGTTCTCATCTTCTAAAAGAATGGAATTGATTCGCTGCCATGTCCTTTTCGAAAATGTAAAGTTGACTTGCGAAACATAGTCGTCCTCATTCGGCATCAAAAGTTCGGACTTGAATGCAGGAACATCTGCAAACACCCATTTCTCCAGCGTGCCTTTTTTAACATGCTTCGTGGGACGCAACGTTCCCATGAATTGTTTGCGGTATTCGAATTGTTCGGGCACCTCAAGAACGTATTCACTCCAGACCGTGGGTATTGAGTGTTGGAATTGCCACGCCGTCAACGCCTCGGCGTCTATCACATAGCTGAATTCGATCACCGATCCTTCTTTCACATTTGGAAGGGTGAATCTCACTTGATCCAGATACTTGTTCTCACGAGTCTTGAAGATCGATTCCTCCTGCATTGGCGAAACTACAATAGTACCGTTCTCAAGATTATAAGTGGCGCCTTTAATTTTTGAAAGTGTACCTCGTTCCGCCACAATCTTCACGCTTCCCCACTCTGCAAGCGCGTCTCTCTTGAAAATCTTGATGCGCATGTGTCTTTTGAAGGTGATGGTAATATTTCCCTGTGTCATGAAGGATTCGCCCTTATCGAAAAGTATAACAGCGGCTACTGATGTATCGGAATTGAAGGCCTTCTTCTTCAATTCATCCATCGTCAAATCCCCGAACTTGGCCGGTTCATTTTGTGCCTGAGAAAGAGAACAAACAGAGCAGAGTAAAAAGGCTAGGCATAGGTATTTCATAAACTGGGGACTGAACTCTAACGGCTTAAATTGCAAAATCTTAATAAAATATGGAAGTACTTGGTAACCAGTGGATTTGAGCAATAATTTTCCGAGCCTGGACGGCCTTACCACAGTCTAAGCACATAGTACATCCGTGGTACGTCATTCCCTGCCCTCCACAGGCGGGAACGTTCCTTCACTATAGTTTATAATTTTCCCAAACACAGGAACTACCACGACCAACCGAATGTGGTTTGAAAAACGTAATCAGTTTCCGGTGCCTCACTAACGGGCTGATTATCGTAGTTCAGGGTAAAACCCAATTGAAGAAAGAAATCATGTGGGAACTCGTACTTCGCATCAAATGCAAAATCGCTCCGTACCCGCCCTGATTCGGTGAAACTTGGGTAAACAACAAGGTTTGTAAGAAGGCTTAGGTCACCGGTATCAAAAAGATTAGCCTCTGTTCCGATAAACCCTTCCCAGCTCTGGCGATTCGGCGTATCATCCGTAAATTTCTCAGAGTTGTAATTGGCTCCCAATGAAAATCCCCAATACGCCTTGTTCGTGTGAATAACATACTTACCAATACCGACCTTTTCGAGTAAACGCAGGTCGAGCTTTTGTTCTGTATTCGACAGAAATGAAATAGATGCAGGAATGTACCAATCTTTTGGGAGCAGGTATGTAAACGTCAGGCCACCATCCTTGCGTCGAATATCCTCCACGTCGTCCTGTGTGGATCTGAGACTATTGAATGAAGCATCGAGGGTCCATTTTTCCCTAACATATCCCACGCTGCTGCGAGATGTAAACTGCCTCAACGACTGGGCTTTGGTAACACTTAATCCCAAACTTATAGCTGCGTGGAATCGATCCCAAAATTTTTCACTCACGGAGCTCAACTGTACAATATTACTTAGTTCACTGGTTGATGTACCTTTATCGCTCACTACGTTGACTTGATTCGGATTCACCGATTGAAGCGTTCCTGAAAGTCTATCACCGTCTGACCGCGTTAACGTAAAACTTGTCTTGGTGTAAATTTCCTTAATGTCGACCCATTCAACTGTGAAGTCGCTTTTGCTGTAATCAGTCTCAATATTTAACACTCCCTTGCTCATGGACTTGATCTCACCGGTCATATAATTGTTGTTCTTAAAGACAAGGGAATCCTGGCTAAACGCCAAAGTGGGTAGCAACAATAAAACCGAGACAAGGGCCAGTGAGTGCACGACCAAAGTGTTGATTCGTTTTTGAAATTGATTTGCACGCTGTGCAGGTCCAAATCTGTTAGTTCCATTTAGTATTTGACGATTCATAGAGGTGTTTTTTTTTATTAAATTGACGAAGTATTTCTCAAATATCAGCCACTCCATTTGGAAGGCTTTCCTCTCTGGACTCAACATCAACTCAGACACCCATAACGTTAATTTATTCCTGTGTCAGAGCTATCTCAATCCTGAAAGGGGCTCTTTCTACTAAAGAGCTCGGGAGCATGAACCTTTACTAATTTATTTCTTTTCTCCCGAGATTCACAATAACCTACATCTTATCACCTTCCCATCAACATGTCATGCCTGGTTGCTCTACGCGTTGGAGAACATTCTTCGATGATTAAACCCCGTTTGTGGGGAGGTGAATAGAATTTATAGGAAATTGGCCTCCTGGTGATAGACCTGAAAGGAAAAACTTTCAAATTGAACTCGTTTTTTCGGGGGAGCTTACAACTCGTTCTTCATTTAAAACTTAGACTGGGCCAATGATTATGTGGCATGGTTGGCAGATCCGTAGACGTTTTCCTATGAGCGCTTGATGATTTTAAAATGAAGGGTAGTATGGCCTGATTGTATATATAAGATGTATAATCCTTCTGTCTCCTTGGTTATATCGATAACGTAAAATTCATCACCTTTTACAATTTCGTGATCGATCATTTGTCCGAACGAATTGACAATCTTAATTCCACTAACACTACCGTTATTCTTAACATAGTACACCCCAGCACCCGGGTTAGGAAAAACGCTAACTTCTGAATCATGATCCTCAACAGCTGTAATTTCACAGGAATTCAGGGGAGTTAATTCTTTATCGCTGTCATCGCAATCATTTCCGTCGCTTACAAACCCGTTAGGTTTTTTAAAAAATGTCTGTGTAATAGATGGATCACCAAATCCATCACCATCTGCGTCCCTATACCATATTGTTGTGCTTAAGGAACGCCAATTAATAATTTGCAGTTTGTTGTCCTTTACATACACTATATGGTCAGGTCCGACAGGTGCTGATGGATTTCTGATAGTATCGAAGGCGAAGAGCACACGCCCACTTTTTATATCAATTACGTTCGAGTTATTAACATACAATTCATGATCAGATATTGTTATTACAGGGTCCAAAACTTCTGTTTTTACCATTTTCGTTCCAAAGCTAATTGAATCGGGTATCGTAAATGTATTATCCAGTTGCCCATCAATTGAATAGATATGTGCACTGTAGTATTTAACACAAACAGCTCCCGGGCATTTAGTGCTATCCCATCGGTTAAATACAAACCTGGTGTCGCTAATCCATTCCGACACAAATCCGGTGAACGCATTTATCAACGTCCCCTGGGTATTATACAACTTGGAAATATTTGATTCAGATGGGTCATGTGGAAGTGAACTCAATAGTGTTGTGATGGCGTAATTTCCTGTTGACGATATTTGAGGAACGCCATTGTGATCGTGAGTATTTTCGTAGCCACTGTTAAGCACTACAGAGTCATCTGAATTTACACTTAGTAGGAAGTTAAAATATAACGTTTTGGATACATTCGCGTCCCATTTCCGACTTTGTTGACTAATTAATTCTCCATCATTCGAAAAATCAAAATCACCGAGATAATGCGAATTAATTAAAACATCTGAATACCACTTTCTAATTAATTTGTGATCGATTACATCATACACATATAATGATGACGCAGGTCTTTCATCTCCTGAATATTGACCATCAAAGGCGTTTCCACTTACTACCAAAATTTTTCCATCAAGTGAAAGCTCAGCTTTGCCTGCTTCTATTTCAAAAGTATCGATTTGATTAATCAGCCCTTCGCTAAATTTGTATGTTAGTACGTGACCGGATGATGTTGTTATAACTAAATTGTCATTTTCGTTACCAAAGATTGATCGTACCCTGCCAAGATTCAAAACTTTTGGATCGCCTGCAGAATTTCCGTAAGTGACCACTCCGTTTCCAGGGGTACTTGTCGTCCAGTTGCCATAAATATCTGAATCATATGATTCAACCTGAATAAAAAACGGTTGCAAAAACCCATTGGCAGGGTTATAGTATGGACCTTTATCGACTTTAAAGTCAAAGTGGTAAGAATCTTTATGAGTTGTAAGGTTTGGTTGTGAACCAGCCAAATCAATTTTAGAAAAAGTAGAGAGTCCGTATTGAAAAATGGCGATATGGTTTAGAGAGGCAAAGGTCGTTGTAAGAGTTCCTGTCGGATAACTGTATACTGTAGTTCCATTTACTTCATAAATTGTTATGGGTTCCAAATGTGAACCCATACTTGGATATGTCCAAGCAAAATTACCACTTCCTCCAAGGTTTTCAGTGTATGGCATATCTATAAGTTTAATCAGGGTAGCATTTTTGTCATAAAGCCTGACGACTGACCCTTGTTTAGTTAGAAAATACCCGCCATCCAGAAACCAAGTCAAAAAAGTGCCCGCAAAACTTCCTTGTAACTGTTCACTTGAATTTGAAAAGCCATACTTATAAATGGAGTTATCCCTCGTATAATGCACATCATTCTGATAAGGATATATGTCATTTCCTGAAAATGTCAACCCACTAACTGGTTGACCGCTTTCCGTATAAGATTCAAATTTGTTGTTTGAATAATTCCATAGCATTGAGCTGAGTGAATTGTAATTGTAGTCCTTACCAGGAAGTTGCGTTATCAAGTGACCATCATTGTTGCTATGAATAAAGGTTTTGATTCCATCTGAATAAAAAATTGAACTTGATGTTAACGACGTTGGGTAACTTACTGAAAGAATGACATTCTTAGTCGTCTTATTCCATACTCTTCCACCAGAGGCTATACATTCGCCATTGATCTTTGGATTCTCAAGCTCAAGATATTCGGGAAGTTGAAGAGGAATAGATTGTCCCCAAAGCCCAAAGGATTGAACAATTAGTAATACTAAAACAATCAGTTTTGCACTCATTCGATGAGAAGTTTCCTCACTGCAGTTATATCCTCAGACTTAATATAAATTAAGTACAACCCACGCTGTAGGTTTGTTTTTAACGTGACCTCTTTCTGATTTCGAATCTGTTGTTCAACGATAACCGCACCCTTTGAATCCTGAATTGAAATGGTAGCGGCGTTGACCTCTATGCCCAGGTCAACGCTCACCTCATACGTCGCGGGATTCGGGAATATGCGTATTCCTGATTCCGCCGTTTCCGAAAATCCGGTAACGAATTCTTCAAACGCGTAACAATCACTGTCTATTGAGCAGCCATCTTTAGAAATCTCAACTGAATAGCTCCCCGGCTCTCGTGATGGTATCAATGACTGATTTATTGCTTCCGGAATTTCAAGGCCAGTTGTGCAGTCGATCCACTGATACGTTGCATTCTCATCAGAAACAATTAACTGACCTTCAACCTCGCTTACGACACCGTCCAGGGCTCCAACGCAAGGACCGACATTCCAGGCACTAGTATTCATGGAATACAAGAACCCATCTTTCTGACCGTCATGGTTTAAATTTCCACCGATATACCACATTTCGTCGGAATGAAACTTTACGAAATTCGGTTTGCTTTTGCCCCCGGGCTCACCATGCTTTATGATCAGATCGATGAACTCACCCGCAGTATTTATGGTATGGATAAAAACATCGCTGGCATCCTGGGAGCCGATAACTTCATTATAACCAACGAAGACAATTTTATTGGTGGTCAAGTCAACGTCGATGTCAACAGGGATATCTTTAATAGTATCTGAGTAATTGTAATCATATGTCCAGATCACATTTCCCGTGCTGGTATCGATCTTTCTAACCACCAGATCGTCGCCCTTTGTCCCGATGGTATAAATAGCGCTTTTGTTCTTATTGAAAACGAACTTAGAAATTTCAGACGATGGAGTATATTCCTTTGACCATTCGATTGTTGACGTATTCAGATTGAAACGAGCGAGAGCATCTTTGCCGCTATCATAATGCTTCCCACCAAAAAGCCATGTCTGATCGTTAATCTTTTGTACGTAATTTATCACCACTTTAGATGGCGTCGGGTGCGCGTCTCTAATGTCTGTCATCGCCAAAGTCGACTTATTAATTTTGATTAACCTAGTTGACGAATATTCCCCCGCATCGGGATCAGTCTGCACAAAGTAACCGGCTACAATGACTTCCTTGTTTGAAAATGGTAAAAGAGTTTTGGTAGCAGCGGGTGAGGGTGTAATGCCGGGTAACAAAGGCATACCCTCGAGCTGTTTTCGGGAGGCCACTCCATTCTCGATCTTAGTAATATAAAGTCCAGGCGGAGTGTCGAGCACAAATAAGCTGTTACCGTCCTTGATTGTTTCAAGGGGATTTGAGAAGTTTTCAAATTCACTCTTCGAAAGCAGAGTTCCCTGCAAGTCAAAAGTATAGATGTGGCTAAACAGATTATAAAAAAAAGGTGTTTGGAAATCAGGTTGCTTCAAAGAGGCAATGACCGTTACTGTTTGATCCGCCGATACTATCAGGTGGCTACCCAACATCGCGTAACCCTCGCCAAGCGATTTTTCCCAAATGATATTGTCCCCGTTGTTGTAAAGTCCGACTACCACATGCCGGCCAACTTGTTTTAATTGAACAGTGTTGTCACCTTGCAATTCCATGGCAAGGGTGCTTGAAGGGAATTGATACCAGCCATATAAATATTTTTTATAAACAACTTCCTGCGACGTTGGATTTATTTTGATAACAGCCGGAGTGGACGTGTATTGATTGTAAGTACCTGGATAAGTAGTTTGTATGTTTCCAACCAGATATGCAAATCCATCAATGAAATAGACGTCAAGTCCACCACTTATATAATTCCGTATAGATTCATCCTCTGAAAATGTTTTCCCATAAATACTGGCACCGGTAGTTCCATCCAATTTTACAAACGCCCATTCACCCGTTTCAAGGCTCGACCTATGATATCCTGTTAGCAGAACGTCTCCCGCATTGTCGAGAGCTAATGACAAAGCCGCTTCCCTTTCACCGGATTCGAAGCTGTGCGTTGACTTCCAAACAATCGTACCCGAGGCTTTATCAATTTTTGTAGACAAGATATCATAGTTCTGATCGAACAAGGCGTTATGATACTTCCAAGCCACAATTATGTTATTACCATCATCAGCCATGTCGCTAAAACCAACATTTAGGGAGTTATCTGTTGCCTTGGCCTCCCATAGGAACGCTCCTGTATCTTTATTAAATCCAAGAACTTCTCCAGTCCGGACCGCAGCGTTGCGTGAGCCAAAAAGAAATAAATTATCGTCTTCGTCTATGTGAATATGTTGATAGGCTAAAATGTTAGCCTCTGACCTTTTGGTCTTCCACAATACTAAAGCAGGGTTGGCTGAACTAACTTTAAAAATGCTGTCATTCCTGGTGTAATAAATGTCCTTATGAGAATCAATAGCGAGGCCGAAAGGAACCGCCACATCGACTCCGACTCCAGGGAGAAAATTTGCATCATGAACTCCGAGAAAATAAGTGTTCAGGGCGCTTCCGGTGGCTTTATCAACAAAAGTCATTCTCACTTCAACTCGAAACGGTTGCACCTGCGTGCTATGTGTTATAATAAATCGTGTTGCATCATAATCGATAAAATACCACTGCGAATTATAATAACCCCAATTGGCGGTAAACGACCTCTTCCATAGGATCTCCCCTGAAATCGCGCTCACCTTCCACAATTCGCGCTGACCCTGAATTTTCATTGCATATACTGCATAGATAAAGTCACCGTCAATGAAAAAATTATCAATGGGACCATAGGTATACCTGGTAGTGTCAAGACTGGTAGTGTTCCAGACGACGTTTCCATTGAGATCGACTTTTGTTATCGAGGGCTGACCCAGATACCGGTCAAATGAACTACCGGCAATGATGAGAAATGAGCCATACTGTTTACTTACCGTCGCGATGCCGCGGTCTTGTCCTTCCTGGTTGTTGAAATAGGTCTCGGTGAGCTGCCCGAATACGCCAAAAGAATGAAAAATCATTCCAAAATAAATAACCAAGCGGCCTATCATAGAGCTAACGTTGCTTAAGGTGTCGGTATATCACAAACCCATACACACAAGATAGCTTTAATTGCACCCTAACCCGCTACACCGTTGAATTAATGTCAGTAATGGAAGAATTTCTGTCAATCCGAGTGACGGTCCAATTGTTTATGGATGGTTCAACAAACGTTCTAAAACAGTTCCAGAAGCTGCACGATTTTCGTTTGCTCAACGTCTGGTCTTATGAGTCCTCTCATTGGCCTTGCAAGATCAAGCGTTATAAAAATAATCGAACAAGCCAGAATAATAAAACCTATAATAACTACCCATTCCTTCGTTTTAAGAATAGGCGAAGTAAACCCGCCCACGAAGCTAATGACCAGCGCTATAAAAAAGAGCATATAACGGATAGGTCCAGGGAGACCCGACATTAACAGAGCGTCCCTCTTGGCACCAACATCATACATGGAGGATAAAGAAGACAACATCGTGCTGGCTGTGAGAGAAAGGTTGGGCAAATGAGATGCGTCAACTGTGCGCGACCATAACCTCTTGCCAATTTCGACCGCGTCTTGTTTGGACTTACTAAAGGTCTCTAAATCTTCAGCGTGCTCGTAGTAGTCGATTCTCGTCTGAAGATATTTTTTCACATCCTCCCGAAAGCCACCTTGTATACTGTCGGGAAACGTTTCTACCCGAAGTATTACGCCTCTTATTATGTTAGCCTCCTCGACCATTGACGCACGTACATTTTCAAATCTGGTCGAGACGTTACCAAACGTAAAAGCAAGCATGAATCCCCACAATCCAAACAAAGCTCCAAGTAGCGCGTTCACTCCACCTTTCGTTTCGTGATCATCCGTTGCTAAAAACTTATCTCGCAGCGCTTTTCCAACTATTACCATAAGTACGCACCCCAAAAACAACATCAGGCACAGGATGCCGGCATCCACAGTAAAGAAAAACGAATGTTTCATAGGGTTGAATGAGGTTTGGTGTCTTAAATTAAATTGTCGGGAGGAGAGCTTCGGACTATCCGCTTTTCGCTTACCTACTCCTTTGCAGCCGCCCAAAAGGTTGCTGCAGGCCTAAAGAACAAACAATAATCGAAAGCCTGCATAAATCGCCTTTCTACCTCATTCTTTTTTTGCACTGCTGACAAACATACAAACTAACTTGTTGATTCAGGATGTTTTTATACCCGCCGCCGGGCACAAGGCTCCCACCGTCCAAATAAAGTAAAAGACCTGAAAATATCAATTTCATGATCTCACAGATCACTATTTCGCAAAATACTCCTTCTGCTTCGCATTAGGGGGTGAGGGTCAGGAGGATAAAAGGTAAATTCGCTCTGTTGATTACCATCTAACGTCATTAAAAGAAATGAAAAGATCAAAGAAAACTAAAGGGTCTGCATTGTCGAGAAGGAATTTTCTCAAAAACGCAGCCGTTGTAGCCGGTGCTATGATTGTTCCGCGTCATGTTCTTGGTAAAGGTTTCGTCGCGCCAAGTGACAAACTCCTTATTGCCGGCGTTGGTGTCGGTGGAAAAGGCAAATCCGACATCGCAAAGTTTTACGAAAGCGGCAAATCAGAGATAGCTTTTCTGTGTGATGTCGACAAGCGGATGATCGGTGCGTCCGTTGAGAGTTTTCCCAAAGCAAAGTTCTATACTGACTGGCGCGAAATGTTCGAAAAGGAATCAAAAAATTTCGATGCTGTCTCTGTATCTACTCCAGATCATAACCATGCCGTTATTGCAATGGGTGCAATGCAGTTAGGAAAGCATGTGTACGTTCAGAAACCTTTGACTCACGATATATACGAAGCCAGAATCCTCACGGAAGCAGCGAAGCGATATAAAGTCGTGACGCAAATGGGAAACCAGGGTGCATCAGGCGACGGAGTACGTCAGCTTCAGGAGTGGTATAATGCAGGCATCATTGGAGATGTACATACGGTGCAAATCTGGACGAACAGACCGATATGGCCACAAGGAATTCCCTGGCCTCCAAAGGCTACCGTTCCTTCTGAACTTAACTGGGATCTTTGGCTGGGAACAGCGCCGTATAAGGACTACGTTGACAAACTGATTCCCGGAAGCTGGCGAGGATGGTGGGACTATGGGACGGGTGCGCTTGGCGATCTCGGATGCCACCTGATCGAAGCACCTTTCCGTGTGTTGAACCTGAAGTATGCGCTTGATTGTCAAGCTAGCGTAAGCAGCGTGTATGTGGATTGGGGCAAACGTGGCTATTTTCCAGAGACTCCACCGCCATCAAGTCACGCTACACTCACATTCCCGAAAACAGATAAAACACAGGGTCCAGTAGTTATGCATTGGATGGATGGTGGAATAAAACCTGAACGTCCGGCAGAATTGGGACCTAATGAATTGTTTGGAGATGGCAACAGCGGTATTCTGTTTATCGGAACGAAGGGTAAAATGATGGCAAGCGAATATGCAGCCAATC
>Ga0190271_10001776_pt1 | contig 12592 bp, 13 predicted proteins | sample Popmic356T_FD_133747 | JGI IMG/M metagenome (GOLD analysis project Ga0190271, IMG submission 133747) | Populus adjacent soil microbial communities from riparian zone of Weber River, Utah, USA - 356 T | ecosystem: Environmental > Terrestrial > Soil > Riparian zone | place: USA: Utah | collected...
CTCTATCTGCCGCGTCCAGGCGTCGACATTGTTGCGCGCCGCGGCGAGCGCCGCTTCCTCGCGGCCCATATGATGGACGAGCGCGCCGCAGCAGGCCTCGCCTTCGGGCACCACAACTTCCACCCCGAGCCGGGTCAGCAGCGAGATCGCACTTTCATTGATGCCGGGCTCGAGCACCGGCTGCGCGCAGCCGGTCAGGATGGCGACGCGTCCGCGCCGTACCACCTTGGCGGCGTAGGTCGCGGGCGCGGCCATCGGCGAGCGGGGCGGCACGGAGGCAGGCGCCAGCCGCAGCATCGCGGCGACGGGTTTCAGAGAGGGCACTTTGTCGAACAGGGCAGCGAAGGGTCGACCGATCCTGGCCAGCGTCAGGGCTGCGCGAAAGCGCTGGGGGTAGGGCAGGACTGCCGCCAGAAGCCCCCGAATGACGCGGTTCGGCAATGGCCTGACATAGGTCTGTTCGATATGGGCGCGGGCATGATCGACCAGGTGCATGTAATTCACGCCGGAAGGGCAGGTCGTCATACAGGCAAGACAGGACAGGCAACGGTCGATGTGGGTGACGATCTGCTCGTCGGCAGGCCGGCCGTTCTCAAGCATATCCTTGATCAGGTAGATGCGCCCGCGCGGGCTGTCCAACTCATTGCCGAGCGTGACATAGGTGGGACAGGTCGCCGTGCAAAATCCGCAATGCACGCAGGCGCGCAGGATCTTTTCGGATTCCGCGACATGCGGATCGGCAAGCTGGGCGGGGCTAAAACTTGTTTGCATTCGTCGCTGCCGCAGATGAACTGGTCGCGTTTTTCGGTATCTCAATCACCATCCCGGCCTCAATCGAGTCCAGAGCCGACAGGATGGCCGGTGCGTAGGGTTCAATGTCTTCGAACCGTTGGGCAGGCAGCACAATCAGTCCAATCTGCTTCGCGGAAATTGTCTGTTGGTGATGAATATTGCGATCGCATGTCAACAGGCATTCGAAACCGGAATCCTTCATACGCTGAAGCAATTTGCCGTTGGTCAGACCCCGCCAGTCGCGTGGGAAATTTGAAACATCCCTGTCATGCTCCCGCAGAAGAAGCGCAAGGCGGCGAGGTACACCTTCATCGACGACGGCCTTCAAGCAGCCGCCCGCATGACAGTTCGTTTCATACTGTCGCCGGCCAAAGACAATACCGCTTCGGCCTGTTCACGTTCGACAGTGGGAAAGTCGTCAAGAAACTGGTCGAGAGACGATCCCCCCGCCAGATTCTCAAAAAGCGCGTCGACGGGCACGCGGGTCCCCTTGAACACCACGGCGCCCGAAACGATCTCCGGATCGGAGCTCAATACGTCGGTGATCTTCATCATGATCTCCAAACTGTGTGAGACGCTGGCCACACTACCCCATCCTGCCTGGGTTGAGTATTCCCCTCGGGTCGAATTCGGCCTTCAGCCTTTGTGACAAAGCCGCCAGCGCCGGCGGCTGCGATTCGAAAACCGGTGTCGCTGCACGGATCGCCGGCGTCGCCCGCACCAGCGTCGCATGACCGCCGCCATGCGCCCGTACCAGCGCGCGCAGGCGCTCGGCATGCGGCTCGCCGTCCTCCATGCGCAGCCAGATCAAGCCACCCTGCCAATCGTAAAAGCATGTGGCGGGGACGTCGCGCCGCAGCGCGAGTGTCATGGTGTGGGACGCGGCCGGCGCCATCGAGACCCGCCAGACCGGCGTCTCGGCGCCGTCGGCAAAGGGAATGCAATCGCGGATGTCGCGCCATATCGCCTTCGAGCGCTCGCCGTTCAATTGTTCCAGCGGACCGGCGTTGCGCAGCATGTCCTGCAGCAGGTTCAGGCGATAGGCGATCGACGGCGGGAACCCTTCCAGCCGCAGCAATGTCGCCGGTTCGGAACCAAGCGCGCCGTCCGAAACCCTTGCCGCCACGCCTTCGGGCAGATGGGCGGCGCTGGAAACCTCGGCGCTCGACCCCAGCGCAAGGCTCATCGCGGCGGCTGCCTGTTCATCGAGCAGGCCGCGCACCACCAGCGTCATCTCCGTCTCGGCAGCCGGCAACACCTTGAAGGTGACCTCGCTGAGCACGGCAAGCGTGCCCCATGACCCTGCCATCGCCTTCGAAAGATCATATCCGGTGACGTTCTTGACCACGCGCCCGCCGGCCTTGAACGCCTCGCCTCGGCCGGAAACGGCCTGTATGCCCAGAATGTGATCGCGCGCGGCGCCCGCCTTGAGACGACGGGGTCCCGACAGATTGGCGGCCAGCATACCACCCAGCGTTCCCCGCCCCGGCGATTGGTTGAAGAGTGGCCCGTAATCCATAGGCTCGAAGGCGAATTGCTGGCCCTTCTCGGCCAGCAGCGCCTCGATCTCCGCCAGCGGCGTGCCGGCCATCGCGGAAAGCACCAGTTCATCAGGCTCGTAGAGAGTGACGCCGGTCAGTTTCGACAGGTCGAGCGTATGTTCGGTCTGGGCGGGCCGGCCGATCGCTCGCTTTGAACCGCCGCCGATCACCTCAAGCGGCCGTTCCTCGGCCGCGGCCCAGGAGACGGCAGCGACAAGGTCCGAAGCAGAGGAGGGGGCGAAAATCGTCATGGCCGCTAAAGGTTCTGCCGTCCGGGTTTTTGCCCGTCTCGGGCTTCTCGTCCTTACTCCAGGGATGAAGCGCAGTCATCCGCTACGAAAGCGCAGCATTTGCCCAAAGCGGCGGCATCCGATTTGACACGGTGAAGCGGCCGAAGCAAACCAGCGGAATGGCTGAACCGACCGCGCACCGAAACCTGCTCTTCGTAATGGCTGTGGAAGCTGAATACGGCCCGCATCTGCGCGCCCTGTTCACACCGATCATGACCGGTGTCGGGCCGGTCGAGGCCGCGGTGAAGCTGACCGCGGAGCTTGCGCTGCGCGCCGCCGCGGACAGCCTGCCGGATCTCGTCGTGTCGCTGGGCTCGGCAGGCAGCCGCGTACTCGAACAGACAGGCGTCTATCAGGCGGCGTCGGTATGCTACCGCGACATGGACGCCTCGCCGCTGGGCTTCCCGAAAGGCGAGACGCCATTTCTCGGCCTGCCGGCAGCCTTGCCGCTGCCTCTGCGCATTCCGGGCGTCGCCGAAGCGACGCTCTCCACCGGCGCCTCCATCATCTCCGGCGCGGCCTATGACGCTATCGTCGAAGACATGGTCGATATGGAGACTTTCGCGGTGATGCGCGCCTGTCAACGCTTCGGCGTTCCCCTGGTGGCGCTGCGCGGCATTTCCGACGGCGCTGCCGAACTGCGCCATGTCACCGACTGGACCGAGTATCTTCACGTCATCGACGAAAAGCTGGCCGACGCCGTGCGGCTGCTCCAGCAGGCGGTGGGTGAGGGATTGCTCGACGCTCTTTAAAACGCTAGGCCCTTCGCATCGCCGAACAAGACACCGAGCATCCTGAAGCGCACGGCGTTGTCCCGGTTGATGTAGTTCATTGTGCCCGGTTCATGATCGATCAGCCAGGAGCCGGTCACCCCATTCTCCCAGTCGGTGGCGTAGCCGCCATCCAGCAGCCGCCAATGGCCGCGGCGGCTCTCGCCATCGTCGAGGCGCATATGGGCATCGCCATTCGTGTTGAAATAGACATAGGCCTCATTGCCGTTGCGCTCGAGAACATGGGTTTGTCCCGGGATGAGGATGGAGAGGGTCGTTGCGTCGAGATGCGCCATAATAGGCTCCTTCTGCAGAATGAGTTGCGCGGCAGGCTCGAACCGCGTATCGAATGGTCAAGAAACTTGACTATAAACTGGATCGAATAAATGGTCAAGAAGCTTGACGAAAATCCGGACTTTCTCCTCGACCATGTCGGCTGGAGACTATGGCGCGCCAATCGCGCCTGGCAGGCGGAGTTTGCCGGGGGGATGCGCGCCGCCGGCCATGGCTGGTTCACCGAGGCCCGCGCCTCGCTGCTTGGCCATCTCTCGCGCGCCGGCAACCGGCAGGCGATGCTGATCGAGCGCATGGGCATTTCAAAGCAGGCGGTGCAACAATTGCTGGACGGCCTTGAAGCGGAGGGCATTGTGGAGCGCGTGAGCGATCCCCACGACGCGCGGGGCAAGCTGGTGCGCTACACCGCAAAGGGCCTCGCCGCCCTGCAGGACGGCGACGCCATAAAGTTCCAGATCGAGCAAGGCTACAAGCGACGCCTGGGCGCGGAGGGGCTGGCTGCCTTGATGAAGGCGCTGAGGGCGATCGGCGGCGATCCGGATGGCGGAAAACAGGACGAGGCTCACCCGTCGGGTTAATGTGCTGAATCAGGGGCGCAGGCATGCGCCGTAACCCATTGCGCCGACTCAGTTCTTTCTCTAAACGCCCGCCATGACGAGCTCCCCTCATCCCGACAGCATCCTTATCATCGATTTCGGCAGCCAGGTTACGCAGCTGATCGCGCGGCGCGTCCGCGAGGCCGGCGTCTATTGCGAGATCGTTCCGTTCCAGCTGGCCGGCGAGGCCTTCCAGCGAACAAAGCCGAAGGGCGTCATTCTTTCCGGCAGCCCTGCCTCGACGGTCGATATCGGGTCACCGCGTGCGCCGGCGGAAATTTTCGATGCCGGCGTGCCGGTGCTGGGTATCTGCTATGGCGAGCAGACGATGTGCGCGCAGCTTGGCGGCAGGGTCGAGGCCGGCCACCACCGCGAGTTCGGCCGCGCCTTCCTCGACATCCAGGACGACAGCAAGCTGTTCGACGGCATCTGGGCCAAGGGCACGCGGCACCAGGTGTGGATGAGCCATGGCGATCGCGTGACCGAAATTCCGCCCGGCTTCAAGGTGGTCGGGACATCGACCGGCGCGCCCTTTGCGGCGATTGCCGATGAGGCGCGCGATTACTACGCGGTGCAGTTTCACCCCGAAGTGGTGCACACGCCCGATGGCGCCAAGCTGCTGCGCAACTTCGTGCACCGCATCGCCGGGCTGGAGAGCGACTGGACGATGGCGGCCTATCGCGAACAGGCGATCGAGAAGATCCGCACGCAGGTGGGCAAGGGCAAGGTGATCTGCGCGCTCTCCGGCGGGGTCGATTCCTCCGTCGCGGCGCTGCTCATCCACGAGGCTGTCGGGGACCAGCTGACCTGCATTCTCGTCGATCACGGCCTGATGCGGAAGGACGAAGCGGCGGGCGTCGTCGCCATGTTCCGCGAGCATTACAATCTACCGCTCATCCTGGTCGACGCCTCAGACCGCTTCATCGGCGCGCTCGAAGGGGAAAGCGATCCGGAGACAAAGCGCAAGACCATCGGGCGGCTGTTCATCGAAGTGTTCGAGGAGGAGGCGAAGAAGCTCGGCGGCGCGGATTTCCTCGCCCAGGGGACGCTTTATCCCGATGTCATCGAGAGCGTTTCGTTCAGCGGCGGCCCCTCGGTCACCATCAAATCGCATCACAATGTCGGCGGCCTGCCGGAGCGCATGAAGATGCAACTGGTCGAACCGCTGCGCGAATTGTTCAAGGACGAAGTGCGCGCTCTGGGCAAGGAGCTGGGGCTGCCGGAGAGCTTCATCGGCCGCCATCCGTTCCCCGGCCCTGGCCTGGCCATCCGCTGCCCCGGCGGGATCACGCGCGAGAAACTGGAAATCCTGCGCGAGGCGGATGCGATCTATCTGGACGAGATCCGTAAGGCCGGGCTGTACGACGCCATCTGGCAGGCTTTCGCGGTCCTGCTTCCGGTGCAAACGGTCGGCGTGATGGGCGACGGACGCACTTACGAATTCGTCTGCGCGCTGCGCGCGGTGACCTCGGTCGACGGCATGACGGCCGACTTCTACCACTACGACATGGCCTTCCTCGGCAATGCGGCTACCCGCATCATCAACGAGGTGCGCGGCATCAACCGCGTCGTCTACGACGTGACGAGCAAACCGCCCGGGACGATCGAGTGGGAATGATTCAGGCCTATCCGAGCGTGTTCGAGAATGCACTACTATCGACAGCACGCTCCGAGGGCGGAACCGTCGGGTCCAAGCTCCAGCAGATCATAGGGACCGCCTCACCGGGCCGAAGAATCCGATAATTCGATCTATCTTCGACCCGTCGGCTGCGATGAAGGCGATGTCGATTCCTTCCGGCAATGCGTTGCCATTGGCCTCCACGAAGCGCCAGGCGAAGCGCGCGACGCCGTGATGTGCGTCGATCTCACTGGTGCGCGCGATTTTGGCTCCGGGATACAGTGTCAGGACGTTGGCGATGTGGGCCAGCAATTCCTCCGCGCCCCGCACATGCGCGGTGGGATCGGTGTAGGTCGCGCCGTCCGCCCAGACCTGCCGAAGCAGCGTGGCGCGTCCCTCGTGGTCGGGCGCGCTCCAGGCCTGGCAATATGTGTCGATCAACGCTGTGACATCCATCGGTTCCGCCTCCCTCAACCACGTCCTGTTCTATGACCAGGCACTAGATGCCTCCCTCAGTCACTTCCTGCTCTGTCGCCATGCACTAGAGGCGGCACAGCCTTGCCCGTTGCGCCCGTCTCGATCAGCGCGTCGATGAGGCGGTGAACCTTCAGCGCCTCCTCGCCTGTCACGCGTGGCTCGCCGCCGGTGCGGATCGCCCCGATGAAGTCGGCTATGACGGCGCGATGGTAGTCGTGCGGAAACGCCATCGGGTCGGCGCCCGCGCCACCGCTGCTCTGGTCGGACGCCATGTCGATGCTTCGGCCATCATGGAACTGCACCTTGAGGGCGGTGCCAGCCAGCATCGCGGTGCCTCTTTCACAGGTGAGAATGATCTGTTCCAGGAACCCGGGGAATGCCGCCGTGGTTGCATCGATCGTGCCGATTGCGCCGCTGACGAAGCGCGCCGCAGCGCAGACCATGTCCTCGGTCTCCATCCGGTGCACCGGGGTGGTGGCGGTGTAGCCCGCGACTTCGGCGATCGGCCCGGCAAGGGTCAGCATCAGGTCGAGTGTGTGGATGCCTTGCGACATCAGCACGCCGCCGCCATCGCGCGCCAGCGTGCCGCGGCCCGGCTCGTCATAATAGCTCTGCGGCCGCCACAGGCGGATGATCGTGGAGCAGCCCACGACCGCACCGAGTTCGCCATTGGCCAGCAATTCCGCCAGCCGCATGCCGGCCGGACGAAAGCGATGCTGCAGCACCACGCCGAGCGTCACGCCAGCCTCGCGGCAGGCTCGAACCAGCGATGACGCGCGGTCCGTCGTCGTTTCGAGCGGCTTTTCCAAAAGCACATGCTTGCCCGCCGCCGCGCAGCGGGCGGCAATGTCGCCATGCGTATTTGCCGGGGTCAGAACGAGGACGGCCTCAACGGTCCGGTCGTCCAGGATCGTTTCCAGGCGATCGCATACGGGGAAGGGAAATTTCTCCTGGAATGACCGCCGCCGCTTCTCGCTGGGGCTGAAGGCGTAGGCCACCTCGACCCGATCGGCGAGGTCGACCAGACCCCTGGCATGCGGCGTCACCGCCATGCCGAGGCCGACCACGGCGATGCGCGTTTTCGCGATGGCCGGCTTTGGAATGTCCGTCATGCAGGCTCCGTGCCCGCAGCTTGCCGGGCGAGGTAGCGCTGGTCAAGGTCGGGCAACGGTTCTCCCTCCAGCGTGGCTTCGAAGGCGCGCAGGCGTTTGTAGATGGAGATCAGTTCGACAATCGTCGGCCAGGAATTGACGAGGTACTGGAACGACGAACTGACCTGGATGAACGCTTCCCGTATCTGCTGGAAAATGCCGAAGGTGATTTTGCCTGCGGCAATCGTAGGGGTCAGGACAAGGAGCGAGAAAACGACGTCTGTCTGCAGATAGAGCTGCCGGGTCAGATCGAAATAGACGTAGTGGCCGTAAAGCGTGAAGTAGTTTTTGCGCAGGTTCCGGTAAAGCTCCGACAGTGTCGGCGGGTTCGCTCTTTGATCGTCGTCCTCGCCGAGGACGAGTTCCTTCCGGTATGCCGCCTCGACACGCTGGTTCTTGAATTCCAGGCCGGGAAGCTTGATCCCGACGATCGCCAGCAGCGTTGTGCCAAACAGCGCCCAGCCGATCGCTGCAAATACCAGCGGATACGGAATCACGCCGACGATCGGCAGTTCAGTGACGTGCACGGACAGGCCGGCCAGCAGAGGCAGGAAGGCGATAAGGGTCATGACCGAATCGACCAGATTGATGCCAAGCCCCTGCATGGTGCTGGAGAAGCGCATCGTATCGTCCTGGACGCGCTGGGAGGCGCCCTCGATATGCCTGAGCTTGGGCCAGTGTCCGACGAAGAAATCGTTCATCGCCGTGCGCCAGCGAAAGATGTAGTGGCGGACAAAGAACACGTTGAGCACGGCAATGATCATGTAGACGCCGGCGAGCGCGATGAAGATCAGCACACCGTCGAACAGATCGGCGGTTGAAACCGACCCTGGCGGCGGCGTCAGCGCCCGCTGCACCATGTCATAGAAATACCCCCGCCAATTGTTGAGGACCACCGACACCTGAACGGAAAAATTGGTCGTGAAGAGGATCAGTGCCGATCCGAGGATCGACCAATTTTGCCAGGGGTGTGGGGAATACCAGGCCCAGAAGGCGTAGAACAGCAGCGCACCGATGGCAAAGTAGAGATAGAACCAGAGGAATTCCGGCTGCAGGAAGACGGTCGGATAGATGTTGGGCGTTGCGGTGGGTGGAGCAGGCGGCATGCCGAGATAGGCGCCGGCCTCTTGTCCGCCGAGGAACATCCAGACAATGACGAGGAAGATGCTCCACAGCGCCGCGCTGGCAAAGAACAGCTTCGGCTTGGGAAAGAAGGAAACAAACACGGGAAAGAGCCTTCCTGAAGGGCCGCCGAGCGAGGATTAGCGACGGCTGCTTTTCGATTCGGCCGCATCAAGTCACAGTTTTTGCGCCAAAGAAATGGCGGGCCGGGTTACATTATCGTCATGTCGCGCGCCGGCGCGGCCAGGCAATCGCCGCTGAGACGAGAAGGGCCAGCGCCGCCAGCATTGACGGCGCGAAATAGTTTCCCGTCTTCTGAGCCATGAAACCCGCAATGATCGGCCCGACGATCTGGCCGATCCCGAACGATCCGGTCATCAGGGCAAAGGCCCGGCGCGGCGAGGCTGGAGCCAGAAGCCGCGCCGCCTGCAAACCGTAGGCGGTTGCCGCCACGAATGTTCCACCCAGCAGCGCGCCGCCGAGCAGCGGTCCCCACTGCCCGCCGAGCGATACGCTGGCCGCGACGCCGACAGCTTCCACGACGCAGCAGATGATGAAGGTGCGGGTCGGTCCCAGCCGTCGCGCGACGCCGGCCCAGAGATAGACGGATGGCGCGGCGGCGATGCCGGTGACGAGCCAGACCGCCGTTTCGAACAAGCGGCTGCCTGCCCCTTGCCGGACGATCGCGACAAGAAAAGTGGCGGTGACGATATAGCCGAAGCCGAAAATGCCATAGGCCACGATCAGCCGTCCCAGGGCGGCGGAGCGTGGCAGGGCGGGCTCCTTCGGGTTGCCCGTGCCCGCGACCGGCCCCCGGTCGACCAGCAGCGCAACGGCGGCGAAGCCGGCGGACGACAATGCCGCCGCCCAGGACCAGCCGCTCGGCCAATGGGAGCCGGCAGCGACCAGCGCCGCCATCATCAGCGACGATGCGAGGATGCCCACGCCGACACCGGCGAAATGGAGCGCCTGCAGGTCGTTGCGGTTGCGGGCCGCCAGATGGCTGAAGACGATCGCGGCCAGGAACACCATCACGAAAGCGCTGGCCACGCCGGCGAGAAATCGAATGATCAGGAAGGCGGCCAGGCTGTCGGTCAGCACCATCAGCCCTGCCAGCGCGGTGCTGGCGGCAAGCCCGCCCAACATCAGCAGCCGCTCTCGCCGGGCGGCCCAGCCGCCGGCCGCGGCGAAGGCGCCCACGAGGTATCCGAGATAATTGGCCGATGCGATCCAGCCGGCGTCGGCCGGCGAGAGGCCCAGTTCGTCCATCATTCCCGGAAGGATTGGCGTGTAGACGAAGCGGCCGATGCCCATCGCCACCGCCATGCCGATCATGCCGGCGGCAGCGAGGCGAAGCGGGGAGGGTTGAGCTTCAGGCATGTCTAGCCCGTATCCGTCACGACCGGAGGCTACAAGCGGCTGCGGTCCCGGCTGTGGTGGGCCAGAGAGGTCGCCGGGGCCGTCATTTCAGCATCGGCCACAGCGTTGCCGCCAGCAGCACGCCCATGCCGATATTGAACCATTTCAGGCGCGTGGGGTCGGACAGGAAGCCGCGCAGCCCGACGCCGAAGGCCGCCCAGACCGAGACGCTGGGGAAATTGGTGAGCGCGAAGACCAGTCCGATCATCAGGACCGACCAATAGGGCGAGACGGGATCGGCATAGACGGCCATGGCGGTGATCGCCATGACCCAGGCCTTGGGATTGACCCACTGGAACAGCGACGCTTCAACGAATGTCATCGGCCTCGCCTTGGCGTCTCCGGCCTTGCCCATGGAGCGAGACGAAGCGATCTTCCAGGCGAGATAGAGGAGATAGACCCCGCCGGCGATCTTCAAGGCGAGATGCAATTGCGGAAACGCCGTGAGCAGCGCGCCAAGGCCGAAGCCTACGCCGAGCAGCAGGGTGAAGAAGCCGAAGCCGATGCCGCACATATGCGGAAGGGTGCGGGTGAAACCGAAATTCACGCCCGACGCCAGCAGCATGAAGTTGTTCGGTCCCGGCGTAACCGATGTCACAAAGGCGTAGACGAGCAGGGCAAGGAAGGTGTCGGCGGACAAGCGAGCGTTTTCCGAAGGATTATCGGTCAGCGTTATTGATCGTCCATGTGCCCGCTGTCCATCAAGAACTTGTCGTCGAGACAATACGGCCCAGGCGCCGGCAGAAGCCATCGGACGGGAACGCCGCGATCCAGGGATCGGCTGGAACCGGCATCACCGCCGGAAGGGCAGGTCGCCCAATTCCCGTTCGGACATGGCCTCGAGGGCGGGATGGGAGAGGGGGTCGCGGAGCCATTGCAGGCTCAGTGTCTGACATGGGCGGGACGCGAGCTCGATGCCAGCGGGGGCAGCCTTGTCAAAAGGCAGTCTGGACAAGAGAAACTTGAGCATCAGATATCTCCTCTTCTCAATTGTCAGCAGTTTCGGTCAAAAAATCTTCGGTCTCAATTGAGATTTCACATCGAAGAGTTTAGAAAAACTGGATGGGTGGCCTCAATCGCGTTCATCTCAACGGCTTGCGTGCGGTTGAAGTCGTCATGCGCTGCGGTTCGCTGCAGAAGGCAGCGGATGAACTCGGCGTGTCGCCAAGCGCGGTGAGCCAGCACGTGTCGCGCGCCGAGGCGCAATTGGGGCGCGCGCTCTTCGATCGCACGCCGTCCGGCCTCGCCGTGACCCCGTTCGGCATCGCCTTCGGCCGCCGGCTGACGACCGGGTTCGACGAACTTGCCGCGGCCGTGGCGATGGCCGACGACGAGGCGAACAAATCGCTGGTGATTTCGGTTGCGCCAGCCTTTGCGTCGCGCTGGCTGATGCCGCGCCTGTCGCGTCATTTCATGAAATATCCCGATGTGCTGCTGCGCATCGACGCCTCGCCAAAACTGGTCGATCTGGATCATTCCGACGTGTCCGCCGCGATACGCCTGGGCGACGGCACCTGGCCGGGGGTGAAGGCGGAACTGCTGTTCGAGGTGCTGGAATTTCCCGTCTGTACGCCGGAAATGGCTCGCGATCTCAAGGTGATCGACGATCTGGCCCATGCCTGGGTCATCACCGACGACAATTCGATGATCGGTTGGGACAATTGGTTCAAGGCCGCCGGCAACGCCCCGGTCAAGATGCTGCCGGGCGCGCATTTCTCCGATCCGATGCTCTGCATGGAATCGGTTCTGGCCGGGCATGGCATCATGCTGGCCTGGAACCTGCTCGCCGGCGAGGCGCTGAAGGATGGGCGGCTGGTCGCGCCGTTTGGCGTGCGCGCGGCCAGCGGCCTTTCCTATTATGTCGTGACGTCGGCGAAGCGGGAGCCGGACACCAAGGTGCGAAATTTCGTCCGCTGGCTGCGGCACGAAGTGGCGGTGTCGAGGGAGGCTGGACCACCCGCCGGACCGTGACAGGCGCTCGCGCTGCGCCTATAGCACTGCGATCACCTGTGGGGTTGCACGCCCTCTGCCGCTGTCGGCGCGCTCCCGCCTCGCAGCGGTGACGCAAGCTTCTTTCCTGCCAGGCAGGGAGGTGAGCGGCAGCGGCGTGGGGCGCGCACTCCGGTCCAAAGAGAAGCGATAGCGAGAAGAGCCATGACATCCTATCCCCGCAACAGCGCCGATCCCATCGATCAGGCAAAACTTGAGAAACTGGCCGAAGTGGCGGTCAAGGTCGGGCTCGGGCTCCAGCCGGGGCAGGACCTGATCATGACGGCGCCGATTGCCGCCGCACCGCTGGCCCGCAAGGTCGCCGAGCAGGCCTACAAGGCGGGCGCCGGGCTGGTGACGACGCTGTTCTCCGACGAGGAACTGACGCTGGCGCGCTATCGCCACGGCCAGGATGTCAGCTTCGACCGCGCCACCGGCTGGCTCTATGAAGGCATGGCCAAGGCATTTGGCGACAACGCCGCGCGGCTCGGCATCTATGGCGACAATCCGATGATGCTGTCGGGCCAGGACCC
>Ga0190271_10001777_pt1 | contig 12590 bp, 8 predicted proteins | sample Popmic356T_FD_133747 | JGI IMG/M metagenome (GOLD analysis project Ga0190271, IMG submission 133747) | Populus adjacent soil microbial communities from riparian zone of Weber River, Utah, USA - 356 T | ecosystem: Environmental > Terrestrial > Soil > Riparian zone | place: USA: Utah | collected...
CGGCCAATACTACATGCACAACTTCCTGGCCTCCCAGCCTCAGCTGAACGTCAGGAACCCGGCGGTGCAGGACGCCCTGATCGCGGCGGCCCGGTTCTGGCTGGACAAGGGGGTGGACGGCTTCCGCCTGGACGCCATCAACTTCGCCATCCACGACCCCAGCCTGCGCGACAACCCGCCCATCGCCGACGGCAAGAAGCGGACGCGCCCGTTCGACTTCCAGGACAAGATCTACAACCAGTCCCACCCCGACATCATCGGCTTCCTGAACCGCGTCCGCGCCCTGACAGACAGCTATGAAGGCCGGTTCACGGTGGCGGAGGTCGGCGGCGATCACGCCGACCGCGAGATGAAGGAATTCACCGCCGGGAACGACCGGCTGCATTCCGCCTATGGCTTCCTCTACCTCTACGCCGATGCGCTGAAGCCCGAACTGATCGGCGTGGGCGACAGCATGTGGCCGGACCAGCAGGGCGAAGGCTGGCCCTCCTGGACCTTCTCGAACCACGACGCGCCACGCGCCGTCTCGCGATGGGCCGAGGGTCGCGACGAGACGGCCTTCGCCCAGATGGCTTTGCTGCTGCTGATGTGCCTGCGCGGCAATGTCTTCGTCTATCAGGGCGAGGAGCTGGGCCTGCCCCAGGCCCAGGTGCCGTTCGAGCGGCTGGTCGATCCCGAGGCCATCGCCAACTGGCCCCTGACCCTGGGCCGCGACGGCGCCCGCACGCCGATCCCCTGGGTGGCGTCGGCGCCCAACGCCGGCTTCTCGACGGTCGAGCCCTGGCTGCCGGTCGATCCGCGCCATCTGCCGCTGGCGGTGGACGCGCAGGAGGCCGATCCGACCTCGGTCCTGCACATTGCGAGACGCATCATCGCCCTGCGGCATGCGCACCCGGCGCTGCGCACCGGCGGGCTGGAGCTGGTCGAGGGACCGCAAGATCTGCTTGTCTTCCACCGCTTCGAACGCGTCGATGGCGGTGAACGCCTGTTGTGCGTCTTCAACCTCAGCCACGCCCCCATCGGCTGGTCCCCGCCTGCGGGTGCGCGTCGCCTTGAGGCCATCAACTGGACCGAGGCGGACGGACAGACCCTGTCGCCCCTCGCCGGCCTGTTGTTCGCGGTCTGAGGATGGGCTCAGCCGCCGCAGGTCTCGCGCACGATCAGCTCGGTGGGCACCCGCTCCGACCGGCCGGCGCCGACGTCGGCGCCGCCGTGGTCCAGCAGTTTGGACACCATCAGCCGTCCGGCCTTCATCGTGTCTTGGGCGATGGTGGACAGGGCCGGGCGCGAGTAGCGGCTGAACGGCACATTGTCGAAACCGATGACCGAGACCTGGCCCGGCACGTCGATACCGGCGTGCAACAGGGCGCGCACGGCGCCCAGGGCGATCTGGTCGGAGGCGGCCACCACCCCGTCGAAGACGACGCCGCGCCGGATCAGGGCGTCCACCGTGGCCTCGGCCGACTCGACCTCGAAATGGGCCGATACGATCAGGTCCGGCTCGACCGCCAGCCCGGCCTGGGCCAGGGCGTCCAGATAGCCGCGATGCCGCTGCATCGCCTCGGGCGGATCCAGGTCGCCCAGGAAGACTATGCGCTTTCGCCCCAGCCGCGCCAGATGCAGGGTCGCACGACGCCCGCCCGAGATATTGTCCGAACCGATGGAGCAATAGTCCTGATCCGGCAGTTCGGCGCCCCAGACGACGAAACGATGGTCGGCGTCCACCAGCCGGTTGAAGGCCGAGTGCAGGCTGGACTGCCCCAGGAAGATCACCCCGTCCGCACGGCTGGTGTTCAGCGCGCCCGACAGCTCGTCATAGTTGGCGGGCGAGATATGGCTCATCAGCAGGTCGCACCCACGCTCGCGGGCGGCCTCGCCCACCCCGGCCAGCAGTTCCAGGAAGAAGGGATCGCTGAGGCGCCCTTCGCGCCCCTGCGGGCGTGGCACGACCAGGGCGATGGTGCCCTGGGCGCCGATGGGGCCGGCGGGCATGTGACGGCGGAACGGATAGTCGTGCTCCTTCGCCAGCTTCCAGATCGTCTGTTTGGTGCGGTCGTTGACGGCGGGGCTGTCGTTCAGCGCGCGCGAGGCGGTGGCGATGGACACCCCCGCCAGGCGGGCGATGTCTTCCAGACGGGTTGTCTTGCGGCTCAAGGTCGCGGGTCCTCACAGCAGCATGGCGACGCTGCAAATTTTTCTGCAAATATTTCAGCCACCGTTCGCGGCGGTTGGCAAGAGGCAGCGTAACGGAGTTCCCATGATGCAACGCAGATCCTTCCTGGCCCTTGGCGGCGTCTCGATCCTGGCTTTCGGAGCGACCGGCGTGCGCGCCCAGACCACGCCGACCCACGCCCGCGCCAGTTCGCCCGACGGCATGCTGACGGTCGAGGCCTTCACCGACAACGACGGCCGGCCGATGTATTCGGTCCTGCGCCAAGGCTGGGTCGTCGTGGCTCCGTCAAAGCTGGGTTTCCTGCTGACCGACGCCCCCGCCATCGAACGCGGCCTGACCATCACCGCCGGCCAGCCGGTCACCGTGGACGACACATGGGAGCAGCCGTGGGGCGAGCGCCGCCTGATCCGCAACCACTACAACGAATGGCGCGTCGCCTATGCCGAGCGTTCGGGCCTGCAACGCCGCGTGGACGTGGTGTTCCGCCTGTATGACGACGGCCTGGGCTTCCGCTACGAATTCTCGGACCAGGCCGCACTGAAGACCGTCCGCATCGGGTCGGAAATCACCGAGTTCAACCTGGCCGAAAACGGCGAGGCCCTGTGGTGCCCGGCCTGGGAATGGAACCGCGAGGAATACCTCTACAGCCGCACCCCGATCGACGCGGTCGGCAGCGCCCAGACCCCGATGACGGTCAAGGGCCAGTCCGGCCTGCACGTCTCGATCCACGAGGCCGCCTGCATCGACTACGCCGGCATGAACCTGCGTCGCTCCGAAGGCACCAACTTCCGCGCCCAGCTGACGCCCGGCCTGACCAACGCTGCCGTTTTGCGCGAGGCCCCGTTCAACACCCCGTGGCGCACGCTTCAGATCAGCGACAGCGCGGCGGGCCTGATCGATTCCAGCCTGATCCTGAACCTGAACGAACCCAACAAGCTGGGCGACGTCAGCTGGTTCAAGCCGATGAAATACGTCGGCGTCTGGTGGGAAATGCACCTGGAGCTGAAGAGCTGGAACGCCGGTCCCAAGCATGGCGCGACTACGGAAAACACGATCAATCACATCGACTTCGCGGCCCAGCACGGCTTCGGCGGGGTCCTGGTCGAGGGCTGGAACAAGGGTTGGGACGGCCAGTGGTTCGCCAACGGTTCGGACTTCAGCTTCACCGAGGCCTATCCCGATTTCGACATCGAGGCGGTGTGCGCCCACGCCCGGTCCAAGGGCGTGCAGCTGATCGGCCACCACGAGACAGGCGGCAACGCCTTCCATTATGAGCAGCAGCTCGAACCGGCGATGGCCCTGTATGAACGCCTGGGCGTCCATTCGGTAAAGACCGGCTATGTCGCGGATGCGCAGGGCGCCCGCGTCGCCGGGCCGGACGGCCAGATGGTCATGGCCTGGCACGAGAGCCAGGCCATGGCTCAGCACCATATGAAGGTCGTCGAGGCCGGCGCCCGCCACAAGGTGGCGATCAACGCCCACGAGCCTTTCAAGGATACGGGCCTGCGCCGCACCTATCCCAACATCATCAGCCGCGAGGGCCAGCGCGGCATGGAGTATTCGGCCTGGGGCAACCCGTCGAACCCGCCCGAGCACGTGCCGAACCTGGTCTTCACCCGCCTTCTGGCCGGGCCGATGGACTATACGCCAGGCATCTTCGGCATGGAGACGCGCAGCCCGCAGGGCATCCAGACCACCTGGGCCAAACAGCTGGCCTATTACGTCGTCATCTACAGCCCGATCCAGATGGCTGCCGACCTGCTGGTCAACTACGAGAACAATCCCGGCCCGTTCCAATTCATCAAGGACGTGCCGGTCGACTGGGACGAGAGCCGCACCCTGGCCGCCGAAATGGGCGACTATGTCGTCACCGCCCGCAAGGAACGCGGCACGGACATCTGGGCTCTGGGCGCCGTCACCGACGAGCATCCGCGCGTCCTGTCCGCACCGCTGGACTTCCTGGACGCCGGCCGTCGCTATCGCGCGGAGATCTACCGCGACGGCCCCGACGCCGACTACAAGGCCAAGCGCGAAGACATCGTCATCGAGCAGCGCGAGGTCACCTCGGCCGACGTCCTGACCCTGGCCCTGGCTCCCGGCGGCGGCCAGGCGATCCGCTTCGTACCGCTGGGTCGGAGCCGTCGGTGATGAGCCTCGCCACTGATGTCCTTCTCCCCTCGGGGGAGAAGATGGCTCGCGCAGCGAGACGGATGAGGGGGTTAGTTCAGCGCCCCGATCGTCCGACGCGAAATCCGCATCCGGCAGCCCCCTCATCCGAGCGGCTTCGCCGCCCACCTTCTCCCCCGAGGGGAGAAGGATCGGGTGTCCGTCCATGAGCCTGCTCGCCCACCGCCCGCGCCTGTCCGGCCTGGCGATCTGGAACATGTGCGTCGGCTTCTTCGGCATCCAGATCGGCTTCGGCCTGCAGAACTCCAACACCAGCCGCATCTTCCAGACCCTGGGCGCCGAGGTGGATTCGCTGGCGATCCTGTGGATCGCCGCCCCTCTGACCGGCCTCTTGGTCCAGCCGATCATCGGCCATTTCAGCGACAAGACCTGGACGCGGTTCGGGCGTCGCCGGCCCTACTTCCTGGTCGGAGCCATACTGACCACCCTGGCCCTGATCGCCATGCCCAACAGCCCCAGCCTGTGGTTCGCCGCGGCCATGCTGTGGATCATGGACGCCTCGATCAACATCACCATGGAGCCGTTCCGCGCCTTCGTCGGCGACAATCTGCCGGAGGAGCAGCGCACCGCCGGCTATGCGATGCAGAGCTTCTTCATCGGCGCCGGGGCGGTGTTCGCCTCGACCCTGCCGTGGCTGTTGTCCAACGTCTTCAACATCGCCTCGACGGCGGAGGCCGGCGTCGTGCCCCTGTCGGTCAAGATCGCCTTCTATGTCGGCGCGGCCGGCTTGTTCGCAGCCGTGCTGTGGACCGTGCTGAGCACGAAGGAATACAGCCCCGAACAGATCGCCGCCTTCGAACGCGCCAAACAGGAAGACCTGGGCGCGCCTGCCGACGACGGCCCCGAGACGCCGGCCCGCAGCGTCCAGGGCTGGATGACCTCCGGCCTGGTCTGCGCCGTCCTGGGAGGACTGGGCTTCGTGCTGATTTCGGTGCTGGATCTGGAAAAGGAGCTGCTGGTGCTGGCCGGCTTCTTCGCCGGTTTCGGCCTGCTGCAGATCGCGGTCGGCCTGATGCAGCGCCGCCGCATCGTCAACGCCGCCACCGAGATTCTGAACGACATCTTCCGCATGCCCGAGACGATGCGCGGTCTGGCGGTCGTTCAGTTCTTCAGCTGGTTCGCCCTGTTCGCCATGTGGATTTACACTACCGCCGCCGTGACCCGCGTCCATTACGGCACGACCGACACGACCTCGGCTGCCTACGCCACCGGCGCCGACTGGGTCGGGGTTCTGTTCGGGGTCTATAACGGTGTGGCGGCCCTGGCGGCCTTCACCCTGCCGGTGCTGGCCAAACGCATCGGCCGCAAGGCGACCCATGCCCTGATGCTGCTGCTGGGCGCGGCGGGCCTGTTCGGGGTCTTCGCCATCCGCGAGCCGGGCCTGCTGTGGCTGCCGATGATCGGCGTCGGCTTCGCCTGGGCGTCGATCGTCTCCATGCCCTACGCCATCCTGTCGGCGGCGGTGCCGGACCGGAAGATGGGCGTCTATATGGGCGTGTTCAACATCTTCATCGTGGTCCCCCAGCTGCTGGCCGCCACCGTCCTGGGCCTGATCCTGAAGACCCTCTTCGACGGCCAGGCGATCTGGGCCCTGTTGCTGGGCGCCGTCTCCTTCGTGCTGGCTGCGGTCAGCGCGCTGTTCGTCCGCGAGTCCCGCTCGCTTCCCCCCACGCGCAATCCGTGAGGACCTCCATGCGTATGTCAAAGACTCTCTGCCTCGCCAGCGTCGCCGGCCTGGCCCTCGCCTCCGCCGCTTCAGCCCAGTCGGTCGCCCCCGGCGCACCGGGCGCGCCACCCGTCTGGTCCAGCGCCGCCAAGACCGGCGCGGGCGCGTCCTATGAAGCCTATGTCGACGGCCAGTACCGCGACGGCGGCCCAACCGGCGCGGTGTCCAAGGTCTGGTTCTCCATCGCCGACGGCGTCCTGACCGAGACCATGTACGGTCTGATCCACGAGGCCCAGATCAAGGCCCTGCGTTTCGTCGGCGTGACCCACGACGGACTGGTCGTGGAGGGCGACGACACCACCAGCCGCACCGAATATCTGCATGTCGATGCCCAAGGCCGGCCGCTGTCGCCCGCCTATCGCGTCACGACCCAGGACAAGAACGGCCGCTTCGAGATCGAGAAGCAGATCTTCACCGACCCCGACCGCAACGCCCTGGTGCTGCGCGTCACCATCAAGGCGTTGAAGGGCGAGGTGACCCCCTATCTGCTGCTGGAACCGCACATCGCCAACACCGGGATCGACGATAAGGGCGAAGTGACGCGAGACGGCTTCCACGCCTGGGAAGGCGACACCCACCTGGTGCTGAAGCCCAGCGAGGCCTTCGGCGCCGCCAGCGTCGGCTTCGTCGGCGCCTCCGATGGTTTGACCGATCTGAAGGACGGAAAGCTGGACTGGACCTACGCCTCGACGGGCGATCAGGCGGGCAACACCATGATGACCGGCGCCCTGCCGCACATGGGTGAAAGTTCGATCCTGACCCGCGACTTCGTCATCGGCTTCGGCGACAGCGAGGCCGAGGCCCGCGCAGCTGCGGACGGCGCCTTCGCGACCGGCCTGGACGAGGTTCTGGCCCGCTTCAATGGCGAGGGCGAGCGCGTGGGTTGGGAGGACTATGTCGCCTCCCTGACCGAACTGCCGCGCATCGCGCAGCAGGCGACCGACGGCGGCAAGCTGGCCTATGCCTCGGCCCTGATGCTGAAGGTGCAGGAAGACCGCACCCATGCGGGCGCCCTGATCGCATCCCTGTCCAACCCATGGGGCGACACGGTGGACGCGTCCAAATCCTCGACCGGCTACAAGGCGGTCTGGCCGCGAGATTTCTATCAGGTGGCCATGGCCTTGGCGGCGCTAGGCGACAAGGAGACGCCGCTGGCGGCCTTCAACTATCTGCCGCAGGTCCAAGTGGGACCGAACACGCCCGGAAATACCGGCGTCGGCGGCTGGTTCCTGCAGAAGACCCACGTCGATGGCGAACTGGAATGGGTCGCGGTTCAGTTGGACCAGACGGCCATGCCGATCATGCTGGGCTATCGTCTGTGGAAGATGGGCTGGTTGTCCGACGCCCAGATGACCGAACACTATCAGTCCATGCTGAAACCGGGCGCCGACTTCCTGGTGGACGGCGGCAAGATCGGCCTGTTGTGGAACGATGCCGAGATCAAGCCGCCCTTCACCCAGCAGGAACGCTGGGAGGAGCAGCAGGGCTATTCGCCGTCCAGCACCGCCGCCGTGGTCGCCGGCCTGACGGTCGCGGCCGAAATGGCCCGCGCCTCGGGCGATGCGACGGGCGCGACGCGGTATCAGATCGCGGCCGACAGCTATGCGTCCAAGATCGAAGACCGGATGTTCACCACCAACGGCGACTTCGGCGACGGTCGCTACTACATCCGCATCACCCAGAACGAGAACCCGAACGACAAGGCCCCGATCGGCGCCGCCAACGGCCAGATCGCCCCGGCCGAGGATCGGGTCGTGGACGGCGGCTTCCTGGAACTGGTGCGCTACGGCGTGCGCAAGGCGGACGATCCGCACATCCTGTCCACCCTGCCCGTCTATGACGATCAGTCGCTGGAGCCGCTCTATCGCGTTCGCTACGACTTCGGCCCCGAGGGTGACAAGACGCCGGGCTGGCGCCGTTACGGCGTAGACGGCTATGGCGAGGATTATCTGACGGGCGCCAACTACGGCGTCGGTGGCGAGATGAGCCCTGGTCAGCGCGGCCGGGTCTGGCCCTTCTTCACCGGCGAGCGCGGTCACTATGAGTTGGCCCGCGTCAGCGTGAACGGCGCCCCGTCGCCCGCCGACATCGCCGCCATCCGCCAGACCTATGTGCGCGGCATGGAGCGGTTCGCCAATGATGGGCTGATGCTGGCCGAACAGGTGTGGGACGGCGTGGGCGATCCGACGAGCAAGGCCTACGCCCTGGGTCAGAATACGGATTCGGCCACGCCCCTGGCCTGGACCCACGCGGAATATCTGAAGCTGCTGCGGTCCCTGGCCGACGGCAAGGTCTGGGACAGCTACAACCCGGTCCACGACCGTTACGCCCGCTGAATCAATAAGGCCCAGGAGATCGCTCTCCGGGGCCTTTCTCTTTCAGTTGGCGCTAGATCAGAAGGCGAGCTTGATGGCGCCGACGATCCGGTCTTCGGCGCCCGGCACGCCATCGACGTCGGTGTCATAGTAGCGGACGTCGATGCCGACCTTGTCGGTCAGGGCATAGCCCACGCCGGCGTTCCAGGTGGTGTAGTCGTCCGTCACGTTCAGCCACTGTTTACCGACGGCGCCCGAGATCGTCCACTTGTCGGCCGGACTGAAGGCGGCGTTGACCTCGGCATAGGTCGCCTCGTCGTCGATGCCGAAGAAGTCGGGCGAGTAATAGACGGCGGCGCCGAATGTGGCGGGACCGACCGCGCGCGACGCCGCAGCCTTGAACTCGGCATAGTTATAGTCGGCGCCGTCCGGCTCTCCGACGTAGAGGTAGCCGATCACGCCGAAGTCGAGCGCGAAGCCACCGGCCTCGGTGCGATAGCCGCCGTACAGATCGACTTCGGCGTCGGTATCGTCGCCGAAATCGACGTTCGAGGCCCAGGCGCCGCCGTAGAAGCTGCCCGAGGTCAGATCGACGCCGCCCTGGATGGCGGGGTCCTCGCCGGTCTGGCTGAAGCCGCGGAAGACATAGTCGCTGACGACGCCGACGTTCCAGGCGACATCGACGGTGCTCTGGGCCGAGGCCGGCGCGGCAAGGCCGATCAGACCCATGGCGAGCGTTGCGGCGGCGGCCGCGCGGATGGTGGTCTTCTTCATAGTTTATCCCCTTGTTTTGATTGTTTTATGCGGTCGGAAAGAACGGGCGCGGGGTTTGGGAGCCGCGCCCGATTTCCGTCAGTGTTCCAGCGCTTCGCCGTGAAGCGAGGTGTCCAGACCGGCGGCTTCCTCGGCCTCGCTCACGCGCAGGCCCGTGGTGAACTTGCAGATGAACAGGATGATCAGGGTGCCGACGGCGCTGTAGACGATGGTCCACAACAGGCCCAGCGCCTGGGCGCCGACATTGGCGCCTTCCGACAGGCTGTTGATCGCGGTCGTGGCGAACACGCCGGTCAACAGGGCGCCGATCAGGCCGCCCGCGCCGTGGATGCCAAAGGCGTCCAGGCTGTCGTCATAGCGCAGCAGCTTCTTGATCCACACCGACGAGGCGTAGCAGACCGGACCGGCGATCAGGCCAATGATGACCGCGCCCTTGGGATCGACGAAGCCAGCCGCCGGCGTGATGGCGACCAGGCCCGCGACGACGCCCGACAGCATGCCGACCAGCGAGACCTTCTTCTTCTCGATGTATTCGACGATCTTCCAGGTCAGGGCGCCGGCAGCGGCGGCCAGGATGGTGTTCAGCAGCGCCACGCCCATCAGGTCGTTGGCGGCGCCCGCCGAACCGGCGTTGAAACCGATCCAGCCCACCAGCAGGAGCGAAGCGCCGATCATGGTCAGGACGGGGTTGTGCGCCAGGATCGGCTCGATGCCATAGCCTTTGCGACGACCCAGGAAGATGGCGCAGACCAGACCCGCGACGCCCGAGTTGACGTGAACGACCGCGCCGCCGGCGAAGTCCAGCACGCCGGCGCTACCCAGGAAACCGCCACCCCAGACCCAGTGGCAGATGGGCGCATAGACCAGCAGCGACCACAGGGCGGTGAACAGCAGAAGCGCCGAATATTTCATCCGCTCGGCGAAGGCGCCGGTCACCAGCGCAGGCGTGATGATGGCGAAGGTCATCTGGAAGGAGATGAACAGGAACTCGGGAATGCCCGGCAGCAGGGCGTTGGCGGTTTGCAGCGACACGCCGTTCAGGAACAGCATATCCAGGCTGCCGATATAGGGTTGAAGGCCTGCATTGCCGTTGGCGCCGAAGGCCAGGCTGTAGCCGGCGATGAACCACACCAGCGACACCACGGCGAACACGCCGACGGACTGGGTGATGGTGGCGATGACGTTCTTCTTGCGCACCATGCCGCCATAGAACAGCGCCAGACCGGGGAGGGTCATCAGCAGAACCAGGGCGGTGGATGTGCCCAGCCACGACGTGCCTGCGCTGTCCAGTTCAAGCACAGCCTGATGGCCCAGCAGAGCCGGCGCGGCATCCTGCGCATTGGCCGCTCCGGCGGCCATCAGACAGAGTGTTGGCAGAAGGAGCCCTGCGGCCCCCATAAGTCGGTTCGTTGTCCGCGACATGAGCTAGTACCCCCTATGCAATCTCGCAGTTGCGAAGGTTTTACTGCAATCGCGAAACACGCAAGGGGATTCACCGAAGCCGGTGCAACTTTCTTGCAACGGTCACACATCAAAAAGCATGAAGCGCATGAACCGTGCGGTTAATGCGCTTCATAGATCAGTTTCGTGTCTTCACAGCCAAGGTTGAGAGGCAGAAAATTCACCGGTCGTTTGGGCCCATTTCCGCCCGACGCGCCTTAGGCCCAGTGCATCTGCACCCGATGCGCCGCCGCCCAGTGGATGGCGCGAATGGCGTCGATAACAGCCTCGGTCGCAGCGCGCGTGCCCAGTGCGCCGCCCAAGTCGGCCGTCACGGCGCCGGCCGCGAGCACGGCGGCGACGGCGGCCTCGATCGAATCGGCCTCGTCTTCCAGCTTCAGGCTGTGACGCAGCAGCAGGGCCGCCGACAGGATGGTGCCGACCGGGTTGGCCAGGTCCTGACCGGCGATGTCCGGCGCAGAGCCGTGAATCGGCTCGAACAGGCCCGGCCCGCCCGCGCCCAGCGACGCCGACGGCAGCAGGCCGATGGAGCCGCCCAGCACCGAGATCTCGTCCGACAGGATGTCGCCGAACATGTTTTCGGTCAGGATGACGTCGTATTCGCGCGGCTTACGGATCAGGTGCATGGCCATGGAATCGACCAGGGCATGCTCCAGCTCGATCTCGGGGAACTCCTCGGCATGGATGCGGGTCACGACCTCGCGCCACAGACGGCTGGTCTCCATGACATTGGCCTTGTCCACCGAGGTCACCTTGCCGCGACGCTGACGCGCGGTCTGGAAGGCGGCGCGGGTGACGCGCTCGATCTCGGGCACGGTGTATTCGCACAGGTCCGTGGCGCGGTCGGCGGTGCGGGTCTTCTCGCCGAAATAGACGCCGCCCGTCAGTTCGCGGAAGACGATCAGATCGACGCCCTCGACGATCTCCTTCTTCAGCGGCGAGCGATGCGCCAGCACCGGCGAAACCTGCAGCGGACGCAGATTGGCGAACAGGCCCATGGCCTTGCGGATCGCCAGCAGGCCTTCCTCGGGCCGACGCTTGCCCCCGTCCCATTTCGGCCCGCCGACGGCGCCCAGCAGCACGGCGTCGGAAGCGACGCAGGCCGCGCGCGTGGCCTCGGGCAAGGGCTCGCCCGTCTCGTCGATGGCGGCGCCGCCGATCAGGTGTTCAGAGAACTGGAAATCATGGCTGTAGAAGTCGCCGATGACCGCCAGCACGTCGCGCGCGGCGCGCGTCACCTCGGGTCCAACGCCGTCGCCGGGCAGCAGCACGATGGTGTAGGTTTTGGGGGCGGCGTGGGTCATCAGACGGTCTCTCTCGATCGCTCGTAGGCTTCGATCTCAGGCATGTTTGCTTGCAGCCAGCCCAGGGTGTCCACCCCGTCCAGCAGGCATTGTCGGGCGAAGGATTCGACCCCGAACGGCACGGGTTCGGCATTGCCGCGCTGGATTTGATTGGCCTGGAGGTCGATCGTGACCGGCTGATCCGGCTGCGACGCCAGATCGTCCCAGACGGCCTGGCTGACGACGATGGGCAGCAGGCCGTTTTTCAGCGCATTCGATGTAAAAATGTCAGCGATCTCGGTCGAGATCACGGCCTTGAACCCATAATCCAGCAAGGCCCAGGGCGCATGTTCGCGCGACGAGCCGCAGGCGAAGTTCTTTCCCGCCAGCAGGATGCGATGCTCGCTCGGGTCGATCCGGTTCAGGATGGCCTCGGGCTTTTCCGAACCATCCTCCTCATAACGCCAGTCATGGAAGGCGGCCTTGCCCAGCCCCTCGCGCGTGGTGGTGGTCAGGAAGCGCGCCGGGATAATCTGGTCGGTGTCGATATTGGCCTGGCTGAGCGCGACCGTTTTCGATGTTAGAACTTGAAAAGGCTCAGACATTGGCGGCCTCCAGCAGATAGACGCGCGGATCGGTCAGCACGCCGGCCACGGCCGTCGCCGACGCCG
>Ga0190271_10001778_pt1 | contig 12590 bp, 8 predicted proteins | sample Popmic356T_FD_133747 | JGI IMG/M metagenome (GOLD analysis project Ga0190271, IMG submission 133747) | Populus adjacent soil microbial communities from riparian zone of Weber River, Utah, USA - 356 T | ecosystem: Environmental > Terrestrial > Soil > Riparian zone | place: USA: Utah | collected...
AGATCGGCCGCCAGCGCCGGCAGTCTGTCAATTTGATTCTCGGCGAAACGATAAGCCATTACAACGTTGTCGCCCTCGACAAAGCCCAGATCCTTCAGGCCTTGGCGGAATCCGTGCAGCCGCTCCGAGATCGCGGTAAGCGAACGCGGGTCGAGAAGGCCGACAACCGGCAGGGAAGCAGGTTGCCCTTGTGCGGTGAAAGGCCACACAAAGGTGCCGCCCAGAACACCAAGAAAAACACCAAGAAACTCCCGCCGCTTCATTCGATCACCTCGTCGGCGCGGGCGAGTAATGTCGGTGGCACGGTGAGGCCCAGCGCTTTCGCGGTCTTGAGGTTGATTGCCAACTCATACTTGGTCGCCGCTTGCACCGGCAGTTCGGACGGCTTCTCGCCCTTGAGGATACGATCAACATAGCGTGCCGCAGCCCGGTACTGCTCCACCATGCTAGGCCCGTAGGAAACCAGGCCGCCGTCGGTGACGAAGAATCGTTCGAAGTAAACGGCCGGCAACTTGTACCGGGCCGTTAGTGTGACGATTAGATGGCGATGAATTACCGCTAACGCGCTTCCTGTCACGATTAGGCCGCCATTCGATGTTTGTGCGAACGCCATAAGGGCGCGTTCGATCTCGTTAGGATCTCGAACATTCACCGCGCTTACTTCCACACCGAATGACGGCGCTACGGCTTGGATCGTAACAAATTGGCCAAGCCCCGTGGATATGGTGGCGTCCCGAATAACAGCCACGCGCGTGACACGTGGCGCGATCTCCTTGAGCAGTTCGAGCCATTTCCCGCTGGTGCTGTATTCGAATGGCGTGAATCCGGTGGCGTTGCCGCCCGGCCGGGCCAAACTATCGACGAAGCCCGCGCCGACTGGATCGGGGACATACGCGAACACGATCGGCACCGTGCGGGTCGCTTGTAGCAGTGGTCCGACTGTTGCACTGCCATTGGCCAGAATAACGTCCGGCGCGAGCGCCACCAATTCCGCTGCATATTTACGAATGCTTTGAGCATCACCTCCGCCCCACCGGGTGTCGATTTGCACGTTGCGCCCCGCGATCCATCCCAATGGCTGCAATGCCTCCTGGAACGCTGCGATCCGGGGCTTCCCTTCATCGTCCTCAGAAGAACTCACTAGGATGCCGATGCGCCGCATCGGCTCTCCCTGCGCCCGCACCGTTACCGGCCAAGCTGCCGCACCGCTCAAAACACCAAGAAATTCGCGCCGCCGCATGTCCGCTCCCAGGCTCAGGACGCAGCATCGTATCAAATGAGTACTTTGATAGGGGCAGAAACCGGCTTCGCGCCGCAACATGAAATGCTAACCAATGCCGCCTTCGGGTCAATCGCGACATTTGCCCGCTGCTGGCATGTCCGCTTGACCTCCAAAAAGACGACCGTTCCGGCCGTGTCTCCGGCTTGTCTGCGATGTGCCACAAGGCGACATAGGCCGCCTTATTCGATCACTTCGTCCGCGACAGCCAGGACAGTTGCGGGAATGCTGAGGCCAAGCGCCTTCGCTGTCGAAAGATTGATGGTCAACTCGAATTTGGTTGGTTGCACCACGGGAATGTCAGCGGGTCGCTCGCCCTTCAAAATACGACCGGCGTAGATACCCGCCTGACGGTAGCCCTCGTCGAAATCAGGTGCGTAACTGGCCAAGCCCCCAGCCGCTACGGAATCCCTCGTTTCATAGATGGCCGGAAGGGAATGCTGTGCAGCCAGCGCCACGAGCCTGTTACGTTGGCTTATCAGGAAGGAGTCGGCACCAACAACCAAGGCCTTGGGTTTGCGATTCAAGATCAAGTCAGAGAGGGCCGCAACTTCGCCTTCACTGCTTATCCCTACCGTAAAGAGATTTTGGCCCAGTGACTGGGCGGCAGTCCGTGCGGATTGAAGCTGCTCATCGGCCGTAGGGTTGGTGGGATTGAATATAAAGACGATCGTGTCGGCTTGCGGCGCAAGCGTGCGTATCAGCTCAAGCCGCTTTGAAATGAGCGCAATCGTCATGGCGGCGACACCCGTAATGTTGCCTCCGGGCCTGCTGAAGCTTTGCACGATGCCCAACTTTACCGGGTCGCCTCCCATGAAGAAAACAATCGGGATAGTTGACGTCGCGGATTTCGCGGCAACTACCGTCGGCGGCGCGAAGGTTACAAGCACTGTAACCGGACGACGCACCAATTCCTGCGCGAGTGCGGGCAGTCGGTTGAAATCACCTTCCGCCCACCGGTATTCGATCGACAAGTTACGACCCACAACGTGACCGGTCCTGCCCAGACCATCAAGGAACGCAACGACTCTACGTTGGTTGGCCAGAGCTGAAGCGCTATGTAGAAAGCCAATCTCTGGAGTTACGGCCGATTGCGCAATCGCGATGCGCGGTCGCGCCACGACGACCCCACTGAGCACACCCAAAAATGCTCGCCGCCTCATGTCTGCCTCCAAGCTTAAAACGAAGCATCCTAGCTATCTAGCCCGATAGCCCGGAAGGGGGATGTCGCTGACGGGTCATTCGCTACCACAGATCCAGCGCCAATGCCCAAACGATGTCCGCTCCTAGTCCAATAGCGACCGTTCCGGCCGTGTCTTCGAATTGTGCGCGACGTGCCAACATCGGAAATCCGGCGTCTATTCGATCACCTCGTCGGCGACGGCAATGACCGTGGGTGGAAGGTTAACCCCACCCTGAGAGAACTCACAGGGCTGATGCGTTTTACGCGTGGTGGCTACTCCATGGATTGCATTTGAGAAAAACGACGCTGGTGGAACAAGTAGTGGGGGCCGTTGGGGATTCAGCTGGTTAAGACGAAGCGAGTAGAAGGTAGATGCCGGCCCTGGTGCCGCGGCGAGCTGGGGCTATCGATAAAATCCTAATTAAGCCTCCTTCGAGCCTATTCGAGCAGGTGAAGTCGAAAACCTGACAGAACTTACAGGGGCGGCAGCCTGTTCGACTCGTTTAGACTCCAATTTCCCAAAGGAGTAGATTTGAATGGACGTGCAAGTCACAGAATATATCTGTAAGAGACCTTGGACGGTGGCTTTGGTTCTATCCGTATTCACGCTCATTACGAGCGTGCTGATGGCCATCCTGTTACTGCCATATTCAAACTGAACACCATCTAGAAGATCAGCGTGTCAGCCCGCGCCCCTGCTGGCTCCGCTTCGGTTTAAGTTCAATGCGCGGACCGCTCTTTCAGAGCAAAAGTGGCAGGACGCCTAGATTCTTGCATCACACTACCGCGCGCGAGGCACTCGCGGTTAGGCGAGCCTCGCATTCGGCCATGCTGACATGGCGCCTACCGCTGATGCCCAAGTCCGATACCCAATTTAAGCGCTTGCTGGCGCAACGCGCCAACTGTTCGCTTCATCTGCTTCGAAATCTTGGCCACTGGTGTTCTCGCCTTCGAGTGCTTGCGCAACTCGGCATGTAATTCTTTTGTCCAAGCAACTCGCTTTTTCGACTTCGGCATTTGTACTACTCCAATGAAAGAAACGCTGCTTAACACAGCGCAATTTAAACGCGCAACATTTATCAAGAAGAATTTAGAACACCGAGACTTTGCTATGGGCCAAGAGGAGAACACATTTTCAAGAAAAAGCTGAAGACCTCGGCGGTGTGGAAACCTCGATATGTTTTTGTTGCGATTGCCGCCGAGTTGGATGCTTGGCGAACTGGGGGTGGATATTTGGAGGATTTGAAGGGGTAGCAGGTGTTTCGCAGCAGCTCGTACGGCAATGTCGTTCAGGCCCCACCACAAATCAGGGCCGGATCAGTCCCAGCATGACGCATTTCACGGCGGCCTGGACCCGGGTTGCGACCGAGAGCTTTCGCATGGCGTTGTCCATATGAAAGTTCACTGTGCGCTCGCTGATATCCAGGATGACGGCAATATCGGCTGATGACTTGCCGCGCGCGGCCCAGGTCAGCACCTCTGTCTCGCGGTCGGTGAGCTGATAGTCCGTTTGTTCGCGGGCGCGCTCGCGCGCGGGCGCAAGGCGATTGCGAATGATCGCCAGCAGTAGTTCGAAGTCGATCGGCTTGGTGACATAGTCATCGCAGCCGAGTTCGCGCGCCTGCACCTGATAGGTCCGGTGCGCGAATGCAGTCAGGAATATGAACGGCACGGCCTGCACGAGCAGCTTGCCGTCGCGCACCCGTTCGAGCAGCGCCAGGCCCGAAAGATCGGGTAGGTCGATGTCGCAGAGCACGAGGTCGGGCGGCGTCTCGATTGCGGCGAGCGCCTTCGAGCCGGTTTCGGCCACGGTCACGCGGTATCCCTCCGACTCCAGTATCTCGATGAGGAGATCGGCGGTCTGCCGGTTGTCTTCGATGCAAAGGATGCGCGGCGCCTGCACGTGCTATGCCCCGTTCGGCCGCCTGAAGGGAATGCGAACCGTCACCGTCGTTCCCTTCTCCTCGATGCTCTCGATCGCGATCGATCCGCCGTGGCTTTCGACGTAGTGCTTCACCACGAACAGTCCGATGCCGGTACCCGGAACGCCCCGGCTGTTGCTCGCCCGATAGTAAGGATCGAACAGCCGATCCACCTCGGACGGCGGAATGCCGCGGCCGCGGTCGCTGAAGGCGAGCACGGCGCAATCGTTGCCGGTGTAGCCGAACACCGAGATCGCGGTGCCGGGCGCGGAAAACTTGATGGCGTTCGACAGAAGGTTCGAGATCACCTGATGCAGCATTTCCGCGCTGCCCCATATCCGCGGGGGCAGGCCCACAAGATCCGTGCGGACGTCCCGGTCGGTCCTGTATTGCGCGACCAGGTCCGCCACAAACTCCGGGAAGGATAGCGGTTCGCGGTGGATGTGGCGCCTCTGGTAGTCAACCTCGGCGGCGACCTGCACCTGACGCACCACCGCCTCGATGTGACGGACGGCTTCCTCGATTTTCTGCGCGCGCGCCTGATATCCGACCGTGTCGAGATCGGGTTTCAGCCGCTTGAGGCGGAAGGCGTGGCCGCCGATCGCGGTCAGCGACGTTCCAATCTCGTGAGACAGCATATCGACGAAGCGCTGGCTGGTTTCCGCCTTGGCGCGCTCGGCCAGGTATTTGGCCTGGATCGATATTTCGGCATCCTTGCGCGTGGTGACTACAAAGGCGACCAGCCATTGCGCGCACACCGCGATGGCGCGGTTGGAAAAAAAGGCGAGCGTGAGCGTCTCGGGCGGGGTCTGCACGAAAGCGCCGATCGCCGACAGCAGCGTGGCCAGCGCAGCACAGACATAGGCGGCTCCCCGGAACGAGAAGATCGAGAACGACACCAGCACCGCGTAGATGAAGCAGATCGAAACGTCGTCCGGCGGCGTCACGATGTCGAACACGAACACCCCGCCCATCGCGAGAACGATGACAGCCACAACCGCGAGATGCTGGTGCGATGGATTCGCAAGCTTAAGCCATGCTCGCCGCGGCATGTCTCCCGCATCTGCTCGGCTTTGGGCCTCTTCCGCCTGCGAGGGTTCCGCTTCCGCCTGCGAGGGTTCCGCGTCGCGAAACGCGATATCGCCGGGTCGGGTGGTGTGTCCGCGCATTGTCATGGAGATTTTTATACCCGCCGTCTCCAGTCTAGTAACCCGTCGCAGCGCCGCACCAGGCGCAGGTGCATGGCGGTTCCATGACAGGCGGCCCGGCTGGAATTAGCCAGCGGCGATATTGCATTTCCCGTACCCCAGCCAAGAATTTTAATTCACCAGATAGATGACAACCATGCGCCCACACCCATTAGGACCAGCAACCAATACAGTCCGATGATAAGCGGTCCAGACTTGTTCATTTTTTATCGGGCGGCTTTGTGCGCGCCATTTCCTTCATGACACGCTCGAATGCATCGCTGTCAACATCGGCGCCAAGCTCCCGAGCGGCTTCTGGTGACTTACATACTCTGTACCATCGTGGTTCAGCCACAGGTTTCGGTATCAGCAACATCGTCGACATCCTTTGGACAGCGGCAGCTCCGTTCCTTGTCCTCTTCCTGTCAGCAATCGGCTGTTAGCACTGCGCCGAAAAGTACCTGCACTGGTACGTGGCAGAGTTCGATTTTCGCTACAGCAACCGTGGTAAGCTTGGCGTGAACGACGTTGAGCGGGCCGACCGTGCATTGCAGGGTATTGTGGCTAAGCGTCTGACCTGCTCGGCAACTCGTATCTGAGACGCCACCCTGTGAGCAGAATAAAAGGCGCAAAGCAAAAGCGCCGACCGAAGCTTAGGGACAGCAAGCAATCCGAGCAGTTCAAGGAGAGCGGCCGACTGCATCGAATGCCTCGCTGGATACGCTCCCGCCATTCGGAAGCATCACATGTGAGGCTATTTCGATCGGCGCGGGCGGACACCTGTCAGGCCTGACAGGATGCGCCTTGGACTTGCGTGCAAGACGGTTTGCCCGTGGGCCAGACGCGGGATCTCCCGTGGTGGTGCTGTACCGGCGGGCCGATCCGATCCGTCTGCCGGTCCACGAATCTTGGGGAAACGCGGGCCCATTGCACACAACAGACGCAACTTCCTGACCCGCCGATACAACGGGGGACCGCTGCTATAGGCGTTCGCATCCGCGCGTGCACCTGTCAGACCTGACAGGTTGCGTCCGTGGCCGGGTTCAGCGAGCACCTACAGGCGGTTCACGCGAGATCCGCATGGCGAAAAAACGTAAATACCCTTCGCCAGAAAATCTTTCAAAACAGTCGCTAGCGGGCTGGATTGAAAGGGTGCAGAGCCGAATATCGGATCAGGAATATTACTTGTCGAGGTGCAAAGGCCAGCCGTCGGCCGTCCTCGACAACGCCGAGCAATTTCTGCAGCACCTTCAGGCCAAGCGCCGATTTCTTGAGATCGATCTTCAGGCCATGCGCGCAGGACGGAATCCGTCGCTCCTGTCCACCGAGTGACCTGCCGCACCGGCGGTCTTGACCCGTTCCTAAGCCGGACATCTTTGGTGCGCGAGATCAGCGGGTGCCGGTCAAAACAATGAGAACGCCACACAAAGCTGATGGCCTCCTCGTGGGATTGGGCCGGTGACATCGAGTCAGTCCGCATGTAGTTGCGTCTCAGCAATCTTGATGAGCTGACTGCGGCGGTTAGGTACATATCGAAAGCGTTCCGCGGTTCTAACTTCGAGATTGAATTTGGTGACGATCCCTCGCCGAAGAACTAAGAAGCGGTCTATTCTATCTTGCTACTGCTGGGTATTCCGCCATGTGACCCGAGTGTAGCGTCCGCAGGACTCACAAAAATAGACTCGGTGGCGGAGGTCGCTTCCGATTGGTGGCAACTCGGTGGTGAAGGTCGTCGGGCTTGCGCAGCTCTGGCAAGGTGCTATTTCCAACATGGATCTGCGCGCTCGCTACTCTGGGCGAAACGCATAGCCTGAAACATCGCTCCGCAAAACAAACACGTCCGCGGCCTACCCTCTACAGCTACATGATTTCGGCATTGACCCAGAGATGGGTGAGGATGCTTGCCACGTAGCCGAGCCCAATAGCCCACGCCCATTGAAGATGGTTGATAAACGTGTAGTGGTTGCGCACCAACCCCATCAGCGCCACGCCCGCTGCCGTGCCGATGGACACGAGACTTCCCCCGACGCCGGTGCTCAGTGTGACGAGCATCCACTGGCCGTTCGACATGTCGGGATTCATAGTGAGCACTGCGAACATCAACGGGATGTTGTCGAATGCCGCGCCCAGCACACGGATCACGATGTTAGCGACGGTCGGTCCCAGGCCGACATAGAGATAATTAGACAACACCGCAAGATAACCGGCGACGCCAAGTCCGGCGACCGCGAAGATGACGCCGAAGAGGAACAGCAGCGTGTCCCACTCCAGACGCCTGATCTCCCGGAACGAATCGAACGCCAAGTCTTTGTCGCCGCGGTGGCGCCCGATCCGCTGGAGGATGTAGCTGTACATTTGCAGATATCCGAGACCCAGCATCATCCCGAGCGCGGGCGGTAGATTGAGGACAGCCTTGAATGAGACGGCGGTCGCGATGGTGACCACGAACAGCCCGATCACAACGGCTGCGCCGGGTTTGAGTCTTGCGGTTGCGCTGACCGACTCCGGTATTCCTTTCGGTACGCCAAAATGCATAAGAGTCGCCGGCACGAGGAAGTTCACCAGCGCCGGAAGAAAGAGATGGAAGAATTCCAGGAATTGCAGCTTGCCTTTCTGCCACACCATCAAGGAGGTGATGTCGCCGAATGGCGAGATGACGCCGCCGGCGTTGGCGGCCACCACGATGATGATGCAGCCCATAACGATGAACTGGTAATTTCCCACCCCAACGGCCACGACCACAGCCCCCATGACGAGCGCCGTGGTCAGGTTGTCGATGACTGGGCCGAAGACGAATGCAAGTCCACCGACCAGCCAGAAAAGCTGCCGGTAGGACAGCCTCATACTGACGAGTTTGGTTCTTAGCGCGGCGAAGATGCGCCGCTCCTGCATCGTGTTCACATACGTGATCGCCACCACGAGGAACAGCATCAGCTCGCCATAGTCGAGGATCACATGCTTGGCGGCCACTTCAAGCGCGGCACTCTGACCATGCGCGGCGTAGACAACGCCGAGAAGCGCCCAGATGAGGCCCGCCGCAAGAAGGACTGGTTTCGATTTGCGCAGTTGGATGACTTCTTCGACCGCTACGAATCCATAAGCGATAAAAAAAATCAGCAGCGACAGATAGCCGACGGCATGTTGCGAGAGGTCGATGCGCGCGGCGGTTTCCAGCGCCTGGACCGGGGAGATGAGCAGAAGCAGAAAGGCGGAGGTGGCCAAAAGCCAGAATCCTTCCCTAACGTGCTTCATCCTGCCCTGCCTCCAATGCGGCGGGCATCGAATTGGATCGCCCATCCTCCTGGGCACGGTACGCGTCACCGGGTGGTAGGCCCCCTGTAAGAACTTACAGGCGCGTCAACGTGCCCTAGGAAATTCTGTTGCCACATGCGTGAACATGCGATGTGGCAGCAGCTAGCGGCGCCTGCCGCGGAAATACTGACGGATACCATATGCCGCGGTGCTCACAACGATATCGCCAGGCCGCCGGCCGCATAGCCAACCGTTTGTCGCTATCGAGGTTGCGGACAGCGCGCTTGCCAAGCTTCGAGAACGTTGAAACGCCGCGCGTCCCGATGTTATGTGCGAATCCTGCCGGGCTCACTATCTGGTGATCGCTATTCCGGAGTTGAAGCCGGGCAGATTGTCAAACAAGCGCGGGCGATCAACGACGATTCAGATTATCGCACGCGGAGCATCTGACGATGCTTGGGGCCGATATCGTCATCATGGGAGATCGTGAGATCGCACGGGGGTGATCGAAGAACTAGAGAGGAGTACTCCAAATGTGGCCGAAGCCAATCCCGCAGTCGCTCCGCGCGGTGCGAACATTTGAACTGATTACGCCAGCAGGGCGCGTGTATCACTTTCCGCGTCCCAGCTTACTGCAACGCCTGCTCAAGCTGTTATGGTCCTATGCGGACATCACCGCCGTCTCTGTTGCAATTTTCGCGTTGCTATACATTGCCGGTCTTGCGGCCGAGATGCTTGAACCTCTGACGCTCAACGTTTGCGACGAGCGCATACGGCGACCGATTGGCGGTTAGAAGCATGTCACTCAACAGCTGTGCGTGGTTTCGGTAAACGCATTCTTCATGGTAAAGTACTTGCTCATGTGCTTTTGCAAGCCGCTTTCGAAAGTCCTGAGCATACTGCGGCAGGGTCCGCCTCTTGTCAGTTACGAGAACGAGCGGTTCCCGAAGAGGTTTGCGCTCATGCATCAGCCGAACGATGCGGAGCTTGTAGCGGCTGGTTCGAACAAACGATGAAATGATCGCGAAGCACGTTCGATGGTGCGACGCTCTCAATCAGGATATCGGGCGCAACCCCCGCAATGCGGCAGATGGCGTCGAACGTCTTGCGAACCGCCAGCTTAGATCCGAGTAACGACAGGGGTTGCTCTGCAACGCACCTGACTTCGAGCATCTTGCCTAGCTTCAGCGGCACAGCTATGCCCAGCGCACTTGGCGCACGCGCGAACGCTCGTGATTGTGGGTTTGTCCAACATAGCTCCCTCCGTACGGGCGGGAGCGCTGCCGCGTCTCACAGTCACTGACGCCTGACAAAGGATCGAGTCAGTGATGGACCTTCATATGGGGCGCGCATCGCTTGAAGTCGAGCGTCAAAAGACGCGCCGCTTGAAACAAGGCCACTAGCGGATTCAAAACCGGCCACTAGGATCAAACTGGCGTCCGTTCCAAAGCCCCGGCCTCACAGCCGGGGCTTTTTCGTTGGCGGTATTATACTTCGCAAACCCAGCGCAGGGCTAGACGGGGCGGCACGGCACGAAACCTATTGGCGTGAAGGTATAAACCGCTTCGCCCTTCTGGTTATAAAGTGTCCATTGAATCAAAACGGTTCCCTGAGGCTTTGTTCTTGAAGGGGTAGCACTTTGGACTTCTCCCTCAATGTGGAGGGTATCGCCAGGTCTTACGGGTAACATCCAGCGCAGATTATCGACACCTAGGCCAATCAGGGGGTGCGGCCCGAACGGGCGCGTGCTGATGGCTAGCCTCATGGCCAGCGCGGCAGTATGCCAACCAGAGGCCGCGAGGCCCTTGAAAACCGTTTGTTGCGCCGCGCGCTCGTCTAGATGAAAGGGCTGCGGATCAAATTGAGCAGCAAAATTCTTGATTTCATCTTCGGAGATTTTGACAGGTTGGCTTTTGAACCGCATTCCCGGCAACAACTCTTCGAACCAATTCAATCATTGTCGCTCTAGTGGCTTAGCGCCGGGCTCCGTTTTTGCCCCTAGCGGACGGAATATCCGAGTTGGAGGTTGGTCCAACGAAGGCCCGCCCTTGCCCGGCGTAACCCTTGGGAATGTGGAAAAATTTACCAGGAATATCGCACCGCGCCCTTACCAGCGTAGCTGGTCGTGAGGTTGGAGAACCCGCCCTCAAACGTGGCGGCAGCGGACCAGCCGTTCAGCCATTTCATTTCGGCGGATGCGGTCACGAGCGCGGCGTCGGGCGCCTGCGCGGCGCCGTTGACGACGAAGGACGCGCCGGGCAGCGTTTGGAACGTCGCACCGATAAAGCGATCTGTATTAAAATCGTGCGCCCACGCCACACGTCCCCGCAGGGTCAAGATGCCATCCTGCATCGCGAATGATTTGTCGCTGCGCAAGCCGAGTTCGGAGCGCGAAGCCGTAACACTCTTTGCGTCGTAGGCGAGCGCAAAAGTGTTGGCGCCGGACACCGCCTGCTCGGCATAGGCAGGCAGATCGAATGTGGTGAACTGTCCTGCCGCGTAGGGCGTGATGCCGATGCCGCCTATATATGGCGAGACGAAGCGATAGCCGCCCTCGACGCGGCCCGACCATGCATGGGCGTTGAACGTTGCACGCAACTGATCGGCGACGGCGATGGTGACAGTGCGATCGGTGGTGATGTCCTGCCAGCCGTAAGCGAGTGCCGCAGAGAGATACGCCGGGCCGACGTTGTGGCGCACGAAGGCGCCAGCTTGGAACAGGTCGGATCGCCCGCTTCCCAATCCATTGTCCACTGAGAAATTGGTGCCGCCACCGGCCAGTGCAAAGCCCGCCAGCGTGAACGGCGAAAACCGGTAATCAGCGCCGACCACACCGCCTGCGATGCGGCTGGTTGTATTGTTCGATCCGACCGTCGCATTGCCGTCGCTGGTCTGCGTTCCGCCATAAAACGCCCCCCACACGCTCCAGCGTTGCGCCAACGGTTCCGCTTTCACGGGCGCTTTGCGATAGAGCGCGGCATAGGCGTCGCGCTCGCTCTTGGTGCGGGCCTTGTCGTTGGCCGCATAAGCGTTCGCGCTGTCATTGTCTTCGGCAAATCGCAACGCGCCGGTTGAACCAGAAACAGGATCGCCGCGACCGGCGATGAACGGATCGGTCAAAAGACCCAGAAACATGTTCATCGCATCGAAGGTGGTCTGCTGCGAGGCGGTGGCGAGTTCACCCGACAATTGGGTCAGCGCGCCCGGCAAGCTCGATCTCGGGATGTTGAGCAGCGCATCGAAGCCGGCCGGTACGGTCGCGCCGCCGCTCACCGCCGCGCCGATCGCGTTCGCGACGTTACTCTGGTTCTCGTTAAGCCCCGGCGGAAGTTGCGGCGCAAGCTGCTGGGCTTCGAGCACGAGGTAGACGTTGTTGGGGTCGTAGGTCAGATGCGGATTGCCGCCGGAGCCGCTGGGGACGGTCAGGCTGCCGAAGGTAGTGCCGCCGAGGCCGCCTGCGGCGTTGAGGATGGTGTAGGTCTTGGCGGTGAAGCTGCCGGGCAGTGGCACGGCCTGCACCGTGCCGGCGAGCGCCGCCGTGCCGGTGACATTGGTGCGGTCGGCTGTGGTCGGCGAAACCTCGACGCGGTATGTCGAGGCGGCGTTGAAGGTCAGGTTGCCGTTGACCGTGATGGTGCCGATCGCATTACCCGGCGACAGCGTGCCGCCGTTGATCACGGTGTTGCCGACGGTGCCGTTGCCGCCGAGCGTGCCGCCGGCATTCACCGTGGTCAGAACCGACGGCGCGATCGAGCCGTTCACCAAGA
>Ga0190271_10001779_pt1 | contig 12590 bp, 8 predicted proteins | sample Popmic356T_FD_133747 | JGI IMG/M metagenome (GOLD analysis project Ga0190271, IMG submission 133747) | Populus adjacent soil microbial communities from riparian zone of Weber River, Utah, USA - 356 T | ecosystem: Environmental > Terrestrial > Soil > Riparian zone | place: USA: Utah | collected...
CACGGCGGCTTCGCCGGCTGCGTCACCGTCGCGCTCGCCGTCCCGATGGTCACCGTGCCCGTGCGCGATGGCTCGCCGATCGGAATCACGTCGGCGATGAACCCGATGTTCCACTCGCCGATGCCTTCGGTCCAGTCGAAGCGTAGCCAGGACGGTCCCTGAACCGTCCAGGGGCAATGCTCGGCCGCGATGACGTGGAACCCGCCCTGAGGGTTCTCACCGCGCAGCGTGACCGACGAGGGCTGGAGCGTGTAGGTGCAGGGGGGAGGCGGCGCGCAGGCCACGGCCGGGGAGGCGCTGTTCTCCGGACTTCCGTAGAGCGGGCCGTTGAAGTCCAGAAAGTTGTCGTTGCTGTCGTAGCAGCCGTTCAGCCTGCGGGCAACGAAATACTGCGAATACGGGTACGCCGCCCGTCTCTCGACCATCGGCGACCAGCCGACGCCCACGACGTCTCGCACCGCGCCGGTCTGATCGAGCACGGCGAACGAGCTCGCCTGGCGGATTTCGAGGGACGACGACGCGTCGGGCGCCGGCATCGGGTGCATGCTCGGCGACCGGGGCGCGCCGAAGGCGACGAGGTATCGGCCACCGGCGGGCAGCGTGCCGCTCAGCGGAACGACCGTGCCGGCGTCGTATTCGCCCCAGTAGCGTAAGCCCCACCCCGTGAGGTCCACGGGCGCGCTGCCGGCGTTCAGGAGCTCCACGTACGCGCGCTCGTGCACGACGCTGAGAAAATGTGTGTAGATCTCGCTGACCACGACCTGCGCCGACGCTGGCGCCCCGTAGGTCAAAGCCAGGACGAGCGCGATCGTCACCCGGACGGCTGCCTTCATCGCCTCTCCATTCAAGGGGTGCGGCGATCCTATCCCAAGCCCGACCGTAGGCTCCACCGGGGCGCCTGACCCTCGTCCACGCAGGACGATCGACTATCGCAACCGGCTCGTCGAGCAGACGACGCCCCAGGGCTCGCGTCGACACGCGGGCGTCGCGGCATACTCACCGATCCTCGGCACGCTGGCGACCGCGTCCGCGCTGAACACATAGAGAGTGCCGTCGCGCATCTGCAGTGCTCGGGCCTCGGCGGCTTCGCGGTCGCAGTTCTTGGCGCGGCGCGCCATGTAGGCGCTGTTGATCGGCAGGCCTCGCCGGGCGGCCAGGAACTGGATCTGCGTTTCCAGCCGCACGGCCCTGTGCCCGACCGCCTCGTCGCGCCCGAAACCTCCGCAGAACCATGACGGGTATTGCCAGACGCGGTCGTGTCCGTCGAGCCAGGCCGCGAACTGGTCCTGGCCGAGGACGTCGGGTTCAGCCGATCGCGAATACGCCGTCGCCAGCCGGCGCATCGGCCACATCTCGAGGGTCTGGACGACCGCCGCCGCGACGAGCGCCGCAACCCACGCGCGGCGCGGCAGGCGCGTCATGAGGAGCAGCGCCGGGAACAGCGCGAGGACGTAAACCAGGGGCCAGACGAACCGTCCGCTGGCGCGCAGGATGCCGGCCGTCCGCTGCATCCACCCGGTCATCGGCAGATCGACGATGTGCCAGGGGCCGAACGACAGGCGGTTCGACGCGGCGAAGGCGGCGCACATCAGGACGACCACGACCAGGACCGCATGCCGGCGGAGCAGCCCGGGGACGTCGTATCGACGCACCCAGAGCGCCGCAACCAGGAGCGCCAGGACGCCGAGTCCCAGATACGACTCCCCTTCGTAAGGGCCGCCTCCAGCCGCGTGGCGAGCCACGCCGCCCCAGGGCCACAACCCGACCGGGGGCAGGACGAGGGTGGCCGGATTCCACGCAAATGTCCCGAACCCGGGGCTGGCCATGCGGGCGCTGTCCCGCCATGTCACGTAGCCCGAAGCGAACAGGATTGCGAGGCCCACGAGGCCGGTCTGCAGCGTCGTTCGAAGCAGCAGGGATCGGGACACTCCCCGGGACCACGCGATGCCCGCAGCGGCCACGAGAATCGCCATGACCATCACGAAGAAGTAGGGGTTCACGAGGAGGGCGAGCGCGGCCAGCGTGGTCACGCCCCATGGACGCATTTGACCGTCACTGGCTTCGACGTAGACGCACAGCGCCCAGGTGAGCAGGAAATGGCTCTGCAGCGCGAAATGCTCCGGCCGGATGAGCGCGATCGGCAGCGACATCACGATCGCGACGAGCGCTGTCGTGGCCGGCAGCGAGCGATTACCGAGGAGATATGCCAGCCGCGCGACGAACGCCCCCTGCAGCGCGGCGCACAGCACGACCCATGGGCCGAAGTGCGCGATCCTCAGCCCGGTCAACGACGCGACGATCTTCGACGCGAGCGCGCCGATGGGGATCGCGTCGTTGTAGACGACGCTGCCGCCCTCCGGGTAGCCCATGGCCGGCAGCTCGAACAGCGGTACGCGCCAGGCGTCGTTCCAGTAGTAGAAAGTGGACGCCAGATACGCGACCATGTCCGGCGTCGGGTGCTCCCAGCGCGGGCCAGTGCCTGCGAAGAAGTGGACGTCGAACGTGCCGAACACGAACGCGAGGCCCACCAGCGCGCCCAGGAGCACGTGGGTCCGCCGGCCTGACGGTTGCAGGCCCGAGGCCGTCATGCGTGGCCTGCCGGCTCCAAGGGGCGCGGCCACCTGGCCAGCGCGATTCCTCCGCCGATCAGCGCGAGGAGCGCCAGCATCGACAGGCCGCGATAGCGCGGATACTCGAGCCGCACCGTGTAGCTGCCGGACGCCGGCGCGTCGAACGACAGCTGTCCCCCGCGATCCTGGAGCGGCAGGTCCCGCCCGTCGGCGAACGCGCGCCAGGCCGGGTAGAAGCGCGTGCGGACCACAACGGGCTCGCCGGCGCGCACGTCATGCAGCACGACGTCGGCGCCGAGCCAGTCTGCATTTCGCAGTTCGCCGACGCCTGTCAGCGTTGCGATCTGCCGGACGTCGGCGCCCGGCCGCTCGAACTGCGACCAGCGATCGCCGCGCCAGCGCTCGGCGTAGCCGGCCCCGGCAAGATAGGTTCGCGCCGCATCTGTCCAGACGAAGAGCTGCTTGACGCCCCACTTCGCCATCTCCGCGTCGAACTCCGCGGCCGGCGTCTCGGACAGCGGCGTTCCCCTGAACGTGCCGGCAGCGACGACATCGCCCCGCCACGCGCCCCACACCCAGCCGTCGATCATCTGCGCGTAGAAGCGCTTGCCCGTGACGCCCGGCAGCAGGCCCTCGAAGTGCACGTCGAACGGCGTCGTCGGCGTCCGCCGCGTCGGGTGCCGATCCATGTCGCGGTGCGGGCTGGCCTCGATGACGATGAGCCCGCCGTCCGCGGCCTGCACGCGATCGATGAACGCCGGATCCCAGTCGCGCAGCTCGGCGACGTGCCGAATCGGCGCGAAGGCCGTCGAGACGTAGAGCGCGAGCGTCGCCAGCACGCCCCAGGCCGTCCACCGCGTTCCGGCGCAGCGCTGGACGAAGCCGGCCAGCGCCGGAGCGGTCAGCAGCGGGAACACGTGCTGGATGCGCTCGATCACGGCGCCGGCTTCTGGCGTGTTGATGCGCAGCAGCACCTGCGCGATTACCGCGAGCCACGCGTAATAGCTCGCACGCGAGCGCCCGGGCAGCAGGGCGGCGACGACGAGGACCGGCAGCCAGACGTTGTTGATGCTGCGGTAGTCGTTGAACCACCTCTGCGGGAAGACCAGCATCTCGGTGTTGTAGTAGACGGCGCGCGCCACCCCGGCCCAGTCCTTCGGCGCGTTCGGGTCGTAGACGGTGTTGGTGAAGCTGACGTACTCGGGATAGCGAAGCGATTCCCAGTGTGTCGGCAGCGAGGCCACGGCGGCCAGCGCCGACGCCAGCGCCAGGCGGGCGACGGCGCGCCAGTCGCGGAAGTAGGCGGCCTCGATCAGCAGGAAGATGCCGGAGTAGATGGCGAATGCGGCATGCGTGTAGAGCGCCAGCGTCAGGCCCAGGAGCAGTACCGGACCGCCCCACCGTTGGCCGCGACGTGCGGCGTGGCTGCCGCCCAGCGCCAGGATGACGCTGCAGACGCCGACGAGCGAGTTGGTGTCGCCGCTCGATCCCAGCGGACCCGAGTAACCGGCGGCGAAGAAGCAGCCGAGCGCGGCGCCGGCCAGCCGCGTATCGCGCGGCTCGTCACGCAGGTCCCACCACAGGAACGCGGGAATCGCCACGAACATCACGGCGTGCAGCACGTGATAGCCGAGGCGATCGCCGAAGAGCGCCATCGGCAGGAAGCCGGCCGTGCCGAAGTTCTGGGCGACGTCGGTCGACGTCGGATAGCCGCCGAGGAGCCCCCAGTTCCAGCCGACGACGACGCCCCGCTTCAGCAAGGCCACGCCGTTCGCGGCCTGCTGGTAGAGCTCGGTCCAGTCGTCCTTGAAGGGGATCTGGCCCCACACCGCGGGCGACATCCGGCAGCCCCAGGCCGCCAGCAGCAGCGCCGCCCCCGCGACCAGGAACACGATCAGCCAGCGGGTGCCCAGCGACACCGGCTGGCCGATCCGCCGGCGGTGCCACAACGCGCCGGCGGTGGCCGCGGCCAATGCGGCGGCGTACCACGGTAAGCGCCAGCCCTGCAGCGCGCCGGGCAGGTTCGCCCACCGCGCCGTGCTCAGGAAATTGACCCACGCGAACGCCAGCGCGATGGCGAGAGCCAGTGGCGGCCCCCAGGCGGGAAGCGCCCAGGCCGTTCGGGAGGGACCAGTCATCGGAGCGGATACGAGCCGCGACGGCTCCTCGCAGCTTGTATCACACGGCCCGGCGCGGCGAGCGAGTCGCTAGAGCGTCTTCAAGTATTCCAGCAGCGCGCGCTTGGCGGGGGCGGACAGTTCCGTGCCGTAGGAGTGGCCGGCGTTGCCGTTGCCCGGTCGGCTGGTATCGAGGAAGCTGCCCTCGCGCTGGGCCTCGGGGCCTGTGGTCACGAAGCCGACGCGCGCGGGGTCGTACACGTCGTAGCCGCGCCAGAACGTCCTGGGACGCGCCTCCACGGGCTCGAGCAGATCGGCCAGCGACGGCACGGAGCCGTTGTGGAGGAACGGCCCCGTCAGCCACAGGCCGTCGAGCGGCATGGCCACGTAGCCGTTGGTGCTCCGGAACTTCGAGAATTTCCAGCTGCGGCCCTCGCCGAACGCGTTGTAGGACGCGGCCGATGCCTTCGTCCACATGTCCATGCGATGGCGGTCGGTGCCGACCTCCGGCTGCGGGATGATCGTGCCGGTGCGCCGGCCGCCGGGCCCGTGGCATTCGGCGCACGCCGTCGCCCACACGCCGGCGCCGGTCTGCGCCAGCGCACGATCGATCGGATAGGGATACTTCGGCACCGGCGCCTTCAGCAGGTAGTCGGTGATGCGGCGCAGGCTCGAGCGCGTGCGCGGATCGGCGTCGTTCCAACGCACCAGGTCGCGATCGACCCACTGCTTCGTGGCGCCGTCCCCCAGCGCCGATGACAGCACGACCTCGCGCAGGTCGTTGTTCAAGCCGTCCCAGTGATACGCCTGCCCGTTGCGGCGCTCGAGCGCCCACACCGGCACCATGTCGGAGTTGCCGATGGTGGCGTCGATGGGCTGCTGCAGCATCCGGAACTTCACCGGGTTGAAGGGATCGATCCGTCCGCGGCCCCAGTCGGGCCGGGATCGCATCCAGCCTTCCTGGAATTCACGCTGCCGGAGCAGCTCGCGACGCGCCGTGGGGATGATGGCGAACCGGTAGAGCAGCCGATCCATCAGCGAGAGCTGCGTGTTCCGTGAGATCTCGGCGAGCAGCGTGTCGGCGTTGAAGCGCGGGTCGGCGGCGGCGGCGAACAGGAAGCGGACGTACTGCTGCGGCGAGGTCTGATGCGACGCGGCGGCGGCGACGATCGTCGGCGGCTCGTCCGGGCGGGCGCGATAGCTGGCGGCGTGGCAGGCGGCGCAGTTGATGCCGACGCGCGGAAAGCCGACCGTCACCTTCGAGAAGCCGATCGGCAACTCGCGACCGTCCTTCGCCAGGAAGCCGAGGGAGCCATACCCGCCGGGCGCCGGCAGCAGATCGGGGAACACCCGCGGCAGCACCAGCCAGATCCAGTACGGGACGCCTTCCGCCGACTCGGTCCCGATCGATCCGAAGAGGAAATGATCTTCACCAGAAGCGAAATAGGGCGCCGGCTCCTCGCGGAAGAAGCGCTCGTAGACCAGGATCGCCGACGCCGTGCCCACGACGACGAGCAACCCGAACGCGAGGCGGAGCCAGGAACGGCCCTTGTTCATCAGGCCCTCGACGCCGCGGGTTTCGCCGCCAGCGAACCGGAGGCGCCGTTGATCGCGACCAGCAGCAGGAGCAGCTGGGGAACCAGGAACACGAGGTCGACGAGTCCGAGCATGCGATAGGCCGCCTGCGGAACGAAGAACAGGACGCCCGCAGCGCGGCTGCCGATGGCGAACCACGCCACGACCCGATAGCGGTCGATGTCGGTGGCGGCCGGCGTGTAGAAGACGCTGAGGATGACGATCAGCAGCCCGGCGAATCGCGGCCACAGCACGGGCGTCGCCGTGGGCAGCCGGGTGAACTCGATCATCATGTCCGGCGCCGCGATCGTCGGCAGGGCGAGCGCCAGGTTGGCCAGGATGCCCAGCCACATCACGCGTCTGAACCAGCGGCCGGCGGTGGTGTGGTTGATCATCGTCGCGCTCCGCGCTCTCAGAAGGTCTTGAGGTATTCCACGATCGCGGCCTTGTCGGCGTCGGACAGCGTCGTGCCGTACTCGTGGCCCATGTTGCCGTTGCCGGGCAGGGTGGTGTCGTAGCGCGTGAAGCGTCGACCGCTCGACTCCGCGACGTTCGAGACGAAGCCCACGCCGACGGCGTCGAACACGTCGTTGCCGCGAAAGAACATGGCCGGGCGCTGTGCCGGCGGGTTCAGCAGATCGCGCAGCGTCGGCACCGAGCCGTTGTGGAGGTACGGGCCCCGCAGCCAGATGCCGTCGAGCGGCTGGTTGGCGTAGCCATGCGTTTTCCGGAAACGTGTGAAGCGATACGGCGAGTCGGGAAACAGCCCGTACTGGTTGAGCGCGAACGTGGCCGTGTAGGAATCGAGCCGGGAGCGGTCCGTCTTGATGTGATCGATATCTTCGACCTGGCCGATGCGATCGCCGGCGGTGACGCCGGTGCGGAACCGGTGGTCCCCATGGCAGCTGAGGCAGTGCTGCTGGTAGACCGCCGCGCCCCGCCCGGCCAGCGCCGCGTCCACCGGATACGGGTAGGCCGGGGGCGGCAGCGTCCAGGTCCAGTCGCGGACGCGCTTCAACCCGGCGTGATCGACGGTCACGGGGGTGATGCCGGCGCCGAGGCCGGCGCTCAGGTTGCGCTCGTCCACCGAGTCGTTGTCGCCATCCCAGTGGAGGTGCATGCCTTCGCGCGGCTTCTGGTTCCACAGCGACGGGAAGTCCGACGCGCCCACCAGCTCCGAGGCCGGCAGCCGATCGAGGTTCCAGTTGAACTGGATGGCCTTGTACGGGTTGAAGGTGTCCACGCGCCCGCGGCCCCACCGGGGCGCGCGCTCCCGGAGGATGGGTTCGATCCGGTTCCTGAGTTCGAGGGTCTGCAGCTTGAGGCGGTCCATCAGGCCGGTGCGCAGGAGCAGGCGTTCGAAGGTGTCGGGCCCGCCGCCGTGCGGGAACGTCGCGCGCACGGCTTCTGCCGTGGTGCGGCTGTCGAGGGTGCAGTCCAGGACGAACTGCACGAAGCCCTGGAGATCGAGCTGATGCGCCGGCATCCCCAGCATGACCCGGGGCGCCGAGGTGGGCGTGTCACGCACCGTGCCGCTGTGGCAGACGGCACAGTTGAGGCCGACATGATCGATGCCGATGCGATGGCGGCGAGAGACGCCGACGGGCAGCTCGTGGCCGGGCTCGACGATGAAGCCGAACGAGGCGTAGCCGCCCGGGAGCCGATCGCTGCAGATGGTCGGCAGCGCGCGGAAGACCCAGTACGGCGGCAGCACGCCGCCCACCGGCCGCAGCAGCGAGACGCCCGGCTCGCTGCCGATCGATCCGTACTTGTAGTGGTCCTCGATCGAGGCGTAGCGAACCGGCGCGTTCGCCGTGAGCGTGAGGGCCAGCCAGAGCGCGATCAGGAGGCTGAACGCGACGACTCCACCAATCGTCCAGCGCACCGCCGGACGTTCGAAGAAGCGGACGGCCGATTCGCCCATTGGCAGAGATAACGCGGCGGTGGCCGCGCGCGAACACCCTCCCGTTCGAGAAAGCGCAGATGGACGTTAAAAGGCTGAGATGCCTCGACAGGAGAGAGACACATGACGACTCGCAGGCGGGTGCTGATCGCGGCGACTCTTTCGGTGTGCGCCGCCGGGTGCGCCATCAAGCGGAACACCGAGGCCATCGGTGGCAGCACGTCCGCGATCGCGAGTAATACGAAGGCGATTCAGGAATCGACGGCCGGGACCAGCATGCTCGTGCCGGCGCTGCAAGGCGTCGAGCGGCTGCGCGGGCCGATGGAGTCGGTGGCGGCGCTCGACCCGACGTTGAAGGGCGTCGCCGCGCTGCGGGAGCCGATGGGCTCGGTGGCCGCGCTCGACCCGAGCATGCGCTCGCTCGCGGCGCTTGGAACGCCCATGACGCAACTGGTGGCGATTCGACCGGGACTGGAGGCCACCGCGGCGTTGGGCCCGTCGATGGATCGGCTCGCGGGCATGCGTCCAAGCCTCGAAGCGGTCGCGGGGCTGCAGGGCCCGCTCGAACGCGTCGCAGGCCTGGATCAGCAGCTGTCGTCCGTGGCGGCCCTTCGCGAGCCCATGGATCAGCTCAGCCAGCTCCGGAAGCCCATGGAGCGCCTCGCCGCCCTGGAAGGGCCGATGACTCGCGTAGCTGAGCTTGGCAATCTCATCAGCAGTCCATGGCTCATCGCGATCGTCGGTCTCGTCGCGCTGCTCGCATGGGGTGGCGTCACGTTCGTCGCCGTCCGGCTCGCCATCGTGAGCGCGGCGCGCGTGACCAGGGCGTCCTGACGCCGGCAGGCGTGTGCACTCCGGCCGGGTCCTTCGTTGTACCTGTTCGACCGGCTGACGCTGCCGGCGCCGTCGTTCAGTATCCCGCCACCAGACACGAGTGGAGAGTGCCGATGAGCCGCGACAAACAGTGGTACGAGCTTCCACGCCCCGCCGCGATGAAGAACCTCATCGAGGTTCGCGACGAGTTGCGCGCGAAAAACCTTGTCGACACCGAGGAGCCGAAGCTCGCCGAGCAGCCGGGCACCGCGACCGAGGAACAGAAGGCCGGCCGCACCATGGACGGCTCCTTCAACGACCTGAAGTGCCCGATGATGGGCGCGGCCGGCAGACGGTTCGGCCGCAACGTCCCGCTCACCGAGGCGTTCCCCGACACCGCCAACCTGCTCAACCCCAATCCGCGCGACATCAGCAACGCGCTCTTCACGCGGAAGAAGTTCCAGCCGGCCACCATCCTCAACGTGCTGGCGGCAGCGTGGATCCAGTTCCAGGTGCACGACTGGTTCGTGCACGAGAAGGGCCGGAACGACGACACCTACGACCTGCCGCTCTCCGACAGCGATGCCTGGTTCGAGCGGCCGATGCGCGTGCCGAAGACGCCGGTCGACCCGCCCAATGTGCCGGGCTCCAACCGGCCCCCTGCTTACGTGAACCAGAACTCGCACTGGTGGGATGGGTCGAACGTCTACGGCAGCAGCGAGGCCGAGCAGAAGATTCTGCGCACCGGCACCGGCGGCAGGATCAAGGTGCAGGACGACGGCCGCCTGTTCCATGACGAGACCACGGGCACCGAGCTCACCGGCAGCCGCGACAACCTGTGGTTGGGGTTGAGCCTCCTCCACAGCCTGTTCGCGCGCGAGCACAACGCCGTCTGCGACATGTTCAAGCAGGCGCACGGCGACTGGAGCGACGAGCGGCTGTTCCGGCAGGCGCGCCTCGTCAACGCAGCGCTGATGGCCAAGATCCACACCCTCGAGTGGACGCCGGCAATCCTGCCGCATCCGCTGCTGGTGCTGGCGCTCAACACCAACTGGAACGGCGTGGCGCCGGGACTCCAGAAGCTGTTTCGCGACCTGGCCGACAACGATCTGCTCAGCGGCATTCCGGGGTCGCCGACCGACCATCACACGGCACCCTACTCGCTCACCGAGGAGTTCGCGTCGGTCTACCGGATGCACTCGCTGATGCCGGACGACTTCGAGATCCGGTCGGTCAAGGACGACTCGCTGCTCGGCTCGTTCGAGTTGCCGGAAGTGTCCGGGCGCGCCGGCCGGAAGGTGATCGAGAAGTTCGACTGCGCCGATCTGCTCTACTCGCTGGGCGTCGCGCATCCCGGCGCGCTGCGGCTGCACAACTTCCCGAAACACCTGCAGAACCTGCACAAGGACACGACGGGGGAGCGCCTCGACCTCGCCGCCGTGGACATCCTCCGCGACCGCGAGCGCGGCGTGCCGCGCTACAACCAGTTCCGGCGGCTGTTCCACAAGCCGTCGGTCAAGACCTTCGAGGAGCTCTGCGACAACAAGGAGCTGGCCGAGGAAATCAGGAAGGTCTACGACGGCGACATCGAGCGGGTGGATCTGCTGGTCGGCCTGATGGCCGAGCCGCTGCCCGAAGAAATGGGGTTCAGCGACACCGCCTTCCGCGTCTTCATCCTGATGGCATCGAGGCGTCTGAAGAGCGACCGGTTCCTGTCGGCGGACTACGGTCCGGCCCGCTACACGCAGGAAGGCATCGACTGGATCGAGAGCACGACCATGCTCGACATCCTCAAGCGGCACGAGCCCGGCGTGAAGCCGGCCCTCGCCGGGATCACCAACGCGTTTCATCCCTGGCGCCGAAGCCGCTAGGCCTGGAAGGGAGCGGACCATGGCTTTCGACGCGATCTTTCAGCCCCTGACGTTCCGGAACCTCACCGTCAAGAACCGGCTGTTCCGGTCGAACATCTCCGGCCGCTTCGACAACTATGACGGCTCGGGAAACCAGGTGCGCATCAACTGGGAGACCAAGTTCGCCAAGGGCGGCGTGGGCACGATCATCTCGTCGTTCGTGCCGGTGCACCTGCGCGGCCGCATCGTGCCCAATTACGCGACGATCGATCACGACAACAAGATTCCGTTCTGGCGCGCGGTAGGGAAGGCGGTCCATGAGCACGACTGCAAGTTCATCCTCCAGTTGAGCCACGGCGGCCGTCAGCGCGACATCAACGGCATCGAGTACCCGCGCGGGCTGTCGTCCACCGCCAAGAAGGATCCCCTGCACGGCTTCCTGTGCGACGCGATGACCATCCCGCAGATCAAGGAAGTCGTCGGGTATTTCGCTGAGGGCGCGAGACGCGCGCGCGAAGCGGGGCTGGACGGCGTCGAACTGCACGGCGCCAACGGCTACCTGATCACCCAGTTCCTGAGCTCGGCCATCAACGATCGCAAGGACGAATACGGCGGCTCGCTCGAGAACCGCGCGCGCTTCGTGCTCGACATCGTCAAGGCCGTGCGGGCCAAGGTCGGCAACGACTTCCACTTCCAGATGAAGATCAGCGCCCAGGAGCATGCCGACGCCTTGACGCCGTTGCACATCGGATCGTCCGGAAACACCCTGGAGGACTCGATTCAGGTGTGCAAGTGGCTGGTCGAGGCGGGTATCGACGCCATCCATGTGTCGAGCGGGGCCTTCTTCCCGCACCCGAAGAACCCGTGCGGCTCGGACCTCCCGGTGGAGGATCTGGCCCAGAGCTACGACAGCATGATCTCGAGCGGCGAGCGCACCTTCACCAACTTCCTGCTGTTCCGCGGCGCGTCGGGCGAACTGGCGCGGCAGCGGTGGAACAGGGAAGCGGGCCCGGCCAGCGAGATCGAGGGCAAGAACCTGCCCGATGCCCGCGCGATCAAGGCGGCCGTGACCGTGCCGGTCATCTGCACCGGCGGGTTCCAGACCGCGTCGGTGATCGAAAAGGCGATTCAGGACGGCAACTGCGACGGCGTCAGCATGGCGCGGACGCTGGTCGCCAACAACGACCTGCCCAAGGTGTTCGCCAGCGGCAAGGACAAGGCCGAGAAGCCGTGCACCTACTGCAACCGCTGCCTGGTGAACGTGGTGGAGAACCCGCTCGGCTGCTACGAAGAGAAGCGCTTCCCGACGCGCGAGGCGATGGTGGCGCAGATCATGTCGGTGTTCGATCCGCCCGCGTTCGTGGATCAGCCGGCGGCCGTCCAGGCCGGGAGGCAGTGATGCCGGGGCTTGGAGAAGAAGTGATCTCGGCGGACGAGCAGGCCGTCGTCGCGGACTTCATCGCCTTTCTCAAGGAGGCGAGCCTCGCCCGGGCCGGCACCACCGGCCCGGTGCGCCGGTTCAACCAGACCCGGGCCACGGCGCTCGTTCGCTGCGAGCTCACGGTTCCCGACGGGCTGCCGGCCGACCTCCGGGTGGGGCTGTTCGCGACGCCGGGCTCCTTCCAGGGGCTCATCCGATTTGCCAACGCCACCTCGAAGGACGACACGGAGCAGGACATCCGGGGCATGTCCATCAAAGTGAAGGGCGTGCCGGGCGTCAACCTGACGCCGGGGTCGACCGAGCAGGACTTCGTGCTCTTCA
>Ga0190271_10001780_pt1 | contig 12586 bp, 8 predicted proteins | sample Popmic356T_FD_133747 | JGI IMG/M metagenome (GOLD analysis project Ga0190271, IMG submission 133747) | Populus adjacent soil microbial communities from riparian zone of Weber River, Utah, USA - 356 T | ecosystem: Environmental > Terrestrial > Soil > Riparian zone | place: USA: Utah | collected...
ACTTGCTCATGATCCAGAGCGCGTCGATGTGCTGGAGGAAGATCGGGTTGACCTGCGGCAGCGCGAACTCGACGGTCAGCGGGTCGATCGCCTTCGGCGTGCCGACCGCGTTGGCATAGACGTTGACTTGCGAGGTCAGCTCCTGCCCGCGCTTGATCGAGAAGACCACGTCCTCGGCGGTGAACGCCGAGCCGTCGTGGAACTTGACGTTGGGCCGCAGCTTGAAGCGCCAGGTCAGCGGGCTCGTCTGCTGCCACTCGGTGGCCAAGGCCGGCACGATGTTGAGCTGGCGGTCGCGCATGACCAGCTTCTCGTAGACCTGGCCGTTCATCATGTTGGTCATGGACTCGTTCTGCGAGTGCGGGTCCATCGTCTGCGGGTCGCCCTGGCTCGCCCAGCGCAGCGTTTGCGCCGAGGCGAGGCCGGTGCTGAGCACCAGCGCAGCCAAGGTGGACATCGAAAGTAGGCGTTTCATGAAACCTCCTGGGTCGGACAAATCATCGAAAAACGCAGTGCAGGCGGTCGCGCGCCGGTAGCCGGCCCCCGCAGCCCCTAACGCAACTTCGACTGCGGCACCGTCTTCAGGTCGCCCTGAAGCGACGACAAGTACTCCGCCATGGCCTTCAGTTCGCTGTGCTTGAACTGCTTGGCCTGGGTCACCATGATCGCGTTGGAACGCCCGACCTGCGGGTTGCCCTCGATCTGGTAGGCCTTCAAGGCGACGTACAGGTAGTCGGCGTGCTGGCCCGCCAGCTTGGGGTACGAAGGATCGATCGGCTTGCCGTAGTTGGCGCCGTGGCAGGAGGCACACGCGCCCTTCGTGAGCAGCGCGGCGACCTCGCTCGGCGCCGGCGGAACCGCCGCATCGGCGACCGCGACGACGCTGCTCTTGCCATGCTGCTCGTAGTAGGCGGCGAGGTCGGCCATGTCCTTGTCGGTCAGCGACGCCGCGATCGCACGCATCGTCGGGTGCTTGCGTTCGCCCTTCTTGTAGGCGCCGAGCGCGGCGACGATGTACTTCGCGCCCTGGCCCGAGATCATCGGCACCTTGTGCACTTCGGGAAAGCTGGCCTGGTACCGCGGGATGCCGTGGCAGCCGATGCACATGGCCGCCTTGGTCTCGCCGGCCTTGGCGTCCTGCGCCATCGCGGTGGGGATGGCGCCGGCCAGGGCCAGCATCAGGGTGAGCACTTTGATCATCGTGGGTGGGCAGCTGAAGGCGCGGACAACGGGCGGATTATAGGGGGGCGCTTATACTGATTTGACCCCCTCCCGCCTTCGCCGCCACGATGAAATTCCAGGGTTCCGACCAGTACGTCGCCACGCAGGACCTGATGCTGGCGGTCAACGCGGCCGTCACATTGAAACGCCCTCTGCTCGTCAAGGGCGAGCCCGGCACCGGCAAGACGATGCTGGCCGAAGAGGTGGCGCGTGCGCTCAAGCTGCCGCTGCTGCAGTGGCACATCAAGAGTACGACCAAGGCCCAGCAGGGCCTGTACGAATACGACGCGGTGAGCCGCCTGCGCGACAGCCAGCTCGGCGACGAGAAGGTCAAGGACATCCACAACTACATCGTCAAGGGGGTGCTCTGGCAGGCCTTCACGACCGAGCAGCCGGTGGCGCTGCTGATCGACGAGATCGACAAGGCCGACATCGAGTTCCCGAACGACCTGCTGCGCGAGATCGACCGCATGGAGTTCTATGTGTACGAGACGCGCGAACTGGTCAAGGCACGCCACCGTCCGGTCGTCTTCATCACCTCGAACAACGAGAAGGAGCTGCCCGACGCCTTCCTGCGCCGCTGTTTCTTCCACTACATCAAGTTCCCCGACGCCGAGACGATGCGCCAGATCGTCGACGTGCATTTCCCGGGGCTGAAGAAGGAGCTGCTCTCGGCGGCGCTGAAGACCTTCTACGACGTGCGCAACCTGCCCGGCCTGAAGAAGAAGCCGAGCACGAGCGAGCTGCTCGACTGGCTCAAGCTGCTGGTGGCCGAGGACATCCCGCTCGAAGCGCTCCAGAGCCGCGACGACAAGGTCGCGGTCCCGCCGCTCGTCGGTGCGCTGCTCAAGAACGAGCAGGACGTGACGCTGTTCGAGAAGCTCGTCTTCATGCAGCGGCACAATCGTTGAACTGGCCCGCACCCGTCGCCCTGGGCGGCCGCCATGTCAGGCTGCAGCCGCTGGCGCCCGCGCACCGCGAAGGCCTGGTCGACGCCGCGCGCGACGGTGAACTCTGGAATCTCTGGTACACGTCGGTGCCATCACCCGAGGGCATGGGCGCCGAGATCGAGCGCCGCCTGTCGCTCCAGGCGGCGGGTTCGATGCTGCCCTTCACGGTGGTCGACGCAAGCGGGCGCATCGTGGGCATGACGACCTACATGCACATCGACGCCACGAACCGGCGCCTCGAGATCGGCAGCACCTGGTACGCGCTCGGCGTGCAGCGCTCGGCCCTCAACACCGAATGTAAACGACTGCTGCTCGGCCACGCCTTCGAGTCGCTCGACTGCATCGCGGTCGAGTTCCGCACCCACCGCCTGAACACGCAGAGCCGGCGCGCGATCGAACGCCTGGGCGCCCAGCTCGACGGCGTGCTGCGCGCCCACCAGCGCAGCCCGAACGGCGCGCTGCGCGACACCGCCGTCTACAGCATCACCGCCGCCGAGTGGCCCGCCGTTCGTGCGCACCTCGACTGGCAGCTGTCCCGCCCACGTTGACCGTACCATGAGCAAGAAAACTTCGATCACCGTTGAACAGCTGTGGCAGATCGAGCGCCTCGGCGCGCCGAGCCTGGCCCCGGACGGCGCGCAAGCCGTGGTGGCCGCGACGCGTCATTCGATGAAGGACAACCAGGCCAGCAGCAGCTTGTGGCTGCTGTCCACGCTCGGCGGCAAGCCGCGCGCGCTGACCCACTGCGGCGACAAGGACGGCCAGCCGCGCTGGAGCCCGCGCGGCGACCAGATCGCCTTCGTCGCGCGACGCGAACAGGAAGGCAAGAAGGACGAAGAAGCGCAGCTCTACCTGATCCCGCCCGACGGCGGCGAGGCGCGGCGTGCCGCCACCGTGGCGACCGGCGTCGAGGCGTTCCGCTGGTGCCCCGACGGCAAGCGCATCGCCTTCGTCTCGTGGGTCTGGCCCGAGCTCAAGGGCAGCAAGGCGCAGGCGAAGAAGCACAAGGAGTTCAAGGCGCGCAAGGAGACGGGTTACGCCACGAGCGAAGCCCAGTACCGCTACTGGGACCACAACCTGCCGCAGGGCCGCGTCGCGCACCTGCATCTCGTGGACCTGGCCGGCGCCAAGGTGCGCGACCTGTGCGAAGGCACACCCTACGAGCTGACACGCGCCGACCCGGGCACGAGCAGCTTCGACGTCTCGCCCGACGGGCGCCGCATCGTCTTCACCTTCGACCCCGCGTCCGAGAAACGCGTCGAGGGCCGCTTCGCGCTCGCCGAGATCGAGTTGGCAAGCGGCGACATCCGCGTCATCGCACGCGATCCCGCCTGGGACTTCAGCGCGCCGCGTTACAGCCCCGACGGCTCCGCAATAGCTTTCATCGCCAGCCACCAGGCGCGCAAGCACACGATGCCCGGGCAGATCGCGCTCTGGGACCGCGACAGCGGCCGCTGGGAAGTCGTCAGCGCCGAGTGGGATCACGAAGCGCAGTCCCCGCTGCACTGGGAAGACGATGGCCAGGCCTTGCTGCTGTGCGCCGAACAACGTGGTCGGCGCCACCTGTGGCGTTTCGACCTGCCCGACCGGCGCGCCGAGGTCGTGGTCGAAGGCGGTTGGGTGCACGAATTCGACAAGGCCGCCGGCACGCTCGTGACGCAGGCCGACTCGGCGCTGCACCCGGCCCGCCTGCACGTGCACCTGGCGGGCGAGGCGGCGCAGCGCATCGAGTCGTTCAACGACAAGCTGCTGGCGCAACTGGCGTTCGGGCGCTGCGAGGAGGCGTGGGTCGAAGGCGCCGGCGGCGACCCGGTGCAGGTCTGGCTGACCTACCCGCCCGGCTTCGACGCGAAGAAGAAGTACCCGGTCCTGCACAGCATTCACGGCGGCCCGCATGCCGCGGCAGGCGACAACTGGCACTACCGCTGGAACACGCAGGTTTTCGCGGCCCAGGGTTACGTCGTCGCCTGTGTCAACTACCACGGCTCGTCGGGCTTCGGTTATGCCTTCCTCGACAGCATCACGCACCGCTGGGGCGAGCTCGAGCTGCAGGACGTCGAGGCCGCGACCGACTGGCTGCTCAAGAAACCCTGGGCCGACCGCAAGCGGGTCTTCGCCAGCGGCGGCAGCTACGGCGGCTTCATGGTCGCCTGGATGAACGGCCACGTGAAACCCGGGCGCTACGCGGCCTACATCTGCCACGCCGGCTGCTTCGACTGGACCGCGATGTTCGCCGACGACGCCTACACCTGGCACGCCAAGGAACTCGGCGCCTGGTACTGGGACGACATGGCGCAGGTCCACAAACAGAGCCCGCACGCCTTTGCCGGCGCGATGGCCACGCCCACGCTCGTGATCCACGGTGCACTCGACTACCGGGTGCCCGACGGACAGGGACTGGCTTACTACAACACGCTGAAGGCTCGCGGCGTCGACGCCCGGCTGCTCTGGTTCCCGGACGAAAACCACTGGATCCTGAAGCCGCGCAACAGCAAGCTCTGGTACAGCGAGTACTTCGCATGGCTCGAGCGCCACGCGCCGAAGACCGCGCCGCAGCGGCGCCGCTGACCGCGGTCGCCACGATGCACCCGACCCTGCGTCGCGCCGCGCTCGAGGGCCTGCCGCTGGCGGGCACCTGGCTCAGCCTGGGTCATGCCGACGTAGCAGAGATCGCGTCACTGGCCGGCTTCGACTGGCTGCTGATCGACCACGAACACGGCGCCTGCGACTGGCGCGACCTGCAGCACCAGTTGCAGGCGATCGCCGCCGGCGGCAGCGCCGCCGCGGTGGTGCGTCTGCCGGCGATCGACGCCGTGGCCTTCAAGCGCGCGCTCGACCTCGGCGCGCACGGCCTGATGGTGCCCGACGTGCACGACGCCGTGAGCGCACAGCGCATCGTCGAATTCGCGCGCGTGCCGCCTCTGGGCCGGCGCGGCGCCGCCACCTCCACGCGCAACACGGCCTACGGCGGCGGCTACGCGCAGTACGTCGCCACGATCAACGAGCGCCTGCTGCTGATGGCGCAGATCGAGTCGGTCGAAGGCCTGGCACAGGCCGGCGCGATCGCCGCCGTGGACGGCATCGACGTCTTGTTCGTCGGCCCCACCGACCTCGGCATCGCGCTCGGAACCGGCGCGGGCGACCCGTCCGACCCGGCGTTCCGGGACGCCTTGGCCCGCGTGGCGCAAGCCGCGCGCAGTCACGGCAAAGCGGCCGGGGTGCTGGCGCGCGATGCCGCCCAGGCCCGCAGCTACCGCGAACTGGGCTACACCGTCATCGCGATGGGGTCGGACCGCGGCTTGCTCGCGCAGGGCATGCGCCAGAACGCGCAGACGCTCGCCCGCCTGACGCCATGACCAACGCCGCCGGCGCGGAGCTGCTGGCGGTCGACCTCGGCACCCAGAGCCTGCGCCTCACGGCCTACGACGCCAGCGGCGGCAGGGCCTGGAGCTGGTCCGCACCGGTGGACTCGCAGATCGGCGGCGACGTCTTCGAGCAGTCGCCCGCGCAGTGGGCAGCGCTGCTGCTGCACGGGCTCTCGGCGGCGCAGCAGGCCGGCGTGCGGCCGACCGCGATGGCTGCCGCGGGCCCGCTCGCAGGGTTTGTGGCGCTCGACGCCGAAGGCGAGCCCCTCGGCGCCGCGACGATGTACCCCGACCGGCGCGCCGCACCCCAGGCCAGCCACGTCGCCGCGACCCTGCATACCAGCGGCGGCGACCGCGGGCTGCGGGTGCACCCCGCCGACCCGCTGCCCCAGTGGATGCGGTTCGCCGGGAGCCATCCCGAGGCGGCAAGCCGCACACGTGGATTCGTCGATGCCACCGGCTGGCTCAACCACTTCCTGACCGGCGAGTGCACCTTGAACCCCTTCACGAGTTTGCGCCTTTACGACGCCGGTCTGCGCCGGGCGCTGGGCTGCGACGGCGCGCCGTTCGGGCGCATCGTCGAGATCGGCGACGAACTCGGCACCTTGCGTCCCGCGCTGGCTGCACGCTTCGGTCTCGGCCGGGTTCGGGTCTTCGGGGCCGCGTTCGACAGCAAGTGCGCCTACCTCGGCAGCGGCCTGTCGCTGCCCGGCGAGGCGACCGACATCTCCGGCACGGTGAGTTCCTTCGGTGTCTTCTGGCCCCACCCGGTCGACGATCCGGCGCGCCGCATCTACAGCGTGCCCTTCGCCGGCCAGCACCTCGTTCGCGGCTCGACCGCGGCCGCCGGCAGCTCGCTCGAGTGGGTCCGCGGCAACCTGCTGCACGAGGATCCGGAAGCGCTCGAACGCCGGGCGGCGGACGCACCGCCGGGCGCCCAGGGCCTGAGTTTCCTGCCCTACCTGTCGGGCGAGCGCAGCCCGCTGTGGAACCCCTGGGCCAGCGGCGCCCTGCTCGGGCTGCGCCTCGGCAGCACGCCGGCCGAGCTGGCACGCGCGGTCTTCGAGGGTCTGGCCTTCTCGGTCGGGCACATCGCCGACGTGGTGCGCGAACGGGGCGTCGTGCTGCGCAACGTGCGCCTGGCCGGCGGCCTGGCCCGCAGCGCGCTGCTGTGCCAGATCAAGGCCGACGTGCTCGGCGTGCCGGTGGCGCGCTTCGTGGACCACGAGCTCACCTCGCTCGGCCTCGGCGCCCTCCTCGCGGTGGCCACCGGGCAGGCGGCAGACCTGGCCGAGGCCAGCCGCCGCTTCACCGCCATCGAGCGCTGGTTCGAACCCTGCGACGCGACGCGCGCGGCCCACCTGGCGGCCTATGAGCGTTACCGGGCGGCTTCGGCGGCCCTGGAGCCGGGATTCACTCAAAGCGCCAGGGCCGCCGAAAGCTGAGCCTGCCGCTTTGGCCGACAATGGCGCGCCTGCCATGCTGATCGACTTCTTCTACACCCTGCGCGCCGCGAAGCTGAAGGTCTCCGTCAAGGAATACCTGACGCTGCTGGAGGCCCTGAAGGCCGGCGTCATCGGCCCGTCGGTCGACGACTTCTACTACCTGGCGCGCACCTCGCTGGTCAAGGACGAAGCCCACTTCGACAAGTTCGACCGTGCCTTCGCGGCCTACTTCAAGGGCGTCGAGTTGCTCACCGACTTCACCCAGGACGTGCCGCTCGACTGGCTGCGCAAGACGTTCGAACTCGAGCTCAGTGCCGAGGACAAGGCAGCGATCGAGAAGATGGGCTGGGACGAGCTGATGGAGACGCTGAAGAAGCGCTTCGAGGAGCAGAAGGAACGCCACGAAGGCGGCAACCGGATGATCGGCACCGGCGGCACCAGCCCCTTCGGCGCCTTCGGCTACAACCCCCAGGGCATCCGCATCGGGCAGGACAAGGGCCGCAACAAGAGCGCGGTCAAGGTCTGGGACCAGCGCGCCTACAAGGACTACGACGACACCAAGGAACTCGGCACGCGCAACATCAAGGTCGCGTTGCGCCGCCTGCGCCGCTTCGCGCGCGAAGGCTCCGAGCTCGAACTCGACCTCGACGACACGATCCACAGCACGGCGGCCAACGCCGGCATGCTCGACATCAAGATGGTGCCCGAGCGCCACAACAAGGTGAAGGTGCTGTTGCTGATGGATGTCGGCGGCACGATGGACGAGCACATCCACCGCGTCGAGGAGCTGTTCTCGGCCACCAAGAGCGAGTTCAAGCACCTCGAGTTCTACTACTTCCACAACTGCGTCTACGACTTCATGTGGAAGAACAACCGGCGCCGCTACAGCGAGAAGTTCGCGACCTGGGACGTGATCCGCAAGTACAACAAGGACTACAAGCTGCTGTTCGTCGGCGACGCGACGATGAGCCCCTACGAGATCCTGCAGCCGGGCGGCAGCGTCGAATACAACAACGAGGAAGCGGGCGCCGAGTGGCTGCAGCGGCTGACCAACGCCTTCCCCAAGTTCGCCTGGATCAACCCCGAGCCGCAGGGTGTGTGGCAGTACCGGCAAAGCATCTCGATCGTCCAGCAGTTGATGAACCAGCGCATGTTCCCGCTCACGCTCGCCGGGCTCGAAGGTGCGATGCGGCTGCTGAGTAAATGATCCTCCGGCGTGTCGGGCCGGCGCTCGCGGCGCTGGTGCTCGCCTGCAGCAGCGGTTGTGCGGTGTTTCAGCCGGCGGCCGAGGGCTCCGCCGCGGCAGAGCCCGTGCCCGCGGAGCCGCCGGCGGTCGTGGTCGAGATCGAGGCGCCCGACGACCTGAAGAAGCTGCTCGAACGTTACCTCGACCTGTCACGCCTGGGCGGCTTCGCACGCGGGCGGGCCCTGAGCGACACCGAGCTGTCGCGCCTGATCGACGCTGCCCCGTCGCAGGTGCGCGAGCTGCTCCAGACCGAGGGCTATTTCGCGCCTGAAGTCGGCATCGTGCGCACGCCGCCGCCCGCCCCCGACGCGCCCGAACAGGTGCGCCTGACGCTGCAGCCCGGCCCGCGCACGATCGTTCGGCGCGCCGACCTCGAAGTCGAGGGCGCGCTCGCGCGCGCCGTCGAAGCCGGGGACGCCCAGGCCGAGCAGACCCTCGCCGCGCTGCGTTCGGCCTGGCCGATGAAACCCGGCACGCCGTTTCGCAATCCGGCCTGGTCGGATGCCAAGAACGCGACCCTGGCCCGGCTGCGCGCCGCGGGTTACGCCACCGCCACCTGGAGCGGCACCGCGGTCGACATCGACGCCGCCGAGCACCAGGCCCGGATCTACGCCGTCGCCGATTCCGGGCCGCTCTTCCGCAGCGGCGACATCGAGGTCGAGGGCCTCGAGATGCAGGACAAGTCGACGGTGATCCACCTGGCCGCGCTGCGGCGCGGCACCCCGGTGACCGACACCGTGCTCGCCGAGTTCCAGGAACGCATGATCAAGGCCGGTCTCTTCGAGACCGTGACGATCACGCTCGACCTCGACCCGGAAAAGGCCGACGCCGCGCGGGTCCTCGTGCGCGTGACCGAGCTGTCGCGCCACCAGCTCACGGTCGGTGTCGGCTTCAGCGACAGCACCGGCGAGCGGGTCACGCTCGACCACGTCTACCGCCGCGTCTTCGGCTACTCGGCCACGGTGCGCAACAAGTTCGAGATCGCCCGCAGGGAGCAGACCTGGGACGGCGAACTCAGCTCGCACCCGGGCGAAAATTTCTATCGCAACCTGATCGGCGGCGCGATCGAGAACGTCGAGAGCGACGACGACACCGTGTTGTCGCAGCGCCTGCGGATCGGCCGCACACGCGAGTCGCAGCGCATCGACCGCCTCTACTTCGTCGAGGCCGAACGTTCGTCGCGCAAGACCGACTCCAGCCGTTCGGACTCGGTCGCCTACAGCGTCAACTACCACTTCGTCTGGCGCGACATCGACAACCCGCTGCTGCCCACGCAGGGGTTCACGATGTCGCTCCAGGGCGGCGCCGGCACCGCGCACGACAGCAGCGGCGCCGACGGGCCCTTCGGCCGCGCCTACGGCCGCTTCACCGCCTACCATCCGCTCGGGCTGGGCTGGTTCGGCCAGGCGCGGCTCGAGGTCGGCCAGGTCTTCGTGCAGAGCGACCTGGCGATTCCGGACGCGCTGCGCTTCCGTGCCGGCGGTGACGACTCGGTGCGCGGTTACGACTACCGCTCGCTCGGCCCGGTCGAATCCGGCGCCGTCGGCAGTGGCAACGCACTGCTCACGACCAGCATCGAGCTGGCGCGCCCTATCCTCAAGTCGATGCCTTCGTTGTGGGGCGCCGTGTTCGTCGACGCCGGCAACGCGGTCGACAGCTTCAAGGACTACAAGGCCGTCGTCGGCAGCGGCGTCGGCGTGCGCTGGCGCAGCCCGGTCGGCCCGCTGCGCCTCGATTGGGCTTACGCGCACGAGCTGAAGTCCTCGCGCCTGCACGTGGGTGTGGGGATCGTGTTCTGATCGACGCTGGCATGCCTGACCTTCCCGCGCCCACACCGCCCGCGGCCGCCCCGAAGAGCCGCTTCGCGCTGGCACGCACCGGCGGCTGGGCGCTCGGCGCGGCGCTGCTGGTCCTGCCTGTCGCCGCGGTCGTGGGCGCCTTCAGCGTGTTGCGCAGCGAAGGCGGCACGGCCTGGGTGCTCCAGAACGTGCCCGGGCTGCAGGTCACCGCGCCGCGCGGTGCCTTGCTCGGCGAACACTTCGGCGCCGACCGGCTGAGCGTCAGCTGGGCCGCGGGCGCGGCGGGTGTCGAGCTCGAAGGTGTCGAGCTGAAAGGCGCTCGCTGGCGCTGGTGGCTGCGACCGGGGATCTGGGCCGGCCTGCAGGCGGACTCGCTCACGGCGCGGCGCGTCCTGGTGCGCAGCGGTCCGCCCTCGAGCGACCCGCTGCTGCAACCGCGCTCGCTGCGCCTGCCCGCGGAGCTCCAGATCGCGCGGGTCGAGGTCGGCGAGCTTCAGATCGACGACCTCGCTCCGGTGCGCGCCTTGACCGCGCGCGTGCACGCGAGCGCGGAGGAAGGCACGCAGCATCGTGTGGATGCGCTCGCGTTCGAGTGGGACCGCCTGCGTGCCCGCGGCCAGGCCCGGCTCGGCGCCGACGCGCCCTTCGCACTCGACGCCGAAGTCAACCTGGAGGCGACCGCAGGCACCCCCTGGACCGCGAGCGCCACCGCCACCGGGCCGCTCGGCGCCTTCGAGCTCAAGGCCACGCTGCGCGGCGAAGGCAAGCCGGGGCAACCGCCCCCGGCGCTGGAGGCACAGCTGCAGGTGCTGCCTTTCGCCGCGTGGCCGGTCGGCACGCTGAACGCCAGCACCCAGGCGCTCGACCTGTCGGCGCTGTCGAGCCAGGCGCCACAGACGCGGCTCTCCGGCCGCGCGGTCGTCACGAGCCAGGGCAGGGCCGAGCCGATCGGGGCCGAGATCGCCTTCGACAACGCACTGCCCGGGCGCTGGAACGAGGGCCGCTTGCCGGTGCGTCGGATCGAGCTCGAACTGCGCGCCGACCCCGCGCAGCGCGACCGCGTCGAACTCAGCACCTTCGACATCCATTTCGGCGACGCCGGCGCCTCGGCGGGCCGCTGGAGCGGCAACGGCACCTGGCACGGCCCGGTCTTCAGCCTCGCCACGCGGATGGCGGCGCTGCGCCCGCAGCTGCTCGACAGCCGTGCGCCGGCGATGACGCTGTCGGGTCCGCTCTCGCTCAAGATCGACGGTCTGCCCTCGCCCGCCGGCGCGGCCCCGGCCGGTACGGCGGCGCGCGCACTTGAGGTCGACTTCAAGGGCGCGCTCGAAGGTTCGATCGACGGCGCGCCGCAAGCGGTGTCGGTGCTGGTCGAAGGCGACGCCAACGCGCAGCGAGTCCGGCTGCACAAGGTGCACGCGCGCTCCGGCGCCGCGAGTGCGGAGCTGAGCGCCAGCGCCGAGCGCCAGGCCGGCGCACGCTGGCAGGCGCGCAGCGAAGGCAAGCTGATCGACTTCGACCCGGCGCCCTGGGTCCCCGGCGTGCCGGGTTCGACCTGGCGCAAGGGGCCGCACCGGCTGAACGCGGCCTGGAAGGTCGACGTGGCGCTGGCCGAGAGCGCGCTCGCCCAGCCCGTGTTGCAGTGGCTGCAGACGCTCCAGGGCGAGGGTTCGCTCGATCTCACGAACTCGCAGCTCGCGGGGGTGCCGGTGCAGGCTCAACTCCGGCTCGGACAGGACCAGGGCGCGGCGAAGGCGCAGCGCAGCCGGGCCCAGGGCGAGGTCCTGCTCGGCAGCAACCGCATCACGATCGACGGCCGCGGCGACCCCGCAGGCAGCGGCGAGAGCGACCGCGTGCGGCTGGACGTGCGTGCCGGCGCGCTGGCCGAACTCGCCCCGCTCGCGGCGCTGCACCCGGCGCTGGCGAATTGGGCACCCCGGGGCGGCCGCCTCGAAGCCACGGTCTCGGTCGACGGCCGCTGGCCGCTGCTGCATACCGAGGCCGACGCGTCGATCAAGGACCTGCGCCTGGGCGAACTCGGCGTCGCGCGCGGCAGCGCGGGCTGGAAGGTCGACCTCGGGCGCCAGGAGTCGGTCAGCGTGCGCGCGGAGTTGGGCGACATCACGCTCGGGCCGCGCCGCATCACCGTGCTGCGGGGCGACCTCAGCGGCACCCTGCGCGCACACCGCCTGCAGGCCGACATGGCGGCGCCGATCAACCCCCCCGGGGTGCTCGAACGCGTGCTCGCGATCAAGGCACAGGCCGGCACCCAGGCCCAGCTGACGGCCGAGGGCAGCTGGCAGGCCGCGCCCGGCGGCGGCGGCACCTGGAGCGGCACCTTGCAGCAGCTGAGCGCCGGGGTCTGGGACGGCAAGACCGACCAGCGCGCGAGCAACGACGCCTCGTGGGTCGATGTCGGCAGCGTGCGCGCCGAGGTCGCGGTCGACGCCCAGGGCCAGGTGAGCGCGGCGAACGCCAGCGCCGGCAGCGCCAAGCTGGCGGGCGGCGGCGCGCTGCGCTGGAACGAGATCCGCTACCGCGCCGCGGGCCAGCAGCCCGA
>Ga0190271_10001781_pt1 | contig 12583 bp, 2 predicted proteins | sample Popmic356T_FD_133747 | JGI IMG/M metagenome (GOLD analysis project Ga0190271, IMG submission 133747) | Populus adjacent soil microbial communities from riparian zone of Weber River, Utah, USA - 356 T | ecosystem: Environmental > Terrestrial > Soil > Riparian zone | place: USA: Utah | collected...
CTTCCAGGGCGGATGCGGCCGCCAAGTCGATCTCGCGAGGTGCTCGACAAGCCAAGGACGCCGGCGCCGTCAAGGCGGGCTCGACGCGTGCTGGCGAGATGTGGATCGTGCTGACCGAGGCCTCAGCGACCTCGCGCGGCGCCGATAGTCCGTCGGGACGCGAGGATGCACCGCGATTGCCGTTCCGAAGGGCGGACACCAGTCGAGGCGGCGGCGCCATGAACTCGATTGCGCCGTCGTTCGAAGGAGACAAGGACCGGCGAGTCGGCGCTGCCACCGGAGGCACGGCGCTCGGCATTGGCGGGACTGCCATGGGATGGACCGGCCACGAGAGCGGCAGGGAGCGGGGCGGTGCCACGGCGATCGGCTTGGTCGCCGACCCGTTCGGCGGGACACCGTGCAAGGCTTTGGACAAGGCCTCGAGGTGCACCGGAACACCTGCGGCAAACAGCGCCGCGGCCGCCTCGACCGCCATTTGCAGAGACGAATGTCCATAACGATCGAGCGCAACCGCGACATGCGGGCGGTCGCCCAGGACCTCGCCGATCCACTTCGTGCAGCCTGCATGCGGCCCGTGCTCGACGAACACGCGCACGCCGTCTGCATAGGCCTGCTCCACCAGCGCCGGGAAATCCACCACGTCCATCGCCTGCCCCGTGAGCGCGTCGGCGGCCGTCTGTGTGGTGGCCCGGTAGCTCGAGCGCGTGGCGTGCGTATAGAACCGCACACCCGGCACGTCGACGGTGGGGCGCGTATGCAGCGCGCGCCACCGGGATTCGAATTCGCGAGCCTCGGGACAGTGCATGACGAAGTCATACCCGGGTACGCGCGCGGCACGGCGATCGAACTTCGCAGCCACGCGCTCACAGGCTTCCGGGTCGCCGGCGACCACGACATCGGCGGGCGCATTGATGATGACCACGTGCGCACGTGCTTCGCCGGCGACCGCCGCGCGGACGTCATCGACAGGTGCCCGCACGCGCCAGGTGGCCCAATCGATCGGTGCCTTGGCATCGAGATGCCACGCCGTGCGCAGGCACGCGAATTCCCCGCACAGCCAGCGATCGTAGACATGGCTGTCGACGACATCGTCAAGGAACCGATCCATGTCGGTCCACGCATCGAGCGCGAAAAGCGAGTTCGTTTCGCCCGAGCAGTACCCGATTGCCGCTGTCGGCTTCAGCCCGAACAGGTGGCGCGTGAGTTCGGTATGCAACTGGCCGAGATAGGACGCGCCCAACAGCTTGTCTATCGGCGTGATCTGGAGCGCGGCGTCATTGCTGTAGACCCAGCCACAGGCATACCGGCCGGAGGGGATTCGCGCGGCGAACCGATCGGTCAGCTCTGGAAACGCAAGCGCCAGATCCCGCCCCATGTGGGGGTAGGCACCCGCTGCCCCCGTGTAGACAAACGACAGCTCACCGTCCATCGCGCCGCGGCCGACGTAGATCCCGGCATCGATCGCTCCCGGGGAAATGACGCCATCCGATCGCCGCAATAGCTCGACCGCCCTCTGCACCTGCGCTTCATACGCCGTGTCGTTTTCGGCAACCAGGGCCACACGCACGGCGCCAGGCGCCGGGCCCGCGCCATGGCCCGTCGCGTGGTGCGCGAACTGTTGCCCGCGCACGAGGCGCTCGATCACCCCGGCCATGTCGTCGGCGACGAAAACACCAAGGCGCGGGCGCCCGTTGGGGAAGAGTGCGCCGCTCGCTGCGGCTTGCGATGGCGCGCGCAGCTGTACCGAAGCGTGCTGTCCGCCCAGCGCCTCCACCTGGACCCGTGCGATCCGCGCTCCATCGCTCGGCAGCCACGGCATCGGCCCCATCGTCGACGGCAGGGCGCAGTGTCGGCACGAGGCGATCGCCGCCGCGACGTGCAGCAATCCCGCTGCCGCATGTGCATGCCCCAACACAGGCGTCAGGCCCGGATCGGTGCAGGTCAGCGCCAGGTCCAGCGTGGCGCTTGCCCACGCCTGCGCCGGACCATCGATGAGCGCCAACACCGGGTCGCCATCCCGCAGCGCGTCGGCCTCACGCTTGAGCACCAGCAGGACGGCCGCGTCCGCCGGTGTCTGGCGTGCCGATCCCAGCACGGAGGCGGCGGCCGCGGCAGCTACCGGTTCGCGACACAGATCGACCGCGGCAACCACCGCCGCGTCGATGTCACCGGCACGCAGCGCCCGCGCACCGATCTCGAGCGCTGCAATGCCCGAGAGCTCTTCGGATGACAGCGTATAGCTCGGACCGCGAAAGTCGAACTGATGGCTGAGACGATTCGCGACGATGTTGGGCATGGACCCCACGACTGCCGCCGCCGTCAGTGCACCATCGACGAGCGACGGGGGCAACGCGTCGACCCACGCACGCGCTCCGCGCCACCGGATCGCGTGACGCGCGACTTCGGCGTCGCATTGCATTCCCACGAGCACGCTCGTGCGGTCGTGCGGCAATGCTTCGAGCAGGGGGGCCATCTGTTGAGCCATCGACAGCAGCAGGGTCTGCTGTGACAGCGCCGCCTTCAGGTCGTTCGGTGGGAATCGCAGTCCTGCGGCATCGAGTTCGACCGTGTCGCTGTCGGCGTGCTTGCCCGTTGCCGTGCCCAGGACGCCGTGGGCGAACGTCGCATCGCCGAAGGCTGTGCGGTCGCTGCGTATGCGCACGGACTGCGCCACCACTGCGATGACGTCGTGCGCGACGTGGCTGGCAGTGCCGTTGGAGCCGGAACCCGCATTCGACGTTGCAGCGTTCGGCAGAACTCCCATCCATTCTTCCAGGATCAAGTGCGCGTTGTTGCCGCCGAAGCCGAAGTTGCTGACGGCCGCGCGTCGAGGGGCGCCGTTCGCCGGTGCTTCCCACGACTCGGCCTCACGCAAAAGCCGAAACATGCCATCGCCCAACTCGTCAATGGGCGCCTCCGCCGTGCGGGTAGGCGGCAGGACCTTCTCGCGCAGTGCGGCAAGCACCTTAATCACGGCGGCGGCGCCGGAGGCGGTGATCAGGTGTCCCACATTCGACTTCAGGGAGCCCAGCGGCAGGCCGCGCGCCTCATTAAACACCGCGCGCATGCTGCGAATCTCGGCACCATCGCCGACCACGGTGCCGGTGGCGTGGCACTCGACCAGGGAGATGTCGCGAGGCGAAAGTCCACTCTCTTCGTATGCAGAGCGCAGGGCGCGAATCTGCCCTTCTTCGGCAGGCACCATGAGGCCGCGGCTCCGTCCATCGTTGGACAGGCCGACGCCGCGTATCACGCCGAGAATGTTGCGCCTGTTCGCGATCGCGTCGTCGAGCCGCTCCAGCAGCAGCAATGCGGCCCCATGCGCGGGCACGAGCCCATCGGCGTCCCGATGGAACGGGCGACTCTGTCCGCTGGCGCTAAGCGCGTGCAAGGCCGAAAACCCGCCATGCAGGAAGAGATCATCGGCGTGATTCACGCCACCCGCCATGGCGAGATCCGCTTTGCCATCCTGCAGTTGTTGGCAGGCGAGCTTGATGGCATACAAGGATGACGCACAGGCGGCATCGACGGCAAACGCACGCCCACCGAAGCCCAAGGCTCTGGCCGCAAGGTGCGCTGGCAAACCTGACATGAACCGGTTGCGCGGATCGGTGTGTGCAACGCACGTGGTGTCGTTGGCCCACTGCTCGAGCGCGTAATCCACGAGGCCCGGCGTGGGATAGCTCAGGTTGCCCAGTACGAGTGCGGCGCGCGCCTGCGGTGTAAGCGGCGAAAGCCCGGCACTGGCGAGTGCGTCGCGGGCGGCGTGAAGTGTCCAGAGAAACACGGGGTCCAGCCCGCGCAGCTGTTCCGCGTCGATGGCGAAGCCGTGATCGTCACGAACCGCATCGAAGCCTCGCACGTGTCCACTCGTCGTACAGGCGATCTCGCGGGCCAATCGTGCCCGATCGGCGCCAGCATCGATGCGCCAGGCATCGGGTGCCGCCGGCGCGAGCGCCGAACGGCCCTCGCAGACCAATGACCAGAGCGCGTCGGGAGTGAATGCCCCCGGCAGCACGCACCCCTGTCCAACGATTGCGATGGGCGCGAACGCGGGTGTCACCGCCGCCGTCATACGTCTGCAGTCGCGAGCATGTTCGACAACGTGTTCGCACTGGGCACGGCGTACATTTCCACGTCAACCAGATCGGCAACCGGCGCGCCGTCACTGCCCACCAACGTGATGTCACAGACTACGCGTTCGGGCGACTGACTGCGCACCAGCAGGGAGCAATGAATCGGGCTGATGACGGTGCTGCCGGTGTAGCCCATGCCGCCTATGCGGAGCGGGAGGGTTTGACCGATGGTCTGCAGACCACAGAGCATCGCCAGCTGCAGCGCGCCGTCCATCGCGGCAGGATCCGTCTCCCAGGCTTCGGCTGGCCAGGTACGATCAGCCATGCCGTCGAGAGTGGCTCTGGCACCGGTCGATGACACGCCATCGACCGAACGGATCACCTGGAAGTCAGGCCCATGAAAGAGTGTGTCCGCCGCGTAGATCGCGGTGCCCTTCCATGGGCTCTTGCCGAGGGCGGCCCCGTTGAGCTGCTCGGCTTTCGCTGCCCGCTCACTCGGCTCGACACGCGCGGCATAGCGCACGGCGCCGGCAATGTCACGCAGCTCCAGCTCCACGCCTTGTGCACCCGCGATGGCCCGCAGGTTGAACCGATCACCGATGCCATCGAAATCGGACAGCACGATACCGCGCATCACCCGTATGTCGCGGAGCTGTACCGAGGCGCGCTCAGGAAAGAGCGAACGGGTCAGGCGGGCAAACCACTCCACGGCAAGCACCATGGGCAGAACCGGCTTGCCCTGAATGCGATGACTCTCCAGTTGCGGCTGGGTCCGCGCATTCACCGTGATCTCCAGATGGGCCAGGACACCGCCGCCGATGCCGGCGCTCCCCTTCAGCTCGGCATCGCCGCCGCCAATCACGATCTCCACGTCATCCGTGGAGGGAGCCATGAGCTCCGCGACGAACGCATCGGCGCCGGCCGCCACGGAGAGGAGGGACACGCCACGCTCCACGAAATGGCCACGGAGTGCCGGCGTGACCATGCCCCCGTCCCAGGGCCCCCATCCGATCGACACCACACGGCATGTGTCGGCGCGCTGCCGGGCTTGCACGGCGGCCACTTTGTTGAGCACCTCGTTCGCCATGGCATAGTCCGACTGTCCCGCGTTGCCGGCGCGGGCGGCGACCGACGAGAACAAGCAGATCCACTGGAGCGGATCGTTCGCGGTGGCTGCCAACAGGGCACGGAGCCCCGACACCTTGGTGTCGAAGACACGATCGAACTGCGCGTCCGATTTCTGATCGATGAAGGCGTCGGCCACCACACCCGCGCCATGCACGATGCCCTGAATGGGCCCCCAGCATTTCCGCACGTCGTTAAAAAGCGTCGTCAGGAATGCGAGGTCACGCACATCGCCAGCCTCGTAGCGCACACTGGCACCCGTCGCGGTGAGCTGCGCCAGGGTGTCGCGCACTTCCCGCGCTGCGAGGATCTGTTCGACTTCCAGGCCGATGGCCTTGGGCGTCACGGCGCGGCCAACTTGCTTGGCGGCAGCCAACGCGACGCGCTTGAGCTCGGCGTCGGTTGTGGCCGTGCGATAGGCTTCAGCTTCGAGGGATAGTGCCGTGCGTCCCAGAATGACAAACCGGGGTTGCGCCGCATGTCCCAATGCAATCAGCGACGCGGCCGTTACGCCGCGAGCGCCACCGGTGACGACAAACACCGCGCCTGATGCCATCGCGCGAGCCGGCGCCGTGACCACGCAGGGCACGCCGGCCAACGTGATGCGTTCGCCGGCAGCCGAAAGACCGACCTCGGTTTCCGGTCCACCGCCAAACAGTTCGGCCACGATGGCATCCGCTACCGAGGCGTCGCTGCGCGTCGCGCGCTGCACATCGAGCGCCTTGCATGTGGCCAAAGGCCATTCATCTCGCGCCGTCTTGGCAAGTGCGGCGACGCCTCCCATCCATGCTCGCACGGCGCCACGGCCAGCGAGGCCGAAGTCTCCACCCGTATCTTGCACGGTGATGAACAGGCCACCGGTTTCGCGGAACCGTTGCGCCACCGCGTGAGCGGCCCGAAATGCTTCTCGGTTCACCGCAATGGCCGCCTGCTCATCGGCGACAGGGCGGAGTCCGCCAAGGAAGATCACGCCGCCGGCCGTGGCGGGAATCGCGCCGACGGCGGCCTCGATAGCGTGCACACCACGGGCCACCAGCCGCTCGACGAGCGCGGTCGCGACCTGGCCACCGTCCGGCGTCACGACGATTGACGTGCTTCCAGAAAGTGAGGGCAGCGCAGAGCCCAGTGGGGGGGCCGGACGAGCCCGCACCGCGATTCGCCGGACGGGCGAAGAAACGATGACGGCGCTGCCTTGTTCGTCCAGCGCGCGCGCGGTTCCCAGTGGCGAAGCCGCCGCGGAAAGAACGGGCAAAGCCGCGGCCGGGACGTTGTCCTCGCCGTTCATCAGTTCGACGATCTGCGCCAACGTTCGCATGGATGCCATCTTCGTCGTGGCGACCTGCGGAAGGTCGGGCACCTGCTGACGCATGGCCGACAGAATCTCGACGCGCTTGATGGAATCGATGCCGAGGTCCGCCTCCATATCCATGCCGGAGTCGATCATCTCCGCGGGATAGCCCGTCTTCTCGGCGACGATCGCAAGCAGGATCTGCTGCAGTTCCACGCTGCGCGACGGCACGCCAGGCATGACGGCCGGCCCTGCTGCAGGTAGCAGTTGCGGTGCGGGCGCGGCGGTATCGCCTGCGGCCGCTGCACCGCTCATCAGATCGATGATTTGGGCGAGGGTGCGCATCGAGGCCATCTTGGTGGTGGCCACCTGCGGCAGATCGGGCACACGCTGGCGCATGGCCGAGAGGATTTCCACCCGTTTGATCGAGTCGATGCCGAGATCGGCTTCCATGTCCATGCCGATGTCGATCATCTCGGCGGGATACCCGGTCTTCTCGGCCACGATCTCCAAGAGCATCTGCTGCAGCGATGCCATCGTCGACGCAGCGTCAGCAGCCGAGATCGACGAGTGCAAGGGCTCCGGTTCAGCCGCGTGCGCCTGAACATGCACGAGGGGCTCCGCCACTGAGACCACAATCGGGTCGGCCGACGCTGCTGCAGCCTGCACAGGCGCGGCGGGTGCTCGGAACGACACCGACTCGGGCGCCGAGAGCGGCAGCGAGGGAGTGTGCGACGGGCGCCCTGGCAGAAGGGCGTCGTATCCCCGCTCGATCGCGCCGAGGAAGGCCATGTGGCTCTCTGCGCTCAAACGTTGGAACTCCATCTGGGCCGCGATCGCGGGGGCCTGCAAACGCTGAATCGAGTCGATCCAATCCGAAAAACCCGTCGATGGTGGCGTTGCCGTTGACAAGGGAGCACGCACCAGCGTCGGTACCGACGCGTGGGGAGGCGCAGCAAGCCAGGTTGCAGCCTCCACCTGGCTTGGCACGGGCCGTCTTGAGGCGGTCACGGCTGAAGGCCTCGGCGCGGCGGGTGCCATCGGCGCTGGCGTCGTCGAGGCGGGCAACGTTGCGGCCGGTGCCGTGACAACTTGCGATGCGGCCTGGCCGGCCCCGGCACGCGGTGGGCGCGGTACGCGCACCTCAGGTTCACGCGGTGGGTACGGCTTGCCGTAATTGGCGCCATTGAGCGCGATGCTGAACTTCGCGGGCTTTGTGCTTTCGGGATCCCCAGGGAGGCGTTGACCGTCCCACAAGGATTGCATCGAGATCGGGACACCGGCCGCTGCGAGTCGGCCCAGCGCGAGGAACAATGCGGTCACCCCCGACTTGCCGCGCTGGTCGAGCGGCACGGCGAGGTGCGGGAGCCCCGTCAGGCAGCGTTCGGTGAGGCGCGAAAGTACCGCATCGGGACCGACTTCAATGAACGTCCGCACGCCAGCGGCGTACATCGCCTCGATTTGCTCCGCAAAGCGCACGGGCCGCACGATTGCCTGCGCCAGCTGCGCACAGGCCTCTGTTTCATTGCCCGGATACGGCAATGCCGTGGCGTTGGCGTAGTACGGCCGCGTCAATGCCGAGGTGGGCACGCTCTGCAGGTAGGTGTGGAACGGCTGCACCGATGAACTGACCAACGGCGAATGAAATGCATTCGACACGGCGAGACGACGCACCGCAATGCCGGCGGTCTCGAGGACACGCTCTGCACGCTCGATTTGCGGAACGGCCCCGGAGAGCACGACTTGATTCGGACTGTTGTGGTTGGCCAGCACGACGTCGATGTCGGCGACCCATTTCGCGACAGTGGCTGGATCCGATGTCACGGCCGACATCGTGCCTGGGGTATCGCTGGCTTCGGCCATGAGTTCGCCGCGACGCCGCGCGACGGCGATGCCGGTACGTTCATCGAAGAGCCCTGCGGCCACTGCGGCCGTGACTTCGCCCAGGCTGTGCCCGGCGACGCTGCTTGCCCGTACACCGACCTGTTCGAGCATCCGCAGCATGCCGAGACTGGTCGCCGTGATCGCGGGCTGAGCCCACTCGGTCGCGGCAAGACGGGTGCCTTGTGCGGCCCGCGCTGCGTCGTCGAACACGGGTGGCGGAAACATCCGCGTGCCCAGCGTGTCGCCGGACGCCGACTCGCCGATGGCGGCAGCCGCATCGTCGAAAACCGAACGCACCGCATCGAAGTGCATGGCCAGCTCGCCGCCCATGCCGACATACTGGCTTCCCTGACCCGGAAACAGCAGCGCGATGTCCCCTTGCAGGGCGCCCGTGCCGTACGCGACGCCACGTGGCGAGGCAAAGGCCACGTCCCCGCTGGCTGCGGCCTTGTCGATCGCTTCGGCTGCGAACGCCAGCTTCTCGCGCGCGTCCGCTTCGTCGCTCGCCACGACCGATGCGCGCGCGGTGGCCGATGCGTCGAATGCTTCCTGCGAACGCCTGGCGACATGCTCAAGCGCTCCATTGGACGTGCAGTGCGCAGCGGCCTCGCGCACAGCGGCCGCCAATGCCGAGGGGCTTTCGGCGGAGAAGAGCAGTAGTTCGGACGGCAGCGCCCGAATGCGCAGCTGCTGCGCCGAGGGCCCGCGATATTCTTCGAGCGCCACGTGGAAATTGGTGCCGCCAAAACCGAGTGCACTGACCGATGCGCGGCGAGGGTGCGCTTCAGCGTGCACCCACGGGCGCGCCTCCGTGCTCAGGTAGAACGGACTGGTCTCTATGCCGAGATTCGGGTTGGGTGCGCGCACCTTGACGGTGGGCGGCAACACCTTGTGGTGCAAAGCCAGGACGGCTTTGATCATCCCTGCAGCGCCGGCGGCTCCTTTTGTATGGCCGATCTGAGCCTTCACCGATCCCAGCGCACAGTGGCCAATCGGTGTACCCGCGGCCTCGAAGACTTCCCTCAGCGCTTCGAACTCGGCGATGTCGCCGGCCGCCGTGCCCGTTCCATGCGCTTCGATGAGGCCCACGGTTTCCGGGCCGTAGCCGGCGCGCTCGTACGCGCGGCGCAGCGCCAGCGTTTGGCCCCGCGCCGATGGGGCGTAGATGCTCTTGGCCCGCCCGTCCGACGAAGAACCCAGTCCGCGAAGGACGGCATAGATTGCATCTCCGTCACGCTCCGCATCGGCGAGGCGCTTGAGCGCTAGCATGCCGACGCCTTCCCCCAACATCGTGCCGTCTGCCTGGTCGGAGAAGGGACGGCAGTCTCCGCTCAGCGACAGCGCACCGGTTTGCGCGAAGCACATGAACATCAGGATGTCGTTTAGCGTATCGACGCCGCCGGCGATCACCAAGTCGGAGTTGCCGATGGCGAGGTCGTTCACCGCCATGGAAATCGCCGCCAATGAACTGGCACACGCGGCATCGACCACCGCATTCGTTCCGCCGAGATCGAGGCGGTTCGCGATGCGGCCAGCGACCACGTTGGCCAGCATTCCAGGAAACGTGTTTTCCTGCCAAGGCACATAACAGCCGTCGATCACCTGGGTCACCCGGGCCATCTGGTCGTCGTCGAGTCCAGCTTGGCGCATTGCGTATTCCCACACGGGGCGCTGCAGTCGACCAGCCATTTGCGCCACCAATTCGGTAGCCGACGCGACGCCCAGAACCACGCTCATGCGGGAACGGTCCATCGATTCATACTTGCCGCGGGTGGCTTCTTGCAGCACGCGTTTCGCGACCACGAGCGCCAGCAATTGCGCGGTGTCTGTCGCAGGCAGGGCGTTCGGTGGCATGCCGAATTCGATCGGCGAGAAATCGACAGCTGGAATGAAGCCGCCTTTGGTGGCGTAGACCTTGTCGGGCGTGCCTAGGTTGGCGTCGAAATAGTCGTCGCGGAGCCAGTGCGAGCGCGGTACCTCCGTTAGGCGGTCGCGCGACTCGATGATGTCGCGCCAGTATCCCTCCACGGTCGAAGAGCCAGGGAACAGCGCACCCAGTCCGACGACGGCGATAGGGAGCATGCGCTGGGTCGCCGAGATGCTTTCTGATTCTGCGGGATGGTTCATATGTTCTTGGAGGACCTTGAGAGAGGGGGTGGTGTCAGAGACTGAGACGACGAGGGCGAAAATTGAATGCCACTGAGGGCACCGGCACACCCAACGTGCGCAGCTGTTGGCATCGAGCGGCGATTACGGCGCCTTCAAGCAAATTGAGCGCGATCTGCACCACGGTGCGTTCGCGAGGGTCGGCAAGGAATGAACCATCGACCCAGGCATTGAACGCCCCCATCGCAGGGCCGCACCAGATCTGGTAGTCCGCCTGACGGGCGGGGTCCCCGTCGATCGCCCAACGGCTGGACTTGCCAAGGTACCAGCGAAACACGAGTGCCATGCGGTGTTTGGGGTCGTTTGCCGCGCGCACCATTTGGCCAGGATCACGGGTGGTCCAGAACGCTTCGGTCTCCCGCCAAACCGCAGCGATCGTTGCACCCATCACTTTTGCTTCCACCTTGGCCTGCACGTCGGCGGGAAGTGATTCCAGGCTCTCGTGGTTGCGGTACACCTCATAGAGGATATTGGCGCGTGACGCGAACATCGTTCCGCGCTTGAGCACCTGCAGCTTGACGCCCAGTTCGAACATGTCGGCCGCGGCGGCCATCGCCACATCAGCGATACCCGCTTGAGCCAGCATGGCCTTCGCCGTGTCGGACAGTCCGGCTTCCAACGCGCTTTGGTTGACCGAGCCGGTCACCACATAGGCGGCGCCGAGGGCAAACGCCGCCGCGACGGCGCTGGGGGTACCGAGTCCACCGGCCGCACCCACCCGGATCTCACGGGCATACCGATGCTTGGCACTGATTTCATCGCGCAGGGCCAGAATGCGCGGGATCAAGGCCACCAGACATTGCTTATCCGTGTGCCCGCCGCTGTCCCCCTCCACCGTGATGTCTTCCGCAACTGGCAAGTGCCGAGCAAGCTCCGCTTCGGTCGCGGTGATCTTGCCCGCCGCCACCAGCGCCTGAAGCATGTCAGCCGGAGGTGGCGCCATGAATTGCGCTGCAACTTCGGCGCGGGAGATTTTCGCGAAGAGATGATGCCTTCGCACGATTTGGCCCGACGCGTCGACCGTCAGTCCCGCAGCGGCACATCGCACGACCGAAGGCGTCAGTGCCATGAACGCGGAGGCTGAAATGCGCAGGACACCACGCCGAATGAGCAAATCAGCCACTCTGTCTTCGAGCTCCGGCTCATCCGGCGAGTGAATCAGGTTCACCCCCCACGGCGCTCGGTCTCCCAGGGCCGCGGAGAGTGTGGCAATCCCTGCTTCCACACGCTCATAGCCGAGGCCACCTGCACCGAAAAAGCCCATCATGCCGGACGCCGCCATGGCAATGACCATGTCGGTTGTGGCGATGCCGTTCGCCATCTCGCCGGCGACGTAGGGGAAACGCACGCCGTGCGCTTCGTTGAACTGAGGATCTCCAAGCCACTCCGGGTAGGTCGGGGGGAGTGTGGTGAGCACGGCGAAGTCGGAAGGGCCCGACTCGCAGATCGGTAGGAGTTCGCCACGCAACGCAAGGCCGAGCACCGGGATAGAAAGGCGCGGGTCATACACGATGTGGACCGGCTCGCGAAGCTGACGGATGACCGTCGCCAATCCCTCAGGATCAAATGCAGGCGCGTCTGCACTGGGCCGCAGCGCGACGATCGCTTCGAAGCTCATGCACAATACATCATGCGGCGAGATCCGGCGAGATCCGGCGAGGCAAGGTTGTCCTCAGCCCGCGCAAGATGTACCAAGCCTTCCAGACCCGGCCGACGCCACCAAAAGCTTGTCTGCTTGTAAGTAATGGGGGCTCGATCAATTTGGAAGGCCCGTTGTTGGCAGGTGCGAGGAAGATTTCATTGCCATTGGTGGCGACCCCCACTGGAGGCCGCGCCGGTTAGGGCCGCCCGGGGGCAGCGTTTCACCGGTCTTCGCCTCGGTACCCTTCGGATTAGAGAACGTCAGCAGCAACATCCATGGCGGTGAGACTTGATGGCTGAACGCGGGCACGGCGTCGCCGTGATCGCGTCAGCCTTCCAAACGGACCGGCACGCGCTACGGATCGTCGGTCTGACCTACCGCGGCAGGCCGTTGCGCGAGACA
>Ga0190271_10001782_pt1 | contig 12580 bp, 10 predicted proteins | sample Popmic356T_FD_133747 | JGI IMG/M metagenome (GOLD analysis project Ga0190271, IMG submission 133747) | Populus adjacent soil microbial communities from riparian zone of Weber River, Utah, USA - 356 T | ecosystem: Environmental > Terrestrial > Soil > Riparian zone | place: USA: Utah | collected...
CAGCGGTCATCAGGGCAGCGGCTTCGACGGCAGCTTCATGGCAGATCAACAGGCGCTGCTCAATTTCCAGTTTCAAGCCAATGCGAAGACAGCCGAAGTCGCGCTTCCGCTCGTCGAGGCGTATTGCGGCGAGGCGCAGCATCACAAATACTTTGTCGGCTGCTCGACCGGTGGACGCGAAGGCATGATCATGGCGCAGCGCTATCCGTATCTGTTCGACGGCATCGTCTCCGGCGCTCCTGCGATGCGAACGACACTCAGCAATCTCGCTCTGCGCTGGATCAGCAATCAGTACGTCAAGGCGAAGGTCGAGACGCCGCGCGATCCGTTCACGCCCGACGAGGAGCGGCTGGTCATGGGTGCGCTCATGCAGCGCTGCGATGCGCTCGACGGTCAGGCGGATGGGCTCATCTTCAATCGCACGTCGTGCGACTTCGACCCGGCCGCGCTCGCGTGCTCCGCCTCGCCGGCCGGTGAGCAGTGCCTCGCAGACAACAAGGCCGACGCGCTCGCGCGCGCTATGGCGGGACCCGTGAATGCAGCCGGGCTCCCGGTCTACGTCTCGTATCCCTACGACTCCGGTATCGACGACGCCGGCGGCCTGCCGGGCCTGCTGCTCGCCGGCGGCAGCCCGCCGGTGGGTGCAAACGGCGCCGATATGCAGGAGCAGAACGTCGACGCGGAATTCCTCGCCGCGATCGCCGCGAACGAAGCGCTCGGCAGCACGGCGTCGTACTACAACCTGACTTCGTTCATCGGCAACGGTGGCAAGCAGATCTTCTATCACGGCGAAGCGGACCCGTGGTTTTCCGCGAATGACACCGTCCGCTACTTTGAGCAGATCGGGGAGGCGAACGGATCGGTGCAGACGGTCGACGATTACGGGCGCTTGTACCTCGTCCCGGGCATGGCGCATTGCCAAGGCGGCGAGCTGACACCCGATTCGTTCGATCTCCTGACGCCAATCGTCGAGTGGGTCGAGAACGGCGCCGCGCCCGACGCCGTGACGGCGACGGGCCGATCGATGCAGGGGCGGAGCCGGCCGCTATGCCCGTATCCGAGCTACGCGCACTACACGAGCGGCGACGCGGCGGACGCTCGGAGTTACGAATGCCGGACGCCGTGACCTAACCCTCGCTGGCAAGGAATCGCGATGCAAAAACTCACCGTCATTGCCTGCGCCGCGGCGCTCTGCGTCGCGGCGGGCGCCGAGGAGCAGATCGAGATCACGCCGATCGAGGCGCGAGCCACGATTCGCGGCCCCGAGCAGGCGTACACACCGCGTGGCACAACCATCCTGCCGGTCAGTACCTCGTCGTGACCGCCGGCGTCGGCTGGGTGCAGCAGCGTGGCGGCGAGAAGCGCGAAATCAGAGCCGGTGACGTCGTGTGGACGCCGCCCGGCGTGGCGCATTGGCACGGCGCGACGCCTAGTCATGCGATGAGTCACCTTGCGATCTGGGACTTCGTTGACGGCAGCGGCGGCGAGTTGTTCGAGCACGTCAGCGAAAGAGACTACCGCGCCGCGCCGGCCGCAGCCGAATGACGTCTGGGGGAACGCGGTGTAGTCGGGCCTCTTCGTCGCGAGGGCGGAGCCAGCGTCTATTCGCCAAACAGCCCTGTTGCCTTTCCGAGCTCCGAGTTACCCATGTCCATGACGATCGTGCGTTTGGCGATCAGCCAGGCGCCATCGACTTTTCGATATTCGTCCTCGTAACGGCCAACGCTGAGAATTTCCGGGCCACGCTCCGGCCGATTGACCACGGTCAGCACATAACAGACTCCGGTCGCGGCGGTGTCCCCGGTGAGCTCAACGACGGAATTCGTGACGACGTGGCGCAGCGCCCCAAAAGATCGTTCCCCGTCCTTGGCGCCGGCGTTGAAGCGCTTGCGATCATTGACGCCGATCGCGTGCAGCGCTTCGCGCCCCTTTGCCAGCAACCGACCCGCTCCAAAGAGCTCGGCGTCCTCGGTGAACACGGCCGCGTACAGCGTTGGATCGGTCAAGTCATGCGCGAGAGCGTAGCGGGATTGGAGCTCGTTGATGAGAAAGCGGTCGAGCACGTTCTGCTGACTTTCGGCACGGACTGCGGTCGTGGTGAGCAACGCAACGCTGGCAAGAAGACCGGCGAGGACACTGCGGCGACGTATCGGGAGCATGACGACAATCTCCTTGTGAAGAACCGCTGCGAAAGGACCGAGTTTTGAGCGACTGTATACTGAACCGCGCACATTTGCCGCGCGGCACGTTAGGGGGTGAGCGCATGCGAATCGGTGGATGGCGTCTGATCGGCGCGGCGGGCGCCGCAATAACATTCCTCTCGATGGGCGTCGCAACGGCGCATCACTCGACGGCGGAGTTCGACTACACGAAGCAGCTCACCATCAAGGGCGCGGTGAAGGAAGTGCAGTGGACGAATCCGCATTCCTACATTCAGCTGCTCGTCGATGACGCGGCTGGATCGAAAGTGGAGTGGTCGGTCGAGATCGGTTCTCCGAGCCTCAACGTCAACCTCGGCTGGCGCAAGAACAGTGTCAAAGCGGGCGACGAGGTCACGATGCTGCTCTCACCGGCCCGCAACGGTTCGCCGTACGGGACGCTGCGCGTGCTCACATTTGCCGACGGTCGTACGCTCGATGGTGTCGCGGCGCGCGTCAGGGCGCTTCCACCTCCACCGGCCAATAATCAGTGATACACGAATAGGAGAGCGCGACATGGGTACCATTCGCGTCGGCGACGGCTTCCGCAATCTGCTGCCCCTGACCGTGTTGGCTTGTGCTGCGACACTGGCCGCATGCAGCCCGACGTCCGACAATGCCGCCGTGACGAGCGGGCCCGAGGCCGTGCTCGGCATCTGGGTACCCGATGCGGCCCCCGAGCGGCTACTCGCAGCGGACGGTTCGCCGCCGCCACTCACGGGCGAGGCGGCCGCGATGCACGCGGCGCGGCTCGAGCTCGTGCAATCCGGAGATACTTCGTTCGATCAGACGACGTGGTGTGCCGGTCCGGGCATGCCCCGCGTGCTGACCATGCCCTATCCGTTCGAGATCCGCCGGGACGGTGACTATCTCGCTTTCATCCACAGTTGGTACCGGTGGCACCGCGTCGTCCATCTCGCCGGCGGCGCGGTCGACGACCCGCCGTTCCCGGTCACGATGGGCTTCCCGGTCGGGAATTGGGAAGGCGACACGCTCGTGATCCGTACCATCGGATTGAGCGACGTCACGGTGCTCGACGCCACGGGCTTGCCTCACTCCGACCGGTTGGCGCTGACTGAGCGCCTGCGGGTACTTCCGGACGGGCGCCTGGAAGATCGCCTCACGATTGAGGATCCCGACACGTACACGTCGCCTTGGGACGTCGTGTTGCACTTCCACCGCGACGCCGCGGCGCGCGTCGTCGATGACCTCTGTCCCGACAGGATTGCGGACGGTGAGCCCGCGGTGCGCACAGCGCTACCCGCGCCGGTCGCTAACGCGCAGTCTGCGATCGAGCTCGCTGCGGCGCCGGCCGATGCCGGCGCCACTGCGCCGCCGCGCTTCAGCGGCATGTGGGAACCGAAGACCTTCGGCTTCATGGTGCCCGAGGCGACGCTGTCGACGGCCGGTAAGGCGCTGGTCGATCGCGGCGCCGCCGCCATGGCCGCGGGGCAGATCATGCACACCGCCTGGACGTCGTGCCGTCCGGGCGCCGTCTCCACGATGACGATGCCGCGCGAGAAGATTTTGGTCCTGCAGTCCGCCGACGAGCTCACGCTCCTATTCGAGATGCCGCGCATGGTCCGGCGTGTGCGGTTGGGTGCCGAACATTTTCCGAGCCTGCAGCCGAGCTACGTCGGCGATTCCGTCGGTCGCTGGGAAGGCGACACGTTGGTCATCGACACGACGGGATTCAACGGCTACGCCGAGCTCGATGCGCGCGGGCAGCCGACCAGCGCGCAGCTGCACACGGTCGAGCGGCTGACGCTGTCGGCCGACGGCAGCATCGATATCGAGGTGACGATCAGCGACCCGGAGTACTACGACGCGCCGTTCACGATCAAGCGCAGCTGGAAGAGAAGCGCCGCGCGGCACCCGTTCGAGTACGACTGCATGGAGAATCCCCGGCAGGAAGACTTCGAGGACGCGTACTACGTGCGCGAGCGCTATCGTCCGACCTGCATGCGTGTGGAAGGCGCAGGGATGGCGCTCTCGAAGGTGGTCTGTCGGCGCAGAGAAGAGTAGGTCCGCTCAGACCTTGAACCGCGGGAACAGCCGCTCGGCGTTGCCGCGCAGCAGCATCTGCTCGAACTCCTTCGGCAGCGACAGCCCCGGCAGCTCGTTCACCGTGGATTCCATGGGCTCCGGCGAGTAGTCGGTGCCGAACAGGATCTGGGATTCCGGCATGAAGGCCCGCATCGCGGCCATGGGCCAGGGGAAGCTGGCGTGCGCGATGTCGTAGTACCACTTGCGCAGCTCCGCATAGAGGCCGTTCGGCAGGTACTGCTCGGCGCCCGCCGGTACGCGGTCCTTCATTCGCCCGGCCAGCATCGGCACCGTCCCGCCGGAATGGACGGTGATGAAGCGGATGTTCGGGTAGCGGAACATCACTCCGTTGACCACGATGCTGGCAACGCCGCGCGTGACGTCGAAGTCGTACTCGAGCATCGACGCCGCGGGGCCGTATTTCAGGTTGCCGCAACACGTGGGCGCCAGTGGGTGCATGTAGACGATGGCGCGGCGACGGTTCAGTTCCTGCCACATCGGCTCGAAGTACGGGTCGCCCGGCCAACGCCCCTGGTTGTCGTTGCTGTAGATGCCGATGGCGTCCACCTTCAGCGTGTCGTAGGCGTATTCGATCTCCCTGAGGGAGCCGTCGAGGTCGGGTAGCGGCACGCCGCCCATCTGGCCGAACTGCTTCGGGTATTTCTGCACCAGCTCGGCGCCGTAGTCGTTGCCGCGCCGGATCGCGGTGCGCCCCTGCTCGTTGCCGTTGTAGAGCAGGTCGCCGTTTTGCGTCATCGACAGGATGGCGACGCCGATGCCGAACTGCTCCATCTGGTCGAGCGATGCCTGCAGCGACCAGGGGCGCGGGCCGGCGATCAGGCCTGGCGGAACGAAATGGTGGTGCACGTCGATCGCGCCGCCGCGGACGTCGAGTTTGTTGCTGCGCTCCTGGCCGAAGAGGTGAGGCGAAGGCGCCATCACCGCCGCGCCCGCTGCCGCCAGGGACTTGAGAAACGTGCGCCGGTCTCTCATACGCTTCGCCTTTCGACTCGTCATCGACTCGTAGCATCTTACCTCGCCAGATTCGGCTCTTTTCCGCGCTTTTCGTCGGCCGTTCAGGACTTCGCCTGCGCAGTTCGCTTACGTCTGTGAGATCGATGAATCGCGCGTGCGCCGCGCTATCGCGGCGCGGGGGGAAGCCATGTCACCTTCAGGGCTTTGGACGACAACGATCGCCGTCGCAGCGCTGATCGTTGGCGCCAACGCTGCGGCGCAGGCGCGGGTGGGCCGCGGCGCGCCATTGCCGCCGCGCGCCGAGGCGATCATCGGCCCGGATGGCAAAGGCATGGCATTTGGCCCAGGCCTGCCCGACAACGTCGTGCCGATTCTCGCGGCGAAGGACGGCGCTGCGCCGCCCGGCGTGACGCCGCTGCCGCGCGACATTTTCACTACCAAGGATTTTTACAAGGATCGCTCGCTTTGGACGGATGCGCGCTACTTCCGCTGCAACTCGGCCGTCGGGCTAGAAGCGCAGTGGGGCGCAACGGAAGCGCCGACGATCGGTGAGCACCCGCCTGCGACCGCGGCGTGGGGGTACTGCGACCGCGACTATCCGCGCGAACAGATCGTGAGCCCGTACGCGTTCAAGACAGCGAAAGAACACTACGAGGCCATGCTTGCCGATGCGACAACGCGCGGCGGACCGACGGTGTACGACCAAGCCGCATTGCCGAACTGGAACGGCACGTATTCGCGCGAGAGCGGCAAGCTCGCGACTTGGTATCACGGCAACGTCGTCCAGATTCCGACTTATCTGACGCTGCTGACACCCGAGTATCAGACGCGGTTCGTGCAGCAGATGTACCACTATGCCGTCAGCAACGCGCCGCAATGGCCGGCGTCGTATTGCCAGCCCGAAGGTTTCATGCGGCGCTTCGCGCAGTATTCGGGCTTTGCGCCGTCGGTGATGATGACGCCCGAGCTCGTGCAGATCTTGAACGCGACGGCCAAGAACTTCATCACCCACATCCAGATCGGACGGCGTTTCGATGAGAGCGGCGCGACACCGCGGCTCGGTCCTGCCGTGCCGCGGTGGTATGGCGAGACGATCGGCTTTTGGGACGAGGAGGCGCTCGTCACCTGGACGTCGAACATCCAGGGCTGGTTTTCGCACGGCGCGTTCGAGCACAGCAGCAAGCTGCAAACCATCGAGATCTACACGCCGAGGAAAAACGAGCGCGGCGAGCACGTAGGTATCCTGCACGAGACGATCCTCTACGATCCCGAGGCCCTGGTAGAGCCTGTGCGCATCGTGCACTCCTGGAACAAGACGGGGCGGCTCAACGAAGGCAACCCGTACGTGTACATCGAGTGCCTGCAGTACAACTATCCGATAGACGGGTTCACGACGCCGATCCCGCCGGGAACGACGATCGATTACACCGTACCCGACATCTACGGCAGGCCATGGGCGCAAATATGGGAGCGCTATCACGAGGCAGGCATGGACCGCCCGCAGCGCCCGGGTTTGTTCGGGTTCGATTGAGGAGAATCGAGTGAGGCACAAGGGACGTACGCACGTGTTGACGTCGGCGGCCGCCGCCATCGTTGCTGCGCTCGGCATACGAGCCGCGCACGCGCATCACTCGTTCGCGATGTATGACGAGAAGAAGATTTACGTCTTCACGGGCGTCGTGACGCGTATCAGTCCCGATGCCAACCATCTACAGATTTTTTTCTCGCCGCTCGATGACGCGCGCAAGAGCGTCGTGCGCGATGCGTCCGGCCAGCCCATCGTGTGGGCAGTCGAGCTGCGCGCCGCGAGCCAGGTAGCGCAGGACGGCGTGACCGTCGACGCGTTTCCTCCCGGCACGATCTTCAGCATCGGCTTGCATCCGCTGCGCAACGGCCGGCCGGCCGGCGGCCGCGGCAAGTCCGGGCTCTTCAAGTGCCCGCCGAGCACGCCCCCGACGACCGGCAAGGGTTGCGATAGCGTCGCAGGAGCGACATCACACGGGCAGGGCGCTTTGCCGCAGCCGACGGACGAGTGGAGACCCTGAAAGTCTCGAGTTCGAATCGCCTGCTCCGGGGAACCGGAATAGCGTACGTCGCGAACCGGATGCTTTAACGGGCGAGGCGAGACAGCAGCGGGCTCCGAACGGGAGGCTCCGCCGCTCCCATGCCGGCCGCCCAATCGACGATCACGGTGATCGGCCGGTCGGTCGCGTCTTCGACGGGACTCTCGAGGAGAAATCTCGAGCCGTCGGCGGCGGCGGCATAGAGGTCTCGCGCGTCGGCCGGGTTGCCGGCGACCGACGCGCGGAACAGTGCGCGCGGGGTGCCGAACGCGATGCCGGCGCTCGTGTCGATTTCGACCGCCGAGACGGCGCGGTCTGCCGAAAGATAGAAGAGCTCTTGCTGATCGTCGCGCCATTGCGGCTGACCGCCACCGCCGATCGAGACCTGTCGTTTCTCGCCGAGCTCGGGATACCGCTCAACGTAAACTTCGAGGGAGCCCGACTCGTCAGATGCATACGCCACCCACCTCCCGTCGGGGGAGATGCGCGCCTGCATCTCGTTGGCCGGCGTTGCAAGCAGCGGCCGTCCAGCGCCATCCGAGGCTCGCGCGATCCAGAGATCGAAACTGGCAGCTCCGTCGATGCGGGTGTAGACGAACTCGGTGCCGTCCGGCGACCAGTCGCCGAGCAGCTTGATCGCATCGTCGCTGACCAACAGCCGCGGCGGCTCCGCGCCGTCGACGTTGCGCACGAGCAAGTCGAAGCCATCGCGAGCCGTGAACGCGATACGGCGGCCGTCGGGCGACCAAAGGGGGGCAATTGCGTCGGTCTCGAGCCGCGCGACCTCGGCTCTCGTTAGGTGCGCGAGCCAGAGCCCGGGATTGCTCGTCACCGCGCTCGTGGCGATGAGACGGGACTGGTCCGGCGAGATTCGCGGATTGAACAGCGTGGTCGGCAGCGACAGCGTGCCGACGTTCTGTCCTGCGCGATCGAACCACGCGAGATTCTGGTTCCTGACGCCGTGTTGAAATGCCAGCAGCTCACCGGCCGTCGACACGACGTTATCTGCGCCGAGCAACGGGGGCGAGACGTCGCGAGCGACGACGCTCGCCCGACCGGTCAGCTCGAGACGTTCCTCGTCGATCTCCGCCGCGATCAACAGATTGTTCTCTACGTACAGGACGTGCCGAGGAGCGGCGAACGTGGCCGCCGAATCGCCGGCCAGGAGTCGAAAGCTCTCGCGCGTGTCGAGACTGCCGACGTAGGCCCCGCTACGCGCGGGATCGAGACTCACGATCTGGTACAGAAAACGCCGCCCGTCGGGCAGAAACTGCGGCCAGGCAAACGCGATGTCGCGCGCGTCTCGGTCGAGCTTTGCGACCGCCTCGACGCGCCCGTCGCCGCTCGCGGGAACTGCGTATAAACCGCTCGGCCACAGCGCGAACAGGATCGTGTCGTCGGGTGCCCATGTGCCGCCGGCGACCACGACGTCGACGGCAGCCACGTCTACTACCGCGCGGCTCGCGATGTCGACCGTCAGCAGCTTGCCGTTCGCAAAAAAACCTATGCGGCGAGCGTCGGGTGACCAAAACGGCTTCGATGCGTCGTCGGTTTCGGGGAGCCGCTCTAGCGCGCTCGACTGCAGCGAACGCACCCACAACGCGTTCTTGCCGGCCAAGTCGTCGCGTGCGACGAACGCGAGGTAGCGACCATCCGGCGACAGCACGCCGCCGGACGCGATGCTCGCCGCGGGCGGCGATGGCTGCGACAGCCATACCGACCGTGCGGCGACGTCGAACGACGGCGCCGGCGGCGCCAAGAGTGCGAGCAGCGCGACAAGGGCCGCGAAGGCGGCTGCGCCGGCCGCGATCCACCCCAAACGAGTCGGCCCGCGCCGCGGTGACGATGGCGCCGCGACCTGTGAGGTGGCCGGCGCCGCGTCCGGTTCGGGCGTAGTCGGCTCGACGCTGCGCTCGACCGCGTCGGTGCGCACCGTGCCGATGAAACGGTAGCCACGCCGCGGCACGGTCTCGATGTATTTCGGATGCGCCCGCTCGTCAGCGAGCGCGCGGCGCACGACGGAGATTGCATGCGTCAAGCTGTCGTCCGTGACGACGACGTCCGACCAGATCGCGTCGATGAGCTCGTTCTTTTGGACTAGGCGCTCGCGGCGCTCGATCAAGTAGACGAGCGCATCGAAGGCTCGGGAAGGCAGCGCCGCCGCGGTGTCGCCGCGCAGGAGCTTTCGCGCAGCGACGTCGAGCGTGAATTCGTCGAACCAGTACGCGCGGGCGCGCGCTGTAGGAGCGGCGATCTCTGGGGGTGCGGTTGCCATGCTGCGATTCACCGGCCTTCTTCGTTTTTCCGGAGTTTTCCGCAGTTTTTCGGGACTTCGGCTCCCGTCTAGCGTACGAATTCCGCTAGCAGCCGGCAACCGTCGGCGGGCGGTGGGCTGCGCCAGTCAAATGGCGGCTCTCTGGGGGTGCTTGGATGCGCAAAGTCGTGGGACTGGGCCGCGTCGCCGTCGCCTGGACGGCTGCTGCGGCCGCCTCGGTATGGGCCCAACCTGGCCCGCAGAACGTGGCCGTCGACGCCGACGACATCGGCGGCGTCGTCACTGGCCCGAACGGCCCGGAGGCCGGTGTCTGGGTCATCGCCGAAACCGACGAGCTCCCCACGAAGTTCCGCAAAATTGTCGTAACCGACGAGCAAGGTCGTTATCTGCTGCCCGACCTGCCGGCGGCCAATTACGTCTTGTGGGTGCGCGGGTACGGCCTCGTCGATTCGCCGCGCGTGCGCTCGGCGCCCGGGCGGGTCGTTGCATTGCCGGCCGTCATCGCGCCCAACGCGCGCGCCGCCGCGCAGGTCTATCCCGCGAGCTACTGGTACTCGCTGATCGAGCTACCGGGCGTCGAGCAGTTCCCGGGCACTGGTGCGAACGGCAACGGCATCGAGGCAGGCGTGCTGACGCAGCACCATTGGATCAACACGATCAAGACCGGCTGCAACGTCTGCCACCAGCTCGGCAATCTCGCAACACGCGAATTTCCGGTGGGTCTCGGCACGTTCGAGTCGTCGTACGACGCGTGGGACCACCGTACTCAGGTCGGGCAGGACGGCACTGCGATGATCAGCGCGATCAACGGACTCGGGCGCCGACCCGCACTGGCGATGTACGCGGACTGGACGGACCGGATCGCGGCCGGTGAGTTGCCACCGGTGCCGCCGCGCCCGCAGGGTATCGAGCGCAACCTCGTGCTGACGCTCTGGGAGTGGGGCGGGCCCGCGACGTTCGCGCACGACGAGCTGTCGACCGACAAGCGCAACCCCCGCGCCAATGCCAACGGTCCGATCTACGCCGTCGACTGGGGCAACGACGGTTTCCTGACTCTCGATCCGAACACCCATACGGCGACGGAAGTGCGGATTCCCGTCGTCGATCCGACGACTCCGCCAGGCAAACCCCAAGTCATGCCGCGGCCATCGCCGTACTGGGGCAGCGAGCCGTACTGGTACGACCCTGCCATCACGAATCATGCGGCGATGGACAGCAAAGGGCGCGTTTGGATGTCGTCGCGGTTTCGGCGGCCCGAGAATCAGCCGGACTTCTGCCGCAACCATCCTTCGGCTGCGCTCGCGCCTCAAGAGTCGAGCTTTCGGCAGGTGCAGTACTACGACCCGAAGACCAAGGCGTTTCATCCGGTCAACATCTGCTTCGACACGCATCACGTGCAGTTCGCTTCCGACGCTGACGAGACGCTTTACGGCAACGGCGTGTTCAGCGGCGCGATCGGCTGGATCAATACGCGAATCCTAGACGAGACCGGTGATGAGGCGGCGGCGCAGGGTTGGTGCTTGCCGTACTACGACATCGACGGCAACGGCAAGATCGAGGCCGACGTCGACCGCTACGTGTTCGAGCACCTCGGGCGGCCGAGCGGCCAGCTCGCCGGCATGCGAATTCCGGCCGGTGTCATCTACAGCGTCATCGCGCATCCGACCGACGGCACGGTCTGGGGCGCCGTCCCCGGGCCGATGCCTGGGCGCATCATTCGGATCGATCCGAAGACTTGCGTTTCCGAGGTCTACGAGCCGCCGTTCAACAATCCCGAGGTCAACGTCAACGGCTATACGCCGCGCGGCATCGACGTCGATACCTACGGCGTGATCTGGACGGCGCTCGCCGGCAGCGGCCATCTCGCGAGCTTCGATCGCCGCAAGTGCAGAGTCTTGAGCGGCCCTGCTGCGACGACGGCTCAGCACTGTCCGGAAGGGTGGACCCTCTATCGCACGCCGGGCCCGAGCTTCAAGGGCGCGACGGATGCGATTCCCGTCGACATGCACTATTACAACTTCGTCGATAAGTTCAACACGCTCGGTCTCGGCCCGAATGTGCCGCTCGCGAACGGCACGAACTCCGACTCGCTGCTCGCGTTGCTGCCCGACGGACGTTGGGTCGTGCTACGCGTGCCATATCCGCTCGGATTCTTCTCGCGCGGCATGGACGGTCGCATCGACGATCCGAACGGCGGCTGGAAGGGTCGGGCGCTCTACGCCGACTACGGCCAGAACGCGGTGTGGCACATCGAGGGCGGCAAAGGAACGCGGAGCTCGCTGATCAAGTTCCAATTGCGTCCCGATCCGCTTGCCAAGTAATCACATGGCCATGCGCTCGTCGTGCCTGCTGCGGCTGGCCGCCGCTTTGCTCTGCGTCGCTGCAATAGATGGCGCGCACGGCCAACGCGACCTCGCGGGCCATTGGAGTCAACGATTCCACGAAGACTTGCCTGAACGAGGCGCGGGCCCCGAGATCGGCGATTACACGGGCTTGCCGGTCAATGACGCCGCACGCTTGCGCGCCGACTCGTGGGATGCGGCGAAGTGGACCATGCCGGAACGTCAATGCGAGCCGCACCCGGCCGACTATGGGCCGCGCGGTCCCGCGGCGTTGCGCATCGGCAGCACCGTCGACCCGATCTCGCAGGACGTGATCTCTTGGGACATCACTGTCATGTGGATGCTGCCGCACCGCAAGATCTACATGGACGGCCGCCCGCACCCATCGCCGAATGCCCAATACAGCTGGCAAGGATTTTCGACGGGCGAATGGGAAGGAGACATGCTGAAGGTGACGACGACGCACCTGAAGGAAGGCTGGGTGCGGCGCAACGGTTTGCCGCGCAGCGACAAGGCGACGCTCATCGAGTACTTCATTCGCAACGAGAATTACCTAACGCTCGTCACCGTCGTGATGGATCCCATCTATCTGACCGAGCCGCTCGTGCGCACTTCGGATTGGGTTCTCGACACGGGGCTGCAGTTGAGCCCGTTCTCGTGCATACCCGCAATCGAGATCGA
>Ga0190271_10001783_pt1 | contig 12579 bp, 15 predicted proteins | sample Popmic356T_FD_133747 | JGI IMG/M metagenome (GOLD analysis project Ga0190271, IMG submission 133747) | Populus adjacent soil microbial communities from riparian zone of Weber River, Utah, USA - 356 T | ecosystem: Environmental > Terrestrial > Soil > Riparian zone | place: USA: Utah | collected...
GCTCGACGACGTGGTCGCCCAGGTCCGACGGGCGGCGGAGGAGTTCGGTGCGGACGTGCTGGTCAGCCTCGACGGGTCGGACCACCGCGACCACGCACGCGCCCGGGACGCCACCCAGGTCGTCGGCGCCGAGCTCGGGCTTCCCGTGTACCTCATCGCGATCCCACGGTCGCTGCTCGTGCGCTGGGTCGAGCACCAGCGGACGGTGAACCCCGACTCGGTGTACCTGGACATCGCGGAGATCGGCACGCCCGACGAGCTGGTGACGCACCGGTTCGACACCGACGAGCACTACGACGCACGGTGGCGGGCCATGGAGGCGCACCGGTCCCAGACCGGCCCGTTCGACGGTCTGCCGGACGACCTGGCTCGAGCCTTCCTCACCCGTGAACACCTGATCGAGGTTCGCTGACCCCGCTGGTCCGGCATGATCGCGACGTGCCGTACGCCTCCACCGTCGCCGACCTGGTGCTGCACGGTCCCCGCGTCCTCGGCTGCGCCTCGACCGGCCGGATCGCCGCCCGCTTCGGTCTCGACGAGGACGAGGTCGAGGACCTGCTGCTGGAGTTCGGCACCCGCCGCTGGGTGAGCCACGCTCGGTTCGCCGACACCGGCGGCTGGTACCTCACCGAGGACGGCAAGGCCGAGGACGAGCGCCGGATGGCGAAGGAGCTCGACGCGGCGGACGCCCGCACCGACCTGGAACGCGTGCACGCGGACTTCGTGCCGCTGAACGTGAGGTTCAGCCAGGTCACCACCGACTGGCAGGTGCGCCCGCACCACGGCGACGACCTGGCGGCCAACGACCACACCGACTGGGCATGGGACGACCGCGTGCTGCGCGCCCTCACCACGCTCGACCGGCGCTTCGCGAGGGTCGCCGGGGCGGCCGCGACGGCGCTGCAACGCTTCGACGGATACGCCGCCCGCTACTCCGCCGCGCTGGCCAAGGTCGATGTAGGCCGGCGGCGGTGGGTCGACGACCCCGAGGTCGACTCCTGCCACACCGTCTGGATCCAGTTCCACGAGGACCTGCTGGCAACCCTCGGCATCCCCCGCGGTGACGACGACCCTCCTCGGCCCCCGTCGTGACCTCCTCCGGTGCTCGTCCGACGGCACAGGGCCCTCTCAGGTCACCCGGGTAGCCTCCGGACGATGGAGGAGATGAAGGCGCGCCGCGTCGTCGACGCCCTGCGTGACCGGGGCACCGACGCCGACCTGGCGCGGGTGGGCGTCTACCAGTTCGGCATCAACATCACGCTCCGCGACGGGCGCATCGCGACCTGGGACTCCGACGGGACCGCGGCGCTCGAGGCCCAGGTGATGCGCAACGGCGTGCTCGTCGGGTTCGTGCCCGCCATCGACGGGTCGGAGAGCTTCGACGAGGCCCAGATCATCGACGCGATCGTCCGGACCGACTACGACAAGCCGATCGCCACCCGCAAGGCCACCACGCCGCCGCCGGCCGAGCCGCTGCCCCGCAAGGGCGGGGTGTTCCGCCGCTTCATGGACGGCTTCCGCTACCACTGAGGGGTCGCAGCACAGCCCGCCCGCTCGCCGCACCCGACCACCGGTCACTGGTCGCCGGTCACTGGTCGCCGGTCAGGGCAGCTCGGGGTAGAGGTCGAGCCAGTCGGCCAGCGCCCGGACCTCGGCCTCGACCGCGTCGCGGGTCGCGGGCGGGAAGGGCTGGTCCTCGTGGACGGCGTGGACCCGCAGGATCCCGGACGCGCGGTCTGACGTGGCGTCGAGCTTCCCGACCAGCCGGTCGCCGACCAGGATCGGCATCGCCCAGGCACCCCAGCGGCGGCGGGCTGCCGGCTTGTACATCTCGAGCAGGTACTCGTAGTCGAGGATCTCCGTGGTCCGCCTGCGGTCGAACACCAACCTGTCCAACGGGGACAGCAGGACGACGCGTCCGTCGAACGGCTGGCGGGGCCCCAGGTCGAGCAGGGCCGGGTCGACCCGCCATCTCCCCCGTACGCCCTCGATGACGGCCTGCTCGCCGACCTCGCCGACCTCGGCCACCTCGCCGTACCCGTCGAAGCGCTGCGGGCGCTCGATGCCGGCCGCGACGAGGGCCCGTCGGGCGCGCTCGACGTACGCCTCCTCCAGCGGGAGTGCCGGGACGTCCGGGTAGACGCGTGCGGCGAGGTCCCACAACGCGTCTCGGCCCTCACGCACCGACACCGCGACCTCGCCCCGCTGGGCCATGAAGTCGAGGAGCTTGCCGACGTTCTTGCCGTGCGTCCACCCGCTGGAACGCCACGGCACCGCGCAGGTGTCCGGCAGGTCGCGCGCGGGCAGAGGTCCCTCCGACCGGAGCGTCTGGAGGATGTCCTCACGACACACGTCGTTGGCCACGACCCACTCCTCGATCTCGGCCTTCCAGGGTCGGGGCGGCCCGGTGTGCGGCCAGGCCTCCATCTCGGCCCGGTAGAGCGCCACGTCCTCGGCAGGGCGCAGCATGACCCGCATCTCCACGACGTCGCGGGAGACGAGGAGATCGTCGAGGTCGTCACGGGTGTAGGCATCGCCGATCCGGCTCCGGAGCACGAGGTCGGCGCTCAGCGCGACGATCGTTGTCACGTCGTACTGCACCAGCGTCAGGTGACGCAGCACGTCGAGCACCTCGGTCGGTCGCGGCTCGGCGAGCAGCTGGGCGCGTACGGCGATCCGCCGCGCCTCCTCGCGGGTCAGCCGGTGCACCACCCGGCCGACCCTAGACGAGCCTCGGACACGGCCCGCATGACCGTCCGAGGCCGGTCGTACGGTGACGTCATGACCTCTGCCGACCCGCCCTGGGAACCGCCTCTCGCCGGCACCGAGGTCCAGGCCCTGCTCGGTGCCCTGGACCGGCTGCGCGCCACCTTTCGCTGGAAGGCCGACGGCCTCGACGGGAACGGCCTGGGCACCTCGATCGCGTCCTCGACGCTCTCCCTCGGCGGGCTGCTCAAGCACCTTGCCGCGGTGGAGGACTTCTACTCCACGGTCCGGCTCAGCGGTGCCGCCATGGACGACACCTGGGCGGACAACCGATGGGACGACGAAAGCGACTGGGAGTTCACCTCGGCTGCCGGCGACAGCCCGGAGGAGCTGTACCGGCGCTACGACGGCGCGGTGCTACGTGCCCGCGCACGTTTCGACGAGGCGCTGGCCGACGGTGGACTGGACGGCTTCATCGCCACTGCGTCCGACGACGGGGAGCGGGCCAACGTGCGCCGACTGCTCTGCGACCTCCTCGAGGAGTACGGCCGCCACACGGGCCACGCCGACCTGCTGCGCGAGGCCGTCGACGGCCGCGTGGGCGAGGACCCGCCGCCTGACTGGCGGTCGCCGATCGTGACCTGAGCCTCCGACCGGCGGTCCGCGGTCAGGCGTCGAGCGTCAGGCGGACGTCAACGACGTCGCCGAGGTCGAGGCCCTCGGCGTGCCTCACCTTCACCTTGACCGGCAGCAGGTACCCGCCGTCCTTCGGGAAGAGCGAGGTGGTGAACGTCGTGTCGCCGATCTCCGCGGTCACCGGGATCACACCCCAGCCGTAGGTGAGCATCGTCGCCATGGACTCGATGGTGTCGCTCTCCTCGTCCGGGAGCGGCACGAAGAGGTGCGGCGCCGGGCCTCGCCACTCGATGATCTGCCCCGAGAACGACATCTCCATCAGGTGACCCTCACAGCTGGAGGCCCTCGGGCGCGGCCAGCGGCGGCACGCCACCGAGGCGCTTCTGGAACCTGACGTGCTCCGCGAACTCGGCGAGGGTGTCCCACAACGCCTCGTGCGCGGCCCAGGGCAGCGGCTCGTGGCGGTTGCGCCACGACGGGCCGAACGCGATCCAGACCGGCGTCCAGTCGGCGGCCACGTCCCAGTCGCCGCGCTTCGCCAGGAGCAGGCGCCGGCGTACCTGGAAGGCCATCCGCTCGCCGTCGACGCAGACGGGAGCGGTGGCGACCGGCCAGACGCGGAGGTCGATCCGCATCATGTCGAGCTCGAGGTCCTCGAGGACCGTGGGATCGACGAGGACGGTCGCCACGTTCTCGTGGGGCTCGCGTCTCACGTCGGCACGCTAACCCCGCGAACCGACATCCGTCAGCAACGGGTCTCCGGGCGGGGCGGACCCGGGTGCCCTGTTTCAACAATTCTGACGATGAGCGACAGGTGTCGCCTGCCGCAGGGTTGTCCTTGCCACCGGGCCGTGGCAGGGGAGCGGCCCGGGATGGATCAGGGGGGAACGTCTTCCCGAACACAATCAAGGAGACACCATGAAGAAGCTCATCGCAGTGCCCGTCGTGGCGGTCATCGCCGCGGCCGGCGCCGCTGCCGCGGCCGGTTTCGCGGGCGGCGTCAGCGCCGGCCCGATCCAGTCCGGCGACACGTCGAACCTGACCTGCGCCAACAGCGCCCGGGTCATCGAGTGGGGCACCAACGACCACCTCAACCCGCCGAACGTCGTGAACGCGCGCGTCCAGCTGAACGGCTCGTCCTGTGAGGGCCAGGCCCTGCACGTCATCACGCTGACCGCCGGAGGCACCGAGCAGAACCGCGCCGCGTCGGGCATCATCCAGGACGGCGGCGTCAACGACACCGCCCGGGTGACCTTCAACACCCCGGTCAACGTGGCCGACCTCAACGCGGTGCGCATCACCGTGGACCCGGGCTACTCGGGTCTGCCGACCCTGCCCTCCAGCTGAGGCGACGGACGGCTGTACGCCGCGGGTGGGGTGCTCCTCGGAGCGCCCCACCCGCGGGCTTCACCTCACAACGCCACGGGGAGGCGATCATGAGGAACTACCTGACACCACGCCGGGTCGGGAGCAACGTCGCGTTGCTCGCGCTTCTCGGCCTGTGGTTCGTCACGCTGGCGCCGACGGCGATCCACGGTCCTGCGGCCTACATCGAGGTGTCGGGCCACAGCATGGACGGGACGTACCGCACCGGCGACCTGGTCCTGACCAGGACCCAGGACGAGTACGCCAAGGGCGACATCGTCGCGTTCAAGGTAGAGGGCGGCCAGGTCATCCACCGGATCATCGGCGGCAACGGGGAGCGCGGCTACCGCACCCAGGGGGACAACAACCCCGACCCGGATCCCTGGCGGCCCACCGACGACGACGTGATCGGCAAGGAGTGGATCCACCTGCCGCAGAAGGCCTGGATCCTGCACCTGCCTCGCAACCCGATGTTCGCCGGCATCACCGCCGGACTGCTCACCGTGCTCGTCCTGCTCTGGGACGACATGCCGTGGCGTCGTCGCGAGACGCCGGAGGAGCAGCCCGCCGAGGCCGCCTGGCTCGACCTGCGGCCCGACGTGTGGCCAGGAACCGACACGGCGCCCACGCTCGTCCCCGCCCCGCGCGAGGCCGACCACGATTCACCGGTGCTTCCCCGAGCCCGGTAGCCGGGCGGCATCCCATCCCCCGGGGGATGGGGTGCCGGCCAGGAACGCCCACCACGGGCAAACGGACCGCCAACGACAGCAGCTCGAGGACACGACCATGCACCGCACCACCACCACGGAGCGCAGCCGGCGCCGCACCGTCCGGCTCGCCGTGACGAGCCTGCCGCTCGCCGCGCTCCTGCTGGTGCCCGTCATGAGCGCCCAGTCGGGCGCCGCGGCCACGCTCGCCGTCACCGCGGCGCCGATCCAGACCTGGACGCTGGACGTCGATGCCTCCGCCCTGCTCCTGACGGAAGCGGAGATCCTCGAAGAGCTGACGGAGCCGCCCTCCGACACCACGCTCCCGGACGCCGGATCGCCCGGAACGACAACGGCGGACCCGGATCCCGGAGCCGGCACGCCCGATCCCGGGACAGGTCAGGGTCCCGGCCCCGGGTCGGACCCCGCTCCCGGTCCCGGGCCGGACCCGACGCCGGACCCCGACGACACCGACCCTCCGGCCGATCCCGGGCCGCAGGAGGACGAGGCCACGCCCCTCGAAGCCCTCCTGGAGGCGCCTGTCGAGGCGCTCCTGGAGACGACAGGCACGAACTGAACGACGGCAGCGCCTGCATACCAAGGTCCGCCCCGGGCGGGGGACCTTTGGCGAGGACGGGTGACCGGTAGGCATTGACTGGTCCCGAGCCGCACGAAATGGTGTGGGAGTGCTCGGGGGAGTCAAATTCAGCTATTTGTCAGCATGTCCGGTGAAGGGGCCCTGGCCCCACCCGGACGCAAGGGGGACCCGGAACCTCGTCCTGTTCGTGTGCGTGCTCTTCGCAGGGGCCCTCGGCCTCACCGTGGCCCAGGGGTGGTGGGGCAGCGACACGATCCGTCTGGATGCGCTCAGGGACTCGCTGCAGGTCGCCACCGGGGCGCTCTTCTTCGGTGCGGGGCTGCTGCACCGCGCGGTGTTGCGGGTCGACCACGACACCGCCCGTGGTCGCGCCGGACTGGCGCTGATCGTGTGTGGGTTCCTGGCCCCCTGGATCACCGGGTTCGGACACGTCCTGCACCGCGACCCGACCGCCGCCGAGCTCAGCCCCCTGACGTCGGCGTTCGTCGCCGTGCTCGTGCTCGGCCTGGGCGCCGTGACGCTGACCCGGCCGGCCACCGAGGGTTCGCACACCCGCCTCGGCAGCACCCTGGTGGTGGTCCTGCTGCTCGGCCTGCTCGCCGCCCCTGTCGTGGCGCATCCCCTGCTGCCGGTGGCGCTGGACCTCACCCCCGTCAGCCACCTGGCGTTGGAGCTCTCCGTCGCCGCGTTGTGGATCATCGCCGCAGTCGCCACTGAGGCCCGTCGTCGACGCACCGGCACCGAGGTCGCCGGCATCGGGTTCGGGGTGCTGTGCACGATGGGCGTCGTCTGGCTCTTCCGCGCGCTCGCCGTGGTCGACGTGCAGCCGTGGAGCCTCGCCGCCAGCATCCTCCTCGCCGCCATCGGCGTGGTCGTCCTCAGCACCGCGGCGCTCGACTTCACCGCCTCCGCAGAGGCAGGTCAACGCGCCGACGCTGCCGAAGAGGCGTTGCACACGGTCTCTGCCGCCTTCACCGCCCTCGACGACCACCGGCGCGACGTGACCCACGACGCCCGCAACGTGATCCTCGCCATGCGCGCGGCGACCCAGACCCTGGTGAACCACGGCGAGGAGATCACCCCCGAGGCCCGCCAGCGGCTGCGTCTCGCGCTCGCCCAGGAGATCGACCACCTGTACCGCCTCATCGACCGCCCGTCGGGCGACGGGGACGCCGTCAGCGCCTTCGACATCGCGCAGGTCATCGGGAACGTCGTCGAGCTGGAGCGGATCGACGGGCTCGACGTCACAGCCGTCCTTCCGCGCTGCGCGGCGCTCGGCCGACCCGAGGACCTCGCACGGGTCGTGCACAACCTGCTCGCCAACGCTCGCCGGCACGCGCCGGGCAGTCCGGTGACGATCCACGGCTGGGTCTCCGGCGGCCGGCTCCGGGTTCTCGTGGAGGACGAGGGGCCCGGAATCCCCCGCGCGATGCGTCGTACCCTCTTCGGCCGCGCGGTCACCCAGGAAGGCTCGCCCGGCTCGGGCGTCGGACTGCACGTGAGCCGGGCCCTCATGCACCAGCAGGGCGGCTCGCTGGAGCTCGTCGAGCAGCCCGGCCCTGGCGCCGTGTTCGCACTGACCCTGCCCGTCGACGACGACGTGCCCGAGCAGCGCCGGACGGGCATCTCGGGGCTGATCTCCGCGTGAGCGCCCGCATCCGCATCGTCGACGACCACGAGCTTCTCGCCTTCAGCCTCGCGTGTGCGTTGCAGGCCGAGGGCTTCGACGCCGCTGCGCTGCAGCCGTCGACCCTCGAGGAGGTCCTGGACGCCGTGCTCGCCGACAGCCCCGACCTGGTGCTCCTCGACCTGCAGCTGGGTGGATCCATCGGATCGGGCCTCTCCTTGGTCCGTCCCCTAACCGAGGCGGGCGTCAGCGTCCTGACGGTGTCCGGAGTCACCGACCGGGTCACGATCGCGGAGACGGTGGAGCTCGGCGCGGTCGGCTACGTCGGCAAGGGTGAGCCTTTCGAGGTGCTCCTCGAGACCGCTGCCAGAGCGGCCGCCGGCGAGAGCGTGATGTCGGCGACCGAGCGCACGGAGCTCCTGGCCGAGCTGCGACGGCACCGGGCGCAGCAGCGGGCCGCGCAGGCGCCCTTCGAGCAGCTGACCACGAAGGAGCGGCACGTCCTCGGCGCGCTGTGTGCCGGTGGCTCCGTGACCAGCGTCGCGAAGGAGTCGTACGTCAGCGTGCCGACCGTCCGCACCCAGGTCCGGGCGATCCTGCTCAAGCTCCAGGTCGGCTCGCAGCGTGAGGCGGTGGCCCTGGCGCTCCGGTGCGGCTGGTACGCCGACCGGCTGGCGGCACGGCCGGCCTGACTACTGCTTCAGCTCGGGGAACTGGTCGTCACGCCACTCCCCCTCGAGCCGCTCGTCGGCGTGCTCGTCCTCGCGGGTCCGGAGCTCGACCCGGCGGATCTTCCCGGAGATGGTCTTCGGCAGCTCGGCGAACTCGAGCCGGCGCACCCGGAGGTACGGCGGGAGGTGCTCGCGGGCGTAGCCGAGGATCGACCGGGCGGTGTCCTCGGTCGGGTCGTGACCCGGCGCCAGCGCGACGTACGCCTTGGGGACCGCGAGCCGCATCGGGTCGGGCGCCGGGACGACCGCGGCCTCGGCGACCGCGGGGTGCTCGATCAGGACGCTCTCGAGCTCGAACGGGCTGACCTTGTAGTCGCTGGCCTTGAAGACGTCGTCGGTGCGACCGACGTAGGTGATGTAGCCGTCGTCGTCACGGCTCGCGACGTCGCCGGTGTGGTAGAAGCCGCCGGCCATCGCCTCCTCGTTGCGCTCCGCGTCGCCCTGGTAGCCGGTCATGAGGGTGAGCGGCCGCGCCGACAGGTCGAGGCAGATCTCGCCCTCACCGGCGCCCGCGACCCGCTCCTTGGTGGCGGGGTCGACGAGCACCACCGGGATGCCCGGCAGCGCCCGGCCCATCGAGCCCGGCTTCACCGGCTGGCCGGGGGTGTTGGCGATGCAGGCCGTGGTCTCGGTCTGGCCGAAGCCGTCGCGGATGGTCAGGCCCCAGTGCCTCTCGACCTGGGCGATGACCTCGGGGTTGAGCGGCTCACCAGCGGCGATCGCCTCGCGGAGCCCGCCGGGCCCACCGGTGAGGTCGGCGTTGATGAGCATCCGCCACACCGTCGGGGGTGCACAGAAGGTGGTCACGCCCTCGCGGCGGATCTGCTCGAGCAGCACGGCGGGGTCGAATCGCACGTAGTTGCAGACCAGCACGGTCGCCTCGGCCAGCCACGGCGCGAAGAAGTTGGACCAGGCGTGCTTGGCCCACCCCGCCGACGAGATGTTCAGGTGCACGTCGCCGGGCTCGAGGCCCAGCCAGTACATCGTGGACAGGTGGCCGACCGGATAGGTGCGGTGCGTGTGCTCCACGAGCTTCGGCCGGCTCGTCGTGCCGCTGGTGAAGTAGAGCAGCATCCGGTCGGTGGTCGCGTTGCCCGGGTGCGGCACCGGCGCGGGATCCCGGTCGTACGCCGCGGCGTACGACGTCGTGCCCTCCGGGGCGTCACCGATCACGATCTTCAGGTAGTCGCCTGCCACCGAGTCGAGCTTGCCGACGTCGGCGGCGGTGCAGAGGACGGCACGGGCGTTGCCCCGGCTGATCCTGTCGACGAGCTCCGTCGGGCCGACCGCCGTCGTCGTGGGCATGACCACGGCGCCGAGCTTGACGATGGCGAGCATCGACTCCCACAGCTCGACCTGGTTGCCGAGCATCACGATGACGGAGTCGCCCTTGCCCAACCCGGCGTCGGCGAGCAGCCCGGCGACCTGGTCGGACCGGCGCACCAGGTCGGCGAAGGAGTACTCCGCCCGGCTGCCGTCCTCCTCGACCACGACGAGACCGGGCCGGTCGTTGTCACGGGCCCAGGTGTCGAACCAGTCGTGTGCCCAGTTGAACGACGCGCCCACGTCCGGCCAGCGGAACTCCGCGAGTGCCTTCTCGTGGTCGCTGCGCAGCGCGGTCAGCTGGTCCCGGGCCGCCCGGAGGTTCGCCGTGGCGTTGCTGGTCGTGCCGGTCGTGCCGGTCGTGCCCGTCGTGCCGGTGGAGCCGTCAGTCATGGTGCCCATCCTGCGCGGCGAGGGCCACGAGGACCAGGCCGCATGGTCGGGGCGTCGTCTGCATGGCTTGTCCCTGATACCCCTAGGGGGTATTGTGGCCCGCATGGACCACGCGGCGCACTCGGAGCACGCCGCCACGGGCACGGGCCTGTGGCGCACCGCCGTCTCCGCCACGCTGCACTGCCTCACCGGCTGTGCGATCGGCGAGGTGCTCGGCATGGTCATCGGCACCGCCCTGGGCTGGGGCGACGTCGCCACCATCGCCCTCGCCGTGGTGCTGGCGTTCCTGTTCGGCTACGCCCTGACCATGCGCCCGGTCCTCGCGGCCGGCATCGCCTTCGGCGCCGCCGTGCGGCTCGCGCTCGCGGCGGACACTGTCTCCATCCTGGTCATGGAGGTCGTCGACAACGCCCTCATGGTCGCCATCCCGGGCGCGATGGACGCCGGCCTGGCGAGCGTCACGTTCTGGGCCAGCCTCGCCGTGGCGCTCGCCGTCGCCTTCGTGGTCACCGTCCCGGTGAACCGGTGGCTGATCGGCCGGGGCAAGGGTCACGCCGTCGTCCACGACATGCACCAGCACTGAGCGCCCGGCACGGATGCCTCGTCCGATCGGGAGTGACTGATGTCGCGCGCCCAGTCGGACGAGGTGGGAGACCGGGTCACTCGCCCACGGTGCCGTCGGCCAGCTCCCGGACGATGTCGAGGTGACCGACGTGCCGGGCGTACTCCTGCAGCAGGTGGAACAGGATCCGCTCCAGCGTCGGGGGTGGCTCGCCCTCCCAGCGCTCCCCCGGCGCGCCGGTCTCGTCGAGGTCGTGTCGTGCCACGACGGCCTCGGTGCGGGCCGCCTGGCCACCGAACGCGACCAGAACGTCTTGCACGGTTTCCGCTTGACCCACGTGCCAGCGGTGGTCACGGCTGTCGCCCCAGGGGTCGTCGACGTCCTTGCCCTCGAAGCCCCACTCCAGCCACCGCATCTCGACGTACGTCAGGTGCTTGACCAGCTCGACCGGTGTCCAGCCGGACGGCAGCCGGCTGGACCGGAGCTCGGAGTCCGGCAGCCCGTCCACCTTGGCGACGAGCACGCCCCGGAAGTACGCGAGGTAGCGCAGGAACACGTCCTTCCGCGACCCCGCCGGCTGCGTCGGTGACGGGAACTCCCGGTCCGCCGTCATGCCGCGTCCTGCGGGTCAGCCGTCGCTCTGCCCGGCGATGTTCACCATCCAGTGCACGCCGAACCTGTCCTTGCACATCCCGAACGTGTCGCCCCAGACCTGCTTCTCCAGCGGCATGGTCACCTCGCCACCCTCGGAGAGCTTGTCCCAGTAGCCGCGGAGCTCGCCGTCGTCGTCGCCGCTGAGGCTGACGCTGATGTTGTCGCCGGAGCCGGCCGGCTGTCCGGGCGGCGCGTCGGAGGCCATCAGGGTGAACCCCGCGGAGGTGGCCAGGTTGGCGTGCATGACGCCCTGCGGGTCGACTCCCTCGGGCGCGCCGAAGTCGCCGAACCGGCTGACCTCGAGGTCACCGCCGAGCGCCGCCTGGTAAAAGGTCATCGCCTCCTCGGCGGTGCCGTCGAACGTGATGTACGGGTTGAGCGTGGAGGTCATGCCCCGACTCCTCGTCGTTGGTCCTGTGCTGACCCGAGCAGCCTAGGCACGACCCACCGACAACCCGCCACCCCCTGCGAACGCCTCGTCCGATCGGGAGTGACGGATAACGCGCGCTCAGTCGGACGAGGCGAGGTTCGCCGCCGCGCGCACGTCGTCCCACAGCCGGTCGACGTGGCGCTGCTCGGTGAGCAGGGCGCCGACGGCGACCCGGATCGTGTAGTGGCCGTCGACCACGGTGTGGGTGAGGAACGACCGGCCACCGTCGTTGACGGTCTCGAGGACCCGCCTGGTCGCCTCGCTGTCGGGCCGGCCGTCGTCACCGACGACCTGCAGGCACACCAGGGCCAGCGACGGCTCGACGGGCAGCCGGAAGCCGTCCGCCGAGCGCACCTGTTCCGCCAGCCCTCCGGCGAGGTCGATGTGACGGCGGATGGTGGCCCGCAGCCCGGCGAGGCCGATGCCGTGCACGACCGACCACAGCTTCAGTGCCCGCATCCGCCGGCCGAGCGGCACCTGCCAGTCGCGGTAGTCGACGACCTGGCCGGACTCGGTGGCGGCGTTGCGGAGGTACTCCGGCGTGATCGCCAATGCGGTCGGCAGTGCTCGGCCGTCACGCACCCAGAGGAACGACGCGTCGAACGCGGTGAACATCCACTTGTGGGCGTCGGTGCAGAACGAGTCGACGAGCTCGACGCCGTCCAGGAGGTCCCGGTGCTCGGGGCACAGCGCGGCCACGCCGGCCCAGGCGGCGTCGACGTGGACCCAGCAGCCGGCCTCGCCGGCCACCTGAGCGATCCGGCGGACGGGGTCGACCGCGCCCGTGCTCGTCGTACCCACCGTCGGGCAGACCAGCAGCGGCACCAGCCCTGTTTCCTGGTCCTCA
>Ga0190271_10001784_pt1 | contig 12576 bp, 13 predicted proteins | sample Popmic356T_FD_133747 | JGI IMG/M metagenome (GOLD analysis project Ga0190271, IMG submission 133747) | Populus adjacent soil microbial communities from riparian zone of Weber River, Utah, USA - 356 T | ecosystem: Environmental > Terrestrial > Soil > Riparian zone | place: USA: Utah | collected...
AGACGTCATCGTCGAGTGGCAGGGGCTCGGTTACAACAACCGCGCGCTTGCGCTGCACCGCGCGGCGCGCCACGTCGCGTCGTCGGGCTGGCCCGACGACCTCACCGAGCTGCCGGGCGTTGGCCCGTACACGGCCGCCGCGCTCCGCAACTTCGCGTTCGGCGACGACGTTCTCCCCCGAGACGTCAACGTCGACCGCGTCGAGCGGCGTACAGGGCACGCGTACACGGGCGCCGCGGCGCAGGCCCTGATGGATCTCGGGGCGACGATCTGCCTCGCACGCATCCCCCGCTGCGAGGCCTGCCCGCTCGCCACCGAGTGTCCGTCACGTGGGACACGTGACGAGCCTGCGAGGAAGCAATCCCGCTTCGAGGGCTCGTTTCGGCAGCGGCGTGCGGCGACGTTGCGGCTGGTCGCGGACCGGCCGCGACGGGCGTCGAGCCTCGAGAGCGAGGTCGTTCGCGCGCTCGAGCGCGACGGGCTCGTCGTGGTCGAACGGGGCGTGGCCCGCTTGCCCGCCTAGCGCCCGGCCTCGTACCCCGGCCGCGCTTCCTCGTACCGCGGGAGGCCGTCGTCCGGGATCTCCTCCCAGCACGCCGCGTCGGCGACGAACTGTCTCGACGCGGGCCGGATCCCCGGATCGCCGTCGACCGCGCCGAGACGGACGCCGGTGTTGTCGGCCGAGCCGGGCTCGCGGCTGAACAGCGCCGAGCCACAGCGGCGGCAGAAGACCTTCTCGCGGCCGCCCTCGGGCGCCCAGCCGCGCAGCTCCCCCTCGCCCTGCGTGACCCGCACCGAGCCGGGCTCGGCCCGGGCGGTCGCGGCGGCACCCGACCCCGTCCGCCGCTGGCAGCGCGTGCAGTGGCAATAGGCGGCCGACACGAACGGCCGGGCGACCTCGAAGCGCACGGCGCCGCACCCGCATCCGCCGGTGATGCGCATCTCCATGCGCCTGAACATAGCCTCGAGTGCGGCCAGGCGCTCGAGGCCTACAGCACCGGGCAGTTGACGACGATCGGCATCGGCCTGACGGTCGCCTGTCCCGCGCGGACGGCTGCGTCCACGGCGCTCTTGGAGCGCAGGACGCGAGCTGTCGTGCCGTCCTTCCACGTCACCATGCGCACTGCCCAGAGCGGCGTGTAGTCGCGACGGCCGGGGACGGTGTCGATGATGTTCCGTTGCGCCTCGACGCCGTTCGTCACGACCCAGATCGGCGCCACCTTGTTGCCACGGCTCAGCTTGACCGGTCCGAAATCGAGGTACGACACAACCTGTCCGCGGTAGAAGCCGAGCGTCACGCTCTGCGGGAATTGCTTCACAGGACCGTCGGCGGCGTATGCGGGCACGGCGACGAGGACCGCAATCGCCAAACACCCCAGCCGGAGGACTATTCGCATGGAACCATCTCCTGCCTTCGACGTAGACCGTTATGCGGCCTCGGTCGTGAATTCTGTACCAGTTGCTACTCCGCATAACGGTCCCGGCGCGCGGAGCGCGCCAAAACGACATTGGAAAACTAGCCAAGGGCTCGAGGCTACGGGATATGAAGGGCGGCGCCCTTGGCTAGTTAGACTGTGTTCGTCGGACGGCCGCACCAAGGAGACCGCCGTGAGAAGACTCATCAACACCGTGGGCGCGATTCTAGCTCTCGTGGGCGCCGCAGTATCAGCGCAAGCCCAGGGCGGGTCGAGGTGGACCTGGCGCGCGACTCCAAGGGGGTGTGGGTGGGTTCCTTCGGGCAGCCCGATCAAGGCTTGCGTGGCCTGCCCCTGACCAACGTCGGCGTCGAGGGCCAGACGGTGCGTTTCGCCGTGGGCGGCGGCGCCAACGGCACCACGTTCACGGGAAAGGTCTCGGACACTTCGATGACCGGAGACGCCACGTCGCCGGCCGGAACGGTCCCGTTCCGGTTGACGCGCACGGGCGATGCCGTGATCGAAGCGCCGGCGCGTAGCGCCCCCGTGAGCAAGTGGCTCGAGGGCCGCTGGAACGGGACCTTGGCGGCGGGAGGACAGCAGCTTCGGCTGCTGCTCAAGATCACCCTGGAGGTGCCAGGCGGCGCTGGCGGCAGTTTATCCGCGGCGTACGTCCCGCATGGCTCCCGCGGCCGCGGCGATGGTCCGGGCGATGTCGCGCTCGGTGTGCGCGGCCGAGAGGAACCACGCCTCGAATTGAGACGGCGGCGTGTAGACACCCCGGGACAGCATGCCCTGGAAGAAGCGGCCATACGCCACGGTGTCCGCCTTTAATGCCGACTCATAGTCGCGCACGGGCGTGCTCACGAAGAACGGCGTCAAGAGGGACCCGAACGCGTTCACCTGAAGCGGAACCCCGGCGCCGCGAGCGGCCTCGGCCAATCCGGCGGCAAGCATGCGGCCGCGCGCGGCCAGCCTGGCATAGAGCGACGGCGTCAGGCGGCCCAGGGCCCACAGCCCGGCCGTCATGGCCAGCGGGTTGCCCGACAGCGTGCCCGCCTGGTAGACCGGTCCAGCCGGCGCCACCAGGCTCAGCACGTCGGCACGCCCGCCGTAGGCCCCCACAGGCAACCCGCCGCCGATGATCTTGCCCAGGCACGTGAGATCGGGCCGCACACGATAGACCGCCTGCGCGCCCCCCGCGGATGCGCGAAACCCGGAAATGACCTCGTCGAATATCAGCAGGATCCCGTGCGCCGTGCACCGCTCACGCAGCCCGTCCAGGAAGCCCGCTTCCGGCGGGACGAGGCCCATGTTGCCGGCGATCGGCTCCACGATGATGGCCGCGATCTGTTTCCCGTGGCGCCGCAGGAGCGCGTCCACCGAGCGCAAGTCGTTGTAGCGGGCCAGGAGCGTATCGGCCGACGCAGCCGGAGGCACGCCAGGGCTTGTCGGTGTGCCGAGCGTGGTGGCGCCGGACCCTGCCTTCACGAGAAAGGCGTCCGCGTGACCGTGATAGCACCCCTCGAACTTCACCAGCTTGTCGCGTTGAGTGAACGCACGGGCGACGCGCACGGCGCTCATGGCGGCTTCGGTACCCGAGCTCACGAAGCGCACCAGTTCCATCGACGGTACAAGCTCGCGGACGCGCTCCCCGAGTTGGTGCTCGAGAGGGCTCGGTACGCCGTAGCTCGTGCCGTTCTTCGCGGCTGAAGACAGTGCCCGCACCAGGCCGGGTGGGGCATGGCCGTGAATCAACGGCCCCCATGACATCACGTAGTCGACGTAGCGGTTGCCATCCACGTCGACCAGCGTCGAACCAGATGCCTTCTTCGCGAAGATCGGATGGCCGCCCACCGCGCGGAACGCGCGCACGGGGCTGCTGACGCCGCCCGGCAGGACGGCCTTGGCTCTCTCGAACAGGCGCCGGCTGACGGCGCGCTTGGGACGTGTGGGCATCGGTCTCGTCAACGTGTCACGCCAGAAGCCGCGCGGCATGGCAGGCGTAGTAGGTGATGATCATGTCGGCGCCGGCCCGTCTGATGCCGACCAGTGTTTCCAGGACCACGCGATCTTCGTCCAGCCAACCCCGCTCGGCGGCCGCCTTCAGCATCGAATACTCGCCGCTCACGTGATAGGCCGCCACCGGGTAGCCAAAGGTCTCTTTGACCCGATGCACGACGTCCAGGTAGGGCACTGCCGGCTTCACCATCACCACGTCGGCGCCGGCTTCGATGTCGATTTGGACGACGCGCAGGGCCTCGAGCACATTGGCCGGGTCCATCTGGTGCGTCCGGCGGTCGCCGAACTGTGGCGTGGAGCCGGCCGCTTCGCGGAACGGGCCGTAGAAGCCAGAACAGTACTTCGCGGAGTACGACAGGATGCCGGTGCCGCCAAATCCCCGCTCGTCGAGCGCTTCGCGGATGGCGCCGACGCGGCCGTCCATCATGTCGGATGGCGCGACGAAGTCGGCTCCGGCCTCGGCGTGCGACAACGACGTCTCCACCAGGCGCGCCACCGTCGGATCGTTCACCACGTGGTCGCCGTCCAGGATGCCGCAATGCCCGTGCGACGTGTACTCGCACAGGCAGACGTCGGTGAACACCAGCAGCCCCGGCACGTGGCGCTTGATCTCGCGAACCGCCGTCTGGACGGGCCCGCCCGGATCGGATGATTTCGATCCGAGCTCGTCCTTGTCCGCCGGGAGACCGAAGAGCAGGACGCCCGAGATGCCCAGTTGTCGCGCCGCGACAGCTTCCTGGAGGGCCTGATCCACCGACAGCTGATAGATGCCTGGCATCGAGGTGATCGGCCGGCGGACGTCATGTCCTTCGCAGACGAAGATCGGATAGATCAAGCTCTCCGGCGTCAGGCGCGTTTCGCGCACGAGCGCGCGTATCGCCTCGCTGCCGCGGATGCGGCGCGGTCGTTGGGGCAAGTGCAAGTGGGAGTCTCTGGTGGACACGTCAGGCCTCGGCAGCGACAGCCGCCTTGGCGGCCGTGATGTGGCGGACGATCGCGTCCACCAGCGCAGGTACGGTGTACGTGGACGCCTGCACGGCCACCGGGATGCCGAGGCGGGCCGCCGCTTCGGACGTCACCGGCCCGATCGTGGCCACGCAGGTGCGCGACAGCAGGTCCGCGGCCTGTTCGGTCCCGAAGATCTGCGCGAAGTTGCGTACCGCCGACGCGCTCGTGAACGTGACGACGTCCAGTTCGCCGTCGAGAAGCATCCGGTAGATGTCGGGGCCCTCCTCGGGCTGGACCTCCTCCAACACCGTGCGATAGGCGATGACCTCGGTGACCTGGGCCCCGCCCTGCCGCAGGCTCTCGGACACGACTTCGCGTCCAATGTCGGCTCGAGGCAGGAGGACGCGGACATCCTGGAGCGAACCCTGGGCGGCCAGCGCACTGGCCAACGCTTCGGCGCGGTACTCGCTGGGCACCAGGTCCACGCGGATGCCGTAGCTGGCCAACTTGTCGGCCGTGGCGCTCCCGACGGCGCACAGCAAGGGGCCCTTCAGCGAGCGAACGTCGCCGCCGCTGTCGACCACAGCCTGCATCAGCGCGTCAACCGCGTTGGCGCTGGTGAAGACCACCCAGTCGAAGAGGTTCAACTCGCCGGCGGCGCGCAGGAGCGGCTCGCGGTCTTCAGGGGGCAGGATGCGGATCATCGGTGCGATCACCGGATCCGCTCCCAGCGCGGTCAGTTGGTCCGCCAATTCGGCGGCCTGGTCGCGCGCCCGCGTAACCAGCACGCGTGTGCCGAAGAGTGGTCGCGAGTCGTACCAGCGCAGGTGCTCGCGCAGGCCCGCCACGCGGCCCACGATCAGGATCGCGGCGTCGCGGCCACCTCGTTCGCGTGCGGCGGCACGCAACTCCGTCAGCGTGCCCGTGAGCGTCTGTTGCGACGGCAGCGTCCCGTGGTAGACCGCCACGGCCTGGCCGTCCGCTGGCCAGCCGTTCTCCAGCAGCGAATCGAGGATCAGGGGCAGTTGCTGCGCGCCGGCGTAGCAGACGACCGTTCCGTCCAGGCGCGCCAGGGCTGCCCAGTCGATATTGGGCGGTGTGCGGCTTTCGTCCTCGTAGCCCCGGACCAGCGTGATCGTGTCGCCGCCGCCCGGATAGCTGACGGGGACGCCCGCGTAGGCCGGCGCGGCGACGCCGGCGGGCACCCCGGGCACGACCTCGAAGGCCACGCCCTGCTCGTGGAGGAACAGGGCCTCTTCGCCACCGCGGTCGAAGACGAACGGATCGCCCCACTTCAGGCGCGCGACCACCTTGGCCTCGCGGGCCTTCTCGACGAGCAGGTAGCTGATGGCTTCCTGCTCCATGGGCTGCGGTGCGGCCGTGCCCACGTCGATGAGCTCTGCGCCGGGCTTCGCGTAGCGCAGCAGCCGTGGAGACACGATGTGGTCGTAGATCACGACGTCGGCGCGCCGGAGGCACTCCAGACCGCGGACAGTGATGAGGCCAGGGTCTCCCGGCCCGGCGCCGATCAAGTAGACCGTTGGCTGCGTCATGGGTGGTGCGTGTTCGCAGCGCCGCTCCAGCCAAGCGCGTCCAGAATCTCGGACGCTCCCGATGCCAGCAGGCGATCAGCCGCGTCGGTGCCGAGTTCGATCGCCGCCGTCATGTGCCCCCTGGCCTCGGCGCGTACCGTTTTCGACCCGTCCGGCGAGGCGACCACGCATCGAAGCCATAACTGGTCGGCTGCGATGGTCGCGAGCGCGCCGATTGGCATCTGACATCCTCCTCCCAGGCGTGATACTACCGCCCGTTCGGCCCGAAGGCATGCGGCCGACGCGGCGTCGTCGAGGGCGCCTAGCGCTTCGCGAACGTCGTCGTCCGCGGCGCGGGCTTCGACGGCCACTGTACCTTGTCCCGGAGAGGGTACGCACAGATCAACGGGTACGAGCGAGGAGATGCGGTGGGCGAGGCCCAGCCTGCGAAGGCCGGCGGCGGCCAGGATCATCGCGTCGAGCTGCCCTGTGTCGAGCTTGCGGAGGCGCGTGTCCACATTTCCCCGCAGGGGCTGGAAGCGCGCCCCAGGGATGGCCGCGAGAAGTTGGGCGACCCGTCTGACGCTGCTCGTGCCGATCGCCGGCGACGCGCCGAGCGCTCGAATCGCATCGGCAAAGGACCTGGTCGGCGCTCCGGCCGGCAGCACGAGCGCGTCGGAGGGATCCTCGCGGGGCAGGGCTGCCACCACCGCCAGGCCGCCTGCCAACGTCGCCGGCATGTCCTTGCTGCTGTGCACGGCGATATCGATCGTGCCCGCGAGCAGGGCTTCCTCGAGTTCCTTGACGAACAGGCCCTTGCCGCCGGCGCTTGCCAGGGGCACATCGACAAGCCGGTCTCCCGCGGTCTTGATCTCGACGATCTCCGCCTCGACTCTCCCGCGCTCCCGGAGCAGTGCCGCCACATGCCGGGCCTGGACCAGCGCAAGTGCGCTCCCGCGCGTGCCAAGTCTCAGGGAGCGCATGAGGGCAGTCTCGAGTCGAACACCACGTGCTGCGAGTTTAAGGGCTCGCGCGGGAATAGGGTTACCACCTTGGCCGCCGATGCATCCCGCCGGGCTGCGTTGCTCGTCGCTTACATACACCCGGTATGCGCGCTCCTCGCGCCTTGCCGGGCGGGCGCCTCGACGCCCAAGCTGGTAACCCTATTCCCACGCGAACCCTCAGTCAGCTGCGGCGGACGGGCGGGACATCGGGCGATTGTTCGATCTCGACGGGCTCTTCCCGCAGCCCGAACAGCCGGTTGATGGCCTCGGTGTAAGCGGCCTGGGTTTCCTCGTCTGGAAGGGCCTTGAGCTGCGAGGTCGGCTCGAGCAGCAGCTTTTCGACGATGAGCCGCGTCACTTCATCGACGCGCTCGCGATCGGCGGCCGAGAGCCCCGCCAGCTTCACCCCGAGCCGTTCGAGTTCGGCTTGCCGGATCGACTCGAAGCGGCGCCGCAGCGCGACCACCGTCGGTACGGCCCCGCGCGACCGCCGCCACACCGCGAAGCGCGCCGCTTCTTCGACGACGATCGCCTCGGCCTGCTCCACTTCGGATCCCCGTCGAGACATGTTCAAGTGCACCAGGGCCTGGAGGTCGTCCACGTTGTAGAGGAACACGTCCTCCAGCATTCCGACGGAGGCTTCCACGTCTCGCGGCACGGCGAGATCCATGATGAACAAGGGCCGGGACCGGCGCCCGCCGATGGCTGTTTCCACGCCGCCGCGCGTCAGTATTGGCTGGGACGATCCCGTGCCCGTGACGACGATGTCGGCGTCGGCCACGGCCGCACCGAGCTGGTCCCACCCGATGGCACTCCCGGACACGCTGGCCGCCAGCTTCTCGGCGCTGGCCGCGGTGCGGCTGGTGACGACGATGGGGCCGACGCCCTGCCCGTGCAAGTGCTGCGCTGCGAGCGTGGAGATCTCGCCGGCGCCGATCACGAGGACGCTGCGCCCGGTCAGGCGTCCGAAGATCTTTCGGGCCAGTTCGACGGCGGCAAAGCCGACCGAGACGGCGCCTTCTCCGAGCGCGGTCTCGGTGCGCACGCGTTTGCCTACGCCAAACGATGTCTGAAAGAGGCGTGTGAGCAGAGGGCCCGCGCACTGGTGCTGGGACGCGATCTGGAAGGCATCCTTGACCTGGCCCAGGATCTGCGGCTCGCCGACGATCGCCGACTCCAGACCGGCCGCCACGCGGAACAGGTGCCTGGTGGCATCGCCGTCCGACCGCTCGAAGACGTGGGGCACGAAGGCTTCAGCCGGGATGCCGTGGTAGCTGCACAGGAAGTGGATGATGTCGGCTCGCGCCTGCAGCGGATCGTCGCTGACGACGTAGACCTCCGACCGGTTGCAGGTGGAGAGCAGGACGGCCTCGGTGGCCGCCGACCGCGCGGCCAGTGCCTGAACGGCCGTTCCCACGTCGCGCGACGAGAAGTCCAGCCGCTCACGCAGTTCCACCGGCGCCGTCTTGTGGCTGACGCCCAGGAGGAACACGTGCATGTCGTTGGCTTTCATCGTCTAGAACGTGTGGCTGGTGCGGACGAAGTAGCTGATGGGCAGGAAGTTCAGGAGCACCACCACGAATCCCAGCGCAGACAGCCAGGCCGCGCGCCGGCCCGACCAGCCGAGCGTCCTGCGCGACACGAGGGCGAAGGAGTAGAGGGCCCATGTCACGAGGGCGATGAACACCTTGGGGTCGCCCACCGACATCGCAAGGAGATTCGGATCGGTTGGCGCGGACTGCCGGGCCTGTGCCGTCCAGACGAGGCCCACCACCACGCCGATCGTCAGGAACGCCCACCCGACGATGACGGCCCGGAGGTTCATCGCGTCCAGCGTGAGCAGCGACGGCAGGCGCGTGTAGAAGTAGCCAAGGTGCTTCTTCTTGATCTCCTTGAACTGCAGCATGTACGTGACGCCCAGCGCTCCAGCCAGCGCGAAACTGGCGTAGGCAAAGAGCAGCGACGCCACGTGCACCCAGAACCATGGGCTGTCCAGCACCGGGTCCGCGTTCTCGATGCCTGGATAGATCGCGGGGATCAGCTGTAACGCGAACAGGATGGGCGAGACGAACACCCCCATCGCCCGTTCTTCGGCCGTGATCTCCAGGTAGAGGTACGAGAGGGCAAGCAGCCAGACGAAGGTCGACACCGCCCGCGACGGGTTGGCGAACGGCACGTGTCGCACTTCCATGGTCTGCATGCCGATGGCGAAGGTATGGGTCAGCACGGCCAGCAACAACAGGGTCGTCGCGGTACGCCCAACTGTGGGCGAGCGCCGGGCAAAGTGGACGGCGTACGCCACGCCCGCCGCGGCGTAGAGCGCCAACGGGAGCAGGTTCACCGGGCCGTCGGGGCGAAGTAGCCCCGCTTCGCGCGGGGTGTGACGTTGGCCCTCGAGGTCTGCACCACGATGCGACGCCACGCCCCGTCGCGCTTGCCGTTCCTGGGGGTATAGCCCAACGTGTACTGGCTGGCCAACTCGTCGGCGATCTGGCCGTAGACGGCCGTCAGGTCTTCCGCGCGCAGGGGAAAGAAGGCGCGCCCGCCAGTTTCCTGCGCCAGTTGACGCATCACGAATTCGGCTTCACGAAAGCCCTTCGACTGGGAGTCGGTGCCGCGCAGCGCGATCGTGTAGACGGCGGTCTCCGAGCGCTTCGCCAGGTCCAGGACCTCCTCGAAGGAAATGAGGCTCGACGTGTCTTCGCCGTCGGAGAACACGATCAGCGCCTGGCGACGCACATCTTCTTCGGACACCGCGCGGATCTTGCGCAGTTCCTTGAGCGCGATGTAGAGCGCGTTGTGCAGTGAGGTAGAGCCGCCGGCGGCCGTGCGCAAGATGGCCTGCTCCAGCTCGGGTTGGTTTCCGGTGAACGCCTGGCGGATTTCGACGCGGCTGTCGAAGTCGATAATCTGCGCCATGTCGTTGGTTTTCAGCCGTTTGACGAAGCTGATGGCCGCCGTCTGGAGCATCGGCAGCTTGTCCTCCATGCTGGCGCTGCTGTCGAGAAGCAGCGACAGCGCGATGGGCTGCTGCCGGCGGTTGAAGAACGTCAACTCCTGCTTGACGCCGTCCTCGAACACAGAAAAGTCCGCGTTTTCCAGGTCGGTAATGTAGCGGCTGGTCGCATCGGTGACCGTCACGTTCAACGACACGAGCTCGACGCTCGTTCGAAACGCCGGACGGGGTTGCTCGGGGGGAGCGGCCGGCTGCTGCTGGGCGAGCGTCGCCGGCGCCGCCACCAGGCCGACCAGTGCGCAAGTCGCGACAAAGCGCATCACCTACCTCAATTCTCCCCGCGCGCCGGCCTGCCCCGAACCACCAGGTCCGCGCGCCCAGACGACACGGCGACCTTCGTCGGAGCGATCAAGGACTCTGGACGGCTGTAGACCACCTTGTACTGCGACGAAAGCTCCGCCGCCAGGTCCTGGAGCGCCGACTCCAAGCCCATCGGGCTCAACAGCGCCCTGCGATAGCCGCCAGTTTCCGCCGGGCCCATCTCGAGGAAGAACGAGCGCTCACGCAGGGAGCGTTCCTCCCGATGGTAGAACTGTCCGACAGTCACCTCGTGCACCGCCGCGCCAGCCTTTTTCACCTCGCGTATGACGTCCAGGTGATAGGTGTTGGTGAACTCGGGACCATCGGTGAACACCGCCACCATGACCGCGCGCGGCCCCTCTCGCTTCGCCATCCCTCGCGACACCTCGGTGAGCGCGTCGAGGAGCGTCATGCCGCTCATGGGCATCGAGAACAAACTGTTCACCGACTCGAACAGCCTGGCGCCGTCGTTCGTATAGTCGACCCGAATGGTGGGGCGGTCCGCCAACGTGATCACGGCGATGTGGTTGCCGAGGGCCATCTTCTTGACGAACGCCCCCAGCGACGAGCGCAAGAAGACGATCTCTTCCGCGGCGGCCGTGCTGTTGTCGACCAGCAGCGCGATGTCGATGGGTTCGGTGGCGCGCGATACCCGCAAGATCTCGCGTCGAGTCCCGTCCTCGCGAACCTCGAACGCCTCGGGGCCCAGGCCCTCGACCGGCTTGCCGTTCTTGTCCAAAGCGCTCACGAAGAGCGTGCGGTCGCGCGACGAGGACTGCGCCGCGAGATCCGGCGCTGGTGCGACGGCCCACACGGCGCCCAGCACCGTGACGACGAACAGCAGGGGCGCGGGCAGGGGGAGGCGCATGGCGACTTGATCTCCTTGAGAGCGTGGGGTCAGTATAGGTCCGGCGTTCCGGGGAGATCAAGCTCGGGGGCTTCCCGAAAACCATTGAAAACAAAACGGTTGTATCCGGACGGGGCCCGACAAACATGGCGCGGTCGCCCACGTTGGTGAAGTTTTTCACAAAGTCGCGATATACTGGAGAGCGGTCCACACGCCGCGGGGAGGTGCCGTGGGCGACGCGCCTGAGTCGAAGGGTTTCTCACTGACGCGCGCCGCCAGGGCACTGCAGGACAATGTGGCGCGGTCTGGCCCCGTCGCGAGCGCGAGTTATTCGCTCATCGGCGCGATTCTGCTCCTTGGAGGAGCCGGTTACGCGCTCGACGGTTGGTTGGGCACCAGGCCCTGGTGTGCGGTGGCAGGCTTGATGCTGGGCGTAGTGGTCGGGTTCTACGAACTGGTCAAGACAGCGTGGCCCCGATGACGCCGGTCGTCAGCATGGTTGCGGTCGCGGTGGCGCTCTGGGGCGGGATAACGCTGGCCGGCGGGGCGGACGTGAGCCCCGAGGCGGGGTTCGGCATGGCAGTGCCGCTGGTGGCCGCGGTGGGGAGTTGGTTCGTGACGGCACGGGTCCACGCGGTTGATCCGGCCCGTGTCACGGCGGTCATGGTGACCGCCTTCGGGGTGAAGGCGCTGCTCTTCGGGGGCTACGTCGTGGCTGGCGTGCGAGGCATGGGGCTGAGGCCGGTGCCGTTCGCGCTGAGCTTTGCGGGGTTCCTCATCGCGCTCTACGCGGTGGAGGCCTACTTCCTGCGGCAGTTGTTCGCCGGAAGCGGCCAGTCGGGCACTCGGGATTAGATCGGTTCACGCAGATGCAGCACGAAGAAGTTGCCGAGCAAGCCGCCGGGGGGTTCAACGCCGGCGAGGTCATCATCGAGCACGTATCCAACAGCTCGATCGATCACCCGCTCATCCACCTGCCGACCATCCTCGGCGTGAATCTGTCGGTGACCAAGCACGTGCTGATGCTGTGGCTGGTGGCCGCGGCGCTCTTTGTCCTGATCACCTTCACTGTTCGGCGCTACCTCCGGCAGGATCGGATGGTGCCGTCGGGCTTCGCCAACGCCCTCGAGGCCGTGGTGGAGTTCATCCGGGATTCGATCGTCCAGCCCAACGTCGGCAACAAGTGGGTGAACACCTGGACCCCGCTCCTGTTGACGCTTTTCGTGTTCATCCTCGGCGCCAACGTCATCGGCCTCATCCCGGTCTTCGACGTGCTCTCGCTTCTCAACCACACAGTAATCCACGCGCCCGAAGAGTCGTTCTTCGCACAGGTGCTGCACGGTGGCGTGACGGCGACGGGAAACTTCAACGTGACCGCGGCGCTGGCCACCATTACGTTCTTCGCGATCATCACCGCGGGCGTGCGGGCGCACGGGTTCGTGAAGCATTGGACGAACATGGTGCCGCACGGCCTGCCGCTGCCGGTGACGCT
>Ga0190271_10001785_pt1 | contig 12568 bp, 13 predicted proteins | sample Popmic356T_FD_133747 | JGI IMG/M metagenome (GOLD analysis project Ga0190271, IMG submission 133747) | Populus adjacent soil microbial communities from riparian zone of Weber River, Utah, USA - 356 T | ecosystem: Environmental > Terrestrial > Soil > Riparian zone | place: USA: Utah | collected...
CGCGACCTGACTAGATTCTCGTCGTCGGCCCTGGAGGGGTGGCAGAGCGGTTGAATGCGACGGTCTTGAAAACCGTTGAGCCGGGTCCACCGGTTCCGAGGGTTCGAATCCCTCCCCCTCCGCCTTACAGCGCGCAATCCGCGCGCTAGAGCCGAGCGTGGCCAGTCCGGCCACGCTCGGCGGCGTCAGCCAGCCGGGGTCACCGAGCGACCGGCGCCTGTCGCACCGTCTGCTGACGGTCCCGACGCACTGCAGGGTACGCCCGGTGGCGTGCACTAGCGCGCGCAACGAACCCCAGCCGGCGAGCGTGAGTCCGGTATTGACACCGTGTTTGGCGCGTGGCCGCGCCGGGCAGAGTCGCTGTTCGGCGCGGTGTACGAGCCCGCGTCAGTGAAGTCGCTCGCCGTATGCATTGCCGAGGCTCTCCCCGGCAATGCATACGGCGATCCGTCCCTTCCCCCTGAACAAGGAGTTCCCCATGAGCACCACTGGTGCCAGTACCCCCAGCACGCGCGACGAGCGCACCGAGCAGCGCAGCAACGGTCGCGCGCACACTGGCCGCCGGCTCGTGACCGAGACCAAGGCCGCGTTCAAGACCACCGAGTTCTACGCCTTCCTGGTCGTGCTGGCCGGGATCCTGATCGCAGCCGCCGTCGTCGATCAGAACGATGCGGGCGGTCTGGGCGCCAAGCAGGCCTGGCTCTACGCGACGATCCTGACCGTCGGCTACATGGTCAGCCGCGGGCTCGCGAAGGCCGGCACGAGCGACCCCTACGACGACGACCGCTCCTAAGCACGCCGTCGCGCCGTCGGCCTCGGCCGGCGGCGCGCTCGATCCATCTCCCTAGAGCAGGACATGAACCTCACGGACCGCGTCGCGAAGCGCGCCGACGTCGTCGAGGCGGCGAGCGCCGCATCGGCTGAGCCGTTCCCCACATCCCCTTTGATTGGACATGGCATGAACCCAGGACAGCAGAAAGTCGTTCAGTACCTCAACGAGGCGCATGCGACCGAGCAGGCGCTGATTCGCGTGCTGCAAGCGCAGATCGCGATGACTCCGCGCGGCGGCTACCGCTCCGCGCTGGAGAGGCATCTCGACCAGACGCGTGATCATGCGCGGCGTGTCGCGCAGCGTCTGGACGCGCTGGGCGAGGGCTCGAACCCGCTGATGGCGGTCGTCGGCGTGGCCGAGAGCGTCGTCGGTCAGGTCCTTGCGTTCGGCAAGACGCCGTTCGATCTCCTGCGCGGCTCCGGCGGTGAAGAGAAGGTGCTCAAGAACGCCAAGGACGCGGCGGCGACCGAGGCGCTGGAGATCGCCACCTATACCGCGGTCGAGCGTCTGGCCCGCGCGGTCGGCGACGACGAGACGGCCCGCCTTGCCGCGTCGATCCGCGCCGACGAGGAGCAGATGCTCCAGCGCGTCCTGCGCGAGATCCCCAAGCTGACCGAGGCGGTCATGCGCGCCGACGTCAAGGGCGAGGGCTCCTACGACCTCACGACGACGGGTGCCGCCGACGCGGTGCGAGATGTCGCCGGGGCGACCAAGGACGCCGCGCGCAAGACGAGCGGTGCCACCAAGCGAGCCGCGCGCCAGGCCCGCAAGGTGCCGGGCGTGGCGACCGCCGAGGGCGAGATCAAGGGCGCCGTGGCCTCGGAGGAGGACCTGGCGATCACGCGCTACGACGAGCTCACCGTGGACGAGATCACCGGCCGGCTGAGCGGGCTCTCCCAGATCGAGCTGGCCAAGATCGACGCCTACGAGCGCAAGAACGAGAACCGGACCACGGTGTTGAACCGCATCTCCTCGCTGCGCGGCGACGAGCCGTGGCCGGGCTACGACGAGCTCACGGCCGCCGAGGTGCAGGCCGTGCTGTCCGAGGGCGACGACGAGCGCGCCTCGGAGGTCCGCTCGTATGAGCGGAGCCACAAGAACCGCGCCGGCGTGCTCAAGGCCGCCGAGCGCGAACACAGCAACGCCTGACCTGCACGGCTCCCGGAGTGGTCAGGGAATGACTGCTCCGGGTGCTGTGACGACGCGCCTGGGAAGCCTCACCGGAGCCGGCCGCGGTAACCGCGCAGTCGTGCCACCGGACCCAGGACCGCGGTCACCGCACGCGTGACCGGCCACGGCGGACTGACCGTACGGATCTCGTCGCTGAACTCGGGGACGAGAACCGCAAGTTGCAGAAGGCTGGGCATCCCCTTCGCGTCGAGTTCCTCGCGCTGGGCGAGTGCGAAGAACGTCTCGAAGAACGACGCGATGTCCAGCGCAGGCCGAAAGAACTGGATCGAGTGCGCGTCCTCATCGCCGTCGTTCCAGAAGCGATGCCGCGTGTTCGTCGGGATCCGGATCGACTCTCCCTGACCCACGCGCCGCTCCACGCCGTCGACCTCGAAGACCAGCGACCCCGAGACCAACTCCGCTCCACTCTCCTGCTTGGGGTGCACGTGCAACGGCTCGCGCTCATCCGTGGGCGGGTTGACCGAATCGATCCGCAGCTCCTGCTCACTGATCCGCATAAACGTCATCCGCTGACCAGTGCGTGGGTTGACGATGGTCTGCCCCACGTGCGCCACCGGACCAGCCTAACGGCAGGGCGTCCTGGCGATGAACCACTCTCGCTGCTGAAATCGCGCGACGCGACAGTCAACTCCCGGCGACGGTGCGCCCGGTGTTGACCGCGCCGGTGAGTTCGGATTCAGTGAGGGCGTGCAGTTCAGTTCCACGGCCGAGAGCTATGACCGGTTCATGGGTCGATACACGACGACGCTTGCGCCGGCGCTGGCCGACGCCGCCGGGGTGGCTCGCGGCATGCGGGTGCTTGACGTCGGGTGCGGGCCGGGGGGTCTGACGCGCGAGCTCGCGCGACGCGTTGGTGGCGAGAACGTAGCGGCGATCGATCCCGCGGCCCAGTTTGCCGCGGCCTGCCGCGAGCGGAACCCGGGCGTCGATGCCCGACAGGGCGTCGCTGAGGAGCTTCCATGGGAGGACGCGTCGTTTGACGTGGCGCTCGCTTGCCTGGTGATCGGCTTCATGCAGGACGCCGACCAGGGCGTGCGCGAGATGGCTCGCGTGACTCGGCCTGGTGGAAGGGTCGCGGCGTGCATGTGGGACATCGCGGGCGGCGGGATGACGATGCTGCGCGTCTTCTGGGGCGCCGCGCGAGAACTCGATCCCGACGTCGTCGGCGAACGGGCAAGGGCGGGTGTGAGCGAGGGTGACATTGCCGAGCGCTTCGTCAAGGCCGGCCTCGAGGATGTGGTGCGCGGAGAACTCGAGGCGCAAGCCGACTACGCGGACTTTGATGACTTCTGGCAGCCGTTCACCTTCGGCGTCGGTCCCGCAGGTCAGCACGTGGCCGCTTTGCCTGACGACCGCCGGCAAGCGCTCAGAGAGCTGTGTCGGGCGGTCGTCCCTGACGGACGTTTCTCGCTGACGGCCCGCGCCTGGTACGCGCGCGGCACCGTGGCTGCCTGAGCAGCCGAACCTCGTCGGTTGCTCATCGCGCACAAGGCGTGCCGGGATGCTGTCTCGAGGCATGCCCACAGGTCGTCTGTCCGCCTCGCGACACGGCTACCGCTCGTCGCACAAAGCTGCACTCAGCCGGTGACGCACCGCGGTGCTGCTTCAGGCAGCAGCGCCGCGTGCGCTCAGCTCGCCGGTCTGGCAGTGACTACGGCGTGGCCGCTTGGTCGCGGCGCCGGAAGCGGACGTGGCCTGCGGTGGTGGGTCAATTTGACCGCAAAGCGGCCGCGCGGTTAGGTTGAATCCATGCTCGAGGTCAAGGCCGCCTTCTCGGTGCTGCTGATGGTCTCTCTCCTCGGCATCGCGGCCTGCGGCGACGATGATGGCGACGAGGGCGGAACAACCACCGGCGCAGAAGAGGCCGAAACGGCCGCCGGCGGAGACGAAAGCGAGACCAACGCCAACGAGAGCGACGAGCCAATCCGGATCAAGACGCACTTGAATCCGTTCAACGCGGAGGGTGAGTCGACTGGTGAGGTGCTTTCCGGGTCCACCATCGGCGACTCAGCCTTCTGCGCCGGAGGGAAATTCCTCGATAGCGCTGTGCAGGAGCCGAGCCGGTCGGTGCAGAGATCGTTCCGCTGCCCCGGCGGCACCCTGACGATCACCTTCACCTCGACGCCACCTGAGGTGGAACAACGCAGCGATTGGAAGGTCGTGATGGGCGTCGGCCGTTTTGAGGGACTCAGCGGTGGGGGCCGGATGAGGGGGGTGCTCGATTCGAGACGCGGGGGTGGCCGGGAGACCTTCACCGGGTCGGTCACGCGATAGGCAGGCGTACCCGGCTTGCACCGACGGGCACACGCGCTGGCCTTCGCCACCGTGTCGCGTGCGATAGCGCCGATGCGGACGCGTTCGCGACGACGGTTCTAGGTGTGGTCAGTCGTCCGCGCCGATTCGGGAAGATCGACCGTGGCCGTCCAGCTCCCGAGGAGGTTCAGCGCTTCCTCGGAGCGAGAGCCGGGTTCGGCGGCGTAGGTGAAGAGCGTGAGGCCGTGGTCGGCGGCGACGTCCAGGCGGTTGAAGCTGAGGCTGATCTCGCCGACGACGGGGTGACGGAAGTGCTTGACGGCAGTGGCGTGGAAGCGGACGTCGTGGGCGGCCCACTGGGTGCGGAACGTCTCGCTCTGCGTGGCGAGCTGGCCGACGAGGTCTGAGAGGTCGCGGTCATGCGGGTCGCGGCCCGCGGCTGAGCGCAGGATCGCGGCGGTCTCGCGGGCGGCGCGGTCCCAGTCGGCGTAGAACACCTCGGCGCGCGGATCGAGGAAGACGAACCTGGCGTGGTTCGGCGGCCGCGCGGGCGCGGCGTACAGCTCGGAGAACAGAGCGCGTCCGAGCTGGTTGGTGGCGAGGATGTCGAGCCGGTCATTGCCGACGTACGCGGCGGCGCCGGTGATCGCGTCCAGCGTCCACTGGATCTCAGGCCGGATGCGTGGTTGGGACTGACGCCGGCGCGGGCGCGCGCCGGCCGGTTGGGCGGCGCGGGCGAGGTCGAAGAGGTGGGCGCGTTCGGCGTCGTCGAGCTGGAGCGCCCGGGCCAGTGCCTCGAGCACACCCTCGGAGGCGCCGCTCATGTCTCCGCGCTCCAGGCGCGTGTAGTACTGGATGCTCACGCCGGCCAGGACCGCGACCTCCTCGCGACGTAGTCCGGGAACGCGGCGAGCGCCGTACGTCGGCAACCCGGCCTGGCCGGGGGTGATCTGGGCGCGACGGGAGGTCAGGAACTCGCGGATCTCTTGCCTGGTGTCCACGAAACCCAGCGTAGACCCGGCGGCGGGCGCTTGGGAGTCACCGCGAGTAGCTCCCTCGACAGGGACTCCCACCTGCTCGGGATCCGCGCTTTGCTGGACGTCATGACCTCCGAGACGAAGACCTGGCTCATCACTGGCGCCGGCCGCGGAATGGGCCTCGACATCGCCAAGGCCGCGCTTGCCGCCGGCCACAACGTCGTGGCGACCGGCCGTGACCGGGACGCCGTCGAGGCGGCCCTCGGCGACGCCGACCAGCTGCTCGTCGCCCGCCTCGACGTCACCAGCACGCAGGACGCCGAGGCCGCGGTCACGGCCGCGGTCGATCACTTCGGCGGCGTCGACCTGCTCGTCAACAACGCCGCCAGCTTCTTCGCAGGCTTCTTCGAGGAACTCGCGCCAGAGCAGATGGACCGGCAGATCGCCACGAGCCTGATCGGCCCGATGAACGTCACCCGCGCGGTCCTGCCGTTCATGCGCAAGCAGCGCTCCGGACATGTCGTGACGATCTCTTCATCTGCGGGGTTCGCGGGCTTTGAGTACGGCAGCGCCTACGCCGCATCGAAGTTCGGCGTCGACGGCTGGATGGAGTCGCTCGCTCCCGAGATCGAGCCGTTCGGCATCCACACCACCGTGGTGAACCCCGGATTCTTCCGCACCGAGCTGCTCACCCAAGAGTCGACGAACTACGCCCCCGCGTCGATCGAGGACTACGCCGAGCGCAACGCCGCACAGCGCGACTTCTGGGACGGCATGAACGGCCGGCAGGGCGGCGACCCCGCCAAGCTCGCCGAGGCGCTGCTGACGATCACCGACCAGAAGCAGCCGCCGTTCCGGTTCATCGCCGGCGCCGACGCAATCGCGCAGGCAGAAGAGACGCTGACCGAACGCCAGCAGCAGATCGACGCCTACCGCGACCTCTCCTCGTCACTGGCGCTCGACGAACCAAAGACCGCCGCATGAACGGCGTTCGCCCAATATGTGGTCGATGTCGCAGCGGACTTGCAACCCGTTGAGCCGGGTCCACCGGTTCCCGTGGGCTCGAATCCCTCGGCCCGCTCCCGCACCGCGCATTCCTGGCTGCCCGCACGCGTTCGGGCCAACGGACCGCGGTGGTCAGCACCTCGAGCCGGCCTTGCGGCGGCGCGTGACGCCATAGGACACGGCGGCCAGCACGACCAGGCCGATGACGATGCCGAGCGTGCCGGCGCCGGCGCTCAGGCCGCCGCCAAGCGCGGCGCCGGCCAGCGGAAGCAGCGCGCAACACAGCGCCATGACCAGCGCACCGGCGCCGAGCAGCTTCTCGGGCGCGCTCACGCGAACAGCTCCGCGATGAGCGGGCGCGCGTCCTGCGGTCCGGCGATGTCGAGCACCAGGCCTTCGTCGCGGCGTGCAAGGTCCATGCGCAGGAACGCGCAGCAGGTCGATTCGGCGGCGATCACGGAGCGCAGGTCGCGCTCTATGTCGGCGCGGTCGGCGAACACGAGCCGTTCGCCGTCCGGGGTCTGCTCCCGCGATCGCAGCCCGCGCTCGGCCAACGCGGCCAGCTCGGCGGTGCGGTCCTTGTACTCGGCAGCGCCCAGCGTGCAGGCGATCGGTTGCTCCATTGGAGTGCTCCTTGCGGGTGGTCGAGGGCGACGAATCCCTAGACTGAATGCTCAAGTCGACTTGAGGTCAAGGGGCCGGATGGACGAGCGCACGATGCGGATCGGAGAGGTCGCCGCGCAGGCAGGCGTTCGCGTGTCGCTGCTGCGTTACTACGAGGAGGTCGGGCTGCTCGCGCCCGCCGAACGCGTCAACGGGCAGCGCCGCTATGACCCGTCGGCGCTGCGCCGGCTGGCGGTGATCGACGTCGCGCAGCGCGCCGGGCTCTCGCTGGAGGAGATCCGCGAGCTCGTCGAGCACGGCAACGACCCGATGTCCGACCGCCTGCGCGAACTGGCCGAGCGCCGACTCCCGGAGATCGACGCGCTGATCGAGCGCGCCTCCCGGGTCCGCGCCTGGCTGGCCGACGCAACGCGGTGCGGCTGCGAGAGCCTGGACGACTGCGCGCTGTTCGATGACGCGGCCCTTCCCACCGGCAAGCCGGGACTGACGCTGACGCATCACGGCGCCCCTCCGGCGTGACCGGCTTTCGCGCCGCCCGCTAGCGTCCCGGCGATGCGGCGCGCGCTGCTGCTGCTCGTGGTGCTCGTCCTGGCCGGGTGCGGCGGCGGCGTCGCGAAGCCGAGCGCCAAGGCGACGCCGACCGCGGCGCCGACGGCGCGCGAGACCGACGCGGCCCCCGCACCGAGGCTCGCCGGCGAGGCGCCGTGCACGGACGTCCCCGGCGCGCGCTGCGCGACGCTGCGGGTGCCGCTCGACCACGCCGGCGCGATACCCGGCTCGCTCGGGCTGAAGGTCGCGCTGGCCGGTCCGGGGGACGGGCCGGTGCTGGTGAACCTCACCGGCGGCCCCGGCCAGCCGGGGCGGTACTCGGTGCCCGGGACGCGCAAGCGGCTGCGCAGCGCCGGCGTCACCGGCTGGCGGATCGTGGCGATCGACCAGCGCGGGACCGGCGCCGGCGCGCTGCGCTGCCCCGCCCTGCAGCGGGAGATGGGCGCGTCGGACCTGACGCCGCCGACGCCCGGCGCGGTCCGCGCGTGCGGCGCGCGGATCGGCCCCAAGCGGCGCTTCTTCACCACGACCGACACGGTGGCCGACCTCGAGCTGCTGCGGCGCGCGCTCGGCGCCGACCGGATCGCGCTCGACGGCACCTCGTACGGCACCTATGTCGCCGAGCGCTACGCGCTCGCCCACCCCGACCGCGTCGACCGGCTCGTGCTCGACTCGGTCGTCCCGCACGCTGGGCTGACGATGACGTGGGAAGTCCCGATGCAGGCCACGGCGCGCGTCCTCGGCCGCCTGGCGGCGCGCGACCTCCATACCGTCGTCGCGCGCGACCACGACGGCCCCGACCTGCTCGACGCGATCACCGCGAACACGATCGGGACGCCGCGCCTCGACGGCATCCGGCGCGCGCTCGCGACCGCCGCGGGCGGCGACACCGGCCCGCTGGACCGGATCGTCGCCGCGACGCAGGACGCCGTCCACGACTTCCCCGCGCCGGCGCTCAGCCAGGGGCTGCACGCGAGCACGTTGTGCGCCGACGTCGAGGCGCCGTGGGGCGACGCCTCCGCGCCGCTCGCGGGCCGCGCCGCGAAGCTGCGGCGGGCCGCGGCGCAGGTGGACCCGGGCCCGTTCGACCGCGCCACCGCGAGCGGGAACGGCGTGGCGCGGCAGTGCCTCGCCTGGCCGCCGACCCCGGTCCGCGCCCCCGACCCGCCGGCCGACCTGCCCGACGTCCCGACGCTCCTGCTCGCCGGCACGCAGGACCTCTCCACGCCGCTCGAGTGGGCGAAGGCCGAGCGCGCGCACTCGCCCGGCGGCCGGCTGCTCGTCGTCGCGGGCGCCGGCCACTCGCTGCAGTCGCAGGACCGTCCCGAGGTCGAGCGCGCCCTCCGGCGGTTCCTGCAGCCCTAGCCGGCGCGCCTGCCCGACCGGGCAGACGGGCGTGCACACCGCCGCGCGGACCTCGACGCGCGCGCGGACCGCGGGTACCGTCGCGTGATGGAAGCAGCCGCGGCCGCCCTCGGCGCGCTCCGGGCGGCGTTCCCGGACGACTCCCCGGGGCAGCTCATGGAGCGTGCGATCGCGGCGGGCGACACGGCCGCGGTGTCTGCGATCGCCGACGGGACCGAGCTCGACGTGAACGCGCCATGCGACCCGGCGGTGGAGGACAGCGCGTCGCCGCTGTTCACGGCGCTCCGTGCGGGCGACGTGCCGGTCGCGAGCGTGCTGATGGGCCGCGCCGACGTCTCGCTGGAGCGGAGCATGCCCGCCTACGGCGCGTGGGACTGGGCGACCCGCGCGCCAATCACCCTGCTCGAGCTCGTCGTCCTGCGTTTTCCCGAGGCCGCCTCCCGCGCCGATGCGGACGGCGCGACCCTCTTGCACGCCGCGGCGGAGGATCCCCGCGGCGGCGACAAGGTGGCGCTGCTGCTCGACCAGCCGGGCGTCGACCCGGACGCCCGCCAGGCGGACGGCACGAGCCCGCTCTACCGCGCCGCGCTGACGGGCGACGCGACGGCGGTGCGGCTCCTGCTCGCGCGCGGGGCCGACCCGGCCGTGCGCAACCGCGACAACGCCTGGTCGGCGCTCATGGTCGCGGCGGCGGCGGGTCATGCCGACGTCGTCGATGCCCTGCTCGGCGCGCCCGGCATCGAGCCCGACGCGCGCGGCGACCGGGGCCAGTCCGCGCTGCACGTGGCGGCCGAGGCCGGGCATGCGGACGTCGTCGCCGCGCTGGCGCGGCGCGCGGACGTCGACGCCGAGGACGGGGAGGGCCGCACCGCGCTGAGCCTCGCCGCCTTCGCCGGCCACGAGGCGGTCGTCGCATCGCTCCTCTCCGCCGGCGCCGACCCCACCCGCGTCGACGACGCGCGCCGGACCGCGCTTCACTGGGCCGCGATGGGGGGCCACGACGGCGTCGTACGGAGTCTGCTGGCAGATCCGCGGACGAACACCGCCATCACCGACCGGCCGGAGCGCCAGACCGCACGCGACGCGGCCCGCGTGGCCGGCCACGTCGCGATCGCGGACCTGCTCGACGCGCGGATGCGCACGGATCCGGGCAGCGACGACGCGCCCGAGCGACAGCCCCCCGAGCACGATCGGGAGCCCGGCTTCCAGAAGAAGCCGCGGATCCCCGAGCCGCCGGGCCTGCGCGGGCGGAGCGATCCATGAGCGCCGCCACGCGCGATGGCCCCGAGCCGGCACCGGCTCCCGACGCCCCGGCGCGCGAGCGCGCCGTCCAGGGTCCCGGTGCGCCGGGCGGCGCAGCCGGCGTGCTGGCGCTGCAGCGCTCCGCCGGCAACCGCGCGGTGCAGCGCGCGCTGCGCTCCGGCGCGCTGCCGGCAGGGTCCGCCCGCCGGATGCTCCAGCGCCGGCGCGTGCCCGCCGGCGCCGACATCGACGACCTGATGACGAACGTCGACGGCTCGGGCACGACCGTCGCGGCCCCCGACGCCGCCGCGCACGACGCCGGCGCGATGCGGATGCTCAGGCGCGCGTTCGAGGACCTGAGCGCCGCCGACCGGGCCCGCGTGCGCGCGGCGACCTTCGCCGGCCAGACCGAGGCGCAGTATCGCGCCCGGCCGCGCGCCGAGCAGCTCCGGCGCTGGGCCGACGCGATGCTCGCGCTGGCGCCCGCGACACCGGACCCGCGCCAGATCCAGGAGGAGCTCTCGCTCATCGACGCGAACGGCCAGCGCGCGCAGCGGCCGGGCACGAGCGCGGCCGACCGGACCTGGTTCACGCGCCTGCGCACCGCGTTCAACACGTTCTCGGCCGCCGACAAGGCCCGCATCCGGCGCCTGACGTTCGGCGAGGAGACCGAGGCCGAGTACCGGGCGCTCCCGCGCTGGGAGCAGCTCACGCGCTGGGCTCGCGCGATGCGGTCGCTGCGCCCGGTGACGGGTCGGTTCGTCGACCCGCGGCTGATCGACGTCGGGGTGCGACCCGCAACCGCCGACGCCGCGAACCTCACGCTGCTCGTACAGAACGCGAACCGCGTGTTCGACGTGATCGCCGGCGGCAGCCGCGACGCCGACCTCCGCGACGTGTTCGGCGCCGCGAACGTCGCCCGGGCCAAGCGCCGCTACGCGAACGCCCGCTTCTGGATGAACCGGCTGCACCGGCGTCGCCGGATCGTCACCGACCGCTCCGGCTACAGCGACGAGGTCAGCCTGGGTGGCCTCACGGGCTTCGAGGAGCAGATCTCGATCCACGCCGACGTGTGGGACAACCCGACCGCCGACGAGTCCGTCGTCACGATGATCCACGAGGCGATGCACGCCGGCAACGAGAGCGTCGACGACAAGGGCTACATCGGGTCGCCGTCGTTCACGGAGCTCTCCGCGGCCACCAAGCTGACGAACGCCGCCCACTTCGAGGTCGTGCCGCGGCGCATCCTCGACGCGGAGTTCGCCTTCGCGGGCACCACGTTCGTCCCGGCGGGCACCGGCGGGACGCCCGCGCTCACGCCGCGGCAGCAAGCGGTCCGGGACGCGTCGGAGATGTTCCGCGAGGCGTGGACGCTCGGCCTCAACCTGCACATGCTCTACGTGAACCTCGTGCGCAGTCCGCGCGAGTGGCGCACGTTCGAGATCCGCCGCCGGCTGGGCGGCGTCGGCGCCGGGCTCAAGTGGGCGGACACGCTCCCGTTCTGGTCCAAGGTGATGAAGCTGACCATCCACGAACGGACGGCGATCGACCCGACGTCGGCCGACCCGTCGCGGCAGCCCGTGACCGGGATCGACGTGGCGCTGTCGGAGGGCGTCGTGCGCAAGCTCTCGATCGCGATGGATGCGGTCCCCGGGACGGAGGCGGAGGCGACCGCATTCCTGAACGCGAAGGCGACCGCCGCCGAGCGCGCGGCGGCGACCACCGTCGCCGCCGAGCGCGACCTGCTGATGCGCCTCGTGCTGCGCGAGCGGGTCGGTTCGATCACCGGCTCGGTCGACCGCGACTTCCGGATGGCTACGCGCATGGGAACCGTCGGCGGGACGTTCCGCGAGATCCTGCGCCGGCGCACGCCGGCGGACTTCCCCGACTAGCGCACGGGCACCGTGAAGCGCGCGCCGTACTGGTCGTACTCGGAGACGTGCGCCTCGACCGCGAGCCGCCAGTCGCCCGCCGGCGCCAGCGGAGCGCCGCCGATGACGTAGTGGCCGGGCCCGGCCTTGCGCGCGTCGAGCGCGATCGGCGCGCCGCCCTCCGACGGCAGCGAGGCGTGCACGGCCAGTGTGCGCGCCGCGTCCCACTGGCTCCCGTCCGAGCGCTTGAAGAGGTACAGGTGGACCTCGTTCGGTCCTGCGGTGGCGGGCTCGACGGTGAGCTCCGCGCGCGCCGGGCCGAGGTCGACGGACGCCGAGTAGGGACCGGTCGCCGTCGCGCTCGACGGCGAGTAGCCGGCCAGGGCGCCCGTGACCGCGAGCGCCGCCACGCCGAGCGCGACCTCGGCGCGGAGCGCACGCCGCAGCGTGCGGCCGGGACGGCCGGGCGACGCGCCCGCCTCCGCCTCGCGTCCGAGCGCCGGCAGCGTGCGGCGGCGGTTGCGATACCCGAACGCGAGCAGGCCGGCCACGAGCACGCTCTTGACGATGATCGCGCGCCCGTAGGCCGTGTCCCAGAGGTCGTCGAGCGCGTCGAGCTCGAGGACCGACTGGAGGATCCCGCCCGCGAGCAGCAGCGC
>Ga0190271_10001786_pt1 | contig 12566 bp, 17 predicted proteins | sample Popmic356T_FD_133747 | JGI IMG/M metagenome (GOLD analysis project Ga0190271, IMG submission 133747) | Populus adjacent soil microbial communities from riparian zone of Weber River, Utah, USA - 356 T | ecosystem: Environmental > Terrestrial > Soil > Riparian zone | place: USA: Utah | collected...
TGGTAGTCATGATGTTCCCCCCTTGGGATTTAGCGGTTTGGCCGGGTGTTGCACGTGCAAAACCGTTAGCGGCCTCTCTCACTACCCCCATTGTAGGGGTCCCCCCCCCCCCCCAGCCCCCCGGGGTGTGGCCACCCGCCCCCATACAGAGTCAAGTAAAGGGGAGTCGAGCCAAGCCAGATTTTCTGTGAGGAATGCTGTTTTCAGGGTCGAACATGCGTTCTCGAGCCCGGAGGGCGTCAGAAGGGCGATTCAGGCGCGTGAGGATGCGAGCAGAGACGACGGGTGCCAAGGTCTCCAGAGTTATCCCCAACCGAACGCATGTTGGGGGGTCAGAGGGGGGGTCACGACCATCGAACGCCTGTTGGGGGGTCGGGGGGGTCGACCCCCCCCGCACTCGACAGAGATCTAGGGGGGGGGACAATCTATTAACTTAACTACCAGCAGGTTCTTTGTTCTGACCCTCGCCGAAATCGCCGCGAGGGCAGGGGGGGTCGACCCCCCTGACCCCCCCTGGCCCGAAGGTCTCAGGGGGGGTCACGCTTTGTGCCAGCCGTCGGACTTATCCACAACCAGACCCAGCAGGGAAGCGCGTTCGAGAACCTCCCGATGGGCGAATCCGTAGCGCCTTCCCCACGACTTGAAGTGGTCTTTGAGGTCCTTCGTCAGCAGCGGTCCGGCGCTCAGTTTGGTCAGCAGGGACTGCACGCCGCGGTCCAGGTGGTACTCGATTTCAGCGTCCCGGCGTCGTCCGAGGGACCGTCCGAGGGCGTCATCAGCGGCCTCTTTGACGAGACGATGGGACGAGATGAAGGTGTGACGAACGTCATTGTGGACTCCTTGGACCATGCCAGCGAGATCCCACCAGGGCTCGAAGGAGGTGTCGCCAGCGCCGTGGAGGAACATCAGTACGGCCGCGATGCGCAGGCGCAGGTTCATCAAATGGCCGTCGAGGGGGTCCGGTCGGGTCTTCGACCAGTCCCAGACTTCCTGGCGGATGTGCCGCGGGATGTCGACGTAATGGGGCCGGTGGACGTAGTCACTGTGGCGCAGGAACGGCAGGCCCATCGGCTCGATCTCGGCGATCTCGTCGGGCATCTCCTGGTCCTGGACTGCCGGGTGCTCATCGGCCGAGAGGAACAGGAGGCGCTGCGGGAACCCGAGGGTGGCTGCCTCTCCGGTGAAGAGGTTGGCGCCGATGCCGTACTGCACCCCGATCAGGGCACAGATCCGCACCCGGCTGGCGTCGAACTCGGCGGCTCCGTCGGTTTTCCACCCACCGACCGTTCCGGCCCCCGACCAGGCGGTGTTCAGGTACGGGATGATGGTCGACGCCGTCTGATGGGTCTGCTTCGACAGCGTGCCGCCCTCGTCGTAGTGGACGTGCACGCCGACCCGGTTCGTGGGTGGCTCTTCGGGCTCGTTCTTGGTGCCCTTCTTGCCCGGCTTCATGACCAGCGGGACCAGCCCCTCACCGGAACGCAGCTGCTTGCGCAGCAGGATGTCGGCGTTGCCGGGCGAACCCAGCAGCTGGGCAGCGATCGTCATCGCCGAGGTCTTGCCACCGCCCGAGCGGCCGACGACGACGGCGTACAGGTTGAGCGGGGCCGGTGCCCCGACCACGCCGGGCAGCCAGATCCCCATCGGGATCGTCGTCGCGTACATCGTCAGCAGCGCCGCCAACACGGCATCCGGTGTCCGCAGCCGGGCCAGCGCCTGGCGCCGCACCTCGCTGAGCAGGGGTGTTGCTTCCCAGAACGAGTCCGGCAAGTAGAGGGACGTAGCGTCACTCTCGGCGGATCCGTCCACCGCCACGGGGGGCGTCCCGATCGCCCGCTCGGGGCGCCCTCCGCCCTCGACGACCCCCCGCACCAGCCGAGCCGCAACCTTCGTGTCACCGCCGCAACGGAACGTGACGATGTAGTCCCACGGCGAGTACGACTCGCCGACGCCGCCCTCCGTCGCCACGCCCCCCGAGGGCAACGACGTCGACCACACCACCAACGGACCCTCGCCGTCGCCGTGCAACGTGGCCGAGGAGCCGTCACGTGGGTTCTTGTCAGGCCTGGTCCATTGACTATCCCCGCCGGACTGACGCACGAACGTCCAGCCGTCGCGCTCCAACTCGATCTCCCAGACCCATCCGACACGCGCCAGGTCGGCGACGCTGTCGCCCGTGATCAGGCGCAGCGGCACCGAACGCCCCTGCGAGGGGTGGGCGTCGATGGATGCCTGGACATGGTGGCCGTTGACAGCCAGCAGGCGGTCACGCATGTCGTCGGGCAACAGGGCCGTGGCCGCCGTGCCGACGAACGTCTCCTGGCTGGTCGAGTAGGGGCGCAACTCCCCGGTCATCTTCGATGGGGCTACCGACGGCGGTCCCACGACGTAGCTGCCGCTGGCCCGCACGTCGATGCCCTGGCCCAGCTTGTTGACACCGGGGCGGAACTCTTCGGGGGCGTGGAAGAACAGGTGGAAGCCGCCCGAGGGCGTCTCGTGGCGGGCCGTGACCGGCACGATGTGGCCTGCCTCCCACTCGGCCCATGCTTCCAGCCCGCCGTTCTGTGGGTCGACGTCGATCACCACCAGGTTCCGGCCGTTGGGCTGCGGCCCGCAGGCGATGGCCAGGTTGAGGTTCGGGTTCCTCTCGAACCAGCCACGGATCGTGGCTTCGTCGGTGGTGGCGTCCTTGAAGCCGTTGATGGTGGCCGGACGGCGGTCGTGGAACCGGCAGGGAAACACGAGGATGTCTGCCCTGGCCAGGGCCAGGGCGAAGGCCAAGGTCTTGTTGGGGGTCATGCCGGGAACCGTTCGGCCAGCTTGTTCAGCCAGTCCAGCCCGAGGCGGTAGGCCGGGTCGTCCATCGGGTCGGGTCCACCATCGTGCTGGTGCCGCATGTCGATGTGCCACATGTCGTTGCTGATGACCGACGAGGCGACACAGATGTCGAAGTGGTCGGCATTGATGGTGTGCCAGTCGATGCGACGGCACGCGGTTTCACGGAGGGTTTGCGGTTCACCGTCTTGCGGACGGTGGTTATGCTCTGACATGACTGTGACTCCTTGGTAGGGGATTCATGCGTTGACGGTCATACCTGGTCAGGGGCTGAGCGTCTTGTGTTGGGCTTGAACGGCCCCGGTGCTCTCCCCAGGACACCGGGGCCGTTGCTCGCTACGAAGGCTCGGTTGCTGCGCAGGCGGCGCACGGCATGATGGTCTGAGCGTCGCTCTGGATCACGTGGCCGACGACCCCGCACACCGTAGTCACCGACCGATCCGGGTTCGAACGGTCCACGATGTGCCAGCCGGTGTCCGCCGACGGACCCGCCACGAGGTGCCAGCCGGGCGAACGGGGCTGCTCAGCGCCGTCTCCGAACAGCTGTCCCTGCACCCACGGGGCGGTCATGGCAGGACCTTGCGGCCGCAGCGCGCGCACTGCTCGGCGCCCCACATCGGCAGCGGCTCGGGGATCGGGCGGGCGCAGTGGCAGACCAGCAGACCGGCCTCACGTTCGTAGTGCAGGCGAGCGTCGGAGTACTCGTGGGTGGCGTTCATGGGCGGTTCCTTCTCTTGATGATGGGCTTGACAGGCCTGATACGCTCGGGCGCAGCTTGCTGCTGAGCTTGTGAAGCAGCAAGCTGCGCCCCAGCCTCGGTGATTTTCGCCCGCGCTTCGCTCAGCAGATCACGGTCGGAGCCGACGGCCCACGTCTGGCCCTTGACGATGCGACGCACCGTGGACGGGCTGATCTCGAACATCTCGGCGATCGTCTTGACGGCCAGCCCGCTCTGGAAGTGGCCGCGGATCTTGCGCACCTGCCATGCCTGCAGCTTGGCCATCGGGTGCGCCTCGCCGTGGAACACGTTGACCGGGGGCGGCGTCGCCCGGCCCTTGGCCCGCATGTCGTCGTTGTTGGATTTCACCGTGCCGATCGAGAGGTGGTCGACCCGGTAGCACAGCGGGTTGTCGCAGGCGTGCAGGACCACCTCGGTGGAACGCAACTTGCGCCCGATCACCTGCGACATCACCCAGCGGTGCATCGACATCGGCTTGCCGTCGACCTTGCGCCAGCCGTAGCCGTCGGAGCCACCGGCTCCCTGCCACAACCGACACGGCGTCGGCTGTGGCGTCGGGGTCGGATGCGTCTCCTGCGTCCGACGGACCACTTTGAACTGCGAGGCGCGGAAGCCCTTCGCCTTGCGGGTCGGCATCCGGATCGTGACCGTCGGCCGCAACGACCGGATCTCGACCATCATTCCTCCAGGCGGTACGTCAGGCGCTTCGAACGCTTGTTCTTGGGCGGGCTGCGGACGTACGTCAGGGTCTGGAACGTGATCCGGTCCGTGAACGGTGGGTAGAGCCTCATCGTGACACCGTCGTAGGTGCCCCCGACGAACTCGTAGCGGATGAAGCCTCCCTTGACGGAAGCCTGCAGCGCAACGGCGTGGCCCGCCTCGACCCAGGCTTGCACCTGGGCCGAGGCTGAGGCCGCACTCACGAGTCGAACAACTCGTCGGCCGACACCGAAGCCTTCGGCGGTTCGTAGACCGCCCGGTACAGCTTCGGCGCCGAGTAGCCGCGGTTCGTCTTCTTGCCCATGCCCGAGAAGCCGACCTTGAGCTTGCCGCCCTGGTCGATCGAACGGGCTCCGGCCTTCTTGACGGCGTCGGCCACGGCGTCCTTCAGGGACGTCCCCGCCCCCTCGGCCACCTCGTACTTGCCGCCCTTGGCGTACAGCTTGCGGATCCCGTCGTCGTCGTCGCCCTCGCGGGCGTCGGTCTGCAACGTGATCACCAGCTGCTCGCGCGGACGGCCGTCCGGCCACGTGAGGGGCGTGTTGTCCTCCATCGAGGTTTGCTGGGCGACTTCGACGTTCTCGATGATGCCTTCGACGGTGTCGCCGATCTCATCGAACTTCGCAGCCTTCCCACCCCCTCCGAAGAGGAATGCATTCGGATCGCTCATGGCTTCCTTTCTTTCCTTTGTTCCTGGGTTTCCAGGGCTGTTCCCCGGTGACCATCCCACCCGGCGAGCCGAGGATCACGGGATGGCCACGGGATCGAGAACTCTGCTTCGATCGTGTCCAGCAGCGTCAGCAGCGTGCACAACTCGACGTCGGTCGTGATCCCTTTCTTCGGTGTGGGCAGACCCTCCGGCCATTTCTGGATCAATCCGCGTTTCGCGTTGGCGTTCTCACCGATCGCATTGATGCGTTCCTGGCACCATGCCGACATGTCGGCCAACGGGATGACCGGTCCGGCTTCGGCGTCGAAGACCTCGACGAGACGCTCGACCATTTCGTCCTTGGGCAACTCGGCCACCGGGGCGTCGTACGTGCCGTTCTTCCACATCTTGCGCCACGACTTCACCGACTGCGCCAGGTCGGCACCGAGGCGTCCGATCGACAGATCGATCCAGCGCATCTCGCAGCGGCCCGAGCCGAACGGCATGTGCGCCAGCAGCCCCCAGGACTGGTTGATCGGCGGCGTCGCCAGGCGGCGGTCAGCGACGACGTCGTAGAGCACACCCGAGGCGTAGAGGGCGATCTGCACGGCGTAGCCGGGGAGGGAGAAGTCCAACTTCTTGCCGGTCTTCAGGTCCCCCAGGATCAACTCACCTGCTTCGAGACGGGAGCCATCGGGGGTGAACAGCACCCGCGTCGTGCGCCACACCCGGTCGGCCGTGCCCGCCGCCCGGTAGGGATCGTTGACGAGCGGCACCTCGATCATCTCCGACACCAGCCCGTAGTCGTCGAGCGAGCCGCGGTAGGCGGTCAGGTCAGGCAGGAACTCGTCGGGCGGATCGAAGTCGACGTCCGTCGCGTCCTCGGCCCGTGCCGTCATGGCGTGCAGTCCGGTGCCCTGGTCGGCCCGCTCCGAGGCGGAACCCTTGTCGAGGGCGCGCTCACGCAGTTCGCGCTTCTCGACCTTGTCCTCGTCGCGGGTCGCCACGACCTGCGTCTGCAGCGCCTTGGAGCGGGCGACACCCTCCATCGCCTTCCAGATGCGCCAGTCGGTGAGGGCCATCTCGTCGTCGAGGCATTTCGCGTACGATGACGGTCGGCTGTACCGCAGGGTCTTCGATGGATCGGTGGGATCGGAGACCAGCGGTGCGCCGTTGGCGTAGCGGAACGTGCGCCGGTTCTCGTTCTCGTCGTCGAGGGCTTCGAGATCGACGCTCATGGCGCCATCATCCGTGCGCCGTAGGTGTCGAGGATCTCGTCCACGACGGGGTCGGTCGAGGAGTCGATGATGTCGAGCAGCATCGCGGCGAGGGTCTGGGTGGTCTCGTTGCTGCCGTACTTGATGATGCGGTTGAGCACCGCTTCCCACGTGGTCTGGGTCAGGGCGTCCATGCGAGGGAGTTCTCCTCCTGCAGTTGGTGGGCCACGCCGTACCGACTGATCAGCACGGCCTCGGCCCGGTTGTGGTCCTTCACGCGGGCGAAGCGGTCGGCGTAGGCGGGGTACAACTCACGCACCACACCACGGATGGCGTTCTTGTCCAGGCGGGACACGCTCATCTTCGACTTCCACGTCGCTGGCCTCACTCTGACCAAGGGGTGTCGCAGCGACTGCACGACGCCGATGATGATCCCCGTGTTCAGCCCGAGGCTGAACGAGGCGATCGAGCCGTTCTTCGGCATGGCGTGCGTGTCTTCGAGGTAGATCACCGTGTGGTCGGGGTGGAACGCCTTCAACTCGTGAGCGAGCGCCCCGCCGTCGATGCGCCCGCCGAGCACCGGTAGGTCAGCGAGGATGTCGAGCAGGCCGTTCTCGTGGACGGCCCAGGCTCCGGTGACGCCGGGATCGATGCCGATGACGTTCACTTCGGTGGCTGCGGCGGATACACGCGGTCGACCGCGTCGCTGAGCAGATCGGGGAGCTTCACGTGCAGCGTGTCGGCTTCGGCCAGCAGCTGTTCTCGTCTCCACCATGGGACACGGATCTGCAACTGCACGGTGACCCACTCGGGGCCTCGGGTGGTTTGTGCTTTCGGCATACCCCCAACCCTACACCTTGGGGCGGGGGTGTCAAGGGGTACACCTTGTTGCACGTGCAACACCTTTCCCGAAGGGCGTCGAACATCCATACTTGGGGGACATGGGCAGGCAGGCTCCAACGCGAACCGACTTCAAGCAGGCGCCGCTACGGCCACGACTCAACGACTTCCGCGTCCAGCGCTTCTTGGACTGGTTGCTCACGGCGCCCGCTGACCGGGTGCCGTCCACGCAGGGTGATCTCAGCGAGGAACTCGGGCTCCATCGCAACCAGCTGTCGCAGTGGAAGAACGATCCCGACTTCCTGGCCGAGTGGGAACGTCAGTACCGCAAGACCGTCGGCTCACCCGAGAAGGCCAAGGCCGTGCTCGACTCGCTGTTCGAGACGGCGACCGACCGCACCGACCCCCGCCAGGTTCCCGCAGCCCGTGCCTACCTGGAGGCGATCGACGCCGTCAAGCCCAAGCGCGTCGAGATGACGGTCGTCAAGGGAGCGGCCAAGGAACTGTCCGACGACGACCTGATGTCGATGCTCGCCGAGCGTGCCGAAGCCGAGTTGGCGGCACGCACCGATGGCTGACGTCCTCGGCGGCTTCCAGCCCGACACGAAGGCCCCGTCGTCACGGCGGGCCGACTTCGATCTGCGACGGCGCATCGCCGAACTCGAAGCTCAGGTTGCTGCCGCGAATGCTGACATCGCCGCGCTCGAAGCGATCCCGGCGTGGACTTCGCTGACGCTCGGCACGGGCTGGACCCAGCGAGCGACCTGGGAGCCGGTCGCCGTCAGGAAAATCAGGGACGTCGTATCTCTCCGGGGCACAGTGAACTGGGCGGGCGGCGGGGCCAACCCGATCGTGACGCTGCCGGTGGGAATGCGGCCCCCCGCCTACGTCGGGAGAACGACACAACTCGTGCCAGCGTCTGGGTCGCACATCACGCTCCACATCGAGATCTACCCAAGCGGAGCGGTCAACATGGTGGGGCTCACTGCAGTGACAGGGTTCCATGATGTTGCCTGTGACTTTTCGGTGACGCCGTGAACGCCGACCAGATCGACCTCAACGAACTACTCGAAGAACGGGAGTGGCGACGCTGCGCTCCTGATACGCGCGATCCCCGCAAGCTGCTCGAAGCGTTCATCTACTTCTGTCACACGTACGCCTACATCAAGCACCCCGAGCACGGGCGCATCCGCTTCGACCTCTACGAGTCCCAGCAGGAATCCGTCAACCTGTGGATTCGCAACCGCTACAGCCTGATGCTGAAGGCCAGGCAGCTGGGGTTCTCCACGCTGGTGTCCGTCTACGCGTTCTGGATGACGTACTTCTACTCCGACAAGGTCGTCATCATGCTCAGCCGCACCGAGCGTGATGCCATCAAGCTGCTGGCCAAGTCGAAGTACGTGTACAAGTTCCTGCCCGAGTGGATGAAGTTCCGCGGGCCACCGATGAACGCCACCCTGACCAAGTTGGAGTACGCCAACGAGTCCTACATCGAGTCGCTGCCGTCGGCCTCGGACCCTGCCCGCGGCGAGACGGTGAGCCTCGTCATCGTGGACGAGTTGGCGTACCTCCCGAACGCCGATGAGGCGTGGGCGTCGATCGAGCCGATCGCCGACATCGGTGGCCGGGTCATCGCCCTGTCCACGGCGAACGGCGAGGGCAACCTGTTCCACACGCTGTGGATCGGATCGCAGAACAAGGCCAACCGGTTCAAGTCGATGTTCCACCCGTGGTACGCGAACGGTCGCGACGACGAGTGGTACGAGCGCAAGAAGGAAGACCTTCCCGAGTGGCAGCTGGCCCAGGAGTACCCCGACGACCCGGAAGAGGCGTTCCTCAAATCAGGTCGTCCGGTGTTCTCGATCGAGGTGCTGCGCAAGGTCGGAGCCGCGATCAGGGACCCGCTCGCTACCGGCTACTTCGCCGAGCAACGCCAGTGGCAGTTCGTCGAAGAGCACAACGGGCCACTACTCATCTGGGAATGGCCCGACGACACCGGCCGCTACGCCATCGGTGCCGACCCAGCGCAGGGTTACGAACACGGTGACTTCTCCTCCGCCCACGTCATCAACGCCCGCAACGGCCACGTCGTCGCCGCCTGGCACGGACGCATCGACCCGGACCTCTACGGCACCCAGGTACTCGCCCCGCTTGGCCACCTGTACGGCGACGCACTGATCGGCGTCGAGTCGAACAACCATGGTCTGACGACGCTGAAGGCGCTGCACCGGGCGAAGTATCACCCGATCTACACGCAGCGCTCGCCGCGCTACAAGCACAGCGTGCCGACGGAGATCCTCGGCTGGCGCACTACCCAGGTGACCAAGCCGCTGGCGGTCGACGAGTTGAACATGGCGCTGCGCGAGGGAGCCGTCACGCTGTGGGACGCGGCGACGCTGTCGGAGTTGCGCACGTTCGTGCGCGACGACGCCGGGAAGATGTCCGGGTCCCCGTTCGACGACCGCACGATCAGCCTGTCGATCGCCAACCAGATGGTCAAGCACGTCTGGTTGAAGCAGTACGAACCCGAGCGCGAGCCCGGCCCCGGCACGATGGGCTGGTACGAGAAGCGGTTGTACGGCGACGATGTGCTGAAGCGGATCACGCCGACCAAGCGCCCCCTGGAGCGCGAACCGATCGGATCAACCCTGGTCCGTAACCCGAGGAGAGTGATGTGACCAGACTCGACACCCAGCGTCAGCCGACCCGGCTGCATGTCCGCAAGAACGCCCGGTTCTACCAGCGCGGCTACGACACCTCGCTGCATGAAGTGTGGGGCGACAGCTACACGGGGACCGGAGCGGCCACCCTCCCCGCCACGACCGCCTACGCCGGGATCCCCGGAGACTTCGGGCCGGTCGGCTGCATCATCCCTGCCACGCAGGCGGCGATCATGACCCCCGGCCTCTACGCCGTGCCGCAGACGCCGTGGACGACCGGTCAGCACGTGCAGTCGCAGGTCGCGGGCGCTGCCGGGCGGGCGTGCTGGACCGGTAGCGCCTGGGTGGGTGGCGCCGCACCATGATCTGCGCGTGCGGAAAGGACGCCGAGCCGGGGAAGGGGGAGTGCTTCCGTTGCCGAGTGTCGACGGTGGGCTTCTCGTTCGTTGGCGGCGGCGGCTACGGGAGGCACGCCTTCACCGCACGGACAAACGCCGAGTGGCTGAACGAAAACGTGGGCGACGTGCGCCAGGGCCTGAAGGACGGGACGATCGCCCCGAGGAGTGAGTACGCATGAAGCTCTCAGAACGCCTGCAGTACTACCGCGACGAGGTGAAGCGGTCGAAGAAGTGGCGGGAAGACGAGGGCTACGACCGTGACTGGCGGCGCTACATCGACCTGTACCGGGGCAAGCAGTACCAGCAGGATCTGCCCGGCGACAAGCTGATGGTCAACTTGGTGTTCTCGACGATCAACACCATGGCCCCCGCCGTCTCGGTCAACAACCCGCGCTTCGTCGTCAACGCGCGCCAGCCGGAGAAGGCCGGGCAGGCGGTCGTCACCGAAGAGATCCTCAACTACATGTGGCGCCAGCACCGCTACCAGGACGAGTTCCGCCTCGCCGTGAACGACAACCTGATCTGCGGTCACGGCTGGTGCAAGGTCGGCTACAAGTTCACGAAGCCGCCGGAGGAGCGCAAGACCGACGCCACCGAGCCGACGATGGACAACGCCGGAGGCGACGTCGGCATCGACGACCGCGACGACATCGAAGGCAACGTCGAGTCGGAGATGTTCGTCTACGACGACCGCCCGTTCCTGGAGCGGATCTCGGTGTTCGACATGTTCGTCGACCCCGACGCCCGCAACCCGAAGGAGATGGCCTGGATCGCCCAGCGCATCTGGCGCCCCATCGGCGACGTCATGGTCGACAGCCGCTACCTGCCAGCGGCGCGCAAGAAGGTCAGTGCCCGCGGCTGGTCGCGCTGGTCGAACGGTGACGGCGACGCCCGTGAAGGCGAAGGACCGAACCGTGGCTCCAAGTCGTTCTGCGAGGTCGTCGAGTTCTACGACATCAAGCGGCGCACGATGTGCACGTTCGCCCTCGACTCCGACGACACCGACGGCGACTCCGGGTTCCTGATCAAGCCGCGGGACATGCCCTACGGCACCGGACAGCCGTTCGAGATGCTGCGCAACTACGAGGTCGCCGACCACTTCTACCCGTGCGGTGACGTCGAGCAGATCGAGCCGTTGCAGCTGGAACTGAACCAGACCCGCACGCAGATGATGAACCACCGCAAGCGGTTCCAGCGCAAGTGGCTCTACGAACGTGACGCCTTCGACCGCGAAGGCGTGCAGGCCCTCGAAGCCGATGTCGACAACACGATGATCCCCGTCATGTCGGACGGGAACCCGGCCAACGTGATCGCCCCGCTGCCCGCCGTGATCACGCCGTCGGAGTTCTACGACCAGTCGGCGATGATCTCCAACGACATCGACCGGGTCTCGGGCGTCACCGACTACCAGCGTGGCGCCTCGGCCAACACGATGAAGCGGACCGCTACCGAGGCAGCGATGATCCAGGACTCGGCGAACGCGCGAGCGCAGGACCGTCTCGCCGGGATCGAAGGCAGCCTCAGCCGTCTCGGCGAACGCGTCATCAAGTTGATGCAGCAGTACCTGACCGGCGAGCAGGTCGCCCGTGTGGTGACGATGCCGGGCAAGGCGTGGGTCCCCTTCGACAAGGACTACATCCAGGGCGACTTCGACTTCGAGGTGGCAGCCGGTTCGACGGAGCCGATGAACGAGACGTTCCGGCGTCAGTCCGCCATGCAGCTGGTCGACGCCTCGATGCCGTTCCTGGAGATGGGGGTCGCCAACCCGCAGGCCCTGTACATGCACATCCTGCAGAAGGGCTTCGGGGTCAAGGACGTCTCGGCGTTCATCATGACGCAGGGTCCGCCACCCCAGCCTGACCCGGCGACCGGCCAGCCCCAAGAGGTCGGCCCCGACGGTCAACCCCTGCAGCAGGGGGCGCCCGGTGGTGGCCCACCGATGCCGCCTGGTGGCCCCGGTGGCGGCCCGCCGCCCGCCCCGGGGGCACCGCCGATGCCGCCGATGGAGGGAATGCCGCCCGAGATGGCGCAGGGAATGCCGCCCATGCCGCCGGGGATGACGCCCGAAGATCTGCCACCTGAACTCCTGATGGCGTTGATGGGGCAGGGCGGTCCGCCGGTCCCCTAGTCAAGACACCCAGGTGGGTGTCATACTTCGGCCAATAACTGAGCACGCCCAGGGAGGAACTCAGTGTCAATGGATGACGCGCCCGTCGAGGGCGTAGCCGACGCAGGTCCCGAGCCAATCGGGGAAACCGGGTCAGAGGCGACAGAGCAACCCGATGACGGTGGTTACGAAGAGCCACCTCGTCAGTACGTCGAAGTCGACGACCCCGACAACCGCTGGGAGCGAGTCAAGGTCGACGGAGAAGACGTCGAAGTTCCCTACAGCGAGTTGAAGCGGGGGTACAGCCGGGAGGCTGACTACACCCGCAAGGCTCAGGCGCTGGCACAGCAGCGCCAGGAAGCAGAGCAGGCGCTCAACCTCCAGCGTGCGCTGGAGGCCAA
>Ga0190271_10001787_pt1 | contig 12557 bp, 12 predicted proteins | sample Popmic356T_FD_133747 | JGI IMG/M metagenome (GOLD analysis project Ga0190271, IMG submission 133747) | Populus adjacent soil microbial communities from riparian zone of Weber River, Utah, USA - 356 T | ecosystem: Environmental > Terrestrial > Soil > Riparian zone | place: USA: Utah | collected...
CCCACCCCGACATCGTGAGCAGCCTGTTGATGACCCGCCGTCCCGATCTGGCGATGTGGGAGCGCTCGAAGATCCCGCAGGGCGAGAAGGAAACCGCCGTGCGCGAGGCGCTCAGCCGCCGCTACGACCTTTGCACATCGACCTGCGTCTACACGACGACGCTGCTCACGGCCGAGGATCGCGAAGACACCGCGCGCTGGACCTGAGTTCCCTCCTCCCTCCAACTGCAAGTCCTACGTTTTGTTGACCGACTTTCCCGCAATAAGCGCTTGCCATCGCTCGCCAAATCCAGTCTCGATAGGCTCGCGCCGAACGAGCTCGAAAGGGCCGCGGGACGTCAGGCGGGGCGCTGGGGAAACGAATGTCGTCAAACGATAGGCCGGCGAATAATCCGCCGGTTGTGGACGCGACCGTCGCGGTCTCGGCCGATGCTCTGCGCAAGGCCGAGGAGTTCATCGAGGCCGATGAAGGCGCAGCCAACCGACTGTCCGGCTGGACCGGAACGGCGGTGACGGCGATCGCCGTGGCGATGAGCGCATTCCACCTCTATGCGGCCTATTCGATCGTGCCGACGCAGGAGCTGCGCTACATCCACGTCGCCTTCACGCTTGTGTTGAGCTTCCTGCTGTTTCCGCTGGCCTTGCGGTTTCGCAACCGCGTGCAATGGTGGGACATCATTCCCGGCATCCTTGCTGTTGCCGCCATCGGCTACGCGCTGTGGGGCGGCGAGGATTTTACCGACCGCGCGACTGTGCCCGAGCGCTGGGATATCGTCGTCGGGGTCGTCTTCATCATCCTGCTGCTCGAAGCCACGCGCCGTACGACCGGTCCAATCATGCCCGTGGTGGCGATCGTGTTCATCGCCTACGCGATGCTTGGGCCCTATCTGCCGGCGCCGTGGACCCACCGCGGCTACGATATCGCCCGTCTGATCGGCCATCTGTTCATCACGCTCGAGGGCATCTTCGGCGTCGCCGTCGATGTCTCCGCGACACTGATCATCCTGTTCACGATCTACGGCGCATTCCTGCAGCACTCAGGCGCCGGAAAATTCTTCATCGACTTCTCGCTGGCACTGATGGGCGGCAAAGCGAACAGCGCCGGCCGCACAGTGGTGCTGTCGTCGTTCCTGCTCGGCGGCCCTTCGGGCTCCGGCGTCGCAACCACCGTGATGATCGGCACCGTCGCCTATCCGATGCTGGAGAAGGCGGGCTTCGAGAAGAACGCCGCCGGTGGCCTGCTCGCAGCCGGCGGTCTCGGCGCGATCCTGTCGCCGCCGGTGCTCGGCGCCGCGGCGTTCCTGATCGCCGAGTTCCTGAAGATCAGCTACCTGGAAGTCATCCAGATGGCGGTCATTCCGACCTGCCTCTACTATTTGTCGCTGCTGATCATGGTCGAGCTCGATGCGCGACGCTTCGGCGTGCACGACGTTTCGTTCAAGCTGGACATGACGCTCGGACAGATGACCCGGCGCTACGGCTTCCACTTCGTCTCGCTGCTCGCCGTCGTCGTCTTCATGCTGTTCGGCTATTCGGCGTCGCTGTCGGTGTTCTACGCGACTGCGACCACGCTCGTGCTGAGCTTCCTCCGGCCCGAGACGGCGCTGGTGCCGAAGAAGTTCGTGCGCGCCATGGCCGATGGCTCGATCGGCGCGCTGAATGCGGCGACCACATGCGCCTGCGCCGGAATCGTGGTCGGTGTCGTCACGCTGACCGGTCTCGGCCTGAAATTCTCGTCGATCGTGATCGCCTACGCCGGCGGCAGCCTGCTGTTGACCGCGCTCTATACCGCGCTGATCGTCTGGATCATCGGCCTCGCGGTTCCGGTGACCGCCTCCTACATCATCTGCGCCGTGATCGCCGCGCCCGCGTTGACGAAGCTCGGCGTGCCGGATTTCGCCGCGCATATGTTCATCTTCTACTACGCGGTGCTGTCGGAGGTGTCGCCGCCGACCGCGCTGTCGCCGTTCGCGGCCGCCGCAATCACCGGTGGCGATCCCTACAAGACCACGCTGCAGTCGTGGAAATACACCCTGCCAGCATTTCTGGTTCCGTTCGTATTCGTGCTCGACCCGCAGGGGATCGGACTTCTGCTGAAAATTCCGAAGGACGGTTCCTGGATCGACATTCTTTCCATCACCGGCAAGACCACGCTCGGCCTGCTGGCGCTTGCCGCCGCCGCGCAGAACTGGGCGCTGCGAAAAAACACTGCACTTGAACGCGCCCTGCTCGTGCTGTCGGGACTTTTGCTGGTGTTCCCGGGGTTAATCGAAGCAGTCGTCGAAGCCATCATTGGCCGCGACATTAATTATACTTTTGTACCGGGCGTGCTCATCGGAGTGGGCGTGCTACTTTGGCAGTTCAGAACACGAGGACCGCCGGTAAAGCCGGCAGTCACGACATAACGGGAGTGAATCGATGTCGAACCGAATCTTCAAGACCGCGGCCGCACTGACGGTGGTCGCCGCAGCCGGCCTCGCCTTTGCAGGCATCGTGCAGGCGCAGCAGAAGACGATGGCGATCGGCACCGGCGGTACCGGCGGCGTGTACTATCCGCTCGGCGGCGCAGTCGCCAACGTGCTGTCGAAGAACCTGCCGAACCTGCAAGCGACCGCCGAGGTCACCGGCGGCTCAGTCGACAATCTCAAGCTGATCGGCGCGGGAAAAAGCGAGCTCGGCTTCACCATGGCCGATGCCGCACAGGACGCGTTGCGCGGCGAAGACAAGTTCAAGGGCGCGAAGGTCGCATTGCAGACCCTGCTCGTGCTCTATCCGAACCGCATGCACGTCGTGACCATCGAAGGCACCGGCATCGAAAAGATGGCTGACCTGAAAGGCAAGCGCGTTTCCACCGGCTCGCCGGGCAGCGCCACCGAAGTAATGGCGTTCCGCGTGATCGAGGCGGCCGGGCTCGACAAGGACAAGGACATGAAGCGCGAGCGGCTCGGCGTCGCCGAAAGCGTCAACGCAGTGAAGGACAAGAAAATCGACGCGTTCTTCTGGGTCGGCGGCATTCCGACGGCGGCCGTGACCGACCTCGCCGCAACTCCCGGTGTGAAGATCAAGATGATCGATCACAGCGACGTCGTGTCGAAGATGAACGCGAAGTACGGCGACCTCTACGCACCCGGCAAGATCGCAAAGGGTTCGTATCCCGGCTATGACAAGGACAACGCCATCGCCGAGGTCTGGAACATCATCGTCACCGGCGACAAGATGAGCAACGACGAGGCCTACGCCGTCGTCAAGACGCTGATCGAGAAGAAGGCCGACCTGGTCGCCGTGCACAAGGAGGCCGAGAGTTTCGCACTGGAAAACCAGCAGCAGTCGAAGTCGCCGATCCCTTTCCACCCTGGCGCTATGAAATACTTCAAGGAAAAGGGCGTCACGAACTGACGCAGCAGGCTTCAAGCCGCTCAACTCGAATGGTCGGGCCCTGCCCGGCCATTCTTGTTTTCATTGGTACTCGCGCTGACAGGTATTTGGTGGTCGTCCCTGCGAAGGCAGGGACCCATACGCAGCGCCGCCCGAGAGGCGCACGACGATCGTGACTTTCAACAACGAACTCGGAGGCTATGGGTCTGCATTCCGTAGGCGAGCGAAGCGACGCCGTTCTTCGAACGGCTATGGGAACGACGTCGAAGGCTACGCTACGCCTTAACCTACCCCACCTGCCCCCGCTCGATCATCCAACGCGTCACCGGCTGATGAAAGTTCATCGGCCCCGGCACCGTTTCATGCGTCTTGACGTACTTGAAGCCGGCCGCCTGCAGCGTTCGGTTCGGTGCGACGTTCAGCGCATACGGCTCGCAGAACAGCCGCTCGAGCTTCAGCATGTCGAAATAGAGCTTCGCCGTCTGCCGCACGAAGATCGCCCCGTTGCCCTTCTGTCTGCGCGCGGGATCAAGCACGTGCAGGTGCATGTAGGCTTCGTCGCCGGGCCTGATCTTGTCAGATGATGAGAATCCGGCCGGCTTCCCGTCCAACTCCCAGAGCACGAGAATGATTTTTCGCTGTTCGAGGGGCAACGCGAACTGCTGCTCGAAACGTGCCTGCCATGCGGCGCGCTCCGGCACGCGCGAGGGATCGACGCCGAGACTGTTGAGATATTCCGGTGCCGCGTTGAGAAAGTAATCGATGACCAGATGCGTTTCGGAAAGCTGCATCGGTCGCGCAATGCGCATCGGAGATGCGTCGTTCATGAACAGCCCTGCTGTCGTTGAACGTGGTTTGTAACATGCGACGGCCGGTCCGCCTGCTGGGACCTTGCCCACAAAAGACAAAAAGCCCGGCTTGCGCCGGGCTCCTCATCAAAAGCAACCCAAAGGGCGCTTCGGAAGACTGGCCTGATCAGGCCGCCTTCGGCATCTTCGGCATGAAGCCTTCGAACGGCTTGTAGGTCTCCTTGTAGAGATCCTTGTAGAGCTCGCCAATCCTGGCGGTCTCGGCCATGAAGGTCTCATAGGCCGACTTGGCGAAGTCGGTCTGCAGTTCGATCGCCTTGTCGATCGAGCGGACGCCGGAGAGCTTCTCGAGGTAGGCGCTGCCCTCCTCGAACGACTTCTTCGCATAGTCGGTGTAGGCGGTCGCGATCGCCTGCATGCCCTTGGTGGTGGTACCGGCGGACGCAACGGCGGCATCGAACTGCTCTTTGCCGTAGTTCTGGAATTCTTCAACCTTGAGCATCGTCATCTTCCCTGAGCTGTGAGACAAAATTGCAAAGCGCATTGGCGCGCTCATCGGCGAAACCTGGCCGGAACGTCCGACCTCCCCATCACATTCATCAACATAGTGCACCGCACAAATATGTCAATGAATATTGTGCGACGCACAACATAAACCTTGCGTAAAACCTGTGAGTCGGTCGCAAGGGATGATTAACCCTTTGGCAACCCGCGCCTCCTACCGTCATTCGAGCACCGTTTTGCGACGGCGCCGCGGACCGAAAATCGCGATCCGACAACGTCTTACGGTGGAACTGACCACCGGCGCGATTGCTTCGGAGAGATGGCCCGGGCGAATGACACAAAATGGCCTTGTGGATGCTGCTCAACAGGATGGTCACGGTACCGTGAGCGGCCGGAATTAGGGGGACGGGAAGTTCATGTTCCGCACAATCACTGCGTCCTCACGCGGACGTCGTCTGTTCGTGCTTGGCCTGATCACAGCGCTGTCGGCCACCGTTTTCACCACAGATTACGCCGAGGCAAAGCGCAAGCGCGGCAAGCGCGCCAACGTTGCGCGCGTCGTCTACAACCCGCCCTTCTCCTCGATCATCGTCGATGCCAACTCCGGCGCGACGTTGCAGGCAAACAACGCCGACGCGCAGCGCTTTCCGGCCTCGCTGACCAAAGTCATGACGCTCTACGTGCTGTTTGAGCGGCTAGAGTCCGGCAAGATTAACCTGGACACCCTGATGCCGGTTTCGGAATACGCGTCCGAACAGGCGCCGACCAAGCTTGGCCTGCGCGAAGGCGAGCAGCTGAAGGTCGAAGACGCCATCAAGGGCCTGATCACCCGCTCGGCCAACGATGCGTCGGTCGTGATCGCCGAAGCGATCTCCGGCGACGTTGACGAATTCGCGAGGCTGATGACGCGCAAGGCGCGCGCGCTCGGAATGAGCCGCACCACCTACACCAATCCGAACGGCCTGCCCGATCCGGCGCAGGTCACCACGGCGAGAGATCAGGCGCTGCTCGGCCGCGCTATCCAGGACCGCTTCCCGCGCTACTACAAGTATTTCGCCACCAACAGCTTCCACTATCGCGGCAAGGCGATCCGCAATCACAACAAGCTGCTCGGGCGCGTCGAAGGCGTCGACGGCATCAAGACCGGCTTCACCCGAGCCTCGGGCTTCAATCTCACCACCTCGATCAGGCGCGGCAACCACCACCTGGTCGGCGTCGTGCTCGGCGGCCGCTCCGGCGGCTCCCGCGATGCGATCATGCGCAACCTACTCGCCGAGCACCTGGAGCGTGGCGCGACCAAGCGCACGGTCGCCATGATCACCGAAAACGGCGCAGCTCCGGTCGCGTACGCGCAGGCCGACGCGCCGATGTCAAAGCCCGAGATCAAGCCGGTGGAAAGCCGGACGGTCGAATTGAAGCCGACCGTGGCCGCGGCAACCATCGACTACGAGGGCGAAGGCATCCCCGTCCGCCGCGAGATCTCGCCGGTGCAGGTCGCAAGCGCTGGACCCGAGCCCGTTGCCGCGGCTGCGGCGCCGGCGCAGCAGGCTGTTGCCGCCGCGACACCGCAGCAGCGCATGGCGCCGCTCACAAACGGCGTCGTCTCGGCGCAGACCCTCGCACCGATCCCCGGCTCCACCGAGCCGATGACGCCGGTCAGGGTAAAGACATTGCAGGTCAAGGCCGGGCCGATAAAGGTCGCCAGCGCCGGCCCGACGCAGATCGTCCCGCAGCCCGCGCAGGCGCAACCGGTCGTGACCAGCGCCGTCGAAACGCCGAAGTCGAACGCAGTCGCAAAGGCAGACCTCGCGCCCCTGGCGCCGCATCATGGCAAGGGTCAGGGCGTGCTCGGGACGCTGTCTGGCAACGCCATGGCATATGCCGAGCCGGCGCCGCGCGCACCCGCGAACCCTGCCCCCGTACTCGCTGTCGCCGCTGCGCAGCCGCAAGCCGTGCCGCAGCCCGCCAGGCAGGCCGAGGCGCCGAAGCCACCGATCCGGCCTGGAAGCTGGATCATTCAGGTCGGCGCGCTCGAGAGCGAAGCCGAGGCCAGGACGCGGCTGAGCGAAGCACGCGAACATGCCCGCGCCGTTCTCGGCAAGGCCGAGCCGTTCACCGAGACGGTTGCCAAGGGCGACAGGCAGCTTTACCGCGCCCGCTTTGCCGGCTTCGTCGACAAGGACAAGGCGGAAGCCGTCTGCAAAACGCTGAAGCGGTCGGAGCTGCCCTGCTTCGCAATGAAATACTAACCATCCCGCTCTAGGGTTACTGAACACGAACCCGAAGAACTGGTCTGCAAAAATCGGGACGGGTAACAGGCGCACTCAAACGGACGAAGGGACTGGCCGCTCGCGTGGTGTTGTATGCGTGCGGAGTTAGTTGTGATGTCGTCGAAGAAGGGTGTCCTTGGCCTCGTTTACGCGCGTGGCGAGGTACGTCGAGCCCCCCTGGTCGGGATGGAGTTTCTTCATCAGGGAACGGTGCGAACGGGTGATCTCGTCGGCAGACGCCCCCGTCTGCAGGCCAAGGATCTGATAGGCCTCCTGCTCCGTCATTTTCCCGGACGCCGCACTTCCGACATTGCCTCCCTGCCGCCCTGCTCCTTCGCCCTGCGCGTTCACACGCCAGGCGGGAAACCGGCGGTCAAGATAACTTTCCAGAAGCGCAAGGCTCTCGGCGTCGAACGCCGAACCCATCGCAATTAGCCGGCGCAGATCGAACTCGTCGAGCGAGCGCCCTGCGTGCTCGCCGGAGACGATTTGCCCGCGCAAATCCCCTGTGTCGTGATCGAGGCTCATGTCGAGGAACGTCGAGCGCACGCGCGAGGTCTGGCCGCTCGAACGCGCTCCGCCCCAGCCGGGGACACCGAAGCCGCCGCCCCCGAACGGCGACCAGCCGAGCAGTCCTGCACCGAACACAGCAAGCGGGATCGCAACAAAGAACTCGCCGCGCACGCCGACGAAGGCAGCGATTGCCAGCGCGCCGATGCCGCCGCCCATCTTCATGCCGCGGGCCAGCACCGCGGGATTCGTGCGGCGCAGCACCTGTAACAGCAGGTACAGCGTAATGACGGCGACGATGCCTGCAATGAGAGCCATGAGCGAAATGTAGTCGCGGACGGCGGCCGGAGGTAGTGGGCGCCAGACTTATGTGACGCTTCCGCGGTTCAAATTTGCGGCCTGAGCGGGCATTTCCCGACCGGTCGCTTTCCTACCGCATCTGCCCAAGCAGCAGCGTCGCGCCCTGCGAGGCCTGCGACAGCCGTTTCAGCGCCTCGCGACCTCCGGCCGCATACGCCGCCGCCGCCCGCAACAGCTCGCGCAATTGCGCGGCCGAGCCGGGATCGAACCGGCACCAGGCGCCACCGGTCAGCCGCGCGATCTCGCGGAAGGCGCGCTCGGCGTCGGCGTCATGGCCTTCCTGAAACATGAAGCACGGGACCTTCAACAGGCCGAGTTCGCCGGCGCGGGCGCAAAGATCGTCGACATTCTCTTCCATCGCGTCGCCGACGAACACCAGCGCACGCACGCCGGATGCCGACGCCTCGCGGCGCGCGTCGGCCAGAACCTTGCCGATCTGGGTATGCCCGCCGACGCAATCGATGCGGCCCATCAGGCCGGCGAGCTTGCCGGTATCGGTGATCCAGCCTGTCGCACGGCATTCATTGAAGCCACGATAGTAGATCAGCCGCATGGCGAGCCTGCCGACGCTGCCCGCCTCCTTGAACATGTCCGCCTGCAGAGTGCAGGCCATATCCCAGGTCGGCTGCCTGCTCAGCGTCGCGTCCAGGGCAAATATCAGCTTGCCCGAGGCGCCGTTGCCGGCGGCGCCGAGCGCGCTGACCTGCGACAGGAAGTTCGAAATGTCGGCCGACGACGACTGCGCCGCGGGCTGATTGCCCGGCGCGGGCGCGGGTGTCTTGCGGTCGTCGCCCGTCATGCGCTTGTTCTCATCTGGCGCAATATGTGGAGTGCCGTCGCATTACCGTCAACGGCGCCTCGCCATTTCCGGCGGCCGTGCTAGGTTTCCGCCGTCAAACCATAAGGGACGTCAAACATGAAGCTTGCCCGTAGTATCCTGATCGCCGCAACGCTGATGCTCCCGACTGCCGGCGCCAACGCCGCCACGGTCGATCTGTACACGATGACGTGCAAGCAGTTCCTCGATGCCGACAAGGAAGTCGTACTGATGATTCTTGCCTGGCTGGACGGCTGGTACAAGGGCGACAGCGACGAGGCGAAGTTCGATCCCGACGTTTTCACCGAGAACACCAAGAAGATTGCCGGGCACTGCATCAAGAGTCCGAACGACAGCATCATTACTGCCGCGGATGCTGTGTTGGCGAAGTAACCTGCTGTAGGGCGGTGGGTGCGCGAAGCGCGACCCGGAACCCCGACATACCTGCGCTTGATCCCCTTAACCTCTGGATTCCGGGTTCGCGCGTTCCGCGCGCGCCCCGGAATGACGAATCAAGTTTCGTCAATCGCCGCCGATCGCACGCGGCAGCATCCGCTGCAGCACGCGGTCCTTCTTGATCAGGTAGTGTTGCAGCGCGGCTCCAATGTGAATGGCGGCAAGGCCCGCGATCACGAAGCCGAAGATCCGGTGATTGCTGAAGATCTGCTCGGCGAATGCCTGGTCCTTGCCGCGGAGCGCCGGCAGTTCGAACAGCCCGAAGAACGGGGTGGGCGCGCCATAGGCGGAGTTTGCGAGCCAGCCGCCGAATGCCTGTGCCACCAGCAACAGATACAGCAGTCCGTGGGTCGCCGATGAGACCGCGCGCTGCCAGCGCGCGAGCCCGGGTGCGGGGGCGGGCGCGCCGACGACAAGACGGTTGATCAGGCGCGCAACCATAAGCGCCAGGATGAGAATGCCGAACGATTTGTGCAGCGTGTAGAGCGTGTCCTGCAAAAGACCCTTGGCAACCCGGCCCATGGCGATGCCGATCGGGATCATCACCAGCACGCTGCCGGCGACCAGCCAGTGCAGCCATTTCGACGTCGAGGGATAACCGTCAGGTAATTTGCCGTAGGTCATGCCGGAAAACCCTTGTCTTTCGGAATCAGGATGAACCGAAGCTAGCATTCGGCGTTTCAGATAACATTCGAGTGGAGCGCCAACGTACATCATTTTTAGTCAAATGATGTGGGAGTATAGCCGATGATCCTCACACGAGCCCGCAAGACACGCCTGCCGCGCAAGTCGGTCCAGCAGGCCGCGTGGCTGATCCTTGAAGGCAGTTTTGCGGCACGGCCCTGTACCGTGCACGATCTGTCCGATACCGGCGCGAAGATCACGGCAAGCGAACCAAGCCCGGTGCACGCGAAACTTCGTCTCGCGTTTTCCCGCGATGTCAGGACCGGACGGCCATGCGAAGTCGTCTGGCAACGCGGCAAGACGTTCGGTGTGAAGTTTACCAGAGCGCCCGCGGCACGCTGAAGCCGCTAGCCTTCGACGATGTCGTGCGTCTCGAGCGGCCTGTCCACTTGCGCGAACCACTCGGCGCGGGCGACGGCGCGGCGTCGACCGCGCTCGTCGATCGGCAGCTTGAGATGCCGGAGCAGACCCGTCACCTCCTCGCGTGCGGTCACATGCGCCATGTTCGGCCGCGTGCCGAGTGTCTCGGAGTTCAGGTCGTCCAGCGCCGTCAGGCCGCGGGGGAACAGCTCGCGATAGACCACGCGCTCGGCAAATCCGTCCACCGCGCGGAAGCCAACGGTCGAAGCGAGCGTATTCAGCCCCTCCGCGATCAGCTGCTTGTTGCGGGACGACAGCAGCGACAGACGGTTGCGCAGCACGATCCAGTCGGTGGACGCGCCGTCAATCTGCCGGCGGTGACGACGCGCCTCGCGCACCATCTTTGCATAGTGGCTTTCGCCGGTGACCCAGTAGGTCGCAGGATCGACCGTTCCCAGCACGTCGAAATCGACGAAGCTGTCGTTGATCGGCGTGATCAGCGTGTCGGCCATCGAGTGCGCGAGCCGCATCAGATAGTTGTCGGTTCCGGGCGTATCGATGACCACGAAGTCGAACGCGCGCTCGACCGCGTTGATCGCCTTGGAGAACTGCTCGAATTCGGAGACCTCGTTCTCGCCGATGCTCATGCTCGTGCCGAGCGCGACATGGATGTGATGCGGCAGCTCCAGCGCCAATCCCGTGCGGCGCGCCCAGGCGGCCCGGTTCTCGACGTAGTGGGTCATGCTTTTCTGCCGCGCATCGAGGTCGATGGTGGCGACTCGCTGACCGGCCTTGAGCAGCGCAATGGCAATATGGAACGCGGTGGTGGATTTTCCCGAACCACCCTTCTCGTTACCCAACACAATAACATGCGCGGAGCCGGACTGAACCGGACTGGCCTGCACCAACATTTTACGGAGCCCTCTGCGGTCTCATCATCAAATCGCAAACGTTTCCGGTCAAGCGAAATGCGATGACGCTGCCGTTAATCATAAACTCCAACGCTCCGCGTGTCGGCAATGCAACGATGGAACGCCCCACCCGTTCATCTTCATGCACGCGGACCGGTTGGCGGTTCAGCTTCGGCTTTGATAGGTTCGCGCGCCGCTTGAAGGCGGCGCCAACAAACCGCGTCCCGTCCAACTCAAGGCCAACGATGCCCCGCCGCCCTTCCGTCGTCCGAACGATGCCCGCGCTGCACCGCGCGATCGACCAGTTACGAAACCGAAATGGCAAAGTTGCACTCGTGCCAACGATGGGGGCGCTGCATGACGGACATTTGACGCTGGTGCGGAACGCAAAACGCCGCGGGCTAAAAGTCGTTGTCTCGATTTTCGTCAACCCGACGCAGTTTGCACCGCACGAGGACTTCCTCTCCTACCCGCGGACGCTGCATGCCGATCTGGACAAGCTCGCCACCGTTGGCGCGGAACTTGTCTGGGCGCCGGCGCCCTCCGTCATGTACCCGGAAGGGTTCGTATCGCGGATTGCGCTAGACGGCCCGGCGATTGCCGGCCTGGAGGACAGTTTTCGTCCGCACTTCTTCGGCGGGGTCGCGACCGTTGTAGGCAAACTGTTCAACCAGTGCCGGCCGGATTTCGCGATGTTCGGCGAGAAGGACTATCAGCAGCTGAAGGTCGTCTCGCGCATGGCGCGCGATATCGACATGCGCGTCAAGGTGGTCGGCGTGCCGACGGTGCGCGAGCGGGACGGCCTCGCGATGTCGTCACGCAACGTCTATCTCAGCCCGGACGAACGTCGCGTGGCACCGATTTTGTACAAAACCATGAAGGACGTAGCGGCAAGACTTCGCGCCGGCGCTGAGGTTGGCGCAGCACTCGCCGGAGGATGCGCCGCGATCACCACCGCCGGATTTGCGATCGACTACCTCGAGGCACGCCATGCGGAAACGCTGAAGCCGGTCGCATCGATGAAAGACGGACCCGTGCGAATTCTCGTTGCTGCGAAAATCGGCAGAACCCGGCTGATCGACAACATGAAGGCATAGCTCCGACGGACGACGTCAAAGCAGTCCGAGTTCGCGCAGTTCGCGGCGCAGCAGCTCGGGCATGGCGGCCAGCCCCTTGCCGGACTTGCTGAGATCGGGCGGCGCATCCTTCACGCTCAGATAGCGCCAGCCCTGGAAGGGCCGCATCGGCCGCGGCGTGACCGCTACCACCTTCGGCTCCATCAGGATCCGGCAACGGCCGACCCCGGCCTTGTCGCGGAAGGGCTCAATGCCGATCAATCGCTCGCGCGCCGCGATCTGGCCCTTGATGACCCAGTAGAGCGAACCGCCGTTCAGCAGTTCCTCGTTGCGTTTCGGCGTCATGCGCGTGATGTGCGGGTGTTGCCGTGGAAGCCCTTGCGCCTTGGCCTGGCGCATGCGCTCGCGCACCCGGCAGGTCCTTGA
>Ga0190271_10001788_pt1 | contig 12548 bp, 9 predicted proteins | sample Popmic356T_FD_133747 | JGI IMG/M metagenome (GOLD analysis project Ga0190271, IMG submission 133747) | Populus adjacent soil microbial communities from riparian zone of Weber River, Utah, USA - 356 T | ecosystem: Environmental > Terrestrial > Soil > Riparian zone | place: USA: Utah | collected...
CGAGTACCAGCGGAATGCTGACCGCCACCACGAGGCCGGCGCGCATTCCGAGGCTCACGAAGCTCACGATGAGCACGATGCCGATGGCTTCGAACAATCCGCGCGTGAACTGCCCGACGGATTCCTCGACCACCTCGGGCTGGTTCGCCACGCGATGCACGTCGATGCCCACCGGCAGATCGCTCTCGATGCGCGTGAGCTCTTTTTCGAGCGCCACTCCGAGGTCGAGCACGTTGCCGCCCTTGGACATGGAGACCCCGACGCCGATGGCCGGTGTGCCGTTGAAGCGGTATAGCGGTGATGGCGGGTCCTTGTAGCCGCGCGAGACGTGCGCGAAATCTCCCAGGCGAACGCGGCGCTCGCCCACGCGAATGGCCAGGCTCTCGAGCGACTCCACGGAATCGAGCGCGCCGGTGACGCGCACGGCGATGCGTTCGCCCGGTGTCTCTATGGTGCCGGAGGCGATGACGGCGTTCTGCGCCGCCAGCGTCGCGCCCACGAGCTCCGGATCGATGCCGAGTCCCGCCATCTGGCGCAGCGAGAAATCGATGTAGATGACCTCGTCCTGCACACCGATGAGGTCCACCTTGCCCACGTGGTTCACGCGCAGCAGCTCGGCACGGATGAACTCCGCCTGGTCGCGCAGCTCGCGATAGCTGAAGCCATCGCTGGTGAGCGCGTAGATCACGCCGTACACGTCGCCGAAGTCGTCGTTGAAGAACGGGCCGATCGAGCCCTGCGGCAACGTGCCCCGGATATCGCCTATCTTCTTGCGCACCTGGTACCACTGGCCGGGTACCTCGCTCGGCGGCGTGTTGTCGCGCAGGGTGACCATGATGGTCGCTTCGCCGGGCTTGGTGTAGCTGGTGACGAAGTCGACGAACTCGAGCGACTCGAGCGGCTTCTCGAGCCGGTCGGTGAGCTGCTTGGCGGTCTGGTTGGCATCGGCGCCGGGCCAGAACGCGCGCACGATCATGACCTTGATGGTGAACGGCGGATCTTCGTCGCGACCCAGGTCGTTGTACGCACGCAATCCCGCGAACAGCGCAATCACCATGAGGAAGCCGATCAGCGGCTTGTGCGTGAGCGCCCATGCCGAAAGATTGAAGCTGCCATGCTCGGCGGGCGCTGATCCCCCACTCATTGCGGCTTCCCGGCCGCCAGCTTCACCTTCTCGCCGGGCGCCAGCCGGTGCACTCCGGCGGTGACCACGCGCTCACCGGTGCGAATTCCTTCGGCGACATACACGTGGGCCGTGTCGTAGCGCTCGACCGTGACGGGGCGTAATTCCACGGTGCTGGACGCGGTGACGATCCATACCGCGGGTTTGCCGTCCTTCTGGAAGATTGCGGTGGACGGCAGCGAAATGTTTGGCGCGCCGCCCACCCGCGGCAAGGTCACGCTGACGGTCATGCCGAGCCGCAAACTGTCCGGCGGCTTCACGATGGTGGCGCGCACCTGGTAGGTACGCGTCACCGGATCGGCGGTGGGGCTGATCTCGCGCACGCTCCCCGCCCACGCGACGTCCTCGCCGCTCAAGGGGTTGATCAACACGTTCGAGCCCGCTTTCACTTCGCTGATGCGCGCGTCGGGCACATCGAACACCGCCTCGCGCTCGCTCGGACGCGCGATGCTGAAGGCGCGCTGCCCGGCGGCGACCACCGTACCCACCTCCACCAGCACGCGCGTCACGACGCCAGCCTCGCTGGCTCGCAGCGTGGTGTAGCCCAGCCGCTGCTGGGCCAGCCGCAACTCGGCCGTGGCCTGCGATAGTTTGGCCTCCGCCAGCCGAACCGCCGTCTGCTGCGCCTGGTACTGTGCGCGGGTGGTCAGGCCGCGCTCGAGCAGGTCGCGAAACCTTGCCTCCTCGCTGCGCGAGCGGGCGAGGTCGGATTCCGCGGCCGGCACCGCGCCGCGCGCCGCATCGACGCCTAACTGCTGGTCGGTCTGGTCGAGCTGCGCGAGGAGCTGGCCCTGCTTGACGGCCGCGCCGACATCGACGTTCCGGGTGACCAGTTTGCCGCCCACCTGGAAGCTCAGATCGGTCTCGTAACGCGAGCGGATTTCCGCCGTGTAGGTCGCACTGTCCGTCGTGGTGCCACCGACCACGATTTCGGAACGCACCGGACGCACCAGCACTTCGGGCTCTTTCTTCCCGCCGCAGCCGGCGATACCCGCCGCCAGCGCGATTAAAAAGAGAGGGCCTGAATATGGAAAACGATTGCTGAATGCCATTCCTAGCCTCTTTTCGCCGGCCAATCTCATTTCGGGGGATTCTGGCGGAACCAGGTTTCGACGCGTGCGTACCAGGCCTCGCGCGATGCAGGATCGAGCAGGATTTCGAATTCGCCCATCGAGCGCAGCACGTTGACGAAGTCGGTCATGAATCCGTACTTCGCATCGGTGGCGCTCAAGCCCGAGATGAGTGAAGTCTCCTGCGCGTCGATGAGGTCGGTGACCGACACGGCGCCGCGCGCGTAGGCGTCGGTGACATTGGCAAGATTCTCATCGGCGGCCGCCAGCGCCTGCCGCGAAAGATCGATGGCCGGCCACGAGCTCGCGGTCTGGTGCAGCACCAGCCGCGTGCGAGCTTCGACGCCGTCGATCGTCGCGGCCTTGTCGGCCTCGCTGGCCCGCACTTCATGGCGCGCCTGCGACGATTGCGCGCCGCGCAGGCCGCCGGTGAGCAGCGGCAGCGTCGCCTGCAGCGACACGCTCCAGGATTCGTCGTCGGGCGCCCCGGGAATGCCGAGCGAGCCGGCGCCGCTCTTGTCGGTGAACGTCGAGCCGTTCGAGACCAGCGCGATGTCCGGTAGATAGTAGGCGCGTCCGGCCGAGGCCAGGGCCCGCTGCCGCGCCGCGAGCACGGAATCGGCCTGCTGGATCTCCGGCGCGTTCCCGAGCGCCGTGTGCACGGCGTATTCCATGAAGACCGCCCACTTGGCAGGCGTATCGAGGAATGCCTGCGTACGCGGACTCGACACCAGCGTCAGCGGATCGTCGATGCCCGATTCCACGGTGCTGAATGGCTGGCTCGCGGGGCGATGCAGGATGCGCAGCATTTCGGTTTCGGCCTGCTTGCGGTTCGCCTCCGCCGCCAGCAGGGTCTGCTTGTCGCGCGCGAGCTGCGACACCCAGCGCAGGTAGTCAGAACGTTCGGCGATGCCCACCTCTTCGCGCACCCGCGAGATCTCGAGATTCCTGCGGGTGTTCTCGACGTTGCGCCGGCGGACCTCCTCCACCGACTTGGCCCGCAACACGTTCAGGTACGCGGACGCGGCAAGGGTGAGCGTGTCCAGCATGTCGGCCCGCTGGCTCTGTTCCTGCGCGGCACCGAGGGATTTGGCGATGGAGTAGCCGGCCCACGCACGCTCGGAGTAGATCAACTGCCCGAACGACAGGCCCGCGCTGGTCGTGTCCTCGGCCTGCGTGAGCGGACTCGCGCGGTCGTCGTCGATACGCGTGCGCGCGGCGGACGCCGACAGCTGCGGCAGCAGGTCGCTGCGCGCGATCCGCACGTCGTCGAGCGCACTGCCCAGGCGCTCGCGGCTCGCGGCCAGCGCCGGATTCGCGTCGAGCGCCACACGCATGGCACCCAGCAATGTGAGTGGTTGCGCGTCACCGGGATCGGCATTCAGCTGTTCGGCATCGGCCAGGTGCTGCCAGCGCGGCGAGAAACCGATGGCGCGCGCCACCTGCATGTTGATGAGCAGCCGCTGCGAGGTGGGGAATCCCACATCGAACGACGCAGGATCTTCGCCCTGGGAAATGCGCTGGATCATGATGGCCACGCGACGCGCGAGCCGCTCCTTGTCGCGCTCGGCGCCGCCGGTGGTCATCAACAGGCCCGCTTCGACCTCGCTGCGTCCAACTACCGAGAACGAGGGGATCTTGCGGGCCTGCAGGCCCTGCGCCAGGGCCCGGACCTGCGCGTCGTCGAATCGCAGCGGCGTTACGTAAACCGCGTCCACTCCGGCCGGAATGCTGGCGAGCGCGGCGTCGACGTCGCCACGCACCCGCACGAGGCCGATGCGCACGTTGAGCGCGGCGGCCAGCTCGGTGGCCTTGGCGCCAAGCTCCGGCAACGCGGACAACAGCGAATCGTCGACCATCGCCACCACGTACCTGAAATTCACGAATTCGTGAAAGGCGCGGACTGCGTTGCCCACGCTCTGGAAATCGGCCACGTAGGCGAAGTTGTGACGCCCACTGTGGCCCTCGGTCAGTGGATAGCCCTGCAGCACCGGGTCTATGACCATCGGCGCGATGACCGGCTTCGGCAAGGACTTGCGGCGCGCCGCCTGCTGGGAAGTGAGGATGCCGATGGTGATCACCACGTCGACTTCGCGGTCGGCGAGCGCGCGATCGAGCGCCGCCCCGGCGCCTTCCAGCGACCAGTCGCCAGAAAGGCGTTTCGACTGGGGCAGCACGATTTCCAGGTCGGACGAGGCAACACCGGCCATCGCGCTCTCGATGGCTTCAGCCGAGAAAATCGCCCGCCCGGCAGGCCCATCCGTAACCACGGCGACGCGAATCTCGCGAGCCTGCGCCGGCAACGCCAAAACGAGTAACGCCAGCGCGCCCAGTGTGTGCCGCAAACCCGTCAGCATCCGCGACTTCTCCCGACCGGCATCTTGTTTGGGCATCTTAGTCCGCTCAGTCATGCTGTCGTGCACAAAAGCACCCTGTCCACGAGACAGATGTGCGCCACATCGCGCGCCGTTCCCGGCCTCGGCGCTACTCTTCGCCGCATGGCCAACGACAGTGTTCCCGGCGAACAGGCAGGACAGATCGAAGCATTGCTCGATCGCTGGCAGACCAGCCTCGATCTGCACGCGAGATATGCGTCGCTCGATGACGCCCGCTACTGGCACGTGCAGCCCTGGCCCAGGCACGAGCGGCCGCAACGCTGGATCATCCAGCTCGCACGCAAACGCATCCTTGCGCTCAAGCGCCTCATCACGCAGCGGCAATCCGAAGGCGATCGGGACTTCATCGAAGGCATCGAAATCATGGGTTTTCTCGCCACGCTGGTGGGACTCACCTCGGTGGAACGAATCATTCCGCTGGCCTCGCACGAGACCGAACGACGGGAGATCCTGAGCGCCGAGATCGACTTCGCCCCGGCGAAGCCCGGAGCCGCGGCGAAGCCCGCTGCACCTGCAGCCGAAGCGGTGCGTGCGCGCACCGGTGAATACAAGCGCACCTCCGAAACCACGCGCCAGATGCCCGCGCTGCCCGTCTCCCGAATGACTCGCAAGGAGCCGGAGGCGCCGCCCAAACGCGAGGCCAGGCGCGATCCGGTCCGGCCGGCAGCCGCCAGGCCGCAGCCCGCCGCCAGAACCCAGCCTTCGATCAAGCCCCAGCCTCCCGCGAAACCGAGGAAGGCACCATCTACCGTTACCGCCACCGAACACGTGGTAATCGCCGACGCCGTGCGCTTGTTAGGCTGGGGCAGGCAGTGGCACGAACTCGCGGAAATGATCGCGCGGCTGTCCGAAAGGCCCAGTCCCTCGGAAATCCGCCGCATCCTGCGCACTTACCGCGATCAGATCAACGCCGTCGCCACCCGCCGACGCGACTGAGCGCGGCGGCGGTCCTCCGCCTTGCGCGAAGGCGCTCTCCTCAGCAGAATCTGCGCCCCGAACGGCACGGAACTTCCCGTACGGCCGACCGCTCTGAACAGGCGCTATGATCAAGACGCAGAACCTGACCAAGAACTACGACGGCCTGCTGGCCGTCGATGACCTCACTTTCAGCGTGGAACCGGGCGAGGTTCTGGGATTTCTCGGGCCCAACGGCGCCGGCAAATCCACCACGATGCGCATGCTCGCGGGCTTCATCACGCCCACCAGCGGCACGGGCAGCATCTGCGGCCACGACATCTCGGCCGACCCGCTGGCCGCGAAAAGGGAGCTCGGCTATCTACCCGAGGGGGCGCCCCATTACGGCGAGATGACGATCGGCGGCTTTCTCGATTTCATCGCCGACCTGCGTGGCCTGGAAGGCGCGCACCGCAAATCGCGCCTGGACTACGTACTCGGCCGGCTGCAGCTCGAGCCGGTCATCGCCCAGACCATCGACACGCTGTCCAAGGGCTTCAAGCGCCGGGTCGGCCTCGCCCAGGCCATCATCCACGACCCCAAGGTGCTGATCCTCGACGAGCCCACCGACGGCCTCGATCCCCTGCAGAAGCACGAGGTTCGCACACTCATCGGCGAGATTGCGCGCGAGAAGACCATCGTCATCTCCACGCACATCCTCGAAGAGGTCGACGCCGTCTGCACCCGCGCCATCATCGTGGCGCGCGGCAAGCTCGTGGCCGACGACACGCCCGCGGGCCTCAAGGCGCGCGCGCCCTCGGGCCGCCTCGAAGACGTCTTCCGCTCGGTTGCCGCCTGACCCCACTGCTTCCCGGAGTTCACTTGAAAACCGTCGCAATCATCCTGCGTCGCGAGCTCGCGAGTTACTTCGCGACTCCCATCGCGTACGTCGTGCTCGTCATCTTCCTGCTGCTCGCCAACCTGTTCGCCTTCTCGTTCGGCGCGCTGTTCGAGCGGGGCCAGGCGGATCTCGCGCCTTTCTTCCAGTTCCTGCCCTGGCTCTACCTGTTCCTGATCCCCGCCGTCTCCATGCGGCTGTGGGCCGAGGAGCGGCGCAATGGCAGCATCGAGCTGCTGCTCACGCAGCCGATCACGCTGTGGCAGGCGGTGCTCGGCAAGTTCTTCGCGGCCTGGGTATTCGTCGGCCTGGCGCTCGCGCTCACCTTCCCCATCTGGATCACCGTCAACTACCTGGGCAATCCCGACAACGGCGCCATCTTCGCCGCCTATGTGGGGTCGCTGTTCGTCGCCGGCGGTTTCCTGGCGGTCGGTTCGTTCACTTCCAGCCTCACCCGGAACCAGCTCATCGCCTTCCTCCTCGCGATGCTGGTCTGTTTCGTGCTGCTGATCGCCGGTTTCCCGGCGGGCACCGACTGGTTCCAGAGCTGGGCGCCGCAGTGGTTCGTGCAGGGGGTCGCCTCGCTGTCGTTCCTCACGCACTTCGAGAACATCATCAAGGGCGTGCTCGACCTGCGTGATGTCCTCTATTACTCGCTGGTCGCCATCTTCTTCCTGCTCGCGAGCACCGTGGTGCTCGACGCGCGCAAGTCGAAATAACGGATCGCACGATGTCAAAGTTATTCAAGAAATCCTCCCTCGGCGTCACCGGCCTCGCAATCGTCGGCGTGCTGTTCATCGCCATCATGCTGCTGGCGAACCTGCTGCTGCGTGGCGCGAAGTTCGACCTCACCTCCGACAACCTCTACACCATCTCCGACGGCACCGACCACATCGTGCAGGGCCTCGGCGAGCCGGTGAACCTCTATCTATTCTTCTCCGAGAAGACCGCCACGCCGATTCCGCAATTGCGCAACCACGGCATCCGCGTGCGCGAACTGCTCGAAGAGCTGGTCTCGCGGTCGAAAGGCAAGCTCACGCTCAAGGTCATCGACCCGCAGCCGTTCTCCGAGGAAGAAGATCGCGCGCAGGAACTCGGCGTCAATTCGATGCCCATCAGCGCCACCGGCGACAAGCTCTATCTCGGCCTCGCCGCCACGAATTCCACGGACGGCAAGGAAGCCATCCCCTTCCTCGACCCGCAGTCCGAGGAGCAGCTGGAATACGACGTCGCCAAGCTGATCCACAAGCTCTCGAGCGCGAAGAAGCCGGTCGTCGGCTGGCTGTCGACGTTGCCCATGCAGGGCGACTTCGACATGCAGACCGGCCGGCCGCGCCCACCGTGGGTGGTCTATGGACAGGTCGAGCAGCTCTACACGGTGCGCAGTCTCGAACCCACGCTCACCAAGATCGACGCCGACGTCGACGTGCTGGTCATCGTGCACCCGAAAGCGCTGCCGCCCGCGGCGCTGTACGCCATCGACCAGTTCGCGCTGCGCGGTGGCCACATCCTCGCGTTCGTCGATCCGAATGCGCAGGCGGACAACGCCGGCGCCGATCCGAACAACCCGATGGCGGCGATGACCGCCGACAAGTCCTCGCATCTCGAGCCGCTGCTCACCGCGTGGGGCGTCGAATTCAAGCCCGACCAGGTGGTGGCGGACCTGGAGCGTGGTCTCACCGTTTCGATGCGCGAAGGCGAGCAGCCCGCGCAACACATCGCCATCCTGGGTTTGAACAGCGGCAGCATGGCCAAGGACGTCATCACTGCGCGGCTCGACGGCATCAACGTCGCCACCGCCGGTAGTTTGAAGCCGGTGGCCGGAACCAAGCTTCAGCTCGACGCGCTCATCCGCACGAGCGCCCAGGCCGGCCTGTTGCCGGTACAGCGCATCAACATGATGAGCGATCCGGCCTCGCTGCGTGACGGCTTCAAGCCCACCGGTGAACTCATCGTCGCCGCGCGCATCTCGGGCAATGCAGCCAGCGCGTTTCCCAACGGCCCGCCGGAAGGCGTCGCCGCGGCGCCCGATGCGCTCAAGGAGTCCGCGAAGCCGCTGAACGTCGTCGTCATCGCCGATACGGACCTGCTGTCCGACTTCATGTGGGTGCAGCAGCGCAGCTTCTTCGGCCAGACCATCGCGCAGCCGTTCGCCAACAACGGCGAGCTGGTGTGGAACGCGCTGGACAACCTCAGTGGCAGCGCCGACCTCATCAGCATTCGCGGACGGGCACCATACTCGCGACCGTTCGAGCGCGTCGAAGCGCTGCGCCGGGACGCGGACGCGCGCTTCCGTTCCACCGAACAACAGCTCCAGACCCAGTTGCAGCAGACCGAGGAGCAGTTGACCAAGTTGCAGAGCGCGCAACCCGGGGGCGACGTGATCCTCTCGCCGGAAGCGGCCGCGACCATCGATCGCTTCCAGGAAGACAAGCTGCGCATCCGCAAGGAACTGCGCAAGACCAAGGCGGATCTCGAGCTCGACATCAAGGCGCTGGGCACGAAGATGAAGCTCGTCAACGTGCTCGTGATGCCGATCCTCATCACGCTGGTGGCCCTGCTGGTGGCGTCGTGGCGCAAGCGCCGGCGCCACGCCATCGCCATGCTCCGCAAAGGCGGTGCGGCATGAACCAGAGGAAGTTCTTCGCATTGGTCGCCACCACCGTGGTGGTGCTCGCCGCGGGCGTGTGGATTTCGATGCACCGTTCGAGCGAGCAGTCCGACCTGGGCGGCGCGCTGGTGTTCGCCGACCTCAAGCCTGCGCTCGCGGAAATCACCGAAGTGCGTTTCGCCAAGGGCGACGGCAGCCGCACGACGCTCACCAAATCCGCCGATGGCTGGACCGTGGTGGAACGTCAGTTCCCCGCCGACGCGGGACGCGTGCGCGATCTCGTGCTGAATCTCGCCAGTCTCAAGGTCGTCGAGAGCAAGACGAAGGATCCGGCCAACTACGCGAAGCTCGGCGTCGAGGCGCCCGACACTCCCACCGCCACGAGCACGCTGGTGGAAGTGGTCGCGGGCAAGAAAACCTGGTCGTTGATCGTCGGCAAGGTGTCCGACGGCAAGGCTGTCTTCGTGCGCAAGCCTGCCGAGGCCGTCAGCGTGCTGGCCGAACCCTTCATCGCCGCGGATCCGGACCAGAAGAGCTGGCTCGATCGACTGCTGACCGATATTCCGGGAACCAGCGTGCAGGAGATCGACGTCAAGCCCGCGAGCGGGCCCGCCTATCAACTGACACGCGCCACGCGCGACGCCGCCGATCTCACCCTGAAGCCGGTGCCGCGTGGACGCAAGGTCATCACCCCCATGTCGCTGGGCGTGCACCAGACCGAAGCGCTCGCCGCCTTCAACTTCGACGACGTGCGCGCGACGCCGACGCCCGCCCCCGCCGCCACCGACACCGCGACCTATCGCACTTTCGACGGGCAGGTCATCGAACTCGCCGGCCGCCGCGAAGGTGAGAAAGCCTTCGTGACGGTTGCCGCGCGCCGCGACGCGGATCTGGCGGCGAAGTTCGCGGTACCCGCACCCGCTCCGGCCACGCCGGCGCCGGCTGCTGATGGAAAGCCTGCCGCGCCCGCGGAAGCAGCTACGCCCGCTGCGCCGGCGCCCGCTGCACCGACGCCTGCCGACAAGACGGTGGAAAGGCTGGGCGCGCGCGCCACGGGCCTGGAGTTCGAAATCCCGGGCTACAAGTACGACACCCTCTTCCGCAAACAGGAAGAGTTGCTGGAGAAGAAACCTGATGCGGCCGGGGCGAAGCCCCCACCACCGCGTCCGCATCATGGCTCCTAACGCGTTCGGGCAATGAGGATGAGCGCCGCGCTGCCTAACAAGGCGGTCGGCACCCAGGCAAGCACCACCGGGCTGGCGTCGAACACCACGGCGCCGCTTTCGAGCATGCGCTGCACGAGGAAGAACAGGATGCCGATGAGCACGCCGAGCAGCGTGCGCGCGCCGGCGCCCGCCGAACGCAGGCTGCCGAACACGAAGGGAACCGCCAGCAGCGTGGCGAACAGGATGGCCGAGGTGCGCGCAATGCGCGACCAGAACGCGAACTCCTGTTCGGAGGAATCCAGGTCGTTCTGCTTCAGATGCCGGATCAGGTTCCACAACACGCGGGTTTCGAGCTGGCGCGGCGAGGACACGGTCAGCGCGAGGAAATCCCCACCCACCGTCGATTGAAAATCCCGGCTGTCCTCGCGATTCGATTCGATCCGCTCGCCGCCGAACGTGGTGCTGGCGTAATGCGAGAGCTTCCAGCTGCCGTCGGGCTGGACCTTGGCGGTGGTCGCGGTGCCCACGGATTTCAGGTCGTGATCGGGCGTCAGCTCGAAGATCCGCATGCCGCCGAACTCCCCGCCTCCCGACTGCTGCGAGACGTTGATGAGCAGGTCGCCGTCGCGCACCCAGGGCCCGCCGCGGCCGGCAAAGGTGATCGTGGAAAACTTGGCTAACAGCTTTTGCTGCTTGGCCATCGCCTGCAGCGGCGGCGCCAGGAACTCGCCGCACACGACGGCGAGCAGCACCAGCATCAACCCGGCCGCGGCCACCGCGGACGAAATTCGCCACACCGAGATCCCGGCCGCCCGCATCACCGTGAGCTCGCTGCCGCGCGACAGCGTACCCAGGCCCAGCAGCGCGCCGATGAGTACCGCGATGGGCATCATCTCGTAGACCTGCTGCGGGATGTTCAGCAGTACGAACCAGAACGCGTCGAGCGCGGTGTAGGTGCCGAGGCCGATGTCGTCCTGCTGGTTGGCGAACAGGAACAACGCGCCGAGCGTCAGCAGCACCCCCAGCACCACGAACACTCCGCCGAGCACCGCACGGATCACATAACGATCGAGCAGGTTCATGCGGCCGCTCCCGCAACCGCTGCGCGCGCGGTGTTGCGCCGGTAACGCAGCCGCGCCAGCACCTTCGGCACGATGAGCACCGTGGCGGCGAACAGCGCGACCGCCGCGTGCACCCACCACAACCCTAACCACTCGGGCAAGGTGCCGCGCTCGATCCACATCTTTCCGGCGATGGCCAGGTTGATGTACAGGAAGAAGATCAGGATGGCGAAGCCGATGCGCGCGTAGCGGCCCTGGCGCGGCCGCAGGCGTGCGAGCGGCACGGCCACCAGCCCCATGACCACCGCCATGATGGGCAGCGCCAGTCGCCAGTGAAGTTCGGCGCGGTACTCGGGATCGCTCGATGCGATGAGCGCTCCGGTGGCCAGGCCTTCCATTTTCAGGGCGCCGCCGGACATCGCCGGCAGCCGGACCGGGATGGTGTTCTCGGCGAAGCGCACGATGCGGAAACGCCGTTCTCCGGGGATTCCCTCATATCGCTCACCGTCGTACAGCGTGATGATCTGCAGGTCGCCACCCTCCGAGTACGCATGCGTGGCGCGCTGCGCGAGCGCGATCTCGAGCACGTTGTCGCGGCTGCGCTGCACGAACACGCGGCGCAGCGTGCCGTCGCTGTCCGCCGCCTGCGCGTAAACCACCGTGCCACCGCCGCCGAACGTCGTGAACTTGCCGGGGCTGATCGGCGCGAACTGGCCGGCGCGCAGCGCTTCGCTGCGCAGGGCGAGCGCGCGGCCCGCGGCGGCCGGCGCAACCTGCAGGGAGACCACTGCTAACAAGACCGTGAGCACCACCGTGATGATCAGCACCGGCACCATGACCGCGCGCGCACCCGTGCCGCAGGCCTGGGCCGCCGTCATTTCGCTGTCGTGGTAGAGACGCCCGAGGGCGAGCACGATGCCGAGCATGAGCGCCACGGGGATCACCATCGACAGGCTCTGCACCGCGCCGAGCATGATGAGCTCGAGCACCACGCCCCGCGGAAACTGGTTCTCGGCCGCGCGCTCTAACACGCGCGCAACCTGGTCGGTCAGCATTATGGCCAGCAGCAGGCCGGACATCGATAAACAGCTCACGGCGACTTCGCGCAGGATGTAGCGATCGAAAATTCGCAGCACCAGACCACCTAAACCGACTTGAGTTACACTTCGCGACCTTAAAACACCCCACCCTCCGCGACAATGCGAGCGTGATCATGCAGTTCGAAACCTGGACCCGTGGGCTTGCCGACCTTACAACCGATTGCGTCGC
>Ga0190271_10001789_pt1 | contig 12541 bp, 9 predicted proteins | sample Popmic356T_FD_133747 | JGI IMG/M metagenome (GOLD analysis project Ga0190271, IMG submission 133747) | Populus adjacent soil microbial communities from riparian zone of Weber River, Utah, USA - 356 T | ecosystem: Environmental > Terrestrial > Soil > Riparian zone | place: USA: Utah | collected...
CCACGACAAGAACGTCGGGCAGCTCCTCGACCTGGTCGACGAGCTTGGCATCGCCGAGGACACCATCGTCATCTACTCGACGGACAACGGCGTCCACATGAACACCTGGCCCGACGGAGGGATGACTCCCTTCCGCAACGAGAAGAACTCCAACTGGGAGGGCGCCTTCCGTATCCCCGAGATCATCAGATGGCCGGGGAAGATCGAGGCCGGTGTGGTTTCCAACGAGATCATCCAGCATCACGACTGGCTACCCACGCTGCTTGCCGCCGCCGGCGAGCCGGACATCATGGAGAAGCTGAAGGCGAGCCACACTATCGGGGACAAGACCTACAAGGTCCACATCGATGGCTACAACCTGCTCCCCTTCCTGACCGGTGAGGAGGAGAACAGCCCGCGCAAGGGGTTCGTCTACTTCTCGGACGATGGCGACGTGCTTGCATTGCGATTCGACAACTGGAAGCTGGTGTTCGCCGAGCAGCGCGTGCAGGGCACCCTGGAGATATGGATGGATCCATTCATCCCGTTGCGGGTTCCCAAGATCTTCAACCTGAGGACCGATCCCTTCGAGCGGGCGGATATCACTTCCAACACCTATTTCGAGTTCCTGATCGAGAACGCCTTCATCGCCTTCGCCGGGACCTCGCTCGTCACTGAGTTCCTCAGCACGTTCGAGGAGTTCCCCCCACGTCAAAAGGCGGCCAGCTTCACCATCGACCAGGCAATGGAGAAGATGGAAGCCGCATTGTCAGGGAGATAGCCGATGCTGGAATCCTGGAACGACACCCCAACGCGAGCGGCCATCGAGGAGTATGTGGCGTCGGTCACTACCGATGGCCCCGACTTCGTGCCGCCCGAGGAGCGGATCGCCACGTTCGACAACGATGGGACGTTGTGGTCGGAAAAGCCGATTCCGATCCAGCTCGACTTCGCCCTCCACCGAATGGCCGCAATGGCGGAGGCCGACCCATCACTGCAGGGCCAGCAACCCTGGAAGGCGGCGTTCGAGAAGGACATGAAGTGGCTGGGCACCGCAATGGTCAAGCACTATCACGGCGATGACGGAGACCTGGGACTGCTGATGGCGGCGGTACCGAGAACCATCGCCGACCTCAGCATCGACGACTACCAGCGGGAAGTCGCCAACTTCTTCGAGGAGGCCGAGCACCCGGTCCTCAAACGCCCTTACCGATCGTGCGGATACGCCCCGATGGTGGAGCTACTTCGCCTCCTCGAAGAGAACGGGTTCACGCCTTACATCGCTTCCGGGGGTGATCGGGATTTCATGCGGCCGATCGCGAGCCACATCTACGGGATCCCACCGGAGCGGATCATCGGAAGCTCTCAGGCCCTCGACTTCCAGGAGAGAGAGGACGGCAATGACGTCCTCTACAAGTCGGAGATGGAGTTCTTCGATGACGGGCCGACAAAGCCGGTCCGCATCTGGAGCCGAATCGGGCGACGGCCGATCATGGCCGGAGGTAATTCAAACGGTGACATCCAGATGTTGAGATTCGCCAATCACCCCGGGCACCCGGCACTGAGGACACTCCTCCTCCACGACGACGCGGAAAGGGAGTTCGACTACACCGCGGGTGCCGAGGACGCCCTGGCTCGCGCCGACGACAAGGGCTGGACCGTCATCAGCATCAAGAACGACTGGTCGAAAGTGTTCGCCAACTCAACGTCGTAGCTTGGCGGCGTGACAATCCAACAGGCGTCGGAAGAAACCGGAATCGCCCGTTTTGTCCCGGCTTTGAGCTGGTTGCGCAGCTACGACCGCGCTTGGCTCGGCGCCGATCGTCTGGCGGGGGCAACGGCAGCCGCGGTAGTCATTCCTCAGGCGATGGGCTACGCGACGGTTGCCGGCCTTCCCGTCGAAATCGGTCTGTACACCTGCATCTTCCCGATGCTGATCTACGCGTTGTTCGGGACGGCGCGCAGGCTCTCGTTCAGCACGACCTCGACGATCGTCGCCCTCACCGGGCTGGCGATAACGGCGGCCGCTCCCAACTCGACTGATCTGGTCGGAACCGCCACCACTCTGACCCTGATGGTCGGGGTGTTGTTGATCGTCTTTCGACTGATCAGGCTGGGCTGGATGCTGGAGGCGGTCTCCGAGGCCACCCTGGCCGGGCTCAAGGTGGGCGTTGGGCTGACCATCATCGCCGACCAACTCCCGAAACTCCTCGGCATCCCCTCGACCGAGGGTGATTTCTTTGGTGATGTGTGGAACGCGATCCAGCAGATCCCGGAGGCGAACCTCGCCACGGCCTTGATCGGGGCGGTCACCATCGCATTCCTCCTGGTTATCAGAGCGTGGAAGCCGAAGATCCCCGGTCCGTTGCTGGCTCTTGCTGTTGGCATCGGCCTCGTGGTCTTCACCGGGGTGACCGATCGAGGGGTGGCCACCATCCCCGAAGTCCCCACCGGTCTTCCCCTTCCGGCGATTCCTCCGTTCCAGAATCTCGAGACATTGCTCCCCTTTGCACTGGCCATCGCCCTGATGGCCTACTTCGAGACAGTCACCGCAGGACGGATCGCTCGCCAACCCGACGACCCGCCCATCGACAACAACCAGGAGTACATCGCGACCGGCGTGGCCACGATCGTCGGCTCCTTCTTCCAGACCGTTCCCCCCGCCGGCGGGTTCTCCCAGACCCAGGTCAACACCAATGCCGGGGCCCGTAGTCAGCTCAGCGAATTGGTGACCGTGGTCCTGGCGGTGGCGGTTGCCCTCTTCCTGGCCCCGGTGCTCGGTGACCTCCCCGAAGCCACCCTGGGCGCGATCGTGGTGGTCGCCGTTCTCGGACTGATCAAGGTCGACGAGATGCGCCGGCTGGGGGTCATCGACCCTCTCGAGTTCTGGATCGCGGCCATCACCGCTTTCTTCGCTCTCGCCTTCAACCTCCTGATCGGGGTCCTGGTCGGGGTGTTCCTCACCATCTACTTCGTGTTGCGCACCCTCAACCACCCGGTGGTGATCGAACTGAAACGGCCGCACGAGAGCCGGGAGCTACTACCGGCCCGCGACGGAGATGAGGCCGTCCCGGGGATGCTCATCCTCCGAATCGAAGGCGGGCTGTACACCCTCAACGTGAGAGGTGTCCAGACCCAGATACTGGAAAGAGCCGCTGTCGAGCCCCATCCCGAAGTAGTGCTCCTCGACGTCGGCGGTACCGCCGACACCTCGGTCACCGTGATTGATGTCATCCTCGAGACCGACCACATGCTGGCGCGACAGGGGTCGACGCTGTGGGTTGCCAGCATCCCGACCAGGGCATTGGAGAAGGCCAGGAAAACGGAGATGTGGGAGGCCTGGTACGGGTCAGGAAGGATCCACCCCACGGTCGCATCGGCCGTCACCGCGTTTCAGGAATCTCGCTAGATCTGACCACTCACATTGCAGCTGCACGCCCCTGTTCGAGGCTGCTCTACGGGTGTGTAGGTTCGACCGGCGCCGTCGAACTGGAGTCAGAAATGCCCCGAGAGTTTCAAGGAAAAATCGAGCTCACCAACCAAGATTCCACCCCGGATTTTGGAGCGTTCCTGGCCGACCGTGCCCCGGAGGGAGCACCCAACGTGCTCGTGGTCCTCTACGACGACACCGGTCTCGCCGCCTGGTCACCTTTCGGCGGCCGCATCGAGATGCCGACGCTGCAAAAGCTGGCCGACAACGGTCTCATTTACAGCCAGTGGCACACCACCGCTCTCTGCTCACCGACCCGGTCCACTTTCCTGACCGGTCGGAACCATCATCTGAACGGGTTCGCCCAGATCGCCGAAGGGGCGCAGGGATTTCCCGGCTATAGCTCGCACATCCCTCCTGAGAACGGGACGATCGCACACGTGCTGCGTGACGCCGGTTGGAGCACGTTCTGGGTCGGGAAGAATCACAACGTCCCCATCGACGAATGGGGCATGGGCGCTTCCAAGAAGAACTGGCCGCTGGGAATGGGCTATGACCGCTTCTATGGCTTTCTCGGAGGCGAGACCAACAACTGGTACCCCGATCTGACCGAGGACAATCACACCGTCGACCAGCCCTATCAGCCGGAGGAGGGTTATCACCTCTCCAAGGACCTGGCCGACAAGGCGCTCGGCTTCATCCGCGATTCGAAGCAGTCGGAGCCGGACAAGCCCTGGTATCTCTGGTTCTGCCCCGGGGCCAACCACGCCCCTCATCACGCCCCCCAGGACTACATCGACCGATACAAGGGGAAGTTCGATGACGGATACGAGGCCTACCGGGAGTGGGCCCTGCCCCGGATGATCGAGAAAGGGATCCTCCCCGAGGGAACCGAGCTCACCCCGATCAATCCGATGACGGAGGGGAGGTTCATGGCGGGCGATGCGGTCCGCCCCTGGGACACGCTGTCCGATGAGGAGAAAGCCCTGTTCAGCCGTATGGCCGAGGTCTACGCCGGCTTCTCGGAGTACACCGACGCCCAGGTGGGGCGGATCATCGACTATCTGGAGGAGTCGGGGCAGTTGGAGAACACCTTGGTGATCTACTGTGCCGATAACGGAGCGTCGGGCGAGGGCAGCCCCAACGGGTCGGTCAACGAGGGCAAGTTCTTCAACGGCTACCCCGACGACATCGCCGAGAACCTGGCGATGATCGACAAGCTGGGCACCGCGGAGACCTACAACCACTACCCCACCGGTTGGGCTGTGGCCTTCTCCACGCCCTTCCGCATGTTCAAGCGGTATACCTATCAAGGCGGTGTGTGCGATCCGTTGGTGATCTCATGGCCCAAAGGGATCCAGGCTCGGGGTGTCCGGCAGCAGTACCACCACTCCACCGACATCTATCCGACCATCCTCGAGGTCTGTGGCATCGAGCTGCCGGAAGTGGTGAATGGTTACAAGCAGTCACCGTTGTCCGGGGTTTCGATGGCGTATTCATTCACAGATGCCGAAGCGCCCACCAAGAAGGAGACTCAGTACTACGAAATGATGGGCAGTCGCGGCATCTGGCACAAAGGATGGAAGGCTGTCGCCGAGCACGGCCCGACATCGAACCTGGGCGACTTCGAGAACGATCGGTGGCAGCTGTTCCACACCGACGAAGACCGCTCTGAGGCCCACGACGTGGCCGACGAGCACCCGGAAAAGGTCGAAGAGCTGAAGGAGCTGTGGATGGCCGAGGCCAAGGCCAACAACGTCCTTCCTTTGAACGACATGGGCCCCCGCGAGTTGGGCACCAGCGGGGTTCTTTATCGGGTGGCGGTGCCTCCAAGTGGGCAGTACACCTATTACCCCGGCACCTCTGAGGTGCCCGAGCAACTCGCTGCCAACACCCACAATGTCTCGTACAAGATCCTGGCCGAGGTGGACTTCGCCGAAGGAAGCCAGGGCGTGGTTTTCGCCCAGGGCTCGAGATTCGGCGGGCACGCCCTCTTCGTCAAGGACGGCAACCTCACATACGTCTTCAACTTCCTGGGCATCCCGCCGGAACAACGGATTTCGGCCCCGGCGCCGAAATCCGGCCGACATGTCGTCGGCGTGGAGTTCGTGAAGGACCGCATGGGCGAGAACTTCGAGCCGATTGGCACGGCCACATTGCACATCGATGACGTGGTGGTCGCCGAAGACGAGATCCGGACCATCGCCGCGTTCTATGCGCTTTGCGGCGAGGGCTTGTGTATCGGTTACGACAGCGGCGACGCGGTGAGCTCGGAGTACACCCCCAAGTTCGAGTGGACCGGGGGCGAGATCATCAAGGTGGTCTTCGATGTCGCCGACGACGCCTATGTCGACGTCGAACGGCATCTGGCGGCAGCGATGGCGAGGGACTGAGCGGAGGACGACATGGCACACAGGGAAGAGCCCCTCCCGATCGGAGGATCAGAGCTGGCTGCCGGAATCGGCGTCATGTTCGCCGCCACACTGATGATCGTGGGCGGGATCATGCAGGTCTTCCAGGCGATCTCCGCTATTGCCAACGACGAGTTCTTCGTGACCCTTCCGAACTACGTCGTGACGCTCGACGTGTCGACTTGGGGGTGGATCCACCTCGTCTTCGGCATTCTGGTGGTGATCGCCGGCATGTCACTCTTCTCCGGGAGCAGGGTGGCGGCGATTCTCGCTCTGGTCCTGGCAGTGCTCAGTGCCATCGCCAACTTCGGGTTCATCCCGTACTACCCCTTGTGGGCCATCTTCATCATCGCCGTGGATGTGTTTGTCATCTGGGCAATCGCCCGGTCCGGAGTGCTCGAGACCTGATCCCCGGCGGCACCGGCGTAGTGGTCTAGAAATCAGATCCAGGGAGACGAAGTGAGCGGCACGGCCGGTGGCGGGGTGACAATGGTCGCCATGTCGGTCCGACCCTGTCTCGCCGCTGCAACCGCACGAATGACCTCGGTGCGAACCGTAAGGCCGTCTGACGGCTGATGCCAGAACTGTACGAGTGCTGTGACCCGCACCGGGTCGACCGAGGTGAGATAGACGGCCGGCGCGGGCTCGGGCATCACCCCGGGCACCGCGGCCACGATCGCAGCCAGATCCTGCACCGTCTCCTCGAGTTCCCTGGACCTGATGCGCACCTCGACCTCCGACCGACGTGCCGTGCGTTCGGTGTGGTTGACGAGCGGGTTGTTGAGTACCTGGGAATTAGGGAGGTGCACTCGACGGCCGTCGAATGTCTCGACCACAACCGCACGGCCATTCATCTCGATCACGTCGCCGACGTAGTCGAGGGAATCGACCTCGTCACCGACTTCGATTGGTCGTCGCGTCTGAAGGACGATCCCGGCGGCGAAGTTCTCAGCGATGCCACGCAGGGCCAGGGCGAGGATGACGCCGATCACGATCACCGCCGTGAGCAATGGCTGAATCGGAACTCCGATAATGGACAGGGCCACTCCGAACCCGACGAACAGGACGACGTAGCCGGACGCTCGGGCAGTCAGATCACGCAGTTCGTCGGAGAGGCCCTGGAGCCGTGTGAGCAGCTTGCCCACTGCTTTGCGGGTGACCCGGGAAAGGATCCAGCCCACGATCGCCACTGCCACCGCCAGAACCGCGTTCCAGGGGTCGATCGTGGTGACGGTCAGAGTCTCGGCATCGACAGCGAGAACCGCACTCATCGACGACATGGTGTCACGACCTCGATGACCGGACGAGGATTTCGACCATGAGCAGAGAGGTGGAGACAGCCACGAGGTCTCCACGGTTGTTCGCATCGCTGCGTGGCTACCGGCGCGATTGGCTGACGAAGGATCTGATCGCCGGATTGACGGTCTGGGCGGTGCTGGTGCCGGAATCCCTCGCCTACGCCACCATCGCCGGCGTCTCCCCGGTGATCGGGCTATATGCCGCTCCGGCCGCACTGATCCTGTACGCAGCCTTCGGCAGCTCCAGGCATCTGGTCACCGGGCCGATGGCGGCCACCGCCGCACTGTCGGCAGCAGCCGTCGCCGACCTGGCGACTGACGACGCCGACTTCCTCACGTTCACGGTGGTTCTCGCTGTGGTGACCGGTCTGGCCGCGCTCATCGCCGGGCTGCTCCGTCTTGGCTTCGTGGCCAACTTCATATCGGAACCGGTACTCAAGGGTTTCATCATCGGTCTCGCCCTCACCATCATCGTCGGGCAGCTGCCCAAGCTCTTCGGGATGGAGGGGGGAGAAGGCGACTTCTTCGAGAAGCTATGGGCTTGGCTGACCAACCTGGACGAGACACATCTTCCGACACTGGCGGTAGGCCTGGTGTCACTCGCCATCGTCTTCGCATGTCGTGAGTATGTGCCCAAGGCGCCGGGCCCCCTGATCGCCGTCATCTTCGGGATCGCAGCCGTGGCCCTGTTCGACCTGGACGCCCAGGGCGTGTCCATCGTCGGCGAGATCGAGTCCGGTCTCCCCTCGCTGGGGTTGCCCGATACAACTCTGGACCATTACCTGGGCATAGCCCCGGCTGCGCTCGGGGTGATGTTGGTGGGATTCGCCGAGGGTCTGGGTGCCGGCAAGACATATGCCGCCCGACATCACTATGAGATCGACGCCAATCGGGAGTTGATCGGTTTGGGCGCGGCAAACCTCGGAGCCGGCATCAGTGGCGGGATGGTCGTCAACGGCAGTCTTTCCAAGACGGCAGTGAATGGTTCGGCGGGGGCGAAGAGCCAGATGTCGGGCATCGTCGTCGCCGGTCTGACCATCGTCACCCTGCTCTTCCTCACGGCATTGTTCGCCGACCTTCCCGAGGCAACCCTGGCCGCGGTCGTGATCGCCGCCATCGTCGAGTTGGTCGACATCGACTCGTTGCGCAAGCTGTATCGCGCCTACAGCGACAGACTCGGCCGCATCTACGGATTCGCCGCCCGCCCCGATTTCATCGCCGCGATCGCCGCGATGCTGGGTGTGCTCATCTTCGACACCTTGCCGGGTCTCTTCATCGGCATCGCGATGTCGCTGTTCCTGATGGTCTATCGGATCTCCAAGCCCAACATCGCGCGACTTGGCATCGAGCCTGGCACCAGTGTGTATGTGGACACCGACCGGCATCCGGAGGCCACAACAGCGGCCGGCATCGAGGTCCTGCGGGTAGAGAGCGGGCTCTTCTTCGGTAACGCCGATTTCGTCCGCACCCATGTCAGGACACTGGCGGCGAACAAGGGTGCGAGGGCTGTGATCATCGACGCCGAGACGGTTCCTTTCGTAGACGTGACGTCAGTGAAGATGTTGTCCGAGCTGGCCGAAGAGCTGGGCAGGGGCGGAGTCCGGCTCGGATTGGCCAAAGACATCGGTCAGGTGCGGGACCTGTTGCCGGAGTCCGACGAGGCAGGCTCGGTCGAGATCTACTACACGATCGAGGAAGCAGTCAGGGCGATGTCAGACAAGGGAGTTGGCTGAACCTGCGCCCTCAGGCGTTGATCAAGGCCTGATCAGCCTCTTCAGAGACGATTCGCTGATTCTTTCCCAGCCACCACAGCGCAATCAGCCCGGCGATTCCGGCGAGGAGGCCGCTCAGCTGGTTCCAGGTGAGGGCGCCGATCTCGGCGTCGCCGCTGCCGAAACGCAGCGAGTCGAGCAGGAACCGCTGGAATCCGTACCAGGTGACCCAGGCGAAGAAGAGCTGGCCGTAGCGGAGCTCGATGCGGTCATAGAGCAAATAGAGCAGACCGAGCAGCACGGCGGCGCCGATCATGTCGTAGAAGGCCACGTGGTGATACACACCACAAAAGACCTCCCCGACGTCGGCCGCCACACACTCGAGCGCGTCGTGTTGGGGAGCAACGTCGTAGGCCGGCCGGATCCCATAGCCCCACCAGGCGGTGGTGCTCTTGCCCAGATGCTCGACGATGGCGAGGTCCCCTATGCGGCCGACGACCGTCCCCAGAGCCAAACCGAACGCAGACATGTCGAGGGTGGGCAGAACAGGAAGGTCGACCTGTCTCATCCGAATCCAACCGGCGATGATGCCGCCGGCGAAACCTCCCATGATCGAGAAGTTGCCCGAGATCGGGTTCAAGGCATCCACAAGGGGCACGCCATTCATCAGCTGGGCAGGCGTGGTGAGATAGCGAGCGCCGATGAGGGCGCCGATCAGCCCCCAGGTGAGGACGGATTGGTATTTGGCGGTGTCGAACCCCCGCTTGCCCATCTCCTTGTTGGCCAGCCAGGCCCCGGCGACGAAGCCCAGGGCGGCGAAAAGGCCATGCAGTGAAAACTGAAAGGGTCCGATATCCCAGATTGGGATCGGGGGATAGCTGATAAAGGCGAGCATGCTGTCAGCAGGGTACCTGGACCCAGAATCTGAGCTTCTAGCCTGCCATCGTGCCAATCCAGGTCGAGGTCCGCGCACCGGGTCGGGTCAATCTCATCGGCGATCACACCGACTACACCGGCGGTCTCGCCCTGCCGATCGCCATCGATCGTCAGATCACGGTTCGGGGCATCGACACCGATGAGCCCGTCATCAGCCTCACCTCCGACCAGGACGCGACAGCGGCGACCATCTCGCTGCCGGCTGCTGGAGTAGCTACTACCGAGCCACCATGGGCGAGACGAGTCGCAGCCATCGCCGTCGAGTTGGGGCGGGAGAACGGTTTCAGCGGGTCGATCGAATCGACGGTGCCGATCGGCGCTGGGCTCTCCTCGTCGGGTGCCCTCGGCGTCGCCCTTGCCCTCGCACTGGGCGCTGATGCCAACCTCTCACGGCTGGAAGTCGCCCTTCTGTGCCAGCGGGCCCAACAGGCCGCGACGGGTGTGCCCGCCGGCATCCTCGACGAGATGGCCTCCCTTCATGGGCTCGATGGCCATGCAGTGCTACTCGACTGTCACGATCTCACGGTCGAACCAGTCCCCCTGCCCGAGAGTGCCGAAGTAGTCGTCAAGTACATCTCCCACCGCACCGTCGCCGGGAGCCCTTATGCGGATCGGGTGGCGGCCTGCCACGCCGCCGAAGAAGTGATCGGGCCACTTCGCCTGGCCGGGATGGAGGATCTCTCACCACTCGGTGATCCCGTCCTGCTCGCACGAGCCCGCCACGTGGTCTCGGAGAACGAGCGAGTGCGAGAATTCGTCGAAGCGCTCAGATCAGGTGATTTGAAGACCGCCGGCCACCTGATGACCGTCAGCCACATCAGTCTGCGCGACGACTACGAGGTATCCACCCCTGACCTCGATTCCGCGGTCGAGACGCTGGTCTCCACCCCGGGTGTCTACGGCGCCCGTCTCACCGGCGCAGGCTTCGGCGGCTGCGTCATCGCATTGGCGGAGCCAGGAGCGGTCACGGACGCGTGGGTGGTGCGAGCCGTGGACGGGGCGCAGGTCGTCTCTGGTGGATCCAATTACTATCGCGGCCAGTGAGTGAACTGCTGACCGCAGCCGCCGACGCTTTGAACGTGCCCGAGACCCTGGTGCAACGATCGGCGGCGGCCAGGGCCACGGCCAACGGCGCATCGGTGGACGACGTGTTGAACGCGTGGGCAGGAGGCGCCCCGGCTGCCGGACCGGCGCCGGCACCAACCCCCACCACCGAGGAACCGGCGCCCGAGGCGGAGGAATCGACTGAGCCCGCGGCCCCCTCTGTTGCGGAGCCAGAGCCGGCTGCTGCCCCGGACCTGGCCCCGGCGACGGCGGCGGTCCTTGTCGAGCCGGAGCCGGAAGTCGTCCTGGAACCCGTATCGCTGCGACGCCGGGTACGGACCGCCGTGAGAGTGGGAGCCTGGACCGGCGCGGGGCTCGGACTGATCGGCTTCGTCGTGGCCAGCAACTGGTGGGCGGCCACCGCCACCGTCACCGGCGAGGAGTCCTTCATCCCGGTCATTCAGGTCAATTCCAACGGCGTGATCATCGGTGCCGCGCTGATCAGCATCGTTTTCGGGGCTGTGATCGCCTCGCTCTCACGAGCCGCGGCGTCATGGGCCAATCCCGGGATGCAGCTCAGCAACTCACCGAGCTCCACCGCCTGGATCGGCGCCCTGATAGGCATCCTGCTCGGTGTGGTCGCTGGGGCCGTCCTCACCGGCCTAGGGACACCGGTGGAAGGGGCGGAAGGGGTGGTTCAGCTACCGGTCCTCGCCACTATCGGCGTGATGGCGATCGGAGGCGCCATCCTCGGTGGGCTGACCGCGACTGTCACCCAAGCGATCGGCGTCCCGGTCGCGGTGCCCGACGGCTCGGGCGAGGAGATCGACAGTGTCAGGCAACGACTCGGCTTCGCTTTCGGCATCCCCCTTACCGGCCTGCTGCTGCTCGGGCTGCTCGTCCTTCCCTTCGCCTGGGTCCTCATCGAGTCCAACCACCTGGCGGAAGGTGGGGCCGCGATCGTCGGGATCCTCGTCGCCGCCGGCATCCTCGGCTTCGCCTCACTTGCCGGAACCAAGCCCAACATCAAGCTGTCCTTTGGCGAGGTGATGGTGGCAGTGATCGGGATCGGCACCATCCTGGTCTTCATCCTGGCCGTCATGTTTGCCCGCAGCCCGGACGAGGAATCGGAGGAGCCCGCGGCCGAGCCCGAGGCAGCGATCACACTCGTTATCGGTTGATCAGCTCAGACCGGCAGCGTTGGCCAGGTCTGACGCGTTGATGGCGGCGGAGAGATCCCCCTGGGCAAGCGCGTTACGCATACTTCGGGCCACCTCGAGAGCCACCTGGATCTGAGCTTCTTTCGTCGATGCGCCGAGGTGCGGAGTGAGCACGAGGTTGGGGGCGTCGAGCAACGGGCTGTCCGGCGACAGCGGCTCGTGCTCATAGACATCGAGACCCGCACCTGCGATCCGACCATTGTTGAGTGCTTTGGCCAGGGCCGTTTCGTCGACGACACCACCACGCGAGACATTCAGCACGAACGCGCCTTTTTTCATCCGCCCCAACGTGCTTTCGCCGATGAGACCCCTCGTCTCTGCGTTGAGGGGGACATGGAGAGTGATGACGTCCGAATTCTCGATCAAGCTGTCCAGAGACACGAGATGCGGGTGCAGCTCGTCGACTCTGTCAGCGGGCAGATAAGGGTCGTACACGACCACGTCCATCCCGAATGCCCGGCAACGCTTCGCCCCCTCCCATCCGATGCGACCCGCCCCGATGACACCGAGG
>Ga0190271_10001790_pt1 | contig 12534 bp, 10 predicted proteins | sample Popmic356T_FD_133747 | JGI IMG/M metagenome (GOLD analysis project Ga0190271, IMG submission 133747) | Populus adjacent soil microbial communities from riparian zone of Weber River, Utah, USA - 356 T | ecosystem: Environmental > Terrestrial > Soil > Riparian zone | place: USA: Utah | collected...
GGCAACCTTCGACGTTCCATCGCCGCGCATGACGACGTATGGCGAGTCCGTTGTCGACGTTGGGGGGTCCCATCCATGGGCGCGCGTGCTCTCCTACGTGCCCGGGCACATGAGCGTTGGCTCTCGCCGCATTGAACCCGGGGTCGGGACCGCATTGGGCTCGGTGTCCGGCGAGATGGTCGCGAGCCTCGCGCTGTTCTCGCACCCCGGTCTCGTCGAGGGCGGCGACTGGGACCTGCGCGAGGCCCCGCGCGTGATCGGCGACGACCCCGTGCTCACGCCGCTGCTCGAGGCGAGCCTCGAGCGCACCTCGCGGCTCACGCTGCCCGTGCAGCTCATTCATGGCGACCTCACGGAGGACAACGTTGCGCTCGGCGCCGACGGCGACTTTGCAGGCGTGATCGACTTCGGCGACCTCATGGAGAGCTGGGGTGTCGCGGAGCTCGCGGTCACCCTGACCTCGCTGCTCGCCCACGACGGTCCCGTCATGGGAGAGGTGCTCGACGCGGTTGCCGCGTTCCACGCGCGCCGCCCGCTGACCGAGGACGAGGCGAGGGCCGTGTGGCCGCTCGTTGTGCGCCGCGCGCTCGTGCTCGAGGCGGGCGCCGAGCGCGTGCTCGCGGGCGATCCAGGCAACGAGTACGCGCTTGCGCGGCGGCCGTTCGAGCGGCTCGTGCTCGCGCGGGCCCTCGCGTTGCCGTACGAAGAGGTGGAGCTACTCGTTCTGGGCGCGGTTGGCCTGCTTCCCAAGGTGAGCTCGACCTTGCAGCCCATGATCGCGCGCCTCGCGGACGTGCCGGAACTCGACCTGTCCGTGACGTCGCCAATGCACGATGGTGGCGCGTGGCTCACGCCCTCCCCGCGGGAGGTACTTCAGGAATGCATTACCCGATACGCATCGCCGACGCTCGTGCCCCAGGCGGCGACTGGAGTGGTCCCGCGGTCCGTTCCCCTCGGCATGACGGCGTATGTCGCCCCAGGTAGAACACTGTTTTCGCCGGGCTCCGCGCTCGTGCGGTCCGCGACGGAGCATGGCCTAGTGCTTGCGCTCGTTGATGGGGGCTGGGTCCACGTCGAGGGCGTGCGCCCCGCGGTCGAGACTGGGCAGACCGTCGCCGTTGGGGAGATGCTTGGCAGCGTCGAGGAGTCCGTATGGATCCAGCTGTGCGCGAGCGCGATGATTCCTCCGCGCTACGTACAGCCCGGCCTCGAGGAGCATTGGGCGCGAATCTGCCCGGACCCCTCGGTGCTGTTCGGGCGAGAGCCGGCCCCAGCGTCGGGCAAAAACGCCGACCAACTGATCGCCGCGCGCGATGCCGTTGTTGCGACCGTCCAGGAACACTATTACGAGCGACCGCCGCGCATCGAGCGCGGGTGGAGGCACCACCTCATCGACATCGACGGGCGCGGGTATCTCGACATGGTCAACAATGTGGCGATCCTTGGGCACGGGGAGCCGCGCATCGCCGACGCCGTCGAGCAGCAGCTACGCGCTCTCAACACCAACTCGCGCTTCAATTACGAGGCGATTGTTGATTTCAGTGAGGCGCTCGCGAGGCGGTGCCCGCCGGGCCTCGACCAGGTGCTGCTCGTGAACTCGGGTTCGGAGGCGGTTGACCTCGCTATTCGCGTGGCGCGCGCCGCGACCGGGCGGACGGATGTACTCGCCCTCACGGAGGCGTATCACGGGTGGACGGTTGGCGCGGATGCGATCTCGACCTCGCTCGGCGACAACCCTGCAGCGCTTGAGACCCGGCCTTCCTGGGTACACCTGCTCGACGCTCCCAACACGTATCGCGGACGCTGGCGCGGCGAGGAGTCGGGGCGGTATGCCGCGGAGGCGGTGGCGCGGATCGAGGGGCTCGGCGTGCCCATCGCTGCGCTTGTGTGCGAGCCGATTTTTGGCAACGGCGGCGGGATCCTGCTGCCGCACGGGTACCTGCGCGAGGTGTATCGGGCCGTGCGCGCCGCGGGCGGGCTGTGCGTGAGTGATGAGGTGCAGGTTGGGTACGGGAGGCTCGGCGAGCACTTCTGGGGGTTCGAGGAGCAAGGGGTTGTGCCCGACGTGATTGCCGTCGCCAAGGCGATGGGGAACGGGCACCCGCTCGGCGCGGTGATCACGACGCGTGAGATCGCATCTCGGTTTGCGGTGGAGGGATCGTTCTTCTCGTCCGCGGGGGGTTCGCCGGTCTCGTGTGTTGTGGGGTCGACGGTGCTTCAGGTCATCGAGGAGGACGCGCTGCAGGAGCGGGCGCGGCTCGTTGGCGCCGAACTCGTTGACGGTTTGCTCGAGTTGGCGTTGCGGCACCCGCGAATTGGTGCGGTGCACGGGATGGGGCTGTATTTGGGGGTCGAGATCGTGGCTGATGGTCCGGACTCACCGGATCCTGCCGGCGCCCGCGAGATCTGCGACGCCATGCTCGACGAGGGCGTGATTGTGCAGCCAACCGGCGACCACAAGAACGTGCTCAAGATCAAGCCGCCGCTGACGCTGGACACTTCTGGAGTGGACAGGTTCATTGGCGCTCTCGACCACGTGCTGACGATGGCCGATGCGCGAGGGCGGCTGTAGGTTCCGGCCGGCCCGGGAGGGACTGGAGCGGGCGACGGGAATCGAACCCGCGTGATCAGTTTGGAACGGAACGTCGCTGACGCCCTGCACCTCATCTACCAGGAGAAACGTGCTCGCCCCTTACTCGTCACGAGGTCCAAGTTGGCACCGTTGGGCACCGATTGGGCATGAATTGGGCACCGAAGGCGGTCGCATACGGCCGCACCACCGCACATTCGCACAACGTGCAGATGTGTCGAGACATCGTTGACGGGCCATAGCCCGGGCCTGTCAGGACTTCTGGATATATGGTCCGGCGGGATGCTACGGCTGGAGGCCGTCGTGGAGCCCCTTCCCCCGTCTCGTAAGACCTCGGGAGTCCCGGACCGTCACGTTTATGCCGAATCGTGGCCTTCGTGGCGTAAGTCTGTAGTGCCCTTTACGTTGCCCTTACCGAAACGTCACGTTGCGATGACCGACGTGATCGAAGTCACGCCATTAAGCGCAACTTCCGGAGCCCTTCGAGTCGTTCACAGAAGAGTCACTGCAACCAAGGGGCACGCGAACGAGTTGGGTCTCCCGATCCGATAGACCTCCGGCCCACCGAAAGCGAGGCCGCACCGACCGCCCAGGCAGTTTGTTAGATGAGGGCCGAGTCGACGCAACGACACCATGTTCATTAGCACCCGCAGCAGGATCGTATCCATGTTCGCAGCGGCCATCGGGGGAAGTCTCCTCCTGGTTGCCTCACCCGCCGAAGCCTTCGCTTCGGACCTAGAGTCTCCACCCCCTACCCCAAACCCCGAGACCTCAGCGGTCTCAGCATCGTCGCCCGCAGAGATCATCCTGCCGGAGCAGACCACGAGCGATCCGTCCACCGTGACGGACACCGAAGCACTCGACGCTCGGACCCTCGCCGACCAGTCCGCGCTCGAGGCTACGGCGGCCGCAGATGCGAAGGCCGCGGCGATCGCCAAGAAGAAGGCCGCCGCCGCTAAGAAGAAGGCCGCCGCCGCTAAGAAGCGGGTCAACATCGCGAAGAAGTACATCGGCGTCAGGTACAAGCGCGGTGGAACGAACCCCAAGGCGGGATTCGACTGTTCGGGCTTCACGCGGTACGTGTACAAGCGGGCAGGGAAGAACATTCCGAGGACTAGCGCTGCGCAGCGAAACGCCGGAAAGACGGTCTCGCGCGCGAAGGCGCGGCCAGGTGACCTTGTGTGGTTCTCAGACTTCCGTCACGTCGCGATCTATGCAGGCAACGGCTACATCATCGACGCTCCGAAGCCCGGCAAGAAGGTCACCAAGCGCAAACTCTGGACGAGCCACGTGAAGTACATCCATGTGGCTGTCTGATGAGTGGCGGTCCGTGACTCGTCGCGCCGCGCTCTTGCAGCGGATGCGGGTCGTGCCACCTGGGTCGAGCCCTGCGTGAGGCGCTTGTGGGCCGGCGCCGCGATGAGGCAACTGGAGCGGGCGACGGGAATCGAACCCGCGTGATCAGTTTGGAAGACTGAGGCTCTACCATTGAGCTACGCCCGCACTGCCGCATTCACGGCGCGTACTAGAGTAGCCGAGCCTGCCGCAAGTGGGCACCACCACCGGGGTGTAGCGCAGCTTGGTAGCGCGCCTGCTTTGGGAGCAGGAGATCGCAGGTTCAAATCCTGTCACCCCGACGAAGTTCGCGAACGCCGAGAGCAAAGCTCTCGAGCGTGAGCGAACAACGAAGGGGTTGAGGCGCGCCGCTCAACGGCGAGACGATCACCCCGACGAGTGAGGGATCACCCGACGAGCAGATCACGGCACCTTGATCCGGATGGCTCCGGCCTTTGTCCGCACCTTCAACCGCTTGGTCTTCTCCCTGTCGCCGCCGTCGATCTCGTAGAGAAGGCGCCGGTCGGTCCGAATGTCGATCCGCTTGCCGCGAGTTATCTCGACGAACGGCGAGCTAGTGGCCTGACCTACGGCGGTGCGGCCCAATGCGCGGCTCCAGTCGAGGAGGCTGTCCGCCGTGATGACGCCCACGTCGAGCAGCCCGTCATCCGGTCGAGAGTCTGGGAAGACCTCGATTCCCCCGGTGAGTTGGCCCATGTTGCCAATGAGCACGCAACCGGCGGAGCCCTTGAAGAAACGCTTGTCGTCGACGTCCACACGCGCCTGAAAGCGCGCAGCCTTGATGCTCCGGGCGCCGGTCCACACGTATGCCAACCGGCCCAGAGCGTCCTTAAGGCCGCCGTCAGCGTCTTTGATCATGTCGGCGTCGAGCCCGATGCCCATCATCACGCCAAAGTGTTCGCCGTTGACGCGACCCAAGTCGATTGTGCGCTCAAAACCGCGCAGGGCAACCTCAACTGCTTCCGGCACACTCTTGGGGATGTTGAGATTCGTGGCGAACAGGTTTCCGGTGCCCGCGGGCAGGATGGCCAACGGAACGGACGTTCCGGCGAGTGTGTCGATGCATCGTTGCACCGACCCATCTCCGCCCCAGATGATGACGAGGTCGGCCCCACGCTTGAGGGCCTTGCGCACCGCCTTCGGTACGTGTTTGCTCTTTGGAACTTGGAACCACATGGGGCTCGACTGGCCGCGAGCCGCAAGTTCGGTGCGCAACTCATCGAGTCCGCCGCCTAACGTTTTGCCTTCGTGGGCGATCACTGCGAGGTTGGTCACGGAGTGCCTTTCGTGTCAGTTGCCGCTTCATGAGTACCCATGTTGTGCCAGCCTCAAACATAAGTGGCGAAGTGTGATTCCGCTGGTATTTTTGCAATCACTCGACGATTCCAGGAGGGGACATGGGTATCAGTTCACCGCACGGTTCCACCAGCAACAAGGCCGTGCGCGCGACCCGTAAGGCAGCTAACAGCAAGTCCGCGCGGGTGCTCGCTCGTGTGGGCCTGAGCGCCCGGGGGGCCGTCTACATCGTCATGGGCATGCTCACGCTAAGCGTTGCGAACGGGAATCAGAAAGAGGTGGACCAGAGCGGGGCGCTCCGTGAGGTTCTGCATCAACCATTCGGAACGTTCCTCGTGGCGTTGCTGGCCATCGGTTTCGCAGGCTACTCGTTGTGGCGCTTCTCAGAGGCATTGTTTGGGGTGGCTAGTGACCCAGGTTCGACTTTCGCCAGGGTCGTGTCGGCATTCCGCGGGTTGATCTATGCAGTTCTCGCGTTCACAGCGGTCGCCGTCCTCCGCGGATCTCAAGCCTCTCAAGCGGACAAGCAGCAGGGCTATGCAGCGGAGGCCATGAGCCACAGCGGTGGCCGCTGGGTCGTCGGCCTTGTCGGTGCCGCTGTTGTCGTGGTTGGTGTCGTCCTGGTCATCGAGGGCCTCACCCGTCGATTCATGCGGTACTTCCCCGAGGGTCAGCTCGACTCCAAAACGCGATCGACCATTCAGACCGTTGGGGTCATCGGGAATGTGGCGCGCGGTGTGGTGTTTGCCGGCGCGGGTGCCCTCGTGGTGTTTGCGGCCTGGACCTACGAACCCAGCAAAGTGACGGGTATCGACGGCGCGGTGCAGGTGCTGCGCGATCACTCGCTGACGTGGCTCTTGGTGGCCGCGGCGGCTGGGCTCATCGCCTTCGGCTGCTACGGGCTCCTTGAGGCGAGGTATCGCCGTGTCTGACGCCGTAGAGGTACCCCAGGCCCCGACCGCGCGGTCTTCCGCCCATCCGTTCGCGGGCACCCGTGCTGCCGGTGCACCGCGGCAGCAATGGAGCCTCGCATTGTTCGCAAGACTGGTGCTGGGCGCCCTTGTTCTCGGAACGCTGCTCGTTGGTCTCGGACTGGTTCTCACTCAGGTACTGGACTCGTGGACGCACACGGACGTTTCCCTCGAACGGTGGATCGTGGCACACCGGACAACCGCCGGGAACGCCATCACGGCGGTGGCGAGCGATCTCGCCAAAACCATGACGGCCGCTGCTGTCGCGTTCGTCGCGTTCTTTGCCCTCCGGCTTTGGCTGCGGCGCTGGTACGAGTCGTGGGTGCTGGTCATCGCATTGGCGGGAGAGGTTCTTATCTTCCTCGCCGTGAGCGCCATCGTGGGGCGTGCGCGTCCTCCGGTTTTCCGTCTGGATCCGGCGCCGCCGACGTCGAGCTTCCCGTCGGGCCACACGGCTGCCGCCGTAGTGGTGTACGGCTTCCTCGCCTTCGTCATCTGGCGTTATATGGCGCGCCGATGGTTGGCAACCTTGATCTGCGTATCGCTGATCGCAATACCGGTGGCGGTTGGGCTCGCGCGGTTGTACCGAGGCGCTCACTTCCCGACCGATGTGATTGCCGGTGCCGTCCTCGGTCTTGTGTGGCTGAGCTTCGTCGTCCGGACGTTGATGCCCGGGCACCCGAATGCGCTCCGAAGCACCACGCAATCGTGAGTTAGCGAGTCCTCACCCGAGGTCTGCGTCCGCCGCGGTATCGCGCTTCGTGCTTCCCGCGGCGGCTCGCGACCCCGCCGGCTCGACGCCCTCTCCCAGAACTTCCGCTACTCGTCGGCTCTCGGTGGGGCCCCATGTTTCGAAGGCAATGACCGTTACCGCGATCAGTCCCGCGCCGATCAGCCAGCCCGCAACGACATCGGTGACGTAGTGCACGCCTAGAGCGACACGGGCGAACCCAACGAGCGCGACCGCGGTGCCAGCCACCGCCCACACGACGGCGCGCCAGCGTCGCGGAATCATAGGGAGCGCGAGGAGCACGAGCACGCCGATGATGACGAACGAGTTCAGCGCATGGCCGGATGGGAAGGAAAAGCCGATTGCCGTGGACACGGGATCAGGAAGCGAGGGGCGGCTGCGGTCCACAATCAACTTGAGCCCAAAGCCAAGTACACCGGCGACCGCGACTGTGGTGCCGGTCCACAGAGCCAGTCGCCGCTGACCGCGTGCGGCAAGGAGGACGACGGTTCCGAGCGCCACGGTCCGGAGCGTCCAGGGATCGAGCACAGCGCTGACGCCCTCAAGGAACCCAACCGCATCGGGTTGCCTAACGGCCCAGGCGTGGAGCTTAGTGGCCACACCGGTGTCAAGCCGGTGCAATGGCCCCCAGGCATGGGTCGCCGCGTATCCGAGGAGCGCGACCGGAACGGCCGCGGCTACGAAGGCGCCTGACGCAACGAGGAGTCGCCGTTCGAGCCGCATGTCGCTGAGTTTGAAGGGCTTCATGGCAGCCTGCGCATGCGATCTCGGACGGCGCGGCCGGGTTCTCCGACTGCGGATCTCGTCAGCAAGGCCATGATTCCTAGTAAATACCACGTGTCGTCGCCTTTGTAACGAGTCCGCACCCGCGCGACACCGGCCTCTAGAACTCGATCCGCACAACCCGCCGTCGCTTGGACGGCTGGTGCACGATCTCGAACCCCGCGGCGAGGAACGCCCCCAGTGGTCCCACGAACACCTCGCCCCAGGTGATCTTTGATGGGCCGTCGATGACGATGGGATATCCCTCGAGCGACCGCGCTCCGCGCGAGCGGGCGAACGGCACAGTCGCAGCCGCGAGCGGGTAGGTGAGACGAAGACCTTGGAACTCCTTGCGCACCCTGAAGCACGTCACGGCCCACACGTCGGGATCGGCTCGGTCCTCGTCGCGCCCAAGCCACACCGTCGCGCTCGGTTGGTTGATGTGGAAGATCCGGTAGTTCGCGCGCGGCTCAACGGCGACCCATCCGGCGGGTTCGTCGTCCACGTAGGCGACGAGGCCCGAAGTGTCGACGGCGTCGGGCACCCCGCTGTTTGTGTCCATCCGGAGGGCCTCCTCGCGCGCCTCTTGCGGATGCGGCGCGTAGCCCGCCTGACCAAGTTTGTAGCGCTGGCATTGGCAGCGATACGGGTACCCGCGGGAACCAAAGATCAGCTGCAGGTCTTCCCACGCCGCCTCGTTTGCAGGCAGGATCGAGACACCCATGCGGCCACGCTACGCCGCGCCTCCGACGCTCACCGAGGAGCACTCATGTCACTCCCACCCCCGCCCGACGGCTGGACCCGGTTTCTCGTCGAGTCCAAGTTCGGCATGGGTCGCGACTTCCGCGTTCTGCACCCGGACACCGAAGCGCAGGTGTACTACGTAGACGGCAAGGTGAACGTGCGCCCCGTCGCGGAGATCCAAGGGCCCGATGGGTCAGTGCTCTTCAACGTCAAGGGCCAGGTGATGGCCATCCCTAAGCGGATGGCCATCTCCGACGCGCAGGGCCAGCACGTGGCCGAGCTCAAGGCCAAGGCGTTCTCGCTCGTCAAGAACCGCATGACGCTCGCGCTCGCGGATGGATCGACGTGGGAGCTCGAGGGCTCGTTCATCGAGAAGAACTACACGGTGTCGACCGGCGGAAGTCCCATCATCCAGCTGACGCAGAAGTGGATGACGATCCGCGACCGCTACACGATCGACGTCGCCCCCGGCGTCGAGCCCGGTCTCGCGCTCGCGCTCATGTGGGCCGTAGACCGCTGGGTCGAACGCGACTAGCGCGCCTCAACCCCCGCTGGCGTGGCAACCCCGTCGCGGTACCGCGACGCCACCGTCAGAATCCCTAGCACCAGCACCGCGGGAACAAGGATCGCGACTCGCATACCCGCAACGTCGGCGATCAGACCCGTCAGCGCCGAGCCGATGACCACGCCCACATAGTTGAACAGGTTGAGTCTCGACACGATCTCGTCCATCTGCTCGGGCGCCACATCACCCGCGGCCGCGAATGTCAGCGGCACGATCACGCCGAGGCCGAGGCCGGTCACGGCGAAGCCGAGCACGGCGACCCACGGCGCGGGCGCCGCGGCGGAGAGCAGCAGACCACCGGACGCAAGCAGGACGGCGCCCGTGACGACAGCGGCGCGCCCAAAGCGAACCACAAATCGGTCACCAAACAGTCGCGCGAACAGCACCGCGCCTTGGTACGCCGCATAGCCGAGCGGCACCACCACGGCTGCGGCCATGAGGGTGTCCTTGAGGTACGTGGAGCTCCACGTAGTGACCACGCCGTCGCCGATGTAGACAACCGCGACCACCAGCCCGAACAACGTGAGTGCCCGCCACGGGAGAGGGCGCTTCTCCGCGGGTGCAATGTCCTGCTCGGGATCGCGCGCGAGCCCCTTGCGCAGCCACGGCAGGAACGCCACACCGATGACCGCGGCGATGAGGAAACCGATCTCGAAGGCCACCTCGAGCCCGTTGATCGCCGCCACGAGCAGCGCGCCGAGGATGGCCGCGGCGGTCTGAAAGGCGAAGAAGGTGTTGATGATCGAGCGCCCGTACGCGCGTTGCACCGTAAGTCCCTGCATGCCGATACCCGCGTCGCCTAAGCCAACTCCAAGGCCGAACAGCGCGAACACGGGGAACAGCGCAGCGAACGGAAGGTCGAGCATGAGGAGCACAAGGCCCACGGCTTGGATGGCGAACGCGGGCACGAGCACCACGGCAGATCCACGACGCGGCGCCACCCATCCGGCGAGGAGCGTGCCAGCGGCCGCGAACAGCAGCACGGTAAGGACCACCAGCGAGACCTCGGAGTCGCCGATTCCGGTTCGCTCCTTGAGTCCAGGCAGGTTCGTCAGCACGAGCGCGAGCATGAGGCCCTGCAGCGCAAAGGCGACGGTGACCCACACACGCGTGCGGGCAAGTTGGGCGACGGCTGCGTCGGTCATGCAAACCTCCGGGGTGGCAAGGTGCGCTCACTGTAGCGCCGGTCGCCTCAGCAGCGTGCCCGACGCTCACGCAGCTAGGCGATGGCCCTCGCCAGTCCTTCAATCACCTCGGCGCCGGGCAGCTCCGCGAGCAGGGAACCAGGCGCGATGATCTTCGCCGCGCGCACACCCGCGCCGAGTGTGAGCAGGGACGCCTCGGCGACGCGCGCGTCAATGAGGATGGGCCAGTCTCGCGGCAGTCCGATGGGCGTGATCCCGCCATACTCCATGCCCGTGCGCTGCACGGCGAGTTCGAGCGGCATGAACGACGCCTTGCGGACGTCGAGCCGCTTGCGGACCGTGGTGTTGATGTCGGCCCTGGTGTTCGCGAGGATCACGCACGCCGCGACGCGCTCGACCCCCTCGCGCGCGCCGGACACGATGACGCAGTTGGCGGCGAGGTCGTCTGTGAGGCCGAAGGTCGCGACGAAATTAACGGTGTCGGACAGCTCGGGGTCAATCGCGACCGCTCCGAGGCGGTGTCCCCAGCCGAGCTCGGCGATGAGCGCGGCGGTTGGGGCGGCGACCAACTGTGGGTGTTCTGACACGGGCGCGGCGCTCAGCAGTCCAAGCTCGAAGGAGGTCACGGGGCAAGGATTCCACGGGACGCGCTTGGGCGTGACATGCGGGTAGAATCGCTGGGTTGTCCGTGGCGCGTTCGCGCGCAAACGGGACCCATCCACCACCAGGAGTAGTAGTGACCAGCGCCCTCGAGACCATCGACGCCACGACCGTCAAGCTGACGGTGACCCTCACGGAAGAGGACATCGCGCCCGTCATGGCGCACGCCTACGAGCACGTTGGCTCGCAGGTGCAGATCCCCGGCTTCCGCAAGGGCAAGGTCCCGCCGAAAATCCTCGAGCAGCGTGTTGGCAAGGGCGCGATCATCGAGCACGCCGTCAACGACGGACTGCCCGGCTGGTACTCCGAGGCCGTCCAGGAGCAGGGCATCCGTCCCTACGGTCAGCCCGAGGTCGAGGTCGTGAAGATCCCCGGCTCCGACGGCGACGAGGGCATCGAGTTCACCGCGACCGTTGAGGTGCGCCCCGAGGTCACGCTTCCCGCCCCGGACACGCTGACGATCTCGGTCGCGACCGCAGAGGTCAGCGACGAGGACATCGACGGCCGCCTCGACGCTCTGCGCGAGCGCTTCGGCACGCTGACCGGCGTTGACCGCCCCGCCGCCGAAGGCGACTTCGTGACGCTCGACCTCTCCGCCGTCGTTGGTGGCGAGGATGTCGACGCCGTGCAGGGAACCTCCTACCAGGTAGGCGCGGGCAACATGCTCGAGGGTCTCGACGACGTTCTCGTGGGCCTGTCCGCAGGTGAAGAGACCACGTACGAGGGCCCGCTCGCTGCAGGCGACCACGCGGGCGAGCCCGCCACGATCACCGTCAAGGTGACCGCGGTCAAGGAGCGCCAGCTCCCCGACGCCGACGACGACTTCGCCCAGCTCGCCTCCGAGTTCGACACGCTCGAGGAGCTCCGCGAGGACCTGCGTGGCCAGGCAGCGCGCATCAAGACGAACAACCAGGCGATGGAAGCCCGCGAGAAGCTTCTCGAGGCGCTTACCGAGGCCACCGACTTCGAGCTCCCCAAGAAGGTCATCGAGGCAGAGGTGCACACTCACCTCGCCAACGAGAACCGCCTCGAGGATGACGAGCACCGCGCCGAGGTCACCGAAGAGGCAGGCAAGGCGCTGCGCGTGCAGATCATCCTTGACCAGCTCGCCGATGACTTCGACATCGAGGTGGAGCAGTCCGAGCTTCTCGACTACCTGCTGAACGCGTCACGTCAGTACAACACTGACCCCGCGCAGTTCATCGAGCAGGTGGAAAAGGCGGGCCAGATTCCGGCAATGGTCGCTGAGGTCGCCCGTTCAAAGGCCACCGCGTACGCCCTGCGCCGCGCAACGGTCAAGGACGAGGCGGGCGCTGCTGTTGACCTCACTGGCGTGATCGGCTCGCTCGAAGACGAGACGTCCTCGGACGAGGACGCCTAGGTCAGATCCAGTCTGCGGCAAAGGCGATCGCGTACAACGCGAACGCCAACCATGCCGCGAGGGACACGTACCCGAGTACGAGTCCGATGATCCCTCCCGCGCGCAGGCTCGCCTCTCCGCGAGCCTGCGCGCGCACACCCATGTGGCCTAACACAATCGCGGGGATTGCCAGCGGGAACACCACGAGGCCAAAGAAGCCGAGCCCCGCCGCGGTGTAGTTCATCCACGTCTTCGGGAATCCTGAGCGCTGCCACTCGTGGGAGTCGTTCCACGAGTCGAAACGCTTATCGCGACTCGTCAGCGCGTTGGTGAA
>Ga0190271_10001791_pt1 | contig 12529 bp, 8 predicted proteins | sample Popmic356T_FD_133747 | JGI IMG/M metagenome (GOLD analysis project Ga0190271, IMG submission 133747) | Populus adjacent soil microbial communities from riparian zone of Weber River, Utah, USA - 356 T | ecosystem: Environmental > Terrestrial > Soil > Riparian zone | place: USA: Utah | collected...
ACTCAGAAACCGCGGCGAGGATGTTCCAGAGCTCGTGCGCTACTTTCTTGCTCGACATCGGAGTCGCGAATTGACGCTGTCAACCGAGGCCGAGCAGGCGCTCCGTATCTATCCGTGGCCTGGGAATGTGCGTGAGTTGGAGCGGCTGGTCGAACGCGCGCTCGCGCTGATGGAGTCGGACCGAATCGAGCTGGATGATCTTCCAGCCAGAATCCGCGGCGAGTTCGCGGAGGTGCTCGGTCCGGCCATCGCGCGCGACGAGAGCATGCGCGCCTGGGCCTGTCACTACGCGCGGCTCGTCTTCGAGAAGTGTGGGCGCAACAAGCGCCGGGCGTGCAAGCGACTCAATATCAGCTACCACACGCTCGAGGCTTACCTGCGCGTTGCGGGCACGATCGGCGGCCCCGGCAAGCGACTCCCGAGATGGGTGAGGACAATGAGCAATCCTCAATCCGAATCGTGACGAGGGTGCGATGCGCGACCTCTGGTATCTCTTCCGCTTCTTCCACGTCGTGCCGCCGGTCCCCTCGATGATGACCGGGACGTTCATTGTGCTCACGCTGGCGGCTGCCACCGCCATCGTCGGCGACTCATACACGGCTGCAGGCGCACTCGTGCCCGTACTGCTGCTCCAGGTATTTGCCGCGTCATCTGGTTTCGCGCTTCCGGCCAGGCGTGGCCACTACGATCTCCTGTTCACGCGCGGCAAAAGTCGCCTGTCGATCGCGCTGGTGCACTGGGCGGCATCTATCGTTGCGGGCATCGGAAGTTGGCTCACTCTGGCGATGCTGGAGCTCGTCGTCAGCGCCGGACATCGCGCGACGCTCCTGGCGTCCGGAACATGCGCGGCGGTACTGCTGGTTTCCACACTTCCGTGGGCCATGGGTGTGGCGCTTCCGCGCTTCTCGGCTGGCATTGGCTGGCTGCTTCTCGCCGTCACGACGGCGACGACCTTCTCGAGCAGTGCCATCGGAGCCTGGACCGCATCCTCGACGCGCATCGAGGAACTGGCGTGGCCCGCCTGGGCGTTCTTCGTCTATCCATTCGGCGCGATCGGACAGCACCTTGCCCGGCCGCAGATCATGGCCGTTGTCCCGGCACTCACTCTCGCCATTTTCGCGATGGCGATCTCGTGCAGGTGGATCGCACAGCGCGACGTGCCACTCGAGGCCTCTCAGTGACACTGGCCGTCTCTGCCCGTGGCCTCGCGATGCAATATGGCCGGCGTCTCGTCTTTCAGGAACTCTCTTTTGATCTCGCCGCGGGTCAGGCGGCTGGCGTCGTCGGTCCGAATGGCTCCGGCAAGACGACGCTTCTGCGTGCACTGGCTGGTTGCCTGACTCCTCGATCGGGAGAGATTCGTATCAACGGATTGACACCTCGTGATGCGATCGCCCGAACCGGCATCGGCTATTTCGCCGGCGAGGCCACATTGCCTGGCAGTGTGCGAGCCGCACAGTGGGGAAGTCTCGGAGCAGGCGACCATGTGACGCGGGAAAGCAGGCGACTCCGAACGCTCTCGCGGGGCACCCGACAGCTTCTCGGTCTGCGGACCGTGCTCGGACGGCATCCGCTCGGGTTCATCGTCCTTGATGAACCCTGGGAAGGGCTCGACCCGGATGCAGGTCGCTGGCTGTCAACGATGCTCGAGACGAAGCGCGATCGCGGCGCCGCCGTCGTGCTGTCGTCACACCGACTGCACGATCTCGCGGGGCTGTGCGATCTCTACGTGTTTCTACTCCCGCACCAGGTCACCGTCCTGCGGGCGCACGAGATTGTCTCGGTCGGCCCAGTCACGGCCGAGCATCTGGTCGGCGTGTTCGACCGCCTGCGTGGTGGCGCGATGCTCCTGCGCGCGACATCCTGACATCTCTGTGCCTTGACCCCCTCGTTCAGCGGCTAGTACAGTCATACCAGTTGGGTTCCCCGTCGTCCCCTTCTGCTTCATGACCGACACGGCCGCCACCAGTCTTCGCACAACCCCGTTACACGCACGGCATCGCGCATCGGGTGCCCGTATGGTCCCGTACGCTGGCTGGGAGATGCCGGTCGAATACTCCGGGATCACCGACGAGCACATGGCCGTGCGCACGCGCGCGGGCCTGTTCGACGTGAGCCACATGGGGGAGATCGAGATCGCCGGCAAGGGCGCGCTCGAGGCGGTCCAGCGGATCTCCAGTAATGACGCCAATGCGCTGAAGATCGGCCAGGCGCAGTACGCGGGCCTGCTGACGCCCGACGGCACCTTCATCGACGACATGCTCGTCTATCGCATGGCGTCCAGCCACTTCATGCTCGTCGTCAATGCGGCCAACGCCGCCAAGGACTACGCGTGGATCAGCGAGCAGGTGAAGCTGGCGGGCGATGCGGCAGTCGTCGATTCGAGCAGCCGCTACGCATTGATCGCGATCCAGGGCCCCGCGGCCCGCGACGTCCTCCAGCAGCTGACCGCTGTCGACCTCAGCGACATTCGCTACTACTGGTTCTCTTACGGGGAAGTGGCGAACGCACGCGTGACGATCTCGCGCACCGGCTACACAGGTGAGGACGGGTACGAGATCTTCGTGCCGCCCAACATGGCTGACCGCGTCTGGCAGTCGCTGATCCAGGCAGGCCGTGGCGAGGTGATCCCGTGCGGTCTCGGCGCGCGCGACACTCTGCGACTCGAAGCCGCGATGCGGTTGTACGGAAACGACATCGACGAATCGACGACGGCGCTCGAGGCCGGCCTGGGCTGGACGATAGGGTGGAAGAAGGGCGACTTCATCGGACGCGAACGCCTGCTCGAGCAGAAAGAACGCGGGATCGCCCGCACGCTCGTCGGCTTCGAGATGCTCGAGCGCGGTATCGCTCGCCAGGGCTACATCGTCACGAGCGGCGGGGGCGAAGTCGGCAGGGTCACGAGCGGCACGCAGACACCCTTCCTCAAGAAAGCCGTCGGCATGGCGTACGTCCCCGTGTCGCTCTCAGCCCCGGGAACACAGATCGACATCGACATCCGCGGTCGCGCCACAAAGGCGCACGTGGTCCCTCTACCGTTCTACAAGCGACAGACAGGGTGAGCGCATGGCGTATCCCACCGACATGAAGTACACGAAAGACCACGAGTGGATCCGCATCTCGGGCGACATCGCCGAGATCGGCATCACGAACTTCGCGCAGGATCAGCTCGGCGACGTCGTGTTCGTCGAGCTCCCGGAGCCCGGACGCACGATCAAAGCGGGCGAGTCGTTCGGCTCCATCGAGTCGGTCAAGGCGGTCTCGGAGCTCTTCGCGCCGATGAGCGGGGAAGTCGTCGAGGTGAATCCATCGCTCAAGGATCATCCTGAGGTCGTCAACAGCAGGCCTCATGAGACCTGGATGGTGAAGGTGCGCGTGTCGGATCCGAAGGAAGCAGGATCGCTGCTCGACAGCACGCAGTACGACGGCATCACCAGCGCGTAATGAGCTCCCTCGACGCCAGCGACTGGTTTGCACGCCGCCACATCGGACCGTCGCCGGACGAGCGGGTCGAAATGCTCGAGGCTGTCGGCGCGCCAACGCTCGACGCGCTGATGGACGAGGCGATTCCCGCCTCGATCCGCCTCAAGAAGCCGCTCTCACTGCCGCCCGCTGAAAGCGAGCACCAGTACCTCCATCGTCTCGGCCATCTCGCCCATCGCAACAGAGTCTTCAAGTCCTACATCGGTCTCGGCTACCACGACACCTTCACTCCGAGCGTGATCCTTCGGATGGTGATGGAGAACCCGGGCTGGTACACGCCTTACACGCCCTATCAGGCGGAGATCGCACAAGGCCGGCTGGAATCGCTCCTCAACTTCCAGACGATGGTGACGGATCTGACGGGGATGGAAGTGGCGAGCGCATCGCTGCTGGACGAGGCGACGGCCGCTGCCGAAGCGATGGCGCTGATGCACCGCGCCCATACGAGTCAAACGAAAGGCGTCGAGCCGAACGTCTGCCTCGTCAGCGACGGCTGCTTCCCGCAGACGATCGATGTGCTTCGGTCGAGAGCCGAGCCGCTGGAAATCGATCTCCGCATCGTGCCGATCGACGCGATGGCATTCGATGCATCCGTGTTCGGCGCGATCGTCCAGTATCCAGATGCGGTCGGAGAGCTGCGCGACCTGAGGCCGCTGATCGCGAAAGCGCACGCGGCAGGCGCGCTCGTGTCGGTGGGAGCGGACCTGCTGTCGCTGGCGCTGATCCTTCCTCCGGGCGAGATGGGCGCAGATGTCGTGTACGGAAGCTCGCAACGATTCGGCGTACCGCTGGGATATGGCGGCCCGCATGCCGCGTTCTTTGCCACGCGCAACAGCTTCGTCCGCCAGTTGCCGGGCCGGCTGATCGGGGTCTCGGTGGACATTCACGGCAAGCGCGCGTATCGCATGGCGCTGGCCACACGCGAGCAGCACATCCGGCGAGAGAAGGCGACCTCGAACATCTGCACGGCGCAGGCGCTTCTGGCCAACATGGCGGCGATGTACGCCGTGTATCACGGACCGAAGGGCATCGCGGCGATCGCATCGCGAGTCCATATGCTCGCGCGCATACTCGAAGCGGAGCTCGCGTCGCTCGGGATCGCGCAACTCAACCCGCACTACTTCGACACGCTGCTCGTGAAGTTGCCTGGTGAGGCGGAGCATGTCAGACGACGCGCGGAAGATGCAGACATCAACTTCAATGTCCTCGACGCCGACACCATCTCGATCGCACTCAACGAGACGCTCGACACCTCCGGTCTGCGCGACATCGTTGGCGTCTTCGCGACGGCACTTGGCAAACGACCGGGTGTCATCGACTGCGAGGCAGCCGCAGCGTCACTGCAGTCCGCATCGCCGGACAAGTTCCCGAACGGGCTGCGTCGCTCGAGCACGTTCCTGACGCACCCGGTGTTCAACACGCATCATTCCGAGACCGAGATGATGCGCTACATCCGCAGCCTCGAACGAAAGGACCTCGGGCTCGACAGCTCGATGATCCCGCTCGGGTCGTGCACGATGAAGCTGAACGCGGCAACCGAGATGCTCCCGATTACGTGGAATCCGTTCAGCCGCATGCATCCGTTCGCACCGGATGAGCAGACGGTCGGCTACGCCCACGTGTTCAGAGAGCTCGAAGCCGCGCTCTGCGAAATCACCGGCTTCGCGAAGGTATCACTGCAGCCGAACTCTGGTGCGCAGGGCGAGTTCACCGGTCTGATGGTGATTCGCGCGTATCACCACGACCGCGGAGAGCCGGGACGCAACGTCGTGCTGATCCCGGCCTCGGCTCACGGCACCAACCCGGCCAGCGCCGCCACGGCCGGCATGCGCGTCGTCGTCATCCGCAGCAAGACGGACGGCAGCGTGGATGTGGATGATCTGCGGGCGAAGGCAGCAGAGCACGGTAGCCATCTGGCGTGCCTGATGATCACGTATCCCTCGACACACGGCGTCTTCGAGGACGACATCCGGCAAATCTGCGACATCGTGCATGAGCACGGCGGTCAGGTCTACATGGACGGCGCCAACATGAACGCGCAGGTCGGGCTGACGAGCCCCGCCGCGATTGGCGCCGACGTCTGCCACCTGAATCTGCACAAGACCTTTGCCATCCCTCATGGTGGCGGCGGGCCGGGCATGGGACCGATCGGCGTCGCTCGCCACCTGGCGCCGTTTCTCCCCGGTCATCCGATCGTGCGCGTCGGCGGTGACAAGGCGATTCATGCGGTCTCGGCGGCGCCGTGGGGAAGCGCGAGCATCCTGCTCATCTCGTACGCCTACGTCCGCATGCTGGGCGCCGAAGGGCTGGCTGACGCGACGCGGAACGCGATCCTCAATGCGAACTACATCAAGGCGCGGCTCGAGCATCACTATCCCGTCTTGTATTCACGCAACAACGGACGCGTCGCCCACGAGCTGATTTTCGATCTGCGTGTCTTCAAGTCCGGCGGCATCGAAGAGATGGACGTCGCCAAACGTCTCATCGACTATGGCTTTCACGCGCCGACGGTCTCGTTCCCCGTGGCCGGGACGCTGATGGTGGAGCCCACAGAGAGCGAGGACAAAGGCGAACTCGATCGCTTCTGCGACGCCATGATCGCGATTCGCGGAGAGATCGAAGATGTGATCACGGGTAAGGTAGACGCCCGGGACAACGTCCTCAAGAACTCCCCGCACACGGCCGCTGCGGTTACCGCAACCGAGTGGCCGCATCCATATACGCGCGAGAAGGCGGCGTTTCCGTTGCCATTCGTGCGCGAACGCAAGTACTGGGCGCCGGTCGGACGCATCGACAACACATACGGCGACCGCAACTTGTTTTGTTCATGCCCTCCACCGACCGAGTAGCGGCGGGTCTTACTTGGCCTGAGCCAAGTCGAAGGCAGACCCGCCGGGATGGCAAGGCGGCAGGCGGGCCTGAATGCCCGCCTCTACAAGTGCTAGAGTGCCGTCACCGATGCGAATCCTGACTGCCGCGCAAATGCGCGAGGCCGATCGCTACACCATCGACGAGATCGGCATCCCGTCGCTCGTCCTGATGGAAAACGCCGGCCGGCAGGTCGTCGCCGCCATCGAATCCACGTACGAGTCGAAGCTGGATGGCCGCGTCGCTGTGCTCTGCGGCCGCGGCAACAACGGAGGCGATGGCTTCGTCGTCGCGAGGACGTTGCTCCAACACGGTATCGAGACCTCTGTTTTCGTGATCGGCGCGCTCGCCGATGTGCGCGGCGATGCCCGAACAAATCTCGACATCCTCGGCCGGCTCGGCGTGACCGTGGTTGAGATCGGCGACGAGCAGAGCTGGGAGCTGCACTTCTCCGAGATCTCGCAGTGCAGCCTGATCGTTGACGCGATCTTCGGAACAGGACTCAAGTCGGCCGTGGCCGGGATGATCGAGACGGTCATCGCTGACGTGAACGCGTCGGAGATCCCGGTTGTGTCAGTCGATCTGCCAAGCGGCTTGTCAGCGGACACACCGCATCTGATCGGCGACTGCATCGACGCATCGCTCACCGTCACGCTGGCCGCGCCGAAGCTGCCGCTTGTCTTGCCGCCGGGCGAAGCCTACGCCGGCGAGGTCGTGATTGCAGACATCGGCATCCCGTACGAAGTCATCGAAGGTCTCGAAGGCTCGCACGTCGAGCTACTGACCCCCGAGCAACTGCGCAGCTCCGTTGGCCCGCGCGCCGCCGATTCGCACAAGGGCGATTTCGGCCGGCTGACGATCGTGGCCGGCTCGATCGGCAAGACCGGTGCGGCGCACCTGGCGGCGATGGGAGCGCTTCGATCAGGAGCCGGCCTGGTCACCGTCGCGACGCCACGATGCTGCCTTCCCGTGCTTGCCGGGTTGTCGCCGGTGTTCATGACGGTCGATCTGCCGGACGACTCCGCGGGAACACTCGATGCCAGCGGCGTCGATAAGCTGCTCGAACTGGAACACGATGTCATCGCATGCGGACCGGGCCTCGGTCGTACTCCGCAGGTCGCACAGTTCGTGCGCGCGCTCCTCGACAAGGCCACTGTGCCTCTCGTCCTCGATGCCGATGCGCTCACGGTGCTGGCCGACGATCCGGGCCTGCTGTCGGGGCGCGAGGAACGCGACCTGATCATCACGCCGCATCCGGGTGAAATGGCACGCCTCGTCGGCGTATCGATTGCCGATGTGCAGGCGAACCGCATCCAGGTGGCAAGCGACTTTGCGACGACGCACCAGGTCTATGTCGTACTCAAGGGTCACCGCACCGTGATCGCAACGCCGGAAGGGCGGGTGTTCATCAATCCCACCGGCAATCCGGGCATGGCGACCGGTGGCACCGGCGACGTGCTGACCGGGATGATCGCGGCGTGGCTCGCGCAACTGCTCGACGCCGAAGCGGCGTGTCGCCTTGCGGTCTTTCTCCACGGCGCGGCGGGGGATCTGGCGGAGGTGCACCAGGGACAGGTGAGCATGATTGCCACCGACCTCCTCGATCATCTGGGCGGCGCGCTCAAGGTGCTCACCGATCCTCCCGCCCGTGCCTGAGCACGTCACCACATCAGAATCGGAAACGGCGGCGGTGGCCAACGAGCTGGCCCGTGGGCTCGTGGCAGGCGATGTACTGCTGTTGTCTGGAAATCTCGGAGCAGGGAAGACCGCGTTCGTGCGGGGACTAGCGGCGGGACTTGGTCTCGATCCCGACGACGTCAGCAGCCCGACGTTCACGCTCGTTCACGAGTATCGAGGCGGGCGCCTCACGCTGTATCACGCCGATCTGTATCGCCTCGAACGAGCCGCCACTGACGATCTGGGACTCGAGGAATTGCATCTGGGAGTACTCGCGATCGAATGGCCCGATCGGCTGACGCACGCGCTCCCGGGCGCGCGCAACATCACCATCGAGATCCTGGATGACGACAGGCGGCGAATTGTCTGGTGACCGCCTACTCCTACTACTGAACTACTCCATCCGATAGTTCGGCGCTTCCTTCGTGATCGTCACGTCGTGCACGTGGCTCTCGCGGACGCCAGCCGGCGTGATGCGAATGAATTTGGCTTTGCGCTGCAGCTCCGGGATCGTGGGGCTCCCGCAGTAGCCCATTCCAGCCTGCATCCCGCCTACGAGCTGATGAATGACGGCCTGCGCGCTTCCCTTATGAGCGACGCGCCCCTCGATACCTTCCGGAACCAGCTTGCCGGCGGCGCTGCCACCCTCGAGATCGAACTCGTCCTGGAAGTAGCGATCGCGGCTTCCTTTCCTCATCGCGCCGATCGATCCCATTCCGCGATATTCCTTGTAGCTGCGTCCCTGGAACAGAATCAGTTCGCCCGGGCTCTCGTCCGTTCCGGCAAACAGGTTGCCCAGCATCACGCTGCTCGCGCCCGCGGCCAGCGCCTTCACGACGTCGCCCGAGTAGCGCATGCCGCCGTCCGCGATGATGGGCACGTTGCGGGCCGCAGCCGCGTGCGCGCATTCCAGGATCGCGCTGATCATCGGCACGCCTATGCCGGCGACGATGCGCGTCGTGCAAATCGAGCCGGCACCGATTCCGACTTTAACAGCGTCCACGCCGGATCCGATCAGCGCCTCCGTCGCCTCCGCAGTCGCGACGTTTCCGGCCACGAGATCGGTGTTCGGGAAATCGCGGCGGATTCGCGCCACCATGTCGATCACGTCCTGGTTGTGGCCGTGCGCGGTGTCAACGACGAGCACGTCAACGCCAGCTGCGACAAGCGCGTGAGCGCGCTCGAGCGAGTCCTTGGCGGTACCGATCGCGGCGCCGCAGCGCAGGCGGCCAAGGGCGTCCTTGCACGCGTTCGGGTACTTGATCCCTTTCTGAATGTCCTTGACGGTGATCAGTCCCTTCAGCCGGAAGTCCTTGTCGACCACCAGCAACTTCTCGACCTTGTGCTGATGCAGGAACGATCGCGCCTCGTCGAGCGTCGTGCCCACGGGCACGGTGAAGAGCGGCGACTTCGTCATCACCTCGTCGATCGGACGATGAACGTTGGTCTCGAAGCGGAGGTCACGGTTGGTGAGAATCCCGACCAGGCGGCCCTCCTTGCTGCCGTCCTCGGTGATGGGAACACCGGAGATCCGGTAGTTCTTCATCAGGTCGAGCGCTTCGTAAATGCGGTTGGACGGTGAGAGGGTGATCGGGTTGACGATCATCCCGCTTTCCGACCGCTTGACGCGATCGACTTCGGCCGCCTGCTCGTGGATCTGAAGGTTCTTGTGAATGACGCCCAGGCCACCGAGCTGTGCCATCGCAATGGCCAGGCCCGATTCGGTGACGGTGTCCATGGCGGCGCTCAGGATTGGGACGTTGAGCCGGATGCTGCGCGTGAGTCGCGTGGAGACGTCCACCTGTGACGGCTTCACCGTCGAGTGCTGCGGTACGAGTAGCACGTCATCGAACGTGAGTGCCGTAGTAATGGCGATATCCGTCTGTTCGGTGGAGGAGAACGGGGCAGTCTTCAGATCCATGGAGTCCCTCTCACTACATCGAGGTCTTCGAGTAAATGCACAAAGGGCCGACAATCGTCGGCCCTTGTTTTCTCACGCGGCTTGCCCGTGGCACTTCTTGTATTTCTTCCCGCTCCCGCAGGGGCACGGATCGTTGCGACCGACCTTGGGCTCGTCCCGCCTGACGGTCTTCACCACGTCATCTCCGCCGGTCCTGGCAGGCGTTGGCGTCTGCGCAGTGGCCGTTGCCTGACTCGATCGCGCGGCGCCGGCAAACGCGGGAACGGGCGCTGCCCCCGGATTGTTGAGCGTCATCGTCGATGACACCGGGCGACGCGGTGGCGCCACCCGCGGAGCCCGCAGGGCAGCGGGCGGCTCGGCCTGCTCGCCGCGCTCTTCCATCGTGACCGGGCGCAGCCAGAAGAGGTATCGCACGATCTCTTCTTCGATGCGCGCCTTCATGTCCTGGAAGAGGCCGTAGCTTTCTTTCTTGTACTCGACAAGCGGATCGCGCTGCCCGTAGCCACGAAGGCCGATGCCTTCCTTCAGATGATCGAGGGAGTAGAGGTGGTCCTTCCACTGCGAATCGACGATCTGCAGCATGATGTCGCGCTCGAGCCGCCGCAGGAGCTCGGTGCCGATGGACTCTTCCTTGCGGGCGTAGCCTTCCTTGGCGAGCGCCCAGATGGCATCCGTAATCTCGTCGGTGTTCTTCGAATCCAGTTCAAGCGCCTCGATCTCCCGTGGATCGATGCCGAACACACGCGAGACTTCGCGAACGACTGCCGGAATATCGAACTCCTCGACGTCGGCGTCCTTTCCCGCGTAGCGCTCGACGATGTCCTCGAGGATCTCCTCGGCCAGCGCGATCAGGTAGTCCTTCGAGTTGACGATCTCTTCCTCGGAGAGGTGGATCGAACCCTCGAGAATCTCCCGGAGCAGCGTGTACACACTCTCACGCTGCTTGTTCATCACGTCGTCATATTCGAGCAGGTGCTTGCGGACACCGAAGTTCTGCGCCTCCACCTGCTTCTGGGCGCGTTCGATCGCGCGCGTGACCATGCCGTGCTCGATGGGCACGCCTTCTTCCATGCCGAGACGCTGCATCAGACCGGAGATTCGGTCGGACCCGAAGATGCGCATCAGGTCGTCCTCGAGGGACAGATAGAAACGCGAGGATCCTGGATCACCCTGCCGGCCGGCGCGACCGCGCAGCTGGTTGTCGATACGACGCGCCTCGTGACGCTCGGTGCCGAGGATGTGGAGGCCGCCGATCGTGACCACGTCCTCGTGCTCGGCATCCATCTGGCGCTTGAAGTGAGCGGCAATGCGTTCCCAGTCGGGGCGGGGCACGCGATAGAACGCGTCAACGTGGAAGAAGTAAACGAACTCCTCGTCGTCGATGAACTTTTCCTCACCCTTGGGCAGCTTCTCGGCAACTTCCTCGGCCAGGCATTGGTGCCGGGCCGCGTACTCGGGGTTGCCGCCCAGCAGGATGTCCGTGCCGCGTCCCGCCATGTTCGTCGCAATCGTCACGTTGTTCTTGTGACCGGCCTGCGCGACGATCTCGGCCTCCTGCGCGTGGTACTTCGCGTTCAAGACGACGTGCCTGATGCCGCGCTTCTTGAGCAGGGAAGAGAGCCGCTCGGACTTCTCGATCGAGACTGTGCCGACGAGCGTCGGCCGGCCTGATGCCTGCTTCTCGACGATGTCGTTGACGATAGCCTCGTACTTCTCCTGCTCGGTGCGGTAGATGAGGTCCGGCTCCTCGATACGCTTGAGATCCCGGTTCGTCGGTATGACGATGACGTCGAGGTGGTAGATCTTGTTGAACTCCGATGCCTCGGTTTCCGCCGTCCCGGTCATGCCGGACAACTTCTTGTACTTACGGAAGTAGTTCTGAAAGGTGATGGTGGCGAGCGTCTGATTCTCCCGCTCGATCTTGACCTTCTCCTTCGCCTCGACAGCCTGGTGTAGACCATCGCTCCAGCGGCGGCCAGGCATCAGACGGCCGGTGAACTCGTCGACGATGACGACCCCACCGTCCTTGATCATGTACTCCACGTCGAGGCGGAACAGCGTGTGGGCCCTGAGCGCCTGGTTGACGTGGTGGAGCAGCGGCATGTTCGCCGGGTCGTAGAGACCGTTGGAGTCCGGCATCAGGCGATGCGACAGCATGTCTTCCGCCTTGGCCATTCCGGTCTCGGTCAACGTCACCGTCTTGTGCTTCTCGTCGACGATGTAGTCGCCGGTCTTCTCGAGCTCTTCGCGATCTTCCGCCTTGACGTTGCCTTGCGTGACCGCGCCCTTCTTGAGTCGCGGGATGATGCGATCGACCTCGTAGTACAGGTCGGTCGATTCTTCGGCGGGCCCGGAGATGATCAACGGCGTTCGCGCCTCGTCGATCAGGATGCTGTCTACCTCGTCGACGATCGCGAAGTGATGTCCGCGTTGAACCATATGGCCCAACTCGAACTTCATGTTGTCGCGGAGGTAGTCGAAGCCGAACTCGTTGTTCGTGCCGTACGTGATGTCCGAGCCGTAGGCGATCTGGCGCTGGTCGTCCTTGAGATCGTGCTGGATGACACCGACGCTCATCCC
>Ga0190271_10001792_pt1 | contig 12528 bp, 18 predicted proteins | sample Popmic356T_FD_133747 | JGI IMG/M metagenome (GOLD analysis project Ga0190271, IMG submission 133747) | Populus adjacent soil microbial communities from riparian zone of Weber River, Utah, USA - 356 T | ecosystem: Environmental > Terrestrial > Soil > Riparian zone | place: USA: Utah | collected...
GCGACGACCGCGAGGGAATCGGCGCGGCGGCGGCGCTCGACGGGCGCTAGGCGCTTCGCGAAGCGGCGAACCAGCAGGAGGACGAGGGCGTTTGCCCGAGGGTCACGAGGCTGCCTGACCGGGCGAGATTCCCTCCGAAACCCGGCTGAACGCTTTTGCTACAGCACTCATGCGTAGCGCCTCGAGCTCGGCACCTTGTGCTCGTGCAGATTCGACAAGTGCATCGAGGTCTACGTCCTCGAGGTTTACCCCAGCTCGCTGAAGCGCCGTCCACAGCGCCTCCTTGCCGCGAACACCGACGACGAGTGTTTCGAGTTCGACGACGGTACTCAGAGGTGAGCGCTCGAAGATCCTGCCATTGAGCTTCAGGCGGCCTACGAGCTCCGCCACGCGCACGGTTCCGACTTTCAGCGCGCTAGGCGTTACCGCGAGCTGCCGCATTACGCGTTCGAGGGCTTCCCGATCGCGAGCAATCTGCCTTGCGAGAGGGTGGCTCATGCCGAGGGCCCTCCTCGCCAATGCCACGCCGCCAGCGGATGCAGCGTGATGATCCTGGAGATAGATGCGGAGCAGTCGGGGGTTCATGGACTGCCGGGATGCCCCCTCGTGTCTAGAACCAAACGAGGTACGACACCTGTCGCCCGGACACAGAGGACCTCTCCGACAACGACGACTCCGGCGTCAGATACTCGTGGTCACCGCTCGACCACCACCTGGTCGTCTGCGTGCCGAAGGTGACGCAGTAGCTCAGGGGAGCCCCATGCGAAGCGGGGCTCCCCGAACGATCCGTTCAGGTTCCGATAGCGCGGCGCCCGCCGTTCCGATCCACAACAAGGCGGTAAACCACGAGCAGGATGATCGAGCCGACGATGGCGGTTAGCCACGTCGAGACATCGAAGAACTCGTCGAGCGGGTCTGCTCCGAAGAGTGCACCAGCGAGGAGGCCGCCGAGGACTGCTCCAGCGATCCCGATCAGCGCCGTGACGATGTAACCGCCGGGGTCATTTCCGGGCATGATCGCCTTCGCGATCAGGCCAGCGAACAGACCCAGGATGATGAACGCGATGATGCCCATGACCGTCCTTTCAGTCGATAACGACATGACGTGTTCCCTGCCGTAGATCAGGTCAAACTCACTCGAGGCATGCACCATTGCTCTCTGTGATCTCCGCGAGGGCTTCGGCATAGGTACCGCTCGAGGCACCGCCCCCTTCAGCTCGCGAGCCAGGAAGATCCGGCCTGACCCGCCACGCATCTAAAGGCGGAGCTCAAGGTCTGGGAGATGGTCGAGCACCCGGCAGCGCGCGCACTGACGGGGTACCTGCTCGTTCGTGGGGGCGTTCACCAAGTCGCGTACGCCCGCGCGATCGAGCTTCTGACGGGCGCGGACTTGATGAAGATGTTCCCGACGCCACGTATTCCGACGGAGAAGATCCCGGACTGCAAGCCCTACATCGAGCGTGGCGAGCACCTGCGTCTGTATCGGTTCTCACCAACCGACTATCTGGAGCTCAATGCTGTCTTCAACGGCCCGCATCCGGAGACCGGTGAAGATCTCGTCGTCGTCGACGAGGCTCCGGAGGGAGCACCTGCTCACGACCTGCCCTCGCAGCCCGCAGTCTTTGCTCCCGATTACGCCCCGCAGGAGATCGCGGAGATTGCCGAGAAGTTGCTCGTGAAGGCGGGCCTTCCGAAGGAGCCGACGGGTGAGGTGGCCAACAGGGACGGTTCCGCTCGCAAGCGTCGGAGCGCACCGAAGAAGACCGCGGCAAAGAAATAGAAACAGTGCTCAGCGGAGGCGGCGAGCGGCGGGGTGGGATACGTGTCTACGGCTGCTCGCCGGGATGTCTTGTGCTCTCGCTCGCCGCTTCCGTGCTCCTGACACTGCTCATTAACATCCTTATCCGTCTGTTCTAGTCCGAACGTAGATGACGGACGCTTGCTCCGCCGACGACATTCATTTGTGCGGCGACGCGGCGCTTCTGGTGCTCCGGATCTAGGCTGCGAACCAGTTTGCTGCAGATCGTCGTCGGGCCAGGACCGTCGTGGTGAACCGCGGACACCTCGCTTCGTCTCGTTCATCCCGCAACCGGCTCGCGCATGAGCGCGGTGACGCGCTCCGCCTCCGCGACGGGGTCGCCTCCGAGTCTGAGCACGTCGGCGTCTATCCGCGCCGTGCGCGCCGCTGCGCCGCCGAGAGCGACGCGGAAGTCCCCGGCGAGCGCCTCTAGCTCCCGAGCGACCGGTCGAACGCGGTCGCCCGTCACCGCGGCCAGCACCACGAGATGTGGCTCGAGCAGATCTGCGGCGTGCTTGATCGTCTCGAGCGGCGTGTCCGCGCCGAAGTAGGAGATTCGCCACCCGCGCGACTTGAGCGCGAGCGCGAACGCCAGTGCACCGAGGTCGTGCTGCTCCCCGGCGAGACAGGCGACCAGTGCCATTGGCCCGACCCCGAGGCCCCAGCCGCGGGCAAGCCCGAGCATGCGCCCACGGATGACACTCGCGGCGAAGTGCTCCTGCGCCACGGACGCCTCCCCGCGCTGCCATCGATCGCCGAGCTCGTGAAGGAAGGGGACGAGGACCCCGGCGAGCACGAGGTCGACCGTTGCGATGGCGAAGAGCCGGTCGAGGATTGCCTGCGCCGCGGGCTCGTCGAACACGTCGAGAGCGGCTCTCAGTTCAGCGATGGCGTTCGCCGGATCGAGCAGCGGGTCGACGAGCAGCGGGGCGGCGGCTCCGCCCACAAGCGTGGCGGCCTCGGCCGCGGCCATACCCTCGGCGAGGAACCGCTGCATCGCCCGAACGCGCTCGAGATCGTCCGACGAATACAGGCGCAGGCCGCCTTTCGAGCGAGTCGGGCTTAGCAACCCGTAACGGCGTTCCCATGCCCGCAGGAGCTCAGGGCTCACGCCGGAGCGCCGGCTCAGTTCACCGATTCGGAAGGGGCCGCTACCCGGCATGGGCAGACTATACAACATCTCTACGAAAGCTTGACAAGGACGCGATCGCAGTCTATGGTCGCACGAACAAACTCTCTACAGGAGGTGTACAACATGAAAGTCCTTAACACGCTCGCGGCGATCCTCCTGATCGTCGGCGGCCTCAACTGGGGTCTCGTCGCGATCGCCGAGTTCGATTTGGTGGCCGAGATCGTCGGGCTCGAGTTCGGCGAGACGAACGCGTTGACCAGGATCGTCTATGGGCTCGTTGGTCTCTCAGCCGTTTACGCAATCGGCGTGCTCGTGACCAGCCGTGGACGCAGCGTCCAGCCCATCGCGGCAGCGCTAGCGGTTGGCGCGATCGCACTGGCTGCCGTCGGAGGGTCCGCGTCAGCAAGTCCGCGTGCGCAGGGCACGATCGTCGAGACCGCGGTGGCGTCCGGTCAGTTCAAGACGCTGGCCAAGCTTCTGACAAACGCGGGTCTCGTCGGCACGTTGCAAAAGCCCGGCCCGTACACGGTCTTCGCACCGACGGATGCTGCTTTCAAGAAGGTGCCGTCGAAGACGCTGACCGCGCTCGCGAAGAACAAGGCCAAGCTGAAAGCCGTCCTCCTCTACCACGTGATCGCCGGCAAGGTCCCCGCCGCGAAGGTCGTGAAGCTCGAGTCGGCGAAGACGGTCAGCGGCAGGCGCGTCAGCATCCGCGTCGCAGGCTCGAACGTCTTCGTGAACGACGCGAAGGTGACGCGTCCCGACGTGATGGCGTCGAACGGCGTTATCCACGTCGTCAACCGCGTCCTCCTTCCGCCGCAATAGCGAGGTCCTGATCGGGTGGGGAAGAGCCTCTCTTCCCCACCCGACGCAGGCCAGCTGCCGCTGCGATGTGCCGACGCCACGGATCAACCGGCAACTAGCGACGTTTTCGCTCGTGGCCACGTGGGCACGTTGCTCATTCCGATACTTCACCGAACGAAGGAGGATGAGTTGAAAACCATTGAGGAATCGATCGAGGTCGAAGTCCCAGTTACGACGGCCTACAACCAATGGACGCAGTTCGAATCGTTCCCGGCCTTTATGGATGGGATCGAGCGCGTTGAGCAGAAAGACGACACGCACCTTCGGTGGGTCGCAGAGATCGGTGGCGACAAGCGCGAATGGGATGCAGAGATCACCGAGCAGCATCCCGATCACCGTGTCGCGTGGAGGGCCCTGGATCAGGAAGGACCGAACGGCGTCGTGACGTTTCACAAGCTCGATGATGCTCGGACGAAAGTCATGGTGCAGATGGACTACGACCCCGAGGGCATGAAAGAGATGCTCGGCAGTGCCCTCGGATTCGACAGCCACCGCGTCAAGGGTGATCTCGAATCGTTCAAGTCCTTCATCGAGTCACGCGCTCATGAAACGGGCGCATGGCGAGGTGAAGTTAACGAGGACTGAAGCCAGCCAAAGCTCCTTTGTCGAGGGCGGCTCAGCTGAGCCGCCCTCGATCAAGGGCTGGGCCACCGTCAACGTGGCCAGCGTTGAAGTAAGACTGCTCACGGAGGGCGGCTGTGACCGGGCGTATGCGGAAGTCTGGACGATGATTCGAGCAGCAACGCAAGGGGGAAGGGGACATGGGGTTGAGGTGGTGCGTTCCGTGACCGAGATTGTTCTGTCGGCGGTGCTTCTCCTGGGCGCGGTGGCCTGGATCATCGTGGTGGCGACGAAGAAGTAACGCGCAAGTTCTTGGCGACTTGCGCGTCTTATCGGGTGCGGCGATGCCTGAGAAGTACGACAAGGAACTGATGAAGCGGGCCGTGGCAGCCCGCCAACTCATTGATGACGGCGAGGACCCGTTCAGGATGCTCCTGCAGGTCGTGTGGCCCGACCACGACTGGGACGAGAGCGTGATGCTCGCGAGACTCACGGCGTGCCCGAAGTGCTCGGGCTCCGTACCGGGCTGCCGAGAGTGCGGAAGTACAGGTCTCCTGACCGAGGAGCGCAACAAACTGCTGAACATCGAGGCGCTGGCGAAGCTCTCGTTCGAGAGAGCATGAACGCGCAAGTTTGCGGCCTCGCAAGCATCTTCTCTATCGACCACGTTTTGATCCCCGACAATCGGAGACACCCATGAAGTTCAAACTGCTCGTCGCAGGACTGGCCGTAGCAGCCGTCACTGTTTCGTCCGCTGTTGCAGCGCCTCCGGAGGGCAAGGGCAAGCCTCCGACCACGGGCGCGGGATGCAAGCCCAAGATCATGGTCGTGCTCAAGGGCACGCTCACAGCTGTTCCCCTGAGCGTCGACGTGACGAAGGCGAACCGGTGGGGTCGTGCGTACGTGGCGGGCACGGCGTCAACGCCGGTCGCCGTTGATGCGAACACGAAGGTTCGTCGTCAGGGCAAGAAGCTCATCGCCGACCTCGTCGTCGGAGATCGTGTGCTCGTTCAGGCTCGCGTGTGCAAAGCCGAGCTCAAGGACAACGCCACTCCGGCTCTGACCGCGTCCAAGGTCATCGCCCATCCGGCGAAGCCGGCGAACGATCAAGAAGACGACGACTGACTTAACCCCTTGGGACAGTGCGTGTGACTGAGTCGGTGGTGCGGCGAGGGCGAACGCCGCACCACTGCATTGCCTACCCCCGGTCGTCGTGAGAGCCACGGCGAGGAAGCGTCCTTCCTTCGATCACACTGAGGACTGCAATCGCCCTCATCGCGCTCTTCTTCGCACTTGGCGGCTCCGCCTTCGCGGTGGGTGAACGCGTGCAAGGTCCGAGCATCGCCCAACAGCGGTGCGCGAACGGGGCCATCCGTGGAATCGCCACCGTTACGGGCATCGCGAGTCAGGGCATCGCCAACGCTGGAGGAGAACGAGGTCGAGGCAGAGATCGGGCGCATCGCTGCGGAGCTGCGGCCTAGTTCAGCCCGCCCGCCTCGCGCTCTCGCTCCTCGATCCGCAGCTTCGCCGCGAGCACGGGATCGTCGCTGCGAACCTCCTCAATGAACTGCTCGGCGTCCTCGCGTCGGGTGAACGTCTCGAGCGTGCCTCCGATATGAAGGTCGGGCGCGAGGGCGTAGAGGACGACCGCGTGAATGGTCACGGTTTCGCCCGCGGGAGCTTCACGACCTGGCCGTTGCGGCTTCCGCCACGTTTCGACTGCCCGACGAGACGCTCGCGCACGCGAGCGTCGATCTGCTTGCGGAGGAGGTCGCGCTGCTCGGGTGTCATGCGATCAAGGCGGCCAGCCGTTCTCATGACACCAACGGGGAATTCGCCGTGGGAACCAGCACTGCCCTGAACCGAGCGCCGCGCCAGGAGACGCAGTCGTCTCCGAGTCGTGTGATCTCGTCGTCGTTGACGCCGCATGAGCGCACGTAGTCGACAACGGCCTGTAACGGGGTGACTGAGAGCTGGGTCGACACGACCCTGCGTCCTGAGTAGATCTCGTACTTGTTGCTCGTGTACTTCATGTCCGTCTCCTTGGCTGCCAGCCACTTCCGTTCGCATCCGACAAGTAGGGGATGGAGGGAGAGGCAGGCGGTTCCTCCCTCCATCCGTAGTGAGAGCGTGTCCGGTCCTCGCCTCGCCCGATAGGACACGTTTGGGTCTATTCGTCGGCTGCCACACCACGGGCGGCTCGTAAGGGGAGAGGGCTGCGCGAGAGACCCACCGCAGCCCCTCGAGTCTCTCGCGCAGCGACGGCGAGCCCGCGCAGTCCCACCTGCTACAGGGGTGCGCCGAGAGTGACCCACTCCCAGCGCCGGACTCGCCAGGGGATCACGCTAGGTGCGGCGAGCTAGGTCGTACAGGACACGATCGGGTCAACTCCCGACGGAGCCGACCGACTGCGCCCGCCCGGCGGCGACGGCTTCCAGTCGAGAGTTGACGCCGAGGGCCTGAAAGAGACGGCGGACGTGGTTCCTGACCGTCTCGGTGCTCAAGTGGAGTTCGGCGGCGATCTGCTTCGTCGAGCGACCCTGCTCCAGAAGACGAAGCACCTCGACCTGACGAGGAGTGAGATGCGGGGGCGGCGCTGTGGGTGTGTCGTCGGGGCGTTCTTCGATCAGCCCGAAGACGCCGACAACCGTCTCACCGCTCGTGAGCGCCACCGAGCTGACCTCCACGGGCACCCGTGCCCCGGCGCTCGAGACGAGGTGGCCGGTCGCATCGGTGGCCATGGAGGTGCCGAGCATCTTCTGAGCGAATCGCTCGCGGGCGCGGGGCCTGTCCTCGGGCGCGATGACGGACGTGAAGTGGCGACCGCGAATGTTGCCGAGAAGGTGCTCGGCTGCCGCATTCATCCACCGGACGATTCCCGTTTCGTCGATGACGTAGCTCGGGACGTTGACGTTCTCCAGAGCCTTCTCCACATCGGCGCCGACTGCCAGGCCAGTGGCCATCTCGGGAAGTGTGGCTGATCCGCGCGGAGTTACAAGCCGCCGCCGACGAATAGACCCAATCGTGTCCTAGCGGGCGAGGTCAGGAAAGAACACGCTTCGGGGCATGAACACGACAGCACTCATAGGGCAGTGGAGCATGGAGGGAGCTCGTCGCGATCTTGAGAGCCGCTCTCCTTCAGCGAACGACATTCGAGCACTCCTGCTCGGCGAAGAATGTGATGAGACAGTTGCTAACCCCCCGGTCTGGGACGGGGATGGTGACGCGCCGGTCTTCTTCAAGGATCCACGCGACGCACGCTGGAACTCGCTCGAAGACACGTAGTCGCCTTCGGGACTCGAATTCCTGTACCGGTACGCACGTCCACGGCGGCGCAAGTTTCGTGCACCGCGCGCATCTATCTGGCGGGGGAAGCACTACCCGGTGTGGGGCGGCGGCCGGCTAAGCCGCGGTCGGCGCCCAACATCGGGCTGTGGCTCGGGCTCCTGGCGGTCACGAAGTCGCCGCTCGACTCCGAGGTCGTCGATCTACTTCCCGTCCGCGCGCTGTTGCGGCGCCGCCTCGATCTGCGCCAGGCGTTGGTCGATCGAGGCCAGAAGCTCAACCTTCACAGCATCGGTCTTCGCTCGACGCAGCTCACCATCAGCCGCGAACGACGACTGCGCGAACGTCACCAGTACAGCGACAGGGTCCCGGAGTCCATAGTTGACTCCCGACTCGCGCCGCGTCTAGCGTGCTCGTCCTTGGGCGATGTTAATCGTGTCGACGACCGCGCGCGCGCCTCGCGGCAGCCGCTCGACAACCGTGACCGATGACTGAGGCCGGCCGTAGGACCGTCGTTCTCCTTGGAACGCTCGACACCAAGGGAGTCGAGTACGACTACGTCCGCGAGCGGATTCGCGAGCACGGCGTCGACGTCATCCTGATCGACGCCGGGATCCTCGGAGAGCCGCTTGCTGTCCCGGATGTGAACCGCGAGGAGGTCGCCGCCGCCGCGGGTGCCGACGTCGCCGCTCTCGCAGCCGCGGGGGACCGCGGGGCTGCGGTCGCCGCGATGGCCCACGGCGCGAGCGCGATCGTGACGCGACTGCATGCCGAGGGAAGGCTCGACGGGATCCTCGGCCTGGGTGGATCGGGCAACTCGGCGATCGTCACCCAGGCCATGCGCGCGCTTCCGATCGGCGTACCGAAGCTGATGGTCTCCACGCTCGCCTCCGGTGACACGCGTCCGTACATCGGCGCGGTCGACATCGCGATGATGTACTCGGTCGTCGACATCTCGGGCGTGAACCGCATCTCGGCGCGGATCCTCACGAACGCGGCGGGAATGATCGCGGGAGCCGCGCTGGCCACCACGGGCGGCACCGGCGCGGGCATGCCGCTGATCGCAGCCTCCATGTTCGGCGTCACAACGCCGAGCGTGACCGTCGCTCGCGAGCGGCTCGAGGAGCTCGGCTACGAGGTCCTCGTTTTCCACGCGACGGGAGCGGGCGGACTGTCCCTCGAGGCGCTCGCAAAGGACGGTTTCCTCGCCGGCGTACTCGACATCACGACGACGGAGCTCGCCGACGATCTCGTCGGCGGTGTGCTCTCGGCCGGCCCGGATCGACTCGAGGCAGCCGGTGCCGTCGGGCTGCCGCAGGTCGTGTCGCTCGGCGCGCTCGACATGGTCAACTTCGGCCCGCTCGAGTCCGTACCGGAGCGCTTCGGCGAACGAAACCTCTACGTTCACAACCCGACGGTGACCTTGATGCGCACCACACCCGACGAGTGCCGTGAGCTCGGCCGCCGCATCGGGCGCAAGCTGTCCGCGGCGACCGGCCCGGTCGCGCTGTACGTGCCGCTCCGAGGCGTGTCCGCGATCGCGGTGGAGGGCCAGGTCTTCCACGATGCCGATGCGGACACAGCGCTCGTCGAGGGCTTGCGCGAGACGCTCGCAGCGAACGTCGAGGTCTACGAGGAGGATGCGGACGTGAACGACCCGAGCTTTGCGATCGCGATGGCCGATCGCCTGCACGCGATGATCGGAGAGCGCGCGTGACTCGGGGCGAGGCCCTCGATCGCCTGCGCGCGCAGGTGAAGGGCAACGCGCCGATCATCGGCGCGGGCGCAGGCACGGGGCTCTCCGCGAAGTGCGCCGACGCGGGCGGCGCGGACCTGATCATCATCTACAACTCGGGCCGCTATCGAATGGCGGGACGCGGCTCGCTGGCGGGCATGCTCCCGTACGGCGACGCCAATGCGATCGTCGTCGACATGGCGCGCGAGGTGTTGCCCGTCGTCGAGCGGGCGCCGGTGCTCGCAGGCGTGTGCGGCACGGACCCGTTCCGCTCCATGGACGTCTTCCTCGACGAGCTGAAGCGCATCGGCTTCTCGGGCATCCAGAACTTCCCCACGGTTGGCCTCTTCGACGGCACGTTCAGGGAGAACCTCGAGGAGACCGGCATGGGCTACGGGCTCGAGGTCGAGCTGGTGCGCGTCGCCCGCGAGAAGGAGCTGCTGACCGCGCCGTACGTCTTCACGGTCGAGGAGGCGACTGCGATGGCCGAGGCCGGCGCCGACGTGCTCGTGCCGCACATGGGCCTGACGACCGGCGGAACGATCGGCGCGCACCACGCCAAGACGCTCGACGACTGCATCCCGTTGATTCAGTCGATGCACGACGCGGCCATGCGAGTCAACCCGGAGATCCTGGTGCTCTGCCACGGTGGCCCGATCGCGGAGCCGGACGACGCCGCCTACGTGCTCGAGCGAACGACCGGAGTCGTCGGCTTCTTCGGTGCGTCGTCGATGGAGAGGCTCCCGACCGAGATCGCAATGACCGAGAACATGCGCCGTTTCAAGGCAATCCCCGTGTGAGAGGAGAGGCATGAGCAGGATCGTGCGACAGACCGACGTCCAGGTGGCGGAGTTCGACTGGGGGACAGCCGGGATGCGCTGCGACCCACCCTCCACCGGCTGCTCGACGTTCGTCGTGATGGACGTCACCCTCGCGCCGGGCTCGTACCACGCCTTTCACAAGCACCCCGACCAGGACGAGATGATCATCGTGACCGGCGGCCGCATCGTCCAGTACCTCGAGGCCGAAGCGACGGAGCTCGGGGCCGGGGACTCCGTGTACATCGACAAGGACGTCGTGCACGGGTCGTACAACGACTCCTCCGAGACCGCGCACCTGCAGGTGATCCTCGCCCCGCCTGCCGGCGACGGCGGCTACGAGCTCGTCGACGTGTCCGCAGACGAGCCCTGGATGTCGGTGCGCGGCGACTAGAAGTCGAGGATCGCAGCGGCGACCTGTGCGCGGCTCACGCGTGCACGCTCCTGGTTGTGCGCTCGTTGCTCACGACACCGCGTGCAGCGAAGCTCGACGTTCCGCGTAGACCTCGAGCGGCCGTTCTCCGGCGGGAGGATGTCGTCGAAGCCGACGTCCGCCGCCGTGCCGCAGTCGACGCAGCGGCCGCGGTCGCGACACCAGACGGCGAAGCGCACGATCGGTGAGAGCGGCTTGTCGGCGGCCGTAGGACGCTCCTCGCCGAGCAGGGTCTCGCGCGCACGCGCGACCCTCTCGGCGTGCTGCTTCCGTTGCAGGTCTCCGTCGAGCACGATGACCCGCACCTCCTGCGCGTCGAGGCCCTCCGCGTCCCACCAGAACCGGTCGAGGTACCACCACCAGGTGCGGCCGTCCTTCCGGCCGACGAGAACCGGGAGATCGGTCTGCGAGTTCGCAAGGCGCGCGAACCGTTTCTCCGAGCACTCGAGATGGTGCTGCGCCGAGTGGAGCCGGAACACCTTGGCGCCCGTGGCCGGGCGATTGCGGCGTGGGCTCCGGTCGAAGTCGCGGAGCCGTTCGCGTGCCCCGAGGGCCTCGGCTTCCTTCGCGCTCACCCGCGCGCGCATCGACTCGATCCGGCGCTCGAGCACACGCCGACGCCTCACGACGAGCAGCCGCCGACCGGGCCCGGATTCGGCCGGCTCCTGGAGCGACGCGAGTTCCTCTTCCAGCTTCTGGACTGCCTGCGCCGCGAGGCGTCGCTCCCATTCCACTCTGAGCAACTCGACCTCGGACTGCCTCCGGCGGCGGAGACGCTTCTCGGCGCGTCGGTCGTCGCGCTGAACCTCGAGCTGCTCCACGAAGGCCGTGGTGTCCTCGACCAGCATGCGGTCGAAGCGTAAGAAGTGCTTCGGAAGGACCTGCTCAGCGAGCGAGGGCTGGAGCTCGACTCCAGACCGCGTCGTTGCCGGACGGAGCGCACGTGAGGTGACCTGCGGCAGCCAGCTCGGCGAGCATGTGGTCGGCCGAGACCCGGTCCGGGACGGGATCCGAGCCGTACGCGAGGAGCAGCGCAACCTCGGCGCTCGTCAAGCCGTCCGGGAAGAAATCGAACAGCGGCGACGGAGTGTCGGGCGGCGGGACGCGCTCGAGCTCCGGCGCGAAGTTCGCGAGGACGGTGTCGTACGACAGCAGCGGCTGCCAGCCCCCCGCGTAGGCACTCTCGGCGCCGCGACGGAACACGACGGACGGCGCCGTGTACCGCGCGCTCCCGTCGGAGGAGGCCGTCTTGTCCTGCGCCTCGGCCGGGGTGCCCGTCGCCGACCGTGCCTCGGCGCGCTGCCGCTCGTACTCCTCGACCACGTCTGCGTCGTCGACGCGGTTGGCGATCGCATCCGCGTCGACCTCGGGCAGCTCGCGCAGCGTCTCGCGGATGCTCTCACTGTCGTCGAGATAGAGCGGGCCGGTGAAGTTCGCGAGCTGGAGCCGGCGGAAGACCGCCCACTCGCTTCCGGGGTCGAGCATCCCGGCGGCGACGACCGCCCGGCATCCGCGACCCGTGCCGCTCGGCCGCTCCTTCGGCCCGGTCGCGAACGGCATTCCGTAGCGCTCCTCGAACATGCGCCAGCGCGCGAGCGAGCGGTCCGGGTCGTACGCGCGGATGGCTGCCTCGCTCGCCTCCTCGCGTAGGCCGATCATCACGAGCCGCCACCGAAGTTGGTCGCGGAAGCGCCACTCGAGCACACGGAGCGCGGGATTCGCCGAGTACGCCCACGGGCAGCCGGCGTCGGTATAGAGCGTCGCCTCGATCACGAGAATGCTCCGATCGTAGTCGGCGGGCGAGGTGCTAACGTCCCGCCTGCCCGGTCACGCTAGGTGGGGAGTCAGCGGTTCCCTGAACCCGAAATCCGCTCCATGCGGGACCGAACGCCGTCCGAGGGA
>Ga0190271_10001793_pt1 | contig 12528 bp, 10 predicted proteins | sample Popmic356T_FD_133747 | JGI IMG/M metagenome (GOLD analysis project Ga0190271, IMG submission 133747) | Populus adjacent soil microbial communities from riparian zone of Weber River, Utah, USA - 356 T | ecosystem: Environmental > Terrestrial > Soil > Riparian zone | place: USA: Utah | collected...
TCGGAGCACGCGCGCCTGAATGAAGCGCAGTCGAAGGCGATGGCCGCACAGGCGCCAGCCCTGGCGAAATCGTTGGTGAAGACACCGGCCGGCGCCGTGGCGTTCACGAACGTGCGCGTGTTCGACGCCGATGCCAAGGTGTTCCTCGCCGACCAGACGGTGGTGGTGGACAAGGGACTCATCGCCGCGGTGTTTCCGTCGAAGGAAACGAAAGTTCCGGCGGGCGCGCAGATCATCGACGGGCGCGGCAAGACGCTGATCCCGGGAATGTGGGACTGCCACATGCACGTCGCGTCTGACTACACGGGGTTGCAGGAACTGTCGATGGGCGTCACCTCGGTGCGCGACCCCGGCAACGATGACAAGCTGACCATCGACCGGCGCGAACGCGCGGCGCGCGGCGAATTGCTGATGCCGCATGTCTATGCGTCGTCGCTCATCGACGGCAAAGGCACGTATACGGCGCAGGTCGCGAACGTGGCGACCAGCCAGGCCGAAGCGGTGGCGCTCGTGGCCAAGGCGAAGGCGAATGGCTTCATCGGCGTGAAGTTCTACGGCACGTTGAACAAGGATTGGCTGCCGGCGGCAGCGGCCGAGGCTCATAAACAAGGCCTGCACGTGCATGGACACATTCCCGTCGGCATGCGCCCGCTGACGGCGATCAATTCCGGCTACGACGAAATCACGCACATCAACTGGGTCGTGATGCAGGGGATGCCCGATGACGTCGTCAACGTATCCAACGGCATCATGCGTTTCGAAGGTCCCGGCCGTTTCTCGAAGGGCCTCGATCTCAACGCCAGGCCGATTACGGAGATCATCTCGACGATGGCGGCCAAAGGCATCTACAGCGATCCGACCATGGTCGCGTTCGAAGGTCTGTACGTCCCGGAGAACGGCGACCTGTCGCCAGCCTACGCGCCGTTCGTCGGCACGCTGCCACCGACCACCGAGCGGCAATTCCGCACCGGCGGCTTCGCGGTGCCAAAGGATCTGACGCGTGCGGACTACCGCGCGAGCTGGGCGAAGATGGTTCAACTGCTCGGCAAGATGCACAAGGCCGGCGTGCCGATCGTCGCCGGCACAGATGGCGCGGGCATCGAGCTGATCCATGAGCTCGAGATCTACCTCGAGGCCGGGTTCACGCCGGCCGAAGCGCTGGCCGCGGCAACCATAGTTCCGGCGAAGCTGGTGGGTCAGGACAAGCGCACCGGTTCCATCAAGCCGGGCAAGGTCGCGGACCTGGTGCTGGTCGAGGGTGATCCGTCGCAACGCATCAGCGACTTGCGCAACACCCGCGTGATCATGCTCGAGGGCAAACTACTCGATGCGGATGCGCTGCGCACCGCGGCCGGGTTTTCGGGACGGCCGAAGTAGGGCTACGGGCGAGCCCGTCGCAGGTCCGGAGCCTGTAGTCGGAGGAGGCCGAGGGCCGAGGCATGCGCCTATAGCCCTTACGCTCGCTCGCGCCGAGACTCGTTGGCACGAGCATGAGAACGTTGCCAATGAATCCCGCCCCCATGGGCTTCACTCTGCGCCTGCGACCCGCAGCGTGTGTCGCTGCGTGGGTGGTGCTCGCTTCGCAATCTCTGGCGGACACCGTTCCCGCCGATCCCGCCGCAGCATTGCGAGCACGTTACGCCGAACTGGGCCAGCAGCTGGAAGAAAGCCCGATACAGCGCGGGCTGCACGTGGAATCCAACGAGAGTACGAGCACGCCCCGTGGCGACGCTTATGCGGTGATCCAGTATCCGTTCGCCACGGTAGCCGCCGCATTCGCGAAGCCTGAAAACTGGTGTGAGTCGATGATCCTGCATCTCAACGTGCAGTATTGCCGCGCGAATACGCGCGACCAGCCGCCGCGGCTCTCGGCGGCGGTGGGCAAGAACACCAACCAGCCGCTCGACGACACCCATCGCATCGATTTCAATTACAAGATCACGGCGTCGAACGCAGATTTCCTCGGCGTGGAACTCGTCGCCATGGATGGGCCACTGGGCACCACCAACTATCGCATTGCACTCGAATTGATTGCGCTCCCGGATCAGCGCGCTTTCATGCACATCCAGTATTCATATACGCAAGGGGCGCTGGCGCGTTACGCCAGCGGCGTCTACTTCTCGACTACGGGCCGCGACAAGGTGGGATTCACCTGGGTTCACGAAGACGGTGATGCTCCGCGCCTGGTGCGCGGCACACGCGGCGCACTGGAACGAAACACCATGCGCTATTACCTCGCCTTCGATGCCTATCTACGCTCGCTGAGCAGCCCGGTACCGCAGCGGTTCGGCCACAGCCTCGAGATCTGGTTTGCCGACACGGAACGTTTTGCGCGGCAGCTGCGCGAGGTGAGGCACGACGACTACATTGCAATGAAACGCGAGCAGTATCTTCGTCAGCAATCGCCCATGTAGTTGTCAGCTCACGCTGGCCGGTTTCAACACGGGCAGCAACACGCGCAGCCGTTCCTCGCGCATCAACAGCCCGCCCCACATCAGCACGCCGACGTACACGCCGAACAGCACGTGTGAAAACAGCGGATTGCCGAGGCGTACGTGCGTGGCCACCGCGCCGCCGAGAAATCCGGTAACGAGAATCGCGCCCAACACCGACGTGGCGGGCCAGGCGTACAACGCCGTGCACAGCAGGAGCAGCAGCCCGAGCTTGCGGGCCATGGGCTCACCTGGAAATCCAATCTGCGCGCCGGCTTCGAGTACCGGCCGCACGGCCGCGAGCTTCATGCCCGAGTCCATCAACAGAAACAGGATCACCAGCCCACTCATCGACCAGCCTAACCACCACATTTTGCCTCGCTTGTTCATTCACACCCTCCAGGTCGGGGTGAGAATGCTAGAGGTGGAGCTCGGCTTCGGTCTTGTACAGAAACGACAGCTGGCGCTCCTCGCGCGCGATACGCGCGGGTGTGAGGCCGATGAGATCGCGCAGGGAGCGCGTGAGATGCGGCTGGTCGAAGAATCCGGCTTCGAACGCGGCTTCACTGAGGCTCACGCCGGCGCGCAGCAGTTGCGTTGCTTTGCGCGCCCTCTCGATGTTCCTGAGCCGCGTGAAACTCATGCCGGTGGCACGCAGGAAGTGCCGCTGGGCTGAACGCTTCGTCAGTGCAAACTCGTCCCCATCGAGCGCGGCTTCAACTGCTGCATCACGCGCGATGATCCCGCGCCGCGCAAGTCGCGCCACGAAGGTCTCGGCGTTGTCGAAATCGGGAATCTCCCACGTATCGCCTGCGAGCCGGAAACGCCCGCGAAATGCGGATGGCAGATTGACGTCCTGACCGTCGAGCAGGTTCGCAACCGGCAGGCCCGGCATGTACGTGCCGGCCTTGAAGCGAATGGCAAACCACTCGCCATTCGCCGGGCAATGTACCTCGCGCGCGCGGGTTTCAGCACCATGCAGCGTGACGGTCGCAACGCCTTCGAGCCGCGTGACCACGAGCTCCCAGTGACTGGATGCCACGGCGAGAAACGGTCCACCGCGTTCGCTATGGCAGTGCCACACGCGCTCGACGAACGGCGAGTCCGAAGCGCGGTCGGCGTCGAAGTGGATGAACATGGAGATGATCTTGCGGGAATTGCTCCCCGCATTCACGCACTAATGTGTGTCCCGGGCCCGGGCCACTACTTGGTGGCGGCGGTCGCGGTGTCGCGCGTCGGCATCGTGCCATCGAGCGCGGGCACCAGCACTTCGGTGAAGTACATCTTCTCGGGCGCTTTCTCGCAGCGCTCGATCACCTTCTGCAGGGTCTTGGGCCAGGTGTCCCAGAACTTGACCTCGACATCGTTCGCCATTTCCTTGCCGAGCGTATACATGTGCGCCGACATGTAAGGCATGACTTCGACGCTCGCATCCTCGACGCCCGCCTGCTCGCGCATGCGGGTCACTTCCCACACGAAGTCCGCGCACATCATCCTGCGCAAGCGTTCGGTCTCGACGTTTACCGGCGGTGGCTTGAGCGTCACGCGCACCACTTTCTTGGTGCCGCGCTTGAACATGTTCACGTTGACCTTGGCCATGCCTTCGACGGCCTGGCCGCGCTCGTCGAGCGCCGGCAGAAATTTGCGGCCGCGCATGTAGTCGGCGGCGACGGCGTCGGCATTGATGTTGCCGGACGATCCGCTGACCACCACGTTGCTCACCGAGCCATCGGCGGCTACGTAGACATCGACGGGGATGGAGAAATCGTCATCGAAACTGGGCCGGTCATGCGTGGTTTCGAGTTTCCCATCGTGCAACACCAGGACGGGCTGGATGGGGCCCACCTGGGCGGAAAGCGGCATGGCTGCAAGGCACGAAACATAACCAAGCAGCACGACCAGACGACGAACAGCTACGGTTTTCATGGTCTCGAAACTATTTCGCGCGAGGGAGCCCCGCAATCGAAACCCCGAAATTCTGTGCGGTCTGCCCTGGGTACTACCCTGGACTGTGATTCGAATAACAGGAGTGCCGCGTTATGTGAGCGGTCGTTCGAGCACTGTCTGCAGCGTGTCGGCGCCCAGCGTGAGATAGATCTCGCCTTCCGAGCGTGCCAGGGAAATCTTCATGCGTCGCTCGAGACGGGCGACGATCGTGGCGAGCCACGTGCGCTCGAACGCGAACGCCTCGAGTTTGTCCGCCCGATGGATCTTCGCGTCGCGGATGCGAACCGCCCACTGCGCCGCGTCCTTGTGCGTGTACACGGCGACACGCGGCGCCGCCTTGCTGGCGCGATGCAATCGCTCGGGCTCGGGCAGGCCGATGTCCACCCACACCTGCAGCGCGCCGGTGAGATCACGCACGAAGATCGCCGGTTCGTCGGGATCGGACAGTCCCTTCGAGAACCCGATGCCCTCGGAGAATTCGAGGCAGTACGCGAGCACGCGAGTTAACAAATAGTCCGGCGTTTCGCTCGGGTGCTGCGCCACCCGCAGGTTCAGGGTCTGGTAGACGGCGCGGTCGGCATCGGCCAGGTCGATATCGAACGTGTAAATGGTTGCGCCGAGCGCCAAGATGCCTCCGGTTGTGTTTAAGATGCCAAGCGTGATGCACCTCACAACTTCGCGGCGAACGGGATTTTACCTGCGGATTATTGTAGTCCCGTACTAGGAGTTTTCCTGACCATGACTAACGCTGACCGCATGGCCGATGTGACCATAAAGGAAAGCCGGCGACTGCAACTGCCGCTGGATACCGTGCTCGAGGCGCTGGTGCATTTCGACCGCCGCACGAACGGGCCCTTGTCGCGCGGCGATGTACTGCAGGCGGATTTCGTAACGGACAAGTCCAGCGACCAAGCCATCGAAGTCGCGGTGCGCGGCCCGGCACACGACATCGAGTGGCGCCGTTTCGATTTCGGCGACATTGCCGCCGCCATCATCAGCTTCTGCCGCGCGCAGCGGATTCCGCTGCCGCTTTCGGGCGTGAAGTCCATCGAACTCACCAAGGAAGGCGTCACGTTCTCGATCGAGAACGAGGTGAACATCGCCCAGCGCCCGGACGTGCGCGCGGATATCGCGGGCCGCCCGCTTCGTTATGCGAAGGGCTACGAACCGCATTCGATCGTGCCCACCGGCGAAGAAGTCGCGCACGCCTGACTAGCTCGTCAGGGGGTGGACTAGGAGTTCCCGCCCGCGCCTATTAGCATGGCGCCGATGCTCACCATCCTGCTGGTTCTCATCCTGGCGCTGCTCGTTTGGGCTGCCATCGTGTTCAACCTGCTGATCCGCGATCGCAACCGCGTCGCCCAGGCGTGGAGCGACGTCGACGTGCAGCTCCTCCGGCGTCACGACCTCATTCCGCGCCTGGTGGAGATGGTGAAAGGCTACGCGGGATACGAACGTGCGCTGCTCACCAGCCTGGCGGAGCTGCGCGGCCAGAGCACGGCAACGCCATCGCCGGGCGCGCGCGGTGACGTGGAGAAATCCGTGAGTTCCGGCGTGAACAAGCTGGTGGCGCTGGTCGAGGCATATCCGGATCTCAAGGCCAGCGAAAACTTCCGCGACCTGCAGACGAAGCTCTCGGATACGGAAAACCAGATCCAGTTCGCGCGGCGGTACTACAACGGTGCGGTGAACCTGTTCAACAACCGCATCCAGAAATTTCCCGACATGCTCATCGCCAATTCCTTCGGCTTCAAGGCCGCGGAATTCTTCGAACTCGAAGACGCGAAGGCAGCGGTCGCTCCCGCCGTAGCCCTGCAATGAACAGCGGGCGGCACATATATAAGAGTGCATTGCTGGCGCTGCTGGCCTGGGCGGCGGGCGCCACGGCGGCGAACGCCGACGAACGCATCCTGTCTTTCGATGAAACCATCACGGTGAATGACGACGGATCGCTGTACGTGCGCGAGGTGATTCGCGTGCGCGCCGAGGGCGACAAGATCCGCCGTGGCATCTTTCGCGACTTCCCCACTATCTATCGCGGCAGCGATGGCCAGCGGTACGTGGTGGGGTTTTCATTGCAGGGCGCCTCGCGCAACGGGCAGTGGGAGCAATCGCGCGTCGAAAATCGTGGCAATGGCGTGCGCGTGTACCTGGGCAATCCGTCCGCGACGGTGCCACGCGGTGAACACACCTACGAGATCGTGTTCCGCACCGACCGGCAGATGGGCTACTTCGCCGATCACGATGAGCTGTACTGGAACGTCACCGGCAACGGCTGGGATTTCTCCATCGATCGCGCCACGGTGCGTGTGGAACTGCCACCCGGGATTCCCGCGAACGAGATCAAGCTCGAGGGCTACACGGGATCGCAAGAATCGAAAGGTCAGGACTACACGGCGCGCATGGACAATGGCGTGCCGCTGTTCACCACCACGCGCCCGTTGAATCCGCGCCAGGGCCTCACCATCGTGGTCAGGTTTCCGAAGGGGTTCATCATGCCGGCGGTGGAAGCGCCGGCGTCGGGGCCTTCGGCTGACACGCCGTGGACTCCCGCACCCTCAGGCACGAACAACATGGTCGATGACCGGCGTTCAGGCTGGTCGCCGGCGGAGCGCATGTTCAACGTCGATCTGCCTGGCAGCGCGCTGCCGGCGGTGCTCGGCCTGCTCGGCCTCGCGCTGTTGATGACTTACTACTACCTCACGTGGGCGCGCGTCGGTCGCGATCCGCCGGGGCGCATCACGATTCCGGAATATGAATCGCCCAGGGGTCAGTCGCCCGCATCGATGCGTTACCTGCTGCGCATGAGCTACGACAACGACTGCTTCGCCGCGGCGGTACTGAGCCTCGCGGTGAAGCGCCATCTGACCATTCACCAGGATTCCGGCATATTGGGTTTCGGCGAGACATTCTCGCTGGTCAAGGAACATGCGGCCAACAGCAAGGCACTGTCGCCCGATGAACAGCAGTTGCTGGTCAGCCTGTTCGCCGACGGCGACACGCTTGTCCTCAAGAATGAGAACCACGCGCGCGTGAGCGAAGCGCAGACGAATCATCGGCTGTCGCTCAAGGAGCGCTACACCTCGGGTTTCTTCGACATCAACGGCCGCTGGCACTTCCTCGGCATCGTGTTGAGCGTGCTCCTGGCGGCGCCTGCGGTGTTGCTGCCGGGCAGGACCGACCACTGGCCGGAGTGGCATTTCACGACGCCCGGCGGCTGGTTCACGATCGCCATGGTGCTCGCCATGCTCGTGGCCAACGGAGTCTTCGGCATCCTGCTGCGGGCGCCCACGGTGGCGGGGCAGGCAATCATGGATCACATCCGCGGATTCAAGATGTACCTCGAGGTGGCCGAGGGCGAAGCGCTCAAGCAGATGAAGGGTGTGCCACCGAAGCTGACCCCGCAACTGTTCGAGTCCTATCTACCGGCGGCGCTGGCCCTCGGCGTGGAGCAGCGCTGGGCAGAGCGTTTCGCCAGCGTGCTGAACGTACAGGCACCGGACTACGCACCGGCGTGGTACGCGGGTTCGGGCTGGAATGTTCGCGACCTCGGCACCTTCTCGCACGACCTGGGCTCGTCGCTCGGCAGCGCGATCTCGTCTGCATCCACCCCGCCGGGCTCGCGCTCGGGCGGCGGAGGCGGCGGCTCGTCGGGTGGCGGCGGTGGTGGCGGTGGCGGCGGCGGGTGGTAGACCGCCGCGCGCGAATGTCACTTTCGGGACAATGCAACCACTTGCAAGGTTTGCGCGTCTGAACCACTGGCATAGTGCCGGCGTAATTTGCACGCGAGGGGAGTTCATTGAACAAGTTCATTCGGATCGGAGTGCCCGCGGCATTCCTGATGGGTTTGTTTGCTGCTGCAAGCTCACAGGAAGCGCCGCCTGCCCCCAGGCTCAAAGACGAGATGCGCCAGCCCTGGGAGCGTGGCGACACTCGCTTCATTCGAGAATGGACGGTGGCCGGCCCCATCAAGTGCACGCTGGAAGCGGAATGCCTCGGTGACGCACAACCTGAGGCTGCGGCGCGACCCACGCAGGACGGCGGCATCAAATGGCGCCCGTTCAAGAGCTGGGGCGATCCCGTGAACTTCGTGGACTTCGAAGGCTCGCGCGATGGCGCGGTGGGTTATGCGTTCACGACCGTGAATCGCGTCACCGCGGGCAAGGCGCTGTTGTCGTTCGGCAGCGAAGGCGGCGCGCGCATCTGGGTGAACGGCAAGCGCGTGCACACCTGGGACGGAGCCCGCTCGCTCACGGCCGACGAAGACCAGATCGAGATCCATCTCGCCGCGGGTGCGAATGCGGTGTTGGTGAAGCTGGACGCCGACGGTGTGTTCTTGCTGCGCGTCCTCGAGACAGGAACGGTGCTGGCGCGCGCCGCGGAAATCGGGCCATCGATCGTCGGTTTCATGCCCGCAGGCTTTTCGCTGAATACGGACGTGAACGGGAAACGCGCCGACGCGCCGCCCGTGAAAGTGGAAGTGATCGCGCCGGGCGGCGCGGTGATGTTCACGACCACCGCACCGCGCGGCGAACAGTTGTACATCGATGGCAAGTCCTGGCCGGACGGTCCTTACGAAGCCCGGTGCAGCACCACGAACATTCAAGGGCTGCTGACGGTCACCCATCTGCCCTGGTACAAGGGCGATGCCCTCGCCAAGGCTCGTGATCTCGCCGCCGAAGCCGCGAAGGCGGACGCGTCGAAGCCCGAAGGCTTCACGCTCACGATGCTCGCCAACATGGTGGACGACCGCCTCGGCGGCAAGATTGCCGAGGCCAGCGGCAATCCCTGGCGCAAGATCCATTCGCCCTTGATGGAATTCGACGAGCTGATGCTGGAACGGGCCGGCAAGGTCGGACGCATTCGCGCCAACGGTTTCGTGCGCATGGCGTGGATCGACGAGACAGATGGTTCCCCGCAATACGCACGCGCCTATCTGCCGACTAACTACGATCCGGCGAAGAAGTGGCCCATGATCATCCAGATGCATGGCTTCAACCCGGGCAACCCGGTGTACTGGCGCTGGTGGAGCGTGGACAACCGGCATGGCCCGGATACGGAATTCGCGAACCACCAGGGTGTGATCTACGTGGAGCCGCATGGTCGCGGCAACGTGCAGTACCGCGGCTTTGCCGATGCCGACATCCTGCGTGGCATCGCCGAAGCGGGACGCCTGTTCAGCGTGGACGAGGACCGTGTCTATCTCACCGGTGATTCCATGGGTGGCTGGGGCACGTGGAACGTGTCGACGCGCCATCCGGAGCTGTTTGCGGCCATCGCCCCGGTGTTCGGCGGTGTGGACTATCACTCGACGATGTCGGAAGAGGAACTGGCGAAACTCGCACCCATCACCCGTTACTTCGCCGAGAAAGAGAGCTCGTGGTCGATGGCCGAGAGCCTGGTGAACACGCCGATCCTGGTTCATCACGGGGACGTGGACCAGGCGGTGAACGTGGAATGGTCGCGCTGGGGCGTCAAACTACTGCAGCGCTGGGGCTACGACGTTCGGTACCACGAATATCCTGGCAGGGGGCACGAGGCGCTGGCGATCAGCAACGCCGTGCTGAGCGGCGACTGGTTCCTCGAGCATCGGCGCGATCCGGATCCGCGCAAGGTGCGTATTCGTTCCGCGGAGCTGCGCAATGCAGCCGCGTGGTGGGCGCGCGTGCACCAGGCGGCGAATCCGCTGGCATTCATGGTGGTGGATGCCGAAGTGGTGGATCGCAACGTGATCCGGCTCGACACCGACAACGTGCTCGACATCGCACTGACGCCCGGTGCGGCGTTGATCGATCCTTCGAAGCCCGTGCGCGTGGTGTGGAACGGCGTGGCGCGCGACATGCGCATGGCCGGCGCTGAATTGCGGCTCACGAGCAGCGCTTACAAACCAGCGAAACTGCACAAGACGCCGAGCCTGCCTGGCGCCACCAGCGACTTCCTGATGACGCCATTCGCCATCGTGATCGGCACGTCGTCGAAGGACCCGGACATGGTGGCGCTGTGCAAGGAAAAGGCGCAAGGCTTCGTCGAAGCCTGGCGAGACTGGCAGAAGGTGGCTCCGCGCGTGTTTCTCGACAGCGAGATCAAGGATGCCGATGTCGCGCGTTATTCGCTGATTCTCGTCGGTGGGCCGGACGCGAACCGCGTGTCGGCAAAGCTGGCGGCGAAGCTGCCACTGCGCATCAGCGCGAACAGCGTGCGAATCGACGGCCAGGAGTTCAAGGCGAAGGATGCGGCCGTGCAGATGATCTACCCGCATCCGCTGAATGCCGCGCGATACGTGTGGATATTCGCGGGCACGTCGACCAACGGCATGTATTTCGCGGAACCGAAACCACTGCGTATCCATGACTGGGACTACCTCATCGAGGACGGCCACATTCCCGCGTTCAAACAAGCAGTTTCCGCCGAGCAGACGCGCGTGGTGTCCGGCTCGTTCGATTTCAACTGGCGCTATTCGGCGGCGCTGAGCCACGCCGGAGACGCGGAGGTCCGCGCGAAGGGCCGCGCGCTGCGCCGTCCTGACAAGAACCTGAAGATAGATCCCAAGGTGCTCGCGAGTTATGCCGGCCGCTACCAGATCGTCGGTGGGCCGCAGATAGAAGTATTTCTGGAGGGCGGAGGACTCAAGGTTCGCGCCAACGGAAATGTGACCGACGTGCTCCCCGAGAGCGAGACCAACTTCTACGTGAACCTCGTGAACGTACGCGTGTTTTTCGAGCGCGATGCGGCGGGGAAGGTCACGGGCTTCACGGGGTGGGACGGTGGGGACTTCGAGGGGAAGAAGCTGGAATGAGACCACGGACCACGATGTTCTCACTGCTGCTGGCGATCACGCCGCTGCTGGCATCCGGCGCGGTCGTCGAGCCGGCTGCGATCGATGCCACTGTCGAACGCTTCATGTTGTCGGAGCAGGTGCCTGGTCTCGGCATTGCGATCATTCGCGATGGCCGCGTCACGTTCGTGAAGTCTTACGGCCTGCGAAACGTGAAGCAGAAGCTGCCGCTGAAGACGGATACGGTCATGTACGGCGCCTCACTGACCAAGGCGACGTTCGCGTACTTCGTGATGCAGCTCGTCGACGAAGGGAGGCTGGATCTCGACAAGCCGATCGATGCCTATCTACCCAAGTCGCTGCCTGAATATCGGCGATATGCGGATCTCGCCGGCGACGCGCTCTGGCAGAAGCTCACGATGCGCATGCTGCTGAGCCACACCACGGGCTTTGCGAACTTCCGGTGGCTCGACGAGGGTCGCAAGCTGCGTTTCCATCGCGCCCCCGGCGAACGTTACGGCTATTCGGGTGAGGGCCTGATGCTCGCGCAGTTCGTGCTGGAAACGGGACTCAAGGTTGACGTCGGTGCGGAAATGCAGCGCCGCATCTTCGATCGCTTCGGCATGAAGCGCAGCGCCATGACCTGGCGCGACGACTTCGCCGCCAATTTCGCCGAGGGATACACGCAAGAGCTCAAACTCGTACCGCATCGACGCTGGGACGAGGTCGGCGCCGCGGGCTCGCTCGATACCACGCTCGACGACTGGGCGAAGTTTCTCGCCGCCGTGGTGCGCGGCGAGGGCTTGAGCAAGAAGGCCAAGGCGGAAATGATTCGCCGGCAGATCGAGATAGACAGCGAGCGGCAGTTCCCCACGCTGTTGCCCGCGAGGACTGATCGCTGGAAATCGATCGGTCTCGGGTATGGGATCGGCTGGGGAGTGTTCGAAACTCCGCTTGGCCACGCTTTCTTCAAGGAAGGCCACGACGAGGGCACGGCGAACTATGCGCTGTGCATCGAGCCGTCGCGGGACTGCATCTTGCTCATGTCGAACAGTACGCGCGCGGAAGGCATCTTCGTGCCTCTCGTGAACGCATTGCTCGGTGAAGTGAATCTGCCGGCGGAGTGGGAAGGTTTCAAACCGGCGCCGGGGCGAACACCGGCTTCTTCGGGTCGATGAACATCCAGCACAACGCGCCCATCACATACAGGCCCGCTAACAAATAGAACGGTACGTTCCAGTTGCCGAACAGCTTGAGCGAATAGCCGACGATGAGCGGCATCACGATCGCGGCGATCTGGCCGGAGGTGTTCATGGTGGCGCTGACGGTTGCCGAGTGTTCGCGGCCGATGTCGACGCAGGTGCTCCACGACGA
>Ga0190271_10001794_pt1 | contig 12523 bp, 10 predicted proteins | sample Popmic356T_FD_133747 | JGI IMG/M metagenome (GOLD analysis project Ga0190271, IMG submission 133747) | Populus adjacent soil microbial communities from riparian zone of Weber River, Utah, USA - 356 T | ecosystem: Environmental > Terrestrial > Soil > Riparian zone | place: USA: Utah | collected...
GCGGCTCGTGAGCTTCGAGAGAAAAGGCCAAGCCAGCTTCGGCATCGTCGTCGGCGACGGCGTCGTCGACGCCGCGGCGCGCCTCGGCGGCAAGGCGAGCAGTCTGCGCCAAGCGCTCGCGGCCGCGGCGCTACCGGAGCTCACGCGCCTCGCCGGCGCCGCCCCCGACTTCGGCTTGAGCGAGATCTCCTTCGCGCCCGTGATTCCCGACGCGGCTGCCAAGCTGCTCTGCGTCGGCGTCAACTACATGCCGCACATCAAAGAAATGGGCCGCGAGCGGCCCGAGCGGCCCGTGCTGTTCGTGCGCTTCGGCGGCAGCATCGTCGGCCACGAGCAGCCCCTCTTGAAGCCGCGCGAGTCCGAGCAGCTCGACTACGAAGGCGAGCTCGCCGTCGTCATCGGCAAGCGCGCGCGCCGCGTGAGCCGTGAGCGCGCGCTCGATTACGTCGCGGGCTACAGCTGCTTCAACGACGGCAGCGTGCGCGACTATCAGCGGCACTCGGGGCAGTTCACTCCGGGCAAGAACTTCCACGCGAGCGGGGCGTTCGGCCCGTGGCTCGTGACGGCGGACGAGGTCCCCGATCCGCGCAAGTTGACGCTGACGACGCGCCTCAATGGGACGGTGATGCAGCACGAGAGCGTCGGGGAGCTCTGCTTCGACGTGCCTCAGCTCATCGAGTATTGCTCGACGTTCTCACAGCTCGAGCCCGGCGACGTCATCGTGACAGGCACACCTGGCGGCGTCGGCGCCGGCCGCAAGCCGCCGGTCTGGATGAAGCCCGGCGACACGGTCGAAGTCGAGATCGGCGGTATCGGCACCCTGCGCAACCCGGTGGCCGCGGACTGATTTCGCCGTTGCGATGAGAACGGCGCCGCTCGCCCTCCTTTGCTGCACGTTCGCCGCAGGCGCGGAGCCCAATCTAGACTGGATCGACCGCGAAGCGCTCGCGGCGCGCGAAATCCTCGTTCAAGCCGACCGCAGCGAACGCCCGTTGACCGTAGACGTGAAGCTCGCGGCCGAGGTCGACGCTACGCCGGCGGCGATCTGGGACGTGCTCACGGCCTGCGAGATCTCGCCCGAGTACGTGCCGAACGTCGTGAGCTGCAAGAAGCTAGAGCAGCTCGACGGCGGCCGCGCAGACCTGTTCGTGCAAACGGTCAAGCCGATCTTCTTTCTGCCGACGTTCGAGCACGTGTTCCGTCTCGACTACACGCCGTATACCCGCATCGACGTGAATCGCGTCAGCGGGCCGATCGCGCACATGCAGGGCACATGGTGGCTCCTGCCGCAGGAAAATGGCCGAATCCTGCTCGTCTACGAGCTCGCGCTCGACCCCGGCATGCCGATCCCGCGCTTCATGGTCCGCACGACCCTGAAGCGTGACCTCCCGAAGGTCGTGGGCGCCGTCCGCAAGCGAGCCGAAGCCGCGGTTGCACGCTGACCAGCGGCGCCCGACAGAGCACTCAGAACGATGCGAGCGCGATGAAGCTGCCGCCGTTCCGCTGCGCGAGCTCGCGCATCAGCGCGGAGTAACCGGCTGCCGACAGCAACTCGCCTCCGGTCATCTGGAAGATGACTGGCAACGCAACGGCATTGATGCGAACTTTGCGCGCGCCTGTCGTGGCGACACGGTTCACTCGCTCGATTGCCTCGAGCATGTCGACCGGCGCGCGCAGAGCGACATCGGACGAGACGCTCTGGTCGTCGCCATAAACGTAGACCGCGATGCGCTTGTCCGGGGCATAGAGCGCTTCGATTGCCGCTACGATTCCTTCGCGCGAGTCCGAGTTCGAGAAGCTGTGCCAGTCCACCAGCGCCTCGAGCACGGCGCTCCTCGCCTCGGCGGTATTCGGAATCCACGCGTCGCGATACGACTCGAGGAGGTACGCGCCTTCGTCGGTGACGAACTGAACTCCGAGCGCGTTCGGATGCGCGGCGAGCGTCTCGGCCACGTGCCGCTGCACAGCCCTCCAGCCGTAGTACTTCATGCTGCCCGACGTATCGACCACGAAAATGAGGTGGTCGCTACCCGCCGGAATGCCGAGCGCTCCGCCGGCACCGTCGTCCTGCGCCGGCGCAAACACCACGCCGTCGGTCCTGAACGCGAGCGTCCAGAACGCGGGCGCGGCGACGGGTTCGCCTTCCTTCGGCAACAGGATCACGTTCACGGGCGCGTCCGCAGGTGCACCGGCAATCGTCTCGTTGAAGAGCCGGATTCGCTCACTCGGGTCGTCTGCGGTTGCGGCAGCGGTCGGCAACCCATCCGTCAACAGGAAGACATTGTCCGGAGCAGGCTCCAACGCGCGAGCCGCGGTGAACGCGGCGGCCAGATTGCTCGGGCCTACGGGCACGATTTCGTCTCGCAGAGTCTCGACAACGCGGTCCAAGACGTCGTCCGTCGCACTGACCCAGGCGCCGTCCGTGCCGGTGATCAGCGACCGCGCCGTGTCGTCGAACGCGATGACTTGGAAACGTGCGCCGACAGGGACTTGCTCCGTCAGGCGCTCGAATATCGTGACGAGCTGCCGCCATTTCGGCGCCGCGCGTTGCTCGGCCGCGGGCAGATCCTGCCACCGATCGAGCTCCGCGGCCGAGCGGCCGATCATCCCAGCGGACACGTCGACCAGAAACACGATGCGCTGGCCACCGAGCCGTAAGTCTGTGACGGGCTGGCGCTGCAAGGCGACGGACGTGGGCCGCGCCGCGACTTGCGCCGCATCGGGGCGGCCCGCATTCGCGCCGTTGTCAGGTGGTGCAATCGCGCAAGCGGCAACGAGCAGAGCCGTAGCGAGCGAAGACGATAGTGCGATTGTCAGAGGACGAATCTTCGGCACCGACCGGATCAGCACCTGAATGCGCCTTTCCAGCTGCGACTTGGGCTCCGTCAACGCAGTAGCCGCGAAGGGAGTAGCTGCGTGCCGCCGCCCGATAGCGAGCAGCACGTCCGCGTACGCGATCGGATCAATGCCCCGGCGCGTGACGCGTGCGTCGCAATCTATCTCGATCGCGAACCGCAGACGCCGAAGTTGCCACCAGAGCGCAGGATTCCACGGCGCGAGCGCCATCAGCAGCAGTGCAACGGCGAGCAGTGCGTGATCGCGCGCGGCAACGTGCTCGCGCTCGTGGCGCAGCGCGATGACGCGCATCTGCTCGGGCGCCTCGAGCAACCAGCGCGGCACGACGACGCGCGGGCGAAGCAGGCCGAAAACAGCGGGGCCGAGCTGCTCCGAAACGAGGACGCGAGCACCGTCGACCTCGACCGTCGGCCAGCGGCGGGCGGCTCGGCGCAAGCCGAGCCAGGCTGTGCCGCAAATGACTAGCATCGCGGCGGTGCTCGCGACCCATAGGAATGCGAGCGGTTTGTCGAGCTTGCGCCACGCAGGCCATGCGCTCGAGCGGGCGTTCCGCCACCCTGCGAGATCGAATTGCTCTGCCCAGGCGGCGAGGTCACCGCGCCCATCGGCCGAGATCGCCTCGCTGGAGCCGCTGGCGTCCGCGCCCGTCGCAGCCACGATTTCGAGCGACGCGGGGGGCGCGGACGCCGCCGCATCGAGGCCGGGTCGCGAGTCGCCATAGGTGAGCAGCGCGTAGGCGGGGAGCGCGAGCGACGCAGTCAGCGAGAGCGCCCAGACGCCGCGGCGCGGCCAGCCGAGTTGCGCGAAGATTCGCTCAGTAACGAGCGCGACGGCGCCGAGTAACGCGCCGATAACCACTGCGTACAACATCGCGGCGCTCATCGCCGTTTACCCGCTTCCGCGCGCTCGTCGAGCAAGCTCTTGAGCCGTTTTATCTCAGCGTCGGTGAGCTTTTCGTTGGCGACAAGGTGAGTGACGAGAAGCTCCGTTGATCCCTTGAAGAGCTTGCGCGCCAGGGACCGGAGAGCGCTGCGCTGTGCGACGTCGCGCGCGACGACGGCTTCGTAACGATGCGCTTTGCCCTCGGCGCTATGACGCACATAGCCCTTGGCCTCGAGCGTGCGCAGCATCGTGAGGACGGTGGTATACGCGAGGTCGTCAGCGAATCCCTCGAGCGCCTCCGCGACCGTCGATGGGCCCTGCTGCCACAGGATTTCCATCAGCTCGGCCTCGCGATCGGTCAGCTTGATTTCCATCGTGCCCTCCTACTAGTTCCACAGTAGTTAGCGCCGACCGGCGACTTCTGTCAACTAGGTCTCTAGTAGGTACGCTCGAAACCACCGCGGAAACGGACTTGCAGCCGCGCAGTGAATACGTCTCACCGCCCCGGACGAGCGGGCTTGATGGCGCGTCTCGTGAAGAACATCGGGGCAGGGCGCCCGAAGCGCGAGACGCCGTCGAGCCGCTGCGCCACCCGCGCCAAACAGACGTATTCACGGCGCCCCGCTGTGAAAGCGGTCACCGCGTAGCTGTCGCGGTATTGGTACGGTTCCGAAGCTGTGGAACCCTCCCCCGACAACGTCCCGCGCATCCTGATCCTGGAGCCCGATAGCAAGGTCCGCTCCACCCTGCTGCGTTACGTCGTCAAAGGCTGGCAAGGCGCCGCCGTGCAGTCGACGACCGGCACCCTGACCGACGCCCTCGACGACCCCGACCGGCTCAAGAGCTTCGACGTGCTGCTCGTCGGCTGCGACTTCTCGAAGGACGGCACGGCCGAGAACCCGACGCTGCAGGCCGTGCGGGCCGTGGCTGCGGATCCCCGCAACCCCGCCGTCATCCTGCTGACGACCAAGGGCAGCGAGTACACGGCCGTCCAGGCGATCAAGTCCGGCGCGTTTGACTACATCCCAAAAACGCTGCTCGGCCGCGAGCAAGTCTTGAGCGCCGTACAGCGCGCCATGCTGCACCGCAAAGGCCTGCTCGGCGTTCGCGGCAGCGGCGTGACCGGCGTCGTCCGCCTGTTCGGCTACGACATGCGCCGCTGCCTCGCGACGCGCGACAGCATGTCCGTGCACGTGGCGTTCAGCGCGGAGCGCGGCAAGGAGGTCGTGCTCAAGGTCCTACATCGCGGCCGCGGCTCGCTCTCGCGCGACGCGAGCTTCGAGCGCCTCGTCATGGAGTTCAAGCTGCTCTACGACATCGCCGACCCGGCCGTCGCGGAGATCTATGATTTCCGCGTCACGAGCCAGTACTGCTACATCGCGATGGAGTACTTTCCGCTAGGGCATCTCGGCACGCAGCTCGACGGCACGCTGGCGCCGAGCGAAGCGCTGCACTACGCGCGTGAGATCGCACGTGGGCTCTCGATCATCCATATGGCCGGCGTGATCCACCGCGACTTGAAGCCGGGCAACATCATGCTGCGCGAGGACGACACCGTTGCTCTGATCGACTTCGGCATTTCGCAGTCGACGAGCGCGCCGAAAGCTGCGCCGGAGCTAACGGACGTCGAGATCGCCGGCACGCCCTACTACATGAGCCCCGAGCAAGGCGCCGGCGCTGCCGTCGACGAGCGCGGAGACCTCTACTCGCTCGGCGTGATCCTGTATCAGATGCTGAAGGGCGAGAAACCGTACGTCGGCACCACGGCCGAGGAGATCCTCGAGCAGCACCGCAGCGCGGCCGTGCCTTCGTTGCCCCCCGATCTCGCCGCGTGCCAGCCGCTGCTGAACAAGCTTCTGGCAAAGGATCCGAGTCAACGCTTCGGCAGCGCGCGCGAGGTGCTCGAGGCCTTGCAGCATACAGCGCTGCCGGGGACCGACGCGGAGCCGATGCCCGCGGTCGCGAGCTAGTCGTCGGCGCCGGTCAGGCTCTCGAAGTCGAACAGGCCGCGATCGGCGAGATGCGAAGGCGTCACGTTCTGCAAGCTGCGGAACAGGCGGTCGGTTCGGCCCGGGTCCTCTTGCTCCCAGCTCGCGAGCATCCCCTTGATCTCGCGCCGCTTCATGTTCTCCTGCGAGCCGCAGAGATTGCACGGGATGATCGGAAATGCTCGGCCGCGCGCGTAACGCGCGATGTCGCGCTCCGCGCAATAGGCGAGCGGCCGAATCACGATGTGCTTGCCATCGTCGCTCTTCAACTTCGGCGGCATCGCCTTCAACCGCGCGCCGAAGAACATGTTCAGGAACAGCGTCTCGACGATGTCGTCGCGATGGTGGCCCAACGCGATCTTCGTGGCGCCGAGCTCGTCGGCGATGCGATAGAGGATGCCGCGGCGCAGCCGCGAGCAGAGCCCGCACATCGTCTTGCCGGGCGCGATGACGCGCGTGACGATCGAATAGGTGTCCTCGGTCACGATGCGGTGCGGCACACCGAGCTGTGTCAGATATGTGGGCAAAACGTGCGCGGGGAAATCCGGCTGCTTCTGGTCGAGGTTGACGGCAACGAGCTCGAAGCTCACGGGTGCCTTGCGCTGCAACGAGAGCAGCAAATCGAGCAGCGTGTAGGAGTCCTTGCCGCCGGACACGCAGACCATGACGCGGTCGCCGTCCTCGATCATCCGATAGTCGCCAATCGCCTTGCCGGCCAGCCCGCGAAGCTCGGCCTGGAGCTTCTTCCAGCGGCCTGACGGCTCCGTCTCGGCCTCGTCGCGAGCGGCCGCCGCCGCTTCGGCGCCGGGGCCGTCGGTGTCGATCTCAAGGGGTTCGGTCGAGTGCAAGGTGGCGTTCATGAGGGTCGCCATGATAGCGCGGCGCGTCGAATTGGACATAACGACGGCGTCGCCGAGTCGCGACGACCGCAAGGCTTGTGAAGCCTATCACTGCAACGGTTCGCGGGATTGCCTACCGTTCGAACACTCGATTACGTAAATCGGTCAGCCATGAAACGTGCAGTCATCGCACTCGTTTTAGCGCTCGCCGCGCTGGCGCTGCTGATCTCTCTTGCCCTCGAGTCGCGCTCACTTCCCGTCGAGACTCACGTGGCGCAATACACGATCGCTGGAGACCTCGACCGCTTGAACGGCGACTTCCGTGCGCTCGTCGACACGCTCGAGTCGGCGTGGGCCGAGCAGGCGCCGCCCGGCGAAGGCGCGCGCGCACTGCTCGAGCGCGTCGCCGCGCAGCCGCAGCAACTGCCCGCGTCGCTCTTCACGATGCAGGGCAGCGCGAGCCAAGAGGCGCGCCTGAGCAACAGCCATGAAACGTTCATCGGCGCCGTCGGCGGAGCGACGAGCCTCGCCGAAGAGCTGATCGCAGATCAGACGGCCTACGCCGCCGCGGTGTCGTTCTTGCGCGAGGAAGGCGCCACCGTCATTCAGGAGCTCCGCGACGCGAAGCTCGACCGCCAGGCTGCCGACACGTTCCAGCTCGTCGTCGGCACGCTCGACTTCGCGGGCAAGGAGGCTTCGGTTCGCGCCGGCGCACTCGATCGCCTGCTCGCGTCGCTCGGCCGCGATCAACGCCTCGATTCGATGCCCGCTCAGTTCGGCGTGCTGCTCTCGTCCATCGGCACGATCTTGAAGAACAAGCCGCTCATCGAAAGCAAGCTGAAGCAGCTCGTCGGCTCTCCCGTCGGCGACCACGCCGCGGCGCTCGCCACCGCAGCTCAGGACATGTATACGATCGCTGCGACGCGCATCGATCAAGCACGGCTGATGCTCGCGGTCTATGCGGTCGTGTTGTTGCTCGCCGTCGGTTTCATCGCGTTGCGCCTACACGGCAGCTATCGCCAGATCAACGCCGCCAACGCCGACCTCGAGGTGCTCAACGAATCGCTCGAGCAGCGCGTCACCTCTCGTACCGAGGAGTTGAGCGGCACGCTCGCGGACCTCAAAGAGTCGCAAGTGCAGCTCGTGCAGGCGGAGAAGATGTCGTCGCTCGGCCAGCTCGTTGCCGGCATCAGCCACGAGATCAACACGCCGCTCCTGTATCTCGCCAACAATGCGGAGCTGATCCGCGAACGGCTCGAACCGTTGCGCGATTTCATCACGGCGTGCGTCGGCGCCTTTGCGATCAAGTCGGAGGACTTCGCGGATCGCGCCGAGTACCAGACCAGATTCGTCGGCGCCCTGCGCGACGTGAAAGTCATACTGCGCGACCACGAGCTCGAAGCCGCGATCGAGGAAATTCAAGACCTCACGCGCGACAGCATCGCGGGTCTCGGCGAGTTGACGGAGATGGCGCAGAGCCTGAAGGACTTCAGCCGGCTCGATCGCGCGCCAATCGCGAGCTTCGACGTCAACGCCGGCCTCGACAAGACGCTCGTCATCGCGAAGAACATCGTCAAGCACAAAGCCACGATCAGCAAGTTCTACGGGGAGCTTCCCGAGATCGAATGCTCGCCGTCGCAGGTCAACCAGGTATTCCTCAACATCATCACGAACGCGGCCCAGGCCATCGAGACGCAAGGCGAGATCGTCATCGAGACGAAGCTGTACGACCCCGAGCACGTCGCGATCCGCATCTCCGACACGGGCTGCGGCATTCCCGAGGAGAACCTGAGCAAGATTCGCGATCCGTTCTTCACGACGAAGGAAGTCGGAACGGGCACAGGCCTCGGCCTGTCGATCGTCGACGAAATCATTCGCAGCCATTTCGGCGAGCTCCAGGTCGAGTCCGTCGTAGGCAAGGGCTCGGTCTTCACGGTCATCCTGCCAATCAAGCGGCCGGCGCCGGCGGACCAGACGTTCATCGACGAGCTCGACCTGCCGGAACTAAAGGAAGCGGTCTAACGCATGCAGGCCCACGGCATACAAGACGCGCAAGCGCACCGCCCCCGCCTGCTGTTCGTCGACGACGAGCAGCGTGTGCTGAACTCGATGCGGATCATGTTCCGCCGCCAGTTCGATCTGTTCCTCGCGTCTCACGGCGCCGAAGCCCTCGACATCGTTCGCGACAAGGACATCGACGTCATCGTGGCGGACCACCGGATGCCGAAGATGACGGGCGTCGAGGTGTTGTCGAAGGTGCGAGCGATGTCGCCGCGCACGGTGCGCATTCTCTTGACGGGTTACGCCGATCTCGACGCCGTGGAAGGGTCGATCAACGACAGCGAGGTCTTCCGCTTCCTCACGAAGCCCTGCGCCCCGCAGCAGCTGCGTGAGACGATCGAGCTCGCGGCAAAGCTGGCGCGCGAGACGCCGGTACCGTCGGCCCCGGAGCCGTTGACCGGCGGGGATACGTCCGGCGACACGATCGAGATCATCCTCCAGTCCGACACCGTGACCGAGGTCGTCGGAGGCTCGCCGCCTGCCGGCACGTCGAGCACGGCCATCCTCGAGCAGCCGAAGTTCGCCCAGGCGGCGCCCGCTGTCGGCGCGAAGCCGAAGCTCGCCACCGGATTGGGGATCGTCGTGTTCTCCATGGACCACGAGGTCATCGAGGTCGTGCAGAAGTCCGTCCGCGGCCGGCTCCCCGTCTACACGGCCGGCAACATCGTCCAGGTCGTGAAGTACCTGACGGAGCAGCGGCCCGGGGTCCTCGTCACCGACGTCTCCGAGGACAAGGCCACGATTCAAGCGATGACCGCTCGCCTCAAGGAGCACCTGCCGCAGCTCGTGACGATCGCGGTCTCGCAGCACCGCGACGTGCTCGACATGGTCTGGCTCATCAATCATGGGCAGATCTTTCGCTTTCTGCGCAAGCCGCTTTCGGCGGGCCGGACCGCGATCAGCCTACAGGCTGCATTGCAGCATCACCGCCTGCTACTCAAGAACCCCGAGCTCGTCCGGCGCCACGAGGTCGACGCCAGCACCGCCGACTCCGGCGTCGTGGACGGCGTGCTCGCCAAACTGAAGGGACTCAAACGTCTTTGGGCAAGCTCATGACCGCAACAAAATCGAAGTCGAATCAGGGGGACCTGCTGCTGTGGATTGCCGGCGGCGCGATCGCCGCCGTAGGCACGGCCTGGCTCGTCATCACCCAGCCCTGGAAAGGCAGCGGCGAAGAGCCGGAGCCTACCCTCGCGCTCGCTATCGCTCCTTCGGCGGCGACGTCGCCGGCACTGACGGCCGAGGCCGAGGCAGTTGCCGACGACACCGCCGCCGCACCCGAGGCGCTCGACAACCCGCTGCGCATGGCCCAGCTCGCATACGACGCCGGCATGCTGATCGAGCCCGACGAATACAGCGCGTGGACATTGTTCTCGCGCGTGCTGAAGACCGAGCCGGATAACGCGGAGGCCCGCGAAGGCCTCACGAAGGTCGCGGACGACCTCGTTCAGCGCGGTGAGACGGCGCTGGATCAAGGACGTTTCGACGACGCCCGCGCGGCCGTCGAACGCATTCGCTCCGCTTTGCCCGAGCACGAGGGCGCAAAGGCGCTGGCGCAGAAGATCTTCCCGGAGGCGGCCGGCACTGCGCCCACTCGGCGTGCGCTGCCGCTGCCGGAGCCCGAAGTCCCCCGCGTCGCACGCGTCGAGACGCCCGCGCCCACGCCCCCGAAACCGCAGGTCGATCCCGTCGTCGAGACGAGCGCAGCGTTCGACAAGGCGCTCGCCGAAGGCCGGCTCTTGACGCCGACCGAGCAAAGCGCCAAGCACTACGTCAGTGTTCTGAACCGCTTGAACGTCGATCACGATCTCACCAAGGGAGCACGCACGGCGCTGTCTCTCGAGTTCCTCTCGCGCGCCGCGCAGTCGATCGAGGCCCTGGACCCCGAGGCGGCCGGCATCTGGATCGACGAAGCCGAGGCGCTGCTCGGCGCGGCTGACGAAAGCGTCCGCAAGGCGCGCTCCGCGCTGACCGAGCAGCTCATCGCGATGGAATCGGCCAAACCGGTCCCGGCTTCCGCGCTGAAGCTCGCGACCTACGTCGCGCCGGCCTATCCGCCGCGCGCCAGCGAGCGCAATCTCGAAGGCTGGGTCGATATCGAGTTCACGGTCGGCACCGACGGCAAGACGCGCAACATCGTCGTCACCGACGCGTCGCACGAGACGATCTTCCGCCGCGAAGCGACGGAGGCCATCTCCAAGTGGCAGTTCGAGCCGCGCGTCTTCATGGGCCGCACCATCGAGCAGACGTCCTTCACGCGCATCCGCTTCGTCTTGTAGAAGGATTTCTCTTCCAGCGCCGCCCGGTGCGCCGCTGGGCGACGGGCGCTGGCGCCCCATACGACATAACGCTTCCCGCAGCTACCGCGGCGCACGTCGCGTTGGGCTAAACTCTTCTTGAAGTCTCTGGAAGAAGACTGCGGAGAGACGCCATGCGCCTGTCGAACATCGTCGCCTCATTGCTGTTGCTCGCCGGCTTCGGCACTGCGCATGCGCAGTACCGATGTGACTGCACGAGCGTAGTCGATACGTGTAGCGCCGAGGTCGTCGCGCGCGGCACGTTCCTCGAGATCAAAACCGATCACCAGATGTGCGCGCGTGTCGACTACTTCGTCGACGGCCAGCCGTTCGTCTCCGTCGTCGTCGACGGCGAGGATCGCGAGGACTGGCTCGCGCGCACGACGAATCCGCGGATCCTCGTGCAGAGCTGTCAGGTCTGCCGCGATAGCGGCCCGAACCCCACTCCCACCGCGCCCGCGCGAACGACCGCGCCGCCCGCGTCCGGCGCGCCGGCCGCAGCGGCCGGCGACGGCGCCCTCGAGCCGCTGATCTCCGGTGTGCCGGAGTATCCGGAAGCCGCGCGAGCGCGCGGACTACGCGGCTCGGTCGAGGTCGAGTTCACCGTGACTCCGCAGGGCACGGTCGAGAACCCGCGCGTCGTCTCCGCCGAGCCTCGGAATGTCTTCGACTCGTCGGCTATCGCCGCCGTCGCGCGCCGCCGCTATCCGGCGGACGCGGAGCGCGAGCCGCAGACTTTGACCGAGCGAATCGAGTTCGGGCCGCCGCGAGCGGCGCAAGCTTCGGCAGCCGCAGCCGCGGGTCCGCTGAATCGCTGCGTGCGCGAAGATGCCGTCTACAACTACGGCGAGACGGTCGACGTCGGCTTGATCAACGCCTGCACGGAGCCTCTCGTCGTCTTCGGCTGCGCTCAGGGCACGGGCAAGGATCGCGGCCGTTGGATGTGCAGCGACTCGGAGCAGCGCGGCGACATACTCGTGCAGACCGGCGATCAACGCCTCGGCCGCCGTTACACGGCCGGCGACGCCGCCAACATTCGGACCTACACCTATCGCGATAGCTTCTCGCTGACGCGCGCGCCGAACTCGCAGCTGTGGTGGGTTGCCTGCGCCGAAGCGGACACGGCGTGCCGGTCCGATGCACGCCTGTGGACGCGCGCGGTGACCGGCCAAGACGCGAGCGTCGATCCGCAGGCCCGTAGCCCGATCGCCGTCGCGAGATCCGACTAGGCTACTTGCGCCACTCGACGCCCAGCATCGCCTGGGTGCGTAAGTGCGCGGCCCGAGCATCCGTCGAGGTCACGTCGAGCGAATCGAGCTCGGCCGAGAGCGCGAGGCGCGGAGTGATGCGGTACTCGGCTTCGAGCACGATCCCGACTTCCTCGAGCTCGCGAGCGCCGCCGGCCTCGACGTGGAACGCGAACGCGCGCGGATAATCGTAGCTGCGCGCGATGGCCGACAGCGAGACGTCGAGGCGCGCCATCGGCTTGAAGCCGAAGCGCACGCGCAGCACGTCCTGCGTGTAGTCGTAATAGCCCGCGAACGCGTCGGCGCGCTCGAGTCTCAGGTAGTCGGCCTCGAGCTCGACGGCGCGCCCGAGC